>Ga0308164_10000888_pt1 | contig 39945 bp, 25 predicted proteins | sample PhyTR2_FD_201031 | JGI IMG/M metagenome (GOLD analysis project Ga0308164, IMG submission 201031) | Phyllosphere microbial communities from UC Gill Tract Community Farm, Albany, California, United States - DLSLT.R2 | ecosystem: Host-associated > Plants > Phyllosphere > Unclassified | place: USA...
GAATAGCAAAAACTGGGGCGGTTAGCTCAGTTGGTAGAGCGGAGCCCTTACAAGGCTTAGGTCGGGAGTTCGAGCCTCTCACCGCCCACCAGGGTTTGCAAATAGTAGTGACCTGTAGTACAATGTTGCACCTAGCAAGATGCTGGAGCGGTAGTTCAGTTGGTTAGAATACCGGCCTGTCACGCCGGGGGTCGCGGGTTCGAGTCCCGTCCGCTCCGCCAGCAGCTTGTTATGTAATGCAGCAAATAGCACGACCCAAAGGAGCGGTAGTTCAGTTGGTTAGAATACCGGCCTGTCACGCCGGGGGTCGCGGGTTCGAGTCCCGTCCGCTCCGCCAGAATAGATACCCCGCAGCTAGTAATAGCTGCGGGGTTTTTCTTTTGTGCGGTGAGATAATCAGGAAGTTGAATATCCTGGCCATATTTTTTTGGGCTAACTTATATTCCGTCATCCTCGCGCACGCGGGGATCCATGCTGAGTTTGCTAATCACGCGGTCTATGGATCCCCGCTTTCGCGAGGATGACGGATTTGAAGCCGGCGGCCTCATCCCCCATAGCAAGCTGCCATGATTACCCTTGCTATAGAGGTGTGTGCGCTGTAAAATCCCCCGGAATTGGCGGACGCGAGTTCGCCATTTTTGTATGTGCAAGTCCCTATCAATCCGAATTGGCTGACCATGTTTGAATTTATTCGTAATCATCAACGTTTGATGCAGATTCTCCTGGCGATCATCATCGTCCCGTCGTTTGCCCTGGTTGGTCTCGAAAGCTATAAAGGTTTTGGCGACGACGCCACCACCATCGCCAAGGTTGGCGGTCAACCGCTGTCCCAGCAAGAATTTGACAATGCCTTGCGCAACCAGCTGGAAAACTACCGCCAGCGCCTCGGTGAACAGTTCGACCAGAAAGTGTTCGACACCCCCGAGTTCAAGCAAAACATCCTCGACCAGCTGATCGCCGAACGCGCGATCGGCGTGGAAGCCACGCGCGCCAACCTCAACGTCAGTGAAGCGCAGCTGCAACGCGCCATCATGGACTTGTTCGGAGGCCCGGCCAACTTCGACAGGGAGCGCTATGTCGCGATCCTGGCGTCGCAAGGCATTACCGGTCCGCAAAACGACGCCCGCATGCGCCGCGACATGATGTTGCAACAGCTGGGCGGCGCCGTGCAAAACACCGGTTTCGCACCACGCACGGTGGCTGCCGCGCTGTCGAACATTGGCGCGCAGGAACGCGAAGTGCAGGAACTGCTGCTGCCGATCGCCGATTTCGTGCCGCAAGTTAAAGTAACCGACGCCATGGTCAAGGCTTTCTATGACAACAACAGCAAGTTCTTCGAGATTCCCGAGCAAGCCAGGATCGAATACGTGGTGCTCAATACCGATGCCGTGCTGAACCAGGTAAAAGTCACCGACGCCGACGTCGCCAAGTATTATGAGACGAATCAGGCTGCCTTCACCACGCCGGAAAGCCGCCGCGCTGCCCACATCCTGGTAGCGCTGAAAAAAGGCGCGAATGCCGCCGAGACCGCTGCTGCCAAGGCCAGGGCTGACGCCATCGTGGCCGAACTGCGCAAAACCCCGGGCGACTTCGCCAAGGTGGCCAAGGCCAAGTCGGAAGATCCGACGGCCGAGCAGGGCGGCGACCTCGACCTGGTTACCAAGGGCAGCCTGCCGGCGCCGCTGGAAGCTGCCGTGATGAAGCTCAAGCAGGGCGAGATCAGCGATCCGGTGCAGTCGGAATACGGTTTCCACGTGTTGACCGTGACGGCGCTGACGCCAGCCGTGGTCAAGCCGCTGGACTCGGTGAAAACCGAAGTGGCCGACGCCTTGAAAAAATCGCAGGCATCGAAAAAGTATTCGGAAATGGCGGAAACGTTTACCAATACCGTGTACGAGCAGTCGGACAGCCTGAAACCGGCTGCCGACAAGCTGGGCCTGAAAATTGAAACCGCTGCGAATGTCACGCGGATGCCATCGCCAGTTGCCGGCGCTGCACCGTACAACAACGCCAAGTTCCTGACCGCGCTGTTCTCGAACGATTCGATCAGCAAAAAGGCCAATACCGAAGCCGTGGAAGTTGCGCCAAGCACCCTGGTCGCTGGCCGCATCGTCGAATTCAAGCCTGCCTCGCGCCGTCCGCTGGCGGAAGTGGACGCTGCCATCCGTCAACGCGTGACCATGGAAGAAGCTGCCAAGCTCGCTGCCAAGGCTGGCGCCGAGAAACTGGCTGCCGCACAAAAAACCGGCGACGCCAGCGGTTTCGCCGCTGCCAAGCTGGTGTCGCGCAGCAAGCCTGAAGGCTTGAACGGCGTGGCCCTGCAAGACGTGATGAAAGCCGACACGACCAAGCTGCCAGCCTACGTGGGCGTGGACATGCCGGGTATCGGTTACGGCGTGTACCGTATCGGCAAGGTGCAGCAGCCTGCCGTGCAGGACGTCGAGCGTCGCAAGCAGGAGTCCGAGCAGATCGGCACCATCCTGGCCCAGCAAGAAATGTATGAATACATCGAGCTGCTCAAGCAGCGCGCCAAGGTCAAGGTATTGAAGCCGATTGCCACGGCCACCGTGACCGAAGTAAAAGAATAAACAGTATGTAAGATAAAAAAGGCCGCGTTCGATACGCGGCCTTTTTTTCGTGCTGGCGCAAGCGCAGTCATCCCCGCGCAGGCGGGGATCCCATGTGCCACATCAACGCACAGTGGCAATCAAATGCAAGGCGGCAGTGTCGAAGTCTGCGGCGCAAATGTCGGGCAGGTCGAGCAATTGCGCCTGTCCGTACCGTACAAAATTGCGGTCTATCGATTTCAGGTACGCGGGATCGTAATGTTCGGCCAGTAATTCTCCGACCAGTTGGGGCATGGCGCCACTGTCTGCCATCGCTTGCCAGCGGCGGATTTTTTCCTTGCCGTGCAATAGCGCCAGGTGTTCGAGCTGGCCGTTCAGGCTGGCGGGCGCCTGCAGAAAGTGCGCATAGTCCTGCATCAGCAAGCGCACCCGGTCGGCGCGGCTGAGCGTGAGGGCGATGCAGTCGGCGCCACGCATCGATTCCATCAGCGCCGCTGGCACCCGCAGGTTGCCCACTTTTTTGCTTTCCGATTCGACAAACACGGGCAGGGCCGGATCGAAGCGCCGCAAACGGTCCCAGATGGCGGTCTCGAACGCTTTCTGGCTCGGTTGCGCCTGGCTGGGCAACTGCCCCAGCACGGAGCCGCGATGCCTCGCCAGCTGTTCCAGGTCCAGCACTTGAGCGCCGTGCGCGGCCAGCACTTCCAGCAGCCGGCTCTTGCCGCTGCCGGTGGTGCCGCAGATCACCTTGAAGCGCAGCTGCGGCGCCAGTTCCAGCGCAGCATTGACTTCGGCGCGGAACGCCTTGTAGCCGCCGTCGAGCTGCACCACCGGCCAGCCGATCTTGGCCAGGACATGGGCCATGGCGCCGCTGCGATTGCCGCCGCGCCAGCAGTAGACCAGCGGACGCCACTCGCGCGGATGCGCCAGCCATAATTGCTCGATGTGCAGCGCGATATTCTTGGCCACCAGCGCGGCGCCGAGCTTTTTCGCCTCGAACGAGCCGACCTGCTTGTACATGGTGCCCACGCGTATGCGCTGCTCGTCGTCGAGTACGGGCGCGTTGATGGCGCCGGGCAGGTGGTCTTGTGCGTACTCGACGGGGCTGCGGGCATCGATGATGGCGTCGAAGCTGTCGAGCTGCGGCAAGACTTCGGCAATGCCGAGTACTTCAGGATATCTCATTTTGCCTTGATCGATTGTTGCAGTACGGGCCAGATATTATTCAGGATCGTCGGGTGGGCCTCGGCCAGCGGATGCAGCCGGTCGGGCTGGAAGAGCTGGGTCTGTTCGGCCACGCCGGCCAGCATGAACGGCACCAGCGGCGCTTTCAGTTCACGGCTCAGAGTGCCATACATGGCGTAGAATTTTTCCGAGTAGTCGCGGCCGTAGTTGGGCGGGATGCGCATGCCGATCAGCATGATGCGGGCGCCAGATTTACCGGCCGCATCGGCCATGGCCTTGATATTTGCTTGCGCTGCCGCCACCGGCAAGCCGCGCAAGCCGTCGTTGGCGCCCAGCTCGATCACGACCAGCGCCGGTTTATGCTTGCTGAGCAGGGCGGGCAGGCGGGTGCGGCCACCGCTGGTGGTCTCGCCGCTGACGCTGGCGTTGACGATATCGGCATCGAGTTTCTGGTCCTTGACCTTCTTTTCGGCCAGCGCCACCCAGCCCGTGCCACGGGCCAACCCGTACTCCGCAGAGAGGCTGTCGCCGAGCACGAGGACGGTTTTTGGTGCAGAATAAGCGCTCGCCGCCGCCGCAGCCATCAGCAAGGCGGCCGCTGCGTGTACACTGGCTTTTCTTGCCGTACCACCGAACAACGTTTTTGTTAACTTATTTCCCATATTGCGCATGCCTGATTTCCCTAAAGCGTCTTCGAATTTCTTGCCGGATGGTCCCGGATTGCGTGCAGCCACTGTAGTCGCGGCCCCTGGCACGGCAGCGCCGGCCATCGTGGTCAGCGGCCTGGCCAAGCGCGTGGCTGACACCAGCGGCGAACTGACTATCCTGCACGAGGTCGATTTTACCGTGCAAAAGGCGGAGACGCTTGCCATCGTGGGCGCATCGGGTTCTGGCAAGTCCACCTTGCTTGGTTTGCTGGCCGGGCTGGATACGCCCAGCGCGGGCAAGGTGATCCTCGACGGCGTGGACATTTACGCGCTGGACGAAGACGGCCGCGCCGCGCTGCGCAAGGAAAAACTGGGTTTCGTGTTCCAGTCGTTCCAGCTGCTCGCCCACCTGACTGCCGTGGAAAACGTCATGCTGCCGCTGGAACTGGCCGGCATAGCCAACGCCCGTGAAAAAGCGCAAGCCATGCTGGCCCGCGTGGGACTGTCCGCGCGCCTCAAGCATTATCCCAAGTACCTGTCCGGCGGCGAGCAGCAGCGCGTGGCGCTGGCGCGCGCGTTTGTCAGCGAACCGCCGCTGCTGTTTGCCGACGAACCCACCGGCAGTCTCGATGCCGCCACCGGCGAAGCCGTGATCCAGCTGATGTTCGAACTGAATCGTCAGCATGGCTCCACTTTGGTACTGGTCACGCACGATCAGTCCATGGCGGCGCGGTGCGGCCGCACCATTACCATTGCCGCCGGGCGGCTGGTGTGATGGGCGCCGCGCACATCCAATCCACCGCGCCCGCCCGCCAGGGGGCGCGGTGGCGCCGGCTGGGCCTGGGGGCGTTGTTGGCGCTGGCCCTGGCCGCGCCGGCCGTCCATGCCCAGGCGCAGGCACCGGCACGTCCGCCTGCACGTCCGCCCGCACCGGCGCCGGTGATGTCGGCCGAGCAGTGGCGCCAGACGGCCGTCAGCGATATCGAGGCAGCATATCTGATCACGCTGGACGATCACCCCGGCGTGTACGATCCGGCCAACCCGGCATTTGCGGGCAACCTGGAACAGGCCCGCGAGGGCGGCCTGGCGCTGGCGGCGCAGGTGCGCGACGGCGCCGGCTACGCGGCGGCGCTGCAGCACTTTAATGCCTTACTGCGCGATGGCCGCGCTGGCGTGGTTCTCAAGGACATGCCGCCCGCCACACCGCGCTGGCCCGGCTTCATCACCGCCTGGCGCGGCGACAGCATGTTTGTGGTGTCCACCACACCAGGCGGCCCGGCCGTGGGCGCGCGCATCGCCGATTGCGACGGCAAGCCGATCGCCCAGCTGGTCGAGAGCAATGTCTTCGACTTCGGCCAGCGCAGCGCCGGCAACGGTCCGTGGTGGTCGTTTGCGCCCGATGTGTTCATCGACCAGGGCAACCCGTTCATCACGCTGCCGGTGCAGTGCATCTTCATCGACGAAGGCCGCGAATCGCGCCTGACGTTGTCGTGGCGGGTGATGGATGAGGGGGCCCAGCGCTTGCGCGACGACAGTTTCAACGGCGTCACCCAGCCCATCGGCATTACCATGCCGCGTCCCGGTTTGTTCTGGGCCGCGCTGCCCACGTTCCAGCCCACCGATACCGAGCGCGCCGCCTACGGCGCCATGGTGGGCGAAATCCAGCAGAACCGCCAGCGCTACCAGGATGGCAGCGCCGTGGTGTTCGACCTGCGCGGCAACCAGGGCGGCGACGCCGGGTGGGCGCTCAAGGCAGCCCAGGCGCTGTGGGGCGAGGCACGCGTCAACCGCCGCATCAAGCTGGCGCAGGCGCGCCAGGTGGTGTGGTGGCGGGCATCGTTTGCAAATATCGCCCACACGTCGTTCGAGGCGGCGGGCCTGTCGGACCAGGAACAGCGCCAGCTCGGCTACAACCCGGCAGCGGTCAGCCAGGGCATGCTGGCAGCGCAGGCCCGGGATGAAAAATTCTATCCCGACCCCACCCGGCCCGACCCCATTACCGACAACGACCGCGCGGACAACCTGCCCGGCGATCCGCCCGCGTTCACCCGGCCCGTGTACGTGGTGGTGCCGGGGCAATGCGCAGGCGCCTGCCTGGAAGCGCTCGACGTGTTCTCGCTGTTCCCGAACACCAAACTGATCGGCGCCCCAAGCGCGGCCGATTCGTCGTACACCGACATCCGCCTAGAACCGCTCAAGTCGGAACTGGCCACGGTGATCGTGCCGGCCAAGATGGTGGTGAACCGCCCGCGCGGCGCTGGCACGTTTTATACCCCGGCGATTGCGGTCAACGACCTCGAATGGTCGCAACGGGCGTTCCTCAAGGCCATCGAAGCCGACCTGGTCAGGCGTTAAGGGCCGCGTTGCCGGGTCATGCGGCCAGGTCGTGTGGCCGGGTCGTGCTGCCGGGTCGTGCGCCCGGGCGCACGCTCAGCCGCCTGATCCTGTTAAGCCGCAGGCGCGCGTACCAGCTGGTTCAGCGCGCTGCGAATTGCCGGCACGAGCTCGCCCGCGGTCAGCCCGATCGGGCCTGTTCCGGCGGCCACCAGCCGGTCCGCCGCCGTGCCATGCAGCCACACCGCCGCCAGCGCTGCCTGCCATTGCGGCCAACCCTGCGCCAGCAGGGCCCCGCACAAGCCGGACAGCACGTCGCCGGTGCCTGCCGTGGCCAGCGCCGGGTTGCCGGTGGGGTTGATGACGCAATCGCCAGCGGGCGCCGCGATCACCGTGCCCGAACCTTTCAAGACCACCACTGCATGCAGGCGCGCGGCCAGCGTACGCGCCGCCGCCACCCGGTCCGCCTGCACCGCCGCCACCGCAACGCCCAGCAACCGCGCCGCTTCGAGCGGGTGGGGCGTCAGTACGGCCGGGTGGTCGCGTGCGGCCAGCGCCTGTTGCAGCGCCGGCGCCGGGGCCAGCAGGTTCAGGGCATCGGCGTCGGCCAGCAGCGGGCTGCCGGCGCCGATGGCCCGCGTGAGCAACTGCGTGGCCGCCGGCGCTGCGCCCAGTCCGGGGCCGATCACCACCGTGGCCTGCTGCAGATCGAAGCCGTCCGCCAGGCGGCACATCAGTTCCGGCTGGCCGCTGTCGGCCGCCAGCGCCTGCTCCGGAAACAGCACGTACACGCGTCCCGCGCCGCCGTGCAGCGCCGTGCGCGCGGCCAGCAGCGGCGCGCCGCTCATGCCGGGGGCGCCGCCCACCACCGCCACGTTGCCGTAACTGCCCTTGTGGGTATTCTGGCGCCGCGCCTGCAGGTGGGCGGCAAACAGCGCCGGATGATTCAGGTGCAGCCGGCTGGCCGGATAGAGCGCGGCATCGATGGACAGCGGGGCCAGCGCGACCACACCAGCATGATCGCGACCGTCGTTGGTGTGCAGGCCCGGCTTGTTGCCGATAAAGGTGATGGTGTGGCTGGCGCGGATGGCGGCGCCGTCCGGGCCGACGACGGCGCCGGTATCGGCATCGAGGCCGCTGGGCACATCGAGCGCCAGTACCGGACAGGCCAGCGTGTTGATCTTTTCGACCAGCGCAGCGTAATCGCCGGTGATGGGACGAGTGAGGCCGATGCCGAACAGGCCGTCCACCACCAGGTCGATGCCGAACCAATCAAATTGGGGGCCGCAGTCGATGATCTGTGCGGGACTGGCCACCGCGCGGTCGTACGCCGCGCTGCGCTCGACCGACTGCGCACCAGCGGGCGGGTAGTGCAGCACGATCACCTGTACGCTGGCCGTGCCGGGGCCGGGGCCGGGGCCGGGAACGGGATCGGGCTCGGCAAGGTTGGCGGCTACCTCCAGCGCATCGCCGCCGTTGTTGCCGGGTCCGGCCAGTACCAGTACTGTGGCCGCTCTTGCGTGGTCGGTGAGCAGCGAACGCGCGGCCTCGGCCCCGGCCCGGCCGGCCCGCCGCATCAACTCGCCGAGGGGCAGGGCGGTTCCGGCGGCCAGTTCGATGGCGCGCAGCTCGGCCACGCAGTACAAAGGAAAATACAGGGGAGCAGGTGGATTCATGTCACGATCTTAGCATCCGAAGCGCTGGTTTACCGGCGCCTGCAAATTGTGCGTGCCGTACTGGGCGAGCGGGCGCGCACGCACTACAATGGGCGCTTCCCTGAGCTTAGCGAGGCATGCATGGATTGGCAATTCTGGATCGACCGTGGCGGCACCTTTACCGACATCGTGGCCCGCCAGCCCGATGGCGCCTTGCGCACCCTGAAGCTGCTGTCTGAAAATCCCGAACACTATACCGATGCGGCGTTGGCCGGCATCCGCCGCATCATGGACGTGGCCAGCCACCAGGCCATCCCGGTGGAGCGCATCGAAGCCGTCAAGATGGGCACCACGGTGGCCACCAATGCGCTGCTCGAGCGCAAGGGCGAACCCACCGTGCTGGCCATTACGCGCGGCTTCGGCGACGCGCTGCGCATCGCCTACCAGAACCGTCCGCGCCTGTTCGCCCGCCACATCGTGCTGCCCGAACTGCTGTATGCGGAAGTGATCGAAATTGACGAACGGATCGGCGCCCATGGCGACACGGTGCTGCCGCTCGACCTGGCCGCCGCCCGCGCCGGCCTGCAAAAAGCTTATAACAAGGGCCTGCGTTCGGTGGCCATCGTGTTCATGCACGGCTACCGCTACCATGCCCACGAAAACCGCGTGGCGCAGGCCGCGCGCGACATCGGCTACACCCAGGTGTCGGTGTCGCACCAGGCCAGCCCGATGATGAAATTGGTGGCGCGCGGCGATACCACCGTGGTCGACGCCTACCTGTCGCCCATCCTGCGCCGCTACGTGGACCAGGTGGCGCGCGAACTGCCGGGCGTGAACCTGCAATTCATGCAGTCGTCGGGCGGACTTACCGACGCGCGGGCGTTCCAGGGCAAGGACAGCATCCTCAGCGGACCGGCCGGCGGCATCGTGGGCATGGTGCGCGCCAGCCAGCTGTCCGGCTTTGACAAGGTGATCGGCTTCGACATGGGTGGCACGTCCACCGACGTCTCGCATTTTTCCGGCGAATTCGAACGGGTGTTCGACACCCAGGTGGCCGGCGTGCGCATGCGCGCGCCCATGATGAGCATCCATACCGTGGCGGCAGGCGGCGGTTCGGTCCTGCATTTCGACGGCAGCCGCTATCGCGTGGGACCGGACAGCGCGGGCGCCAATCCGGGGCCGGCCAGCTACCGGCGCGGCGGGCCGCTGGCGGTCACCGACTGCAATGTCATGCTGGGCAAACTCCAGCCCGGCCATTTTCCTGCGCTGTTCGGCGCCGACGGCCAGCAGCCGCTTGACGCCCACGCGGTGCGTGTGGAATTCGTGGCGCTGGCAGCGCGCATTGCCGCCGCCACCGGCAAACCCACCACGCCGGAGCAGGTGGCGGCGGGTTTCATCGACATCGCGGTTGGCAATATGGCCAACGCCATCAAGCAGATTTCGGTGCAGCGCGGCCACGACGTCACCGACTATGCGCTCACCAGTTTTGGCGGCGCCGGCGGCCAGCATGCGTGCCTGGTGGCCGACGCGCTGGGCATGTCCACGGTGTTCGTGCACGGCCTGGCCGGCGTGATGTCCGCGTATGGCATGGGACTGGCCGACCAGTCGGCCATGCGCGAAGCGGCCGTGGAAGCGCGCCTCGACGACGACACGCTGCCCGACCTGGAAGCGCGGCTGCATGCGCTGGGCCGGCAGGCAGGCGGCGACCTGCAGCACCAGGGTGTGGCTGATGAACGGATCACGCTGATCGAGCGCGTGCACCTGCGTTACGATGGCACCGACACCGCTCTGATCGTGCTGTTCGACAGCGTTGCCGGCATGCGGGAACAGTTCGAGGCCGCCTACCGCAAACGCTATTCCTTCCTGATGCAGGCGCGCGCGCTGATCGTGGAAGCGGTGTCGGTGGAGGCGGTGGGCGCATCCGACGCGCCGGCCGAACCGGCGCCCGCCGCGCCCCCCGCGGGCGCCAGCGCGGCCAGCCCGGTGCCCGCAGCGGCGGTGCCCATGTACTCGGGCGGGGCGTGGGTGCAGACCGGCCTGTTCCAGCGCGCCGCGCTGGCCGTCGGCGACCTGGTGGCCGGTCCTGCCATCATTGCCGAAGCCAATGCCACCACCATCGTCGAAGCGGGCTGGCAGGCCGAGGTCACGCCGCGCCACCACCTGGTGTTGCGGCGCGTGGTGGCGCTGCCGGCGCGGCGGGCCATCGGCACCAGCGCCGATCCGGTCATGCTTGAAATTTTCAACAACCTGTTCATGTCGATCGCCGAGCAAATGGGGCTGCGGCTGCAAAACACCGCGTACTCGGTCAACATCAAGGAGCGGCTCGACTTCAGCTGCGCCATCTTCGATGCCGACGGCAACCTGATTGCCAACGCGCCGCACATGCCGGTGCACCTCGGTTCCATGGGCGAGAGCATCAAGACCGTGATGCGGGAAAACGCCGGCCGCATGCAGGCGGGCGATGTGTACATGCTCAACGATCCGTACAACGGCGGCACCCATCTGCCCGATGTCACCGTGATCTCGCCGGTGTTCGACGAAGCCGGTGCGCGCATCCTGTTCTACGTGGGCTCGCGCGGCCACCATGCCGACATCGGCGGCACCACGCCCGGTTCGATGCCGCCCGATTCGCGCAGCATCGAGGAAGAGGGCGTGTTGATCAGTAATTTCAAACTGGTGGATGGGGCCAGTGGGCAGTTGCGGGAAGCGGAAACGCGGGCCTTGCTGGCGGGCGCGCGCTACCCTGCGCGCAACCCGGACCAGAATCTGGCCGACCTGCGCGCGCAAGTTGCCGCCAACCAGAAAGGCGTGGAAGAGCTGCACAAGATGGTGGCGCACTTCGGCCTGCCGGTGGTGCAGGCGTATATGGGCCACGTGCAGGACAATGCCGAGGAAGCGGTGCGGCGCGTGATCAGCGCGCTGCGCGACGGCAGCTACCGGCTCAAGCTCGATAACGGCGCCCAGATCGAGGTGACCGTTACCGTCGACCACGACACGCGCAGCGCCGACATCGATTTTACCGGCACGTCCGGGCAGCTCGACAACAACTTCAACGCGCCGTCGGCCGTGTGCATGGCGGCCGTGCTGTACGTGTTCCGCACTCTCGTCGATGACGATATTCCGCTCAATGCCGGCTGCCTGAAACCGCTGCGCGTGACCATCCCGCCCGGCTCGATGCTCAACCCGCGGTATCCCGCATCGGTGGTCTCGGGCAATGTGGAAACCTCCACCTGCATTACCAATGCGCTGTACGGCGCGCTGGGCGTGATGGCGGCCGCCCAGGGCACCATGAACAATTTTACTTTCGGTAATGCGCAGTACCAGTACTACGAAACCATCAGCGGCGGCTCTGGCGCCGGCCCCGGTTTCAACGGCGTGTCGGTGGTGCAGACGAATATGACCAACTCGCGCCTGACCGATCCCGAGATCCTCGAATTCCGTTTCCCGGTGCGGCTCGAGAGCTACCGCATCCGCGCCGGCAGCGGCGGCGCCGGCACCTGGCGCGGCGGCGATGGCGGCGTGCGCACGGTGCGCTTCCTGGAGCCGATGACGGCGGCCATCCTGTCCAACAACCGCATCCACCCGCCGTTCGGCATGGCTGGCGGCAAGCCGGGCGCGCTGGGGCGCAATACCGTGCAGCGTGCAAACGGCAGTGTGGAGCAACTGGGGCACATCGGCAAGGCCGCCATGCAGGCGGGCGACGTGTTCGTCATTGAAACCCCGGGCGGCGGCGGCTACGGACCGCCATGAAAGTACGGAACGACATGACTCCATCGACGGCGGCACTGCGTCCCGCGCACTTTACCAGCACCATGGCGACACGGGTGTACGCCCACGACTGGGCAGCCACCACGCTTGGCCCGCTTGCCGAGTGGCCCGCTGCGCTGCGCATTTCCGCCAACCTGGTGCTGGCGTCCGATTTCCCGTCATGCCTGTTCTGGGGGCCGGACATGCTGATGATTTATAACGATGCCTACCTGCTGCTGCTGGGTCAGAAGCCCGATGCGCTGGGGCAGGCGCTGGCCCACGTCTGGAGCGAAATCTGGACCGATATCGTGCCCATCCTCGACCGCGCCTGGCAGGGCCAGTCCACCTTCATCGAGGACTTCCCGTTGCTGGTGGACCGCGACGGCCATTACAAGGAAGCGTTCTTCACGTTCTGCTACAGCCCGGTGTACGACGAACACGGCGTGGTGGCCGGCATTCTCGATACCGTGGTCGAAACCACGTCGAAGGTACACGCCATGCGCGAAACGGCGCGGTTTTCGGTGGCGCTCAAGGATGAATTGCAGGTGCTTACCCAGGACCGCGACCGCATCTGGCAGCTGTCGAGCGACCTGATGGCGTTGCTCGATGCCGGCGACGCGGTGGCCGCCATCAACCCGGCCTTCAGCGCCACGCTGGGCTGGAGCGAGCCGGACCTGGCCGGCACGCCGTTCATGGACCTGGTCCATCCGCTCGAACGCGAGTTCGTGGCCGAACGCCTGGCGGCGATTCGCGCCGGACGCGGCGCGCCCCGGCTCGAGATCCGGGTGCGCCACCGCAGTGGCGACTACCTGGACATCGACTGGACGAGCACCCTGAATGGCAATTTTTTGCTCGGCATCGGGCGCGACAGCACTTCCGAGCGCGCGGCAGCGGCCGCACTGAAACGCACCGAGGCGGCGCTGCAACAGGCGCAAAAGATGGAAGCGATGGGCAAGCTCACCGGCGGCGTGGCGCACGACTTCAACAACCTGCTGCAAGTCATCTCCGGCAACCTGCACCTGCTGGCGGCCGTGGTAGGCCAGGACAGCCGTGGCCAGCGCTACGTGGACAGCGCGCTGGCGGGCGTGCGGCGCGGCGCCCGCCTGGCCAGCTACCTGCTGGCGTTTGGCCGCCGCCAGGCGCTGGTGCCACGCGTGGTGAAGGTGGGCACGCTGATTGCCGCCATGGACGACATGCTCACCCGCTCGCTGGGCGAGGCCATCGAAGTGGAAACCGTGATCGCAGCGGGTGCCTGGAGTGCGCTGGTCGATACCACGCAGGTGGAAAGCGCCGTGCTCAACCTCTGCATCAACGGCCGCGACGCCATGGCCGGCCAGGGCCGCCTTACCATCGAGGTAGCCAATGTCAGCCTGGACGAACAATATGCGCGCCGCCATGGTGACGTCGAGCCGGGCCAGTACGTGATGATTGCCGTCACCGATACCGGTTGCGGCATGCCCCCGGAAGTGTTGCAGCAAGCGTTCGACCCCTTCTTTTCCACCAAGCCCGAGGGGCAGGGCACCGGGCTGGGTTTGTCGATGGTGTTTGGCTTCGCCAAGCAGTCGGGGGGCCATGTAAATATTTACAGCGAGGTAGGCAGCGGCACCACGGTCAAGCTCTATCTGCCGCGCAGCCTGCAGGAAGCGGACGAAATCCCTGCCGCCGAGGATGCGCTGGCCGTGACCGGCGGCGCCGAGACGGTGCTGGTCGTGGAAGATGACGAGGGGGTGCGCGCGACCGCCGTGGAATTGCTCAAGCAGCTGGGCTACACGGTGCTCAAGGCCGGCGACGCCACTGCCGCGCTGAGTGTGCTCGATAGCGGCCTGACCATCCACCTGCTGTTTACCGATGTCGTGATGCCGGGGCCGCTGCGCAGTACCGACCTGGTGCGACTGGCGCGCCAGAAGCTGCCGGGCCTGGCCGTGCTGTACACGTCCGGCTATGCGGAAAACGCCATCGTGCATGGCGGCCGCCTGGAGCCCGGTGTGCAGTTATTGGGCAAACCGTATTCGCGCGACGCGCTGGCGCGCAAGGTGCGGCAAGTGCTCGACGCCCCCGCTGCATCGGGCCATGCGGCGTGATTATTCATCAGGTAAATTACTTTATGGCTACTTAAATTGTTTTTAGGATACTTTGGTTTTTTTTGATTGAACTCTGGTAAAATCCCCTTATCGCAATTATTTTTGGTTTAGATCAACAAGAAGATTGCCCCTGATTCGATGGCGCATGCCGTTCGCATCATCGTCGGCCCAAAAATCGCCGCCAGTTATCCATCCACTGCCCGTTATTTATTGGAGCTTACGCCATGCGTTTCAACACTATTTTGCTGTCCCTGTCCGCCGTTGCCGCCCTGAGCACCGGTATTGCCCACGCTGCCACCAACCTGGTGGTCAACGGTAATTTCGAAACGACCACCAACGGCACCAACAAGCAACTGTCGTCGTCGGTAACCGACGACGCCAACCGCACCACGCTCGAGGGCTGGACCAGCAGCAATGGCAACGATGGCGGTTACAATTTTGTGCTCGACGGTAATACTGCGAAGACCCGGGCTTCGGCGATCTGGTTGAAAAATCCTGTCACCGACGACAACAACGGCTACACCACGTCGGCCAATGGCGGCAATATCTTCGCCTCCGACGCCCTGTACTATCCTGGCACCCTGTCGCAAACCCTCACCGGCCTGACCAAGGACGCGTACTACACGCTGACCTTCGAATACGCGCTGGCGCAGCAGGTGGGCTTTAACGGCGCCAACACGAATAACTACTGGAGCGTGGTGTTCGGCAATACCACCTACAACGCCGATGCGCTAAGCATTGCCAGTGGCGGCTTCAGCGGCTGGGAAACTGCCACCACCACGTTCAAGGCCTCGGGTACCACCCAGGTTCTGTCGTTCCTGGCCAAAACCAGCTCGCCTGGCGCGCCACCGTTCCTGCTGCTGGACGGCGTATCGGTGACCGCCGTGCCGGAACCAACCACCTGGGCCATGATGCTGGGCGGTTTTGGTTTGATCGGTTTCCTGGCGCGTCGCCGCCAGCGCGCCAACCTGACGTAACTTTTTTCCGTGCACGTCTCGGTTGCCGAGTTTGCCGGCACCGTCTTGCGCCTGGCCGCCTGGCTGGTGCTGTTGACGGTGCTGTTCGTTCCCCTGGAGCGCTGGTTCGGCGCGCGCCATGCGCCCCGGCCACGGCGCGAGCACGCGCACAATATCGCGTATTACGTCATCAGCAGCCTGGTGCCGATCGTGTTGCTGAGCGTGCCGACGGCACTGCTGGCAGCACTGGCGTTCCAGGTGGTGCCTGCGGCGTGGTTCGAGGTGATTGCCGACTTGCCGCCGCTGGTCCGGCTGGCCTTGGTCTTCATCGTTGGTGAAACCGGGTTTTACTGGGGCCACCGGCTCAGTCACGAACTGCCGTGGCTGTGGCGCTTCCACGCGCTGCACCATAGCACCGAGCACATGAATTTCCTGGCAAATACCCGCACCCATCCGGTCGACATGGTCATCACCCGGCTGTTCGGGCTGGTGCCGCTGTACCTGCTGGGCCTGGCCGGACCCACGCTGGCCGGCGCCGGTCCGTCCGCCTTGCTGCTGGTGGTGGGCACCTTGTGGGGGTTTTTCATCCACGCCAACCTGCGCTGGCGGTTCGGTCCGCTGGAATGGCTGGTGTCGACGCCGGCATTCCACCACTGGCACCACAGCCGCAACGACCACATCAATCGCAACTACGCGTCCACCCTGCCTGTGCTCGACCGCATCTTCGGCACCCATTACCTGCCGCGCCACTGGCCGGCCGAGGTGGGCACCGATACGCCCCAGCCCGCCACGTTGTCCGGCCAGCTGCTTGATCCGCTGGCACCGGTGCGCAAAACGCCGCCCACCCCGGGCTGAGCGCACGTCGCTATACCTTCGGTATCGGCAGACGATACCCGGGACACCATGCTTGTTGCTGTGCAAGCCTGCCAGTACAGTCGGCTTTTTAACGCTGTTCTGGAGGCAATCTTGCATCTGCTGAAAAAGATGTTGCGCGGCCGCCGATCGGCAAACGCGGCAGTGCTGTCGGCATTTTTTCTGTGCGGCCTGTATTTTGCGTCGTGGTGCCTGATTAACCACTGGTCCAGCATGCCGGGCACGCTGATTTTCTACCGCTGACACGCACGCGGCTTATGCCGTGGTGGCAATGCCGTATTTGCGCTGGGTGTGGTGGTACTGCGCCAGCAGGGCGTCGAGCGACGGATGGCTGGCGTCGATCTTGCGCATCCGCTCCAGCAGATAGGCGGCTTGCTCGGCCAGCGGCGCCTCCCAGCCCATATCGTCCAGCTGCTTGAGAATGGCCGAGGCAGCGGCCGGCAGCAGCGCCATATTGGCCGGCGCCTTGCGCAGTCCGGCATTCAGGGTATCGACGGCAGCACGCAAGTCGCCGCGGCTGCGTTTTTCAGCGGCTTGCGCCAGCAATTCGCCCACCTGCACCTTGATCTGTTCGCCCATGCCCTGGGCCAGGTCGTGACGGCCGGCTTTTTCGAACACTTCCACCGCATCATCCATCGATATGCCACTGTCGTCGGCAGTCATCAGGCCCAGCATCACGCTGGACGCCTGCTCGTCGAGCTTGACGTTCAGGCAGCTGTGCACCAGATCGAGCTTGAGGCCGGTAGACAGGCCACGCGTGTTGGCCATATTGTTGACGGCCATGGTCAGTTCGGCGGCGGCGGCAGTGTGGTTGCCCGTCATTTCCTGCACCATGCCGGCGGCGATCGCGCGGCAGGTATCGGTATTGGCATTGCTGCGCAGCGAACGTTCCATGTCGCGGATCACGCCGCCTGCCTGGTGGGCGTCGCCTTTCTTGACCAGGGTTTTGACCAGCTTGACATGGTCTTCGGGATCGCGAAATTCCGAATACCTGGCCTTGTTCACCACCTGCTTGAACGCCCGCTCTGCCGCGCCCACGTCGCCGGTTTCAAACGCCACTTCGCCCAGGTGGCGCAGGCGTCGCACCATGTGCGGCGAAATGTCCACCGCGTCTTCCAGCACCTTTTTGGCCGATTGTTGCTGGCCCAGCGCCTGCAGGGTGCGTGCCAGCAAATCGTAGGCCGCCATGAACGTGGTGTGCTGTTGCAGCAGGTCGGTGAGAGTTTGCTGGGCTTCGACAAACTTGCGCAGGCCAAACTGGCAGCGCGCCAGTCCCAGCCGGGCCCAGGCAGTAGGGCGGTTCAGCAAGATGGTCTGGTACACCAGTTCCGCCTCGACCAGGTCGTCGATCGAAACCAGCAACTCGGCGCGCAGGCGCGCATAATCGAGCGCGTAGCGGGGATTGGCCGCTTCGCCGTCCTTGCAGCCGGCAATCGCCTTGCGGATATTGCCAGCCGCCACATTCTGGTAAATGGGCCAGAACACGTCGCGCCGCTCCACGGCCCGGCGGATCCGTTGCAGCAGCGCGTCCACGGTGAACGGTTTCAGCACGTAATCGGTGGGCGCCAGTTCGACCGCGCCGATCACGCGGCTGTACACGCCCTCGGACGTGATCATGATAAAAATACTCCACGGCGGTATCAAGCGGTGGTGGCGCAAGTCTTCCAGCAATTGCTGGCCATCCTGACCATTGTTTTCGCTGCCATTGCCGAGGTCGTACTCGCACAGGACGATGTCGAACGGTTTCTTGGTCAGCTGGCGGATGGCCGTGCCGGAACCCACCGCGTATTCGATCCGGGTGATGTCGCACTGGTTCAGCATATTGTGCAGGCTGCCGCGCATGCCCGGGTTCGGGTCCACGATCAACACCGACAAATCGCTATATTCCGCCATAATTCCCATCCAAGCTCTGGTTCATCCTAGGATACCCGAAGGCAGCCCGATTCATGCGTTTTTGCACCGGGCAAGTCGCATTTGCCGGCCCCAACGTGACTGAATGTTGCTTGCGGAATACTTTATCCGCACCTGTGTACGCATCTTGGCGCTGTCTCGGCAGAGAGGGAAGAGGTATAATGCGCGCAAAAGGAATTATGCAAGACCCATGCTGCATGCTCGTGTTCAATCTTCGCCCTTTAATCCGCAGCCACGCTGCATCAACTACCTTCCAACCATGTTGATACTCCCGGGCTCCAACGCCCTGTCCGCATTCCGCAGCCAACGCCTGTTAAACCAACTGCAAGCCGCGCTGCCCCAGGTCGCTGCCGTGCAGGCGCGCTATGTCCACTTCATCGATGCCGCCGAACCGCTGTCGGCCGACGACACCAGCCGCCTCGGCGCGCTGCTGACGTACGGCGAGCCGGCCCATCCCGACAATGCCGACGGCGCGGTCGAAGCGTTCTTCGTGATTCCGCGTTTCGGCACCATTTCGCCGTGGGCCTCGAAGGCCACCGACATCGTGCACAACTGCGGCATGGCGCACATCAAGCGTGTTGAGCGCGGCATTGCGTTCCGCATCAACCTGAAGGCCGGCATCTTGGGCAGCAGCATCGGCGCGCCGAAAAAGCTGTCCGATGCCGAAGTGCAGACCGTGGCAGCCTTGCTGCACGACCGCATGACGGAATCGGTGCTGCGGCACCCGGACGAAGCGGCGGGCCTGTTCCGCACGCTCGACGCCAAGCCGCTGGAAACGGTGGACGTGATCGGCGCCGGCGCTGCCGCGCTCGACAAAGCGAATACCGACCTCGGCCTGGCCATGTCGGCGGACGAAATCGAATACCTGGACGCCGCGTTCACCCGCGCCGGCCGCAATCCGACCGACGTTGAACTGATGATGTTCGCCCAGGCCAATAGCGAGCACTGCCGCCACAAGATTTTCAACGCCGACTGGACCATCGACGGCGTGGCGCAACCGAAGTCGCTGTTCGGCATGATCAAGAACACCCACGAGTTGCAGCCGAAAGGCACCGTGGTGGCGTACAGCGACAACTCGTCGATCATGGAAGGCGCGACCGTGATGCGCTTCTTCCCGCAAGGCGCGGGCCAGGAATACGCGCCAGTCACCGAGCTGACCCACACCCTGATGAAGGTGGAAACCCACAACCATCCGACCGCCATCTCGCCATTCCCGGGCGCCTCCACCGGCGCCGGCGGCGAGATCCGCGACGAAGGCGCCACCGGTCGCGGCGCCAAGCCGAAAGCCGGCCTGGCGGGCTTTACTGTCTCGAACCTGCTGTTGCCGGGCGCCGTGCAACCGTGGGAAGTCAATGCCGAAGGCGTCGCCTACGGCAAGCCCGACCGCATCGCGTCGGCGCTGCAAATCATGATCGACGGCCCGCTGGGCGGCGCAGCCTTCAGCAATGAATTCGGCCGTCCGGTACTGGGCGGTTACTTCCGTACCTACGAACAGAACGTGGGCCAGATGTTTGCGGGCGCGGCCCCCACCGTGTTCGGCTATCACAAGCCGATCATGATTGCCGGCGGTATCGGCAACATCTCGTCGCAGCACACGCATAAAAACGATATCCCGGTCGGCAGCCTGCTGGTGCAGCTCGGTGGTCCCGGCATGCGCATCGGCATGGGCGGCTCGGCTGCCTCGTCGATGGCCACCGGCACCAACACCGCCGACCTCGACTTCGACTCGGTCCAGCGTGGCAATCCGGAAATGGAACGCCGCGCGCAAGAGGTCATCAACGGTTGCTGGCAGCTGGGCAAGGACAATCCGATCATTTCGATCCACGACGTGGGCGCTGGCGGCCTGTCGAACGCTTTCCCGGAAATCACCAACGACGCCAAGCGCGGCGCGATTTTCGACCTGCGCAAGATCCCGCTGGAAGAGAGCGGCATGGCGCCAAAAGAAATCTGGTCGAACGAATCGCAGGAACGTTATGTTTTGGCGATTGCACCGGCAAGCCTGCCGCTGTTCCAGGCGCTGTGCGAGCGCGAGCGCTGCCTGTTTGCCGTGGTCGGTACCGCCACCGAAGAACGCCAACTGAAGCTGATCGATCCGGAACTGGGCAACAACCCGGTCGACATGCCAATGGACGTGTTACTTGGCAAACCGCCGAAGATGCAGCGCGACGTCACGCACGTGAAGCACGACCTGGCCGCGCTCGACCTGACCGGCATCGACCTGGAAGAAGCTGCCAGGCGCGTGCTGCTGCTGCCCACCGTGGGCGACAAATCGTTCCTGATTACCATTGGCGACCGCACCGTGGGCGGCATGTCGGTGCGCGACCAGATGGTGGGTCCATGGCAGGTGCCGGTGGGCGACTGCGCCGTGACCACCATGAGCTTCGAGGGTTACCTCGGTGAAGCGATGTCGATGGGCGAGCGCACGCCGCTGGCCGTGATCGACGCCGCCGCCTCGGGCCGCATGGCCGTGGCCGAAGCGATCACGAATATCGCTGCCGCGCCGATTGCCGACATTTCCGACATCAAGCTGTCGGCCAACTGGATGGCCGCGTGCGGCCAGCCGGGCCAGGATGCCGCGCTGTACGACACCGTCAAGGCAGTGGGCATGGAATTGTGCCCGGCACTGGGCATCAGTATCCCGGTGGGCAAGGATTCGCTGTCGATGCGCACTACCTGGAAGGATAAAGAGGAGTCGAAAGCCGTGCTGTCGCCGGTGTCGCTGATCGTCTCCGCTTTCGCGCCCGTGTACGACGTGCGCAAGTCGCTGACGCCGCAAATCAAGACCGATGCCGGCGACACCGCCATCATCCTGATCGACCTGGGCCGTGGCAAGAACCGTCTCGGTGCGTCGGCGCTGTCGCTGGTGATGAACCAGCTCGGCAACGAAACGCCGGACGTGGACAGCCCGGAAGACCTGAAAGGCTTCTTCGCTGCCATCCAGCAATTGAACCGCGATGGCAAACTGCTGGCCTACCACGACCGTTCCGACGGCGGCCTGTACGGCACGCTGACCGAGATGGCGTTTGCCGGCCGTGCCGGCCTGTCGATCAACCTCGACATCCTGACCCTGGAACAAGGCCATGGCGCCGACCAGGGCGATGCCAAGAACTGGGCCGGCCAGATTGCCGAGCGCCGCAACGAGCAGACCCTGCGCGCGCTGTTCTCGGAAGAACTGGGCGCCGTGATCCAGGTGCGTGCCGACGAAAAATCGCTGGTGATGGATGTGCTGCGCACCTTCAACCTCGGTGCGTGCAGCCATATCATCGGCAAGCCGAACGACCGTGGCGTGATCGAGTTCACCCGCGACGCCAAGCTGATCTACAACCAGCCGCGCGCCGCACTGCACCGCCTGTGGAGCGAAACCAGCTGGCGCATTGCCCGCCTGCGCGACAACCCGGCCTGCGCCGATGCCGAATACGACCGTCTGCTCGACGAGCAAGATCCAGGCATGCAGCCGAAAGTCACGTTCGACCTGGCCGAGAATATCGCCGCGCCATTCCTGGCCACCGGCGTGCGGCCACGCGTGGCGATCCTGCGCGAGCAGGGCGTTAATTCGCATATCGAAACCGCGTATGTCATGCACCAGGCCGGCTTTACGGCAGTCGATGTGCACATGAGCGACCTGATTGCCGGCCGCGTCAAACTGGACGACTTCCAGGGCATTATTGCCGTGGGTGGTTTCTCGTATGGCGATGTATTGGGCGCAGGCGAGGGCTGGGCCAAAACCATACTGTTTAATGCCGCATTGTCCGAGCAATTTGCCCGGTTCTTTGCACGCGGCGACAGTTTCGGGCTTGGCGTTTGTAATGGTTGCCAGATGATGAGTAATCTGAAATCGATTATTCCTGGCGCCCATGCATGGCCTAAATTTACCACCAATAAATCGGAGAAATTCGAAGCGCGCTTTGCCATGGTCGAAGTAATGGATTCGCCATCGATATTCTTCAACGGCATGGCCGGTACCCAGACGCCGATCGCCATTGCGCACGGCGAAGGTTATGCCGACTTTACCCAGACCGGGAATATCACCGAAGCAGTGCAGGCGATGCGCTTTGTCGATAACCGTGGCGCTGCGACCGAGGCGTATCCCTATAACCCGAATGGTTCGCCACAGGGTATTACGTCGGTCACCACCGCTGACGGCCGCTTCACGGTCATGATGCCGCACGCCGAACGGGTATTCCGCACCGTGCAGCAGTCGTGGCACCCTGAGAGCTGGGGCGAGGATTCGCCATGGATGCGGATGTTCCGCAACGCCCGCAAGTACGTCGGCTAAGCCGCCGTTGCCAGTCGAAAAGCCACTGCTCTGCAGTGGCTTTTTTTACGCCGCACGACATGGCGCAGTGCGACCCCGCACGGGTACGGCAGGCGTAGCAAGTCTGGGCGGGGGGGAGGCAGGAATCGACGGGGGCAGCGGGCAGGGCGACAGCGGCACAGCGAGCTGAAATCTGGTGTCAACGCACCAATTGTTAGCGCAGATCGAGCGCAGATCGGCAGCGCTGACCCGTCAACGCAAAACGCCCGGCGTCAGGCCGGGCGTTTTGCGATTTGGACAGCGCGCTGCCCAGTTTCAGATTACTGAACCTTGGCTTTTTTCAGCAGTTCTTCGCGGTAAGCAGCGATCTTGGCTTGCTGCAGCGACTGGGCTACCTGTGGCTTGACTTGCTCGAACGGTGGGAACTGGGCGTCGCGTGGTGCTTCTTCCAGCTTGATCACGTGGTAGCCGAACTCGGTCTTGACCGGGGTTTCGGTGATCGCGCCTGGTTTCAAGGCAACCATCGCATCGGCAAATGGTTTGACCAGTTTGCCTGGGCTCATCCAGCCCAGATCGCCACCATTGCTGGCGGAACCGTCTTTCGAGACCTTGGCCAGTTCTTCGAATTTACCGCCAGCTTTCAGCTTGGTGATAATATCCTTGGCTTCCTGTTCGGTCGCGACGAGAATATGGCGCGAGTGATATTCCTTGCCGCCATTGGCTGCCTTGAATTTATCGTATTCGGCTTTGACGTCGGCGTCTTTGACCGGATTCTTTTTCACATAATCGGCCAGCATGGCGTTGATGATAATGCTCTGGCTGGCATTGTCGATCGCGGATTTCACTTCGGCTTTGTTGCCATAACCTTGTTTGCTGGCTTCCTGCAGCAATACTTCGCGGCCGATCAGCTCTTTTTTAACCATTTCACGCAGTTGCGGGCTGTCAGGCTGCTGGCCCTGGGCGACAACTTGCTTGACCATCTGGTCTACCTTGGCGGCGGGAATGGCTTTGCCATTGACGGTTGCGACATTTTGCGCAAACGCAGGGACAGCAGCAACAGCGATCATTGCCAATAGCAGGCGGGCTGGTTTCAACATCATTATCTAATCCTTTAAAAGCTTGAAATCGCACGTGGACGTGCATATTACCAACGTAAAACCAAAAACGGCGCCCCGTAGGGCGCCGCCTGGCATAACATTACTGCACTTTTGCTTTCTTGACCAGTTCTTCCTGGTAAGCTTGCACTTTCTTCTGCAGCAGGCCTTCTTGTACCTGGCCTTTGACTTCTTCCAGCGCCGGCAGCTTGATCGGACGGGTGTCGTCGACCTTGATGACGTGCCAGCCGTTAGGCGTTTGCACTGGCTTCTCGGTCACGCCACCTTTTTGCAGGTTGACGAATGCAGCCGAAAACGCTGGTGGGAACGACGATGGGGTAGCCCAGTCCAGGTCGCCGCCATTGGCTGCGGACCCGGTGTCTTTCGACTGCTTGGCCAGGTCTTCGAACTTGGCGCCGCCCTTGAGCTTGGCGATCACGTCATTGGCTTCGGCTTCGGTGCCCAGGACGATGTGACGCACGTGGTACTCTTTTTCAGCCGCTGCAGCAGCCACTGCACGATCGTACTCGGCTTTCACGTCGGCATCCGATACCGGATTTTTCTTGACGTAGTCGGCGACCAGAGCGTTGGTGATGATGGCCTGGCGGGCATTGTCAATTTGCGCTTTGACAGCGGCATCCTTGCCAAAGCCTTGTTTTTCGGCTTCCTGCATCATTACTTCGCGGCCGATCAGGTCTTTCTTGATCAGTTCGCGCAATTGCGGCGAATCCGGCTGCTGGCCTTGGGCAACGACTTGCTTGACGACTGCGTCTACACGCGAGCTCGGAATGGCTTTACCGTTCACAACGGCAACGTTTTGTGCAAACGCAGGGACAGCGGCAACGGCGAGAAGTGCAATCAGCAAACGGGCTGGCTTGAAAGTCATTATTAATTCCTGTAGGGGGGAAGATTTAGCGAACACCGGAGGAGGGAGTTAGATCTGCTATCTGTTTATATGTTCAAATATTTCTCAAACCGATAGCCTATGTTCATCCACCGGCACAACATCATACTTCAGACGGTGCCAATGCAGTAATGGCCAATGCATGAATTTCTTTATGCATCATATCGTTCACGGAATCATACACGAGTCGATGTCTTGTGACGAGTTTCTGGCCTTCAAATTGTAACGAAACAATTCGGACGCTGTAATGGCCGCCGCCAGAGGCAGCGCCCGCATGGCCCGCATGTAAATGCGAGTCATCGTTCAGCTTGAGTTCGACAGGCGCCAGCGCCGCTGCGAGGCGGCTGCGGATGCGTTCGATACGGGTATCTGGCGTATTACTCATGCTGGTTCCTTCATGTGGCGCGACAGGTAGACGCCCTGGCCGATCATAAATACAAACATCAAGGCAGTGGTACCGAACATTTTGAAATTGACCCAGGCGTCGGTATTGCCTTTAAAAAGCACAAAAGCGACATACCAGTTGAGCAAGCCCATCGTGGCAAAGAATCCTATCCAGGCCAGGTTGATACGGGTCCAGCTACTGTCCGGCAATTCCACAAATTCGCCCATCGACTTGCGCATCAGGTTCTTTTTGAAGATCAGGTCACTCACCAGCAGGCCGATGGCAAACGACCAGTAAACAATGCTGAGCTTCCATTTGACGAATGCTTCGTCGTGCAGGTAGATGGTGAGGCCGCCAAAGAACACGAACATCGCCAGCGAAAACCACATCACGCCTTCGACTTTGCGCCCGCGTACTTTGAGGTAAGCGATCTGCAACATGGTGGCCAGAATGCCGATCAGCGTGGCCAGCACGATGGGGGCCTGGTCCGGCGTGACGCTGCCGCCCGAGATCAGGCCGCTCAGATAGGTATTGGTAAAGACCTGGGCGGCTTCGGCATGCATGCCGGCCAATTTGTACGCGCCAAAAAACAGCAGGACCGGGAATAAGTCGAACAGGAATTTCATGTTGCCTCAGTTATTAACTTAATTATTCAGCTTGTGGATCGAACCGCAGCGACGCCGAGTTGATGCAATACCGCAGCCCGGTCGGTGGCGGACCATCTGGGAACACGTGACCGAGGTGGGCGTCGCACACGGCGCACACGATTTCGGTGCGCAGCATACCATGGCTGCGGTCCACAATCTCGGTAACATTGGCCGGATCGATGGCCTCGAAGTAGCTGGGCCAGCCGCAGCCCGAGTCGAACTTGGTGTCAGAGCGGAACAATGGCGTGTTGCAGCACACGCAAGTATACGTGCCGTGTTCGTGGTGATCCCAGAATTTGCCGGTAAATGCGCGCTCGGTGGCGGCATGGCGGGTTACTTGATATTCCATCGGATCGAGCATGGCGCGCCATTCGGCGTCGGATTTCGTGACTTTATTGCTCATGGCTTATTTCTCGCTTAAGAAGAACAGCTGACTTCAAGATGGCTCGCCCAGTCGGGGGGCAAAGCGGCGTAGTGTTCGTGCTCGGGCTGCTCGTCGTACGGCCGCTGCAATACTGCCAGCAGCCGCGTCACTTCCGAGTAGTCCTGTTTTTGCGCAGCATCGATGGCCACCTGGGCCAAATAATTGCGTAGCACGTATTTGGGGTTGGTTTTGTTCATCGCAAGCTGGCGCGCAGTGTCATCGCTGGCCTCCGCCTGCAGGCGCTGCCGGTATTGCTGGGCCCAGGCGTCGAACGCCGGACGGTCGATGAACAGGTCGCGCAGCGGTTCGTCGGCGCTGGTGTCGGCTGCCCGCAGGCCGCTCAACTTGCGGAAGAACTGGGTGAAATCGACGCCGTTCGCTTGCATTAATGCGAACATGGCGTCGAACAGTGCGCGGTCGGCGTCGCCATGCTCGGCCAGTAGGGTCAAGCCCAGCTTGGCGTGCAGCAGTTCGTCGAGCTTGTCCGCGAACGCGGACTGGTAACTGTCAAGCGCAGCCTGAGCATCGTCGGGTTCGCCGATCAGCGGCAGCAGCGCCTGCGCCAGCGCGTAGCAGTTCCAGTGGCCCACTTGCGGCTGGTTGGCATAAGAATACCGGCCTTGCTGGTCAGTATGGTTGCAGATATGTCCAGGGTCGAACGCTTCCATGAAGCCGTACGGGCCGTAATCGAGGGTCAGACCAAGAATCGACATATTGTCGGTATTCATCACGCCATGCATGAAACCGACCGCCTGCCAGTGCGCCATCAGGTGCGCGGTGCGGCGCGTGACTTCCGTCAGCAGTGCCTGGTACGGGTTGTCCTGCCCGCGCAGGTCAGGATAAAACCGGTCGATGACGTAATCGGCCAGGATTTTTAATTGCTCAGGTTGATTGCGGTAATACCAGTGCTCGAACGAGCCGAAGCGCACGAAGCTGGGCGCCATGCGCACGACCACGGCGGCAGTTTCGACCGTTTCGCGCATCACGCCCTGGCTCGAGCCGGCTACTGACAGCGCGCGCGACGTGGGAATGCCAAGGCCGTGCATTGCTTCCGAACACAGGAATTCACGAATCGAGGAACGCAGCACGGCGCGGCCATCGCCCATGCGCGAGTAGGGCGTTTGCCCCGCGCCTTTCCATTGCAGTTCCAGCGGACCGGCAGCGGTGGCCACTTCGCCAAACAGGATGGCGCGACCGTCGCCGAGCTGGCCGGCCCACACGCCAAACTGGTGGCCGGAATACACGGCAGCCAGCGGCTGGCCGCGCTCCGGCACGGCATTGCCGATCAACACGTCGAGACCGTCGGCTACCTGCTCGGCAGTCAAGCCCAGCAGCTGCGCTGCAGCGGGGCTGACCGCGACCAGGTAAGGCGCCGGCAGCGGCGTAGGCATCAGGCGGGTATAGAAGGCCGGCGGCAGGGACGCGAACGAATTGTCCAGCGGCAGCAACGTCAATGAGCTAGTGATAATAGTTCCTGGGAAGAGCGCCAGCCCACGGGCCGGAAAGCGCGATTTTACCGCAGCGTGGCATTCCGCGTCGCGTGCCGATGGAGGGACCTGCAATGGCACTGGCAGTGGCGTAAAAAATACAAACAGTCTGGCGTTACCAGGCAAATAAATCCCGCTGCAAACCGCGTGGCTACGCGGCTCGTGCACTGAAGCTTGCTAAAAGTTGGTTACTTTAGCGATAAATTGATTGACGGAAATAAGTGAAACCACTTACATTATTGCCTCTAGGCATTTATTACTTTATTACCCTCATTCGGCCATCGCGCTCCCAGGCCGCACGCAGACAGTCTCTGCCCCCAAGAGAAGAGAACCTCATGTTCAATAGCATAACGATCCGTACCCGGCTGATTGCCTCCATGGCATTCCTCGGCCTGTTGATTATTTCCATCGGCGCCGTCAGCCTGTTCGGTATGAATAAGGTGAATTTCGCCCTCAAAGACGTGTATTCGAACCAGATGGCGTCCGCCATCATGTTGGGAAATTCGAAGAACTTCCTCAACCGCGCCCGCTTCGTGATCGACCGCGGTGTGTTCCACCCGGAAGCTTCGGACCTCGACAAGACCCTGAGCCGGGCCGAAGGCTTTATTGCCGACGGCGACAAAGCGTGGAAAGAGTACCTGGCATTGCCGCTGGAGGGCGAGGAAAAGCAGCTGGCCGCTGACCTCGACGCCAAGCGCACCACCTACGTCGGTTTCCTGCGCGAATTGATGACCGCGATCCGCTCGCAAAACGCCGAGAAGATCGACGATCTGGCGATGAACAAGATGAGCAAGGAGTTTGGCGTGTTCGATGCGGCTTCCAACAAGCTGGAAAAATTCCAGCTGACGTCGGCAGAAGAGCACTACAACCACAGCCAGGCCTTCTTCAAGGCGTTCGAGATCGGCTTCATGATCGCGCTCGCTATCGGTGCGATCCTGATCGTGTATTCGACGCTGCGCCTGCTCGTTGCCATCCTCAAGCCGCTGCGCGCCGCGCTCGGTCACTTTGACGAAATGGCCGCCGGCAACCTGGCCAACCACATCACCGTGGAACGCGACGATGAAATGGGCAGCCTGATGCGCGGCCTGCTGAAAATGCAGGAGCAAATGTCCGCCACCGTGCGCGGCATCCGCACCGGCAGCAGCTCGATTGCGCTGGCCAGCGCGGAAATCTCCGATGGCAACCTGGACCTGTCGCGCCGTACCGAAAACCAGGCCGCTGCACTGGAAGAGACTGCATCGTCGCTGGAAGAGCTGACCAGCACCGTGCGCCAGAATGCCGACAATGCCCGCCAGGCCAACCAGCTGGCGCTTACCGCCCAGGACGTGGCCAGCCGCGGCGGCCAGCTGGTTTCGCAGGTGGTCGACACGATGAGCACCATCAACGGTTCTTCGCGCAAGATCGCCGACATTATTGGCGTGATCGACGGCATTGCCTTCCAGACCAATATTTTGGCGCTGAATGCGGCGGTCGAAGCAGCGCGTGCCGGCGAGCAGGGCCGTGGTTTTGCCGTGGTGGCGACCGAGGTGCGCAACCTGGCCCAGCGTTCGGCCGCGGCAGCGCGCGAAATCAAGGAGTTGATCACGGCATCGGTCGAGCAGGTGGACGCCGGTTCGCAACTGGTGGACCGTGCCGGTGCGACCATGGACGAACTGCTCGGCAGCGTCGAGCGGGTGACCGGCATCATGGGCGAAATCATGGTGGCCGGCGAAGAGCAGAGCGAAGGCATCAACCAGATCAATCACGCCATCGCCCAGATGGACGAGGTAACCCAGCAGAATGCCGCACTGGTGGAAGAAGCGGCCGCAGCAGCCGGTTCGCTGCAGGAACAAGCCGCTACGCTGGAGCAGCTGGTTAGCACCTTCAAAGTGGAACAGCAGGCCGCACCACGGCTGGCACGCCAGCGTCCGGCCCTGGCGCTGGGCAATTAAAACCTAGTCGACGTGGGCCAGCAGCGCCGATACATATAATAAAAAGCGGTCTTCCAGCCGCGACAGGTCGAGTCCGGTAATTTCGCCAATGCGGCGCAGCCGGTAGTCGAGCGTGTTGCGGTGGATGTGCAGCGCTTCCGCCGTGGCGGCCAGATGGCTGTCGTTGCGGAACCAGGTATCCAGCGTGCGCTGCAACAGCTCCTTGTTCTTGTCCTGCGCTTGCAGGCGCAACATCGGTTGCCGCAACTGCTCGGCCTGCCATCCGGCATCGAGTCCGGACAGCAGCACCGGCAGCGCCTGGTCGTAATAACTGTAGCGGCGGCGCCCACCGTCGCGGGTACGGCCGATGCGCGCTGCCGTGCGGGCGCTCTGGTACGAAATCGCCACCTCGTCCAGGCCAGCCAGGGCGATGCCGACCGTCAGCGCATACGCTTGCGCGCCTTCTTCGTCCAGCAGCGCCGCCAGCGCCTGCAATTGCCGTTGCGCCCAGGCGGCGGCTTCAACCGGCACATCGTAAAAATCGAGGATCACCAGTTCGTGCGAGCTGGCCGCTGCCGTCAGGGCCGTTGGCTGGCGCGCCAGCAGGCGCATTTGCAGGCGCTGGATTTCGCTCAGCGCTTCCACGGTGCCGGCAGCGCGGTCGTCGAGTTCCAGCAAAAACACCAGGTGGGTGCGGCGGAAATCGGCACCCAGGCGCCGCGCCCACGCTTCCATGCCTGCGCGCGCGCCCTGGTCGCTCGAGATCAGTTGCAGCACAAAGGTTTCGCGGTAGCGCGAGTCGCGCTGCAGCGCGCCCGTCAGCTGGGCTTGCTCGAGGATCATTTCTGCGGTCAGGCGCACCAGCTCGCCAAACTGGCGTACCTGGTCCGGCGCGCCGGACAGGCCGATGGCGCCGCACACCTGGCCGTTTACCGTGAGCGGCAGGTTGATGCCGGGCTGGGCGCCGTGCATATTGCGCGCCCCTTCGCTGTCTATTTCCACTGGCAATTGCTTGGCCAGGGCCAGCATGGCGCCCGTGTGCAGCTCGCCGATGCGCGCCGGATTGCCGCTGGCGACGATGCTGCCGCTGGCATCCATGACGTTGACGTTGTACGGGATGATTTTCATCGTCCGGGTGACGATGTCCTGCGCCAGCGCGCTGTTGAGTAGGGTCATATGGTTGGGATCTGGTCGTTGCGTGTCGCTATTGTGCCAAGGAACGAAGAATCATGGGCGGAATGACGTTTTTCTGTGGCAATATTTAGGCATATGCCCAGTAATCTCCCGTTAGCGCCGTGGATTCTCGTGCATTTGGCCGATGATTTTTGTGCGGTGTTTCCAGATAATCTGGCGGTCTATAAAAATGACATCACAATATCTAGGAGACCTGCATGGGCAATTCCACGACCAAGACTGCCGTCCTCGACGGCGCCTACAAAAAAGCCACCTGGCACCTGATCCCGTTTATCTTCGTCTGCTATTTCTTCAATTACCTGGACCGCGTCAACGTCGGTTTCGCCAAGCTGGAAATGCTCGATGCGCTCAACCTGAGCAACACCGTGTATGGCCTCGGCGCCGGCATCTTCTTCATCGGCTACGTGCTCAGCGGCGTACCCAGCAACCTGATCCTGCATAAACTGGGCGCCCGGCGCTGGATCGCGGTGATGATGATGGCGTGGGGCGCACTGTCCGCCGCCATGCTTCTGGTGAATAGCCCGACGTCGTTCTATGTGTTGCGCTTCTTCACCGGTGTGGCCGAGGCAGGCTTTTTCCCGGGCATGGTGCTGTACTTTACCCACTGGTTCCCGTCGCAAAAGCGCGGCCAGGTGATGGCGCTGTTCATGTCGGCAATCCCGATTTCGGGCCTGATCGGCGGTCCGCTGTCGGGCTGGATGCTGGCGCACTTTTCGGCCGGGCAGGGCGGCATGGCGGGCTGGCAGTGGTTGTTCCTGCTGCAAGGCATCCCGACCGTGCTGCTCGGTGTTGCCGTGTACTTCTACCTGAACGATGGCATTGGCCAGGCCAAATGGCTGACGTCGGAAGAAAAAGCCGCCATGCAAGGCGCGCTCGACGACGACGAAAAGCAGCGCCAGGCCACCAGCACCGTGGTGCAGTCGCTGGGCGCGGTATTGCGCAACGGTAGCGTCTGGATGTTGGGCGTGATTTACTTCAGCATCCAGATGGGCGTGTACGCCATCAATTTCTGGCTGCCGTCGATCATCAAGTCGCTCGGTTACGAGAGCGCGCAAACGGTGGGCTGGCTCAGCGCCATTCCTTACCTGTTTGCTGCCGTGTTCATGGTGTGGGCCGGCCGCTCGGCCGACAAGCACCGCGAGCGGCGCTGGCACGTCAGCGCGCCGATGCTGATGGGGTTGTTCGGCCTGCTGATGGCGGCCAATTTCTCGACCAACGCGCTGGTCGTCATGATCGGCCTGTCGATGGCCACCATGGGTGCACTGGCGGCGTTGTCAATGTTCTGGTCGCTGCCGGCCGCCTTCCTGGGCAGCGCTGCGGCCGCTGCCGGCCTCGCACTGATTAACTCGCTGGGCCAGATCGCCGGTTTCGTCAGTCCGTTCCTGGTCGGCTGGATCAAGGATGCCACGCAGAGCACGGACGCGGCGCTGTACGTGCTGTCCGCCGTCATGCTGCTGGGTGCGCTGCTGGTGTTGCGCGTGCCGGCCAAACTGGTTAATCGATAAGAAGTACGGACATGAGCAAGCAATTAAAAATAGTCATCGCCCCCGATTCGTTCAAGGAAAGCTTGAGCGCGATGGAAATCGCCAATGAAATCGAAGCGGGTTTCCGTGAAATCTTTCCCGACGCCCTGTACGTCAAGGTGCCGGTGGCCGATGGCGGCGAAGGCACGGTACAGGCAATGATCGATGCCAGCGGCGGCCGCCTGGTCACGTTGCCGGTGCGCGGCCCGCTGGGCGAACCGGTCGACGCGTTCTACGGCATCATGGGCGACGGCGCCACGGCTGTCATCGAAATGGCCGCTGCCAGCGGCCTGGAGCTGGTGCCGCCCGACCGCCGCGATCCGTTGCGCACCACCAGCTACGGCACCGGCGAACTGATCCGCAATGCGCTCGACGCCGGCGCCCGCCGCTTTGTGCTGGGCATCGGCGGCAGCGCCACCAACGACGGTGGCGCCGGCATGGTGCAGGCGCTCGGTGGACGCCTGCTCGACGCGGCCGGCAACGACCTGGCGTCCGGTGGCGGCGCGTTGGCTGAGCTCGATCGCATCGACCTGTCAGGGCTGGACGCCCGCATCAAGGATTGCGTGTTCGAGGTAGCATGCGATGTCAGCAACCCGCTCGTAGGACTGCAGGGCGCATCGCACATCTTCGGCCCGCAAAAAGGCGCCACGCCGGCCATGGTGGCCACGCTCGACGCCAACCTCGGCCATTATGCGGCCGTCATTGCGCGTGATCTGGGCCGTGCCGTGGCCGACATTGCCGACTTGCCCGGTGCTGGCGCCGGTGGCGGCATCGGCGCCGCCATGCTGGTATTCCTCGGTGGTAGTTTGCGTCCGGGCAGCGAAATCGTCACCGACGCCGTCGGCCTGGACGCGGCCGTAGCGGATGCCGACCTGGTGCTCACCGGCGAGGGGCGCATCGACAGCCAGACCATCCATGGCAAAACCCCGATCGGCGTGGCGCGCGTGGCGCAGCGCCACGGCAAGCCGGTAATCGGCATTGCCGGCAGCCTGGAACCGGGCGCGGGCGTGGTGCATGGCCACGGCATCGACGCCGTGTTCAGCGTGGTCAACTGCCCGTGTTCGCTTGAACGAGCACTGGCGGACGCTGCTTACAACGTGCGCACGTCGGCGCGCAACATCGCTGCTGTGTTGCGCTTGGGAACTCAGCTGGGCTTGTGATACAGTCATTTCCTGCGGCAAGGGCTGCACGCAGGAAGGATTTTTATGGCGCAAGACCGTGGGGAACCGAAATACGTGGCCAGGCTGCCGACCATCCGTTCGCAGATCTACAGCCTGGTATGGGCATGCGCCTTGCCTGCCATCCTCGGTTTTGCCCTGTTGACCAACAACTTTGTCGTGCGCGAACGCACGACCATCGAGCAAGACACGCTGATCACCGCCCGCGCCCTGATCCAGGCGGTGGACCGAGATTTACACACCGGCATCACGGTGGCGATGGCGCTGGCCAATTCCCCCAGTATCGATACCGGCGACTTTGCCGCGTTTTACCGGCAAGCCACCGAGGTGCTGCGGCCGGAATTTCCCGGTTATAACTTCGTGCTGCACGACCGGGCGTCGGTACAGCTGCTCAACACGGGCCGGCCGTACGGCACCATCTATCCCGATCCGATCAGCGCGCCGCGCATTGCCGAAGTGTTCCGCACCGGCAAACCCTTGATTTCCAACCTGTTCCACGCGGGTGCGCTGCAGCGGCCGCTGGCGGCAATCCACGTGCCGGTGCTGCGCAACGGAAAGGTCATCTACGTGGTGTCGGTCGCGTTCGTGCCCGAGCGGCTGGGCCAGGTGCTGCGCGAGCAGCGTTTGCCGGCCAACCGTGTGGCCGCCATTTTCGACGCTAACGGCGTGTTTGTCGCCCGCACGCACGACCCGGAAAAATACGTGGGCCGGCCAGTGTCGTCCGATCTGCTGGCGCGCTACCGCTTGCGGGCCGAGGATGCAATCGAGGCCACCACGGTGGAAGGGATACCCGTGTTCTCGATGTACAGCCGCTCCGCCCAGAGTGGCTGGTCGGTCGTGATTGGCGTGCCGCGGACCGACGTGTACCTGGAAATGCTCGATTCGATCAAGTGGATCATGGCCTTTCTGGCGGTGCTGACGGCCGCCGGCTTTGGCGTGGCCTGGCATTTTGCGCGCAGCATCGAGCGCTCGGTGCGCGCGCTCGCCACGATGGCGATGACGCTGGGCGGCAAACCGCGCGAGGATTCTACCGCGCCCGCCACCTTTCTCGAGGCGGCGCAGGCGCTCGACACCTTGCAGACCGTGGAGTCGGAGCTGCTGCGCTATCGCCACCACCTGGAAAACCTGATCGAGCACCGCACCCGCCAGCTGGAATCGGCGATGCGCGAAGCGCAGGCGGCCAACGCCGCCAAGGATGTTTTTGTGGCCAACATGAGCCACGAACTGCGCACGCCGATGAACGCGGTGCTGGGCGTGGCGCACCTGCTGGGCGGCACTGGCGTGTCGCCCGAGCAGGCGCGCTACCTGGACATGATACGCACGTCGGGCCAGTCGCTGCTCGGCATCCTGAATGACATCCTCGACCTGTCCAAGATGCAGGCAGGGAAGGTGGAGCTGCACCCGGCGCCGTTCCAGCTCGACGACGTGCTGTACGCGGTAGCCACCATCATGAGCGTGAGCGCCGGCGACAAGGACCTGGAACTGGCCATCGGCGTGGAGCCGGACGTGCCGCGCGCGCTGGTGGGTGACGCGCTGCGGCTGCAGCAGGTGCTGGTCAACCTGGCCGGCAATGCCATCAAGTTTACCGAGCGCGGTGAAGTGTCGCTGCGGGTGGCGCGGCTGCCGGCGCCCGGCGGCGCCACCGTGCTGCGGTTTGCCGTGCGCGACACCGGCATCGGCTTGAGCGACGAGCAGATGGCGCGGCTGTTTTCGCCGTTCACCCAGGCCGACTTGTCCACCACCCGCCGGTTCGGCGGCACCGGGCTGGGACTGACGATTTCCAAGGGACTGGTCGAATTGATGCAAGGTTCGATCGAGGCGCACAGCGTGCCGGGCGAGGGCAGCGAATTTCGCTTTATCGTGCCGCTCGGCGCCAGCGGCGATGCAATGGCGCCGGCGCCGGCGCCGGCCCCGGTGCACCTGCTGCTGGCCGACGATAACCCCACCAGCCGCCACTGCATCGCCCAAGCCATCGCCGCTGCCGGCTGGACCTGCGACCTGTCTGATTCCGCCGCCGCTGCGCTGGCGCGGCTGCAGGACGGCGCCGCATACGACGCGCTGCTGCTGGACTGGCACATGGCCGGCAGCGGCGCGCTGCTCGATCATGGCGGCACGCCCGTGATCTGCCTGCTCAACGCTCACGGTCGCGAACAGCTGATGGAAGACATGGCCAGCGCGCGCATTGCCGCGTGCCTGGCCAAGCCAGTGACAGCGGTGGCGCTGCGCGAGGCCGTACACGCGGCGCTGGCCACCCGTGCCAGGGACGATTCCCCGGCGCCCGCGGAAGCGGGGCCGCTGCTGCTGGCGGGCGTGCGCATCTTGCTGGTGGAAGACAATCCGATCAACCAGGTGGTGGCGCGAGGCTTGCTGGAGCAGGTGGGCGCCCACGTCACCGTGGCGGAAGATGGCGCAATGGCCGTGGCGCTGCTGCGCGACAGTGACGGCGCCTATGACCTGGTGCTGATGGACGTGCAGATGCCGGTGATGGACGGCTTTACCGCCACCCGCGCGATCCGCGATGAACTGCGGCTGGACCTGCCCGTGATTGCCATGACGGCGGGCGTGATGGCCAGCGAACGCGAGCAGTGCATCGCGGCCGGCATGAACGATTTTATCGGCAAGCCGATCGACGTCGAGCAGATGTTCGACACGGTAGCGCGCCACCTGGGCCGGGCGACACCAAACATGAAATCTGTGACAAGTCAGTGAAAACCGCGTGCCACGTTGGCTGGAAAAACTGTCTCGCACGGCCCGATGTTGTGACACAGGCAATGGCTGTCTTATACTGGGTGAGTTTCCGCTTTCGGCTGCGAGCAGACGTCTTTATTAATTGAACTGATTTACTTACCAATGAATTCAGATGCGTACAGATTCACGATTGACCGCCAGCTCGATGCAGGAGAGCTCGACCATTTGCGGACCGAGAACCTGCCGAGTTTACTCGCGCTGAATGCTCGATATACCCCTCACGTTGACGTAGCCAACGCTTTTCCAGTTACTCCAATCTATGTGGATTTTCTGAGAACTCGGTGGCGTCAGGACAAAGAATTTGGCCGCGCGACAGATGACGTGGCGATATCGGGCTTAGGTTTTGCGTTCGGACTGCTTCTCGGTGCGTGCACTCAATTGAAATGGTGCATCGCAAGCGATGCAGACGGAACATTTTTGACTATGGCACGGGGAGAAACTGCTGACTACCAGCTGATTTCCGTGCCGCCTTTCAGCTACGTGGCAAAGCGCCAGCAGGTCCAAAATGCAGAGGTGTTCCGCCACTTTTTCGAACAGGTGTCGGCGGACGTAATTGGCTTCGTGCGTCCAAAAAACTGGCTGCTTGAGGATTAGCCGTTAACAGCCAGAACCAGCCAGAACCGGACCTTCGTTTAAATATGAGCGTACTTATGAATTTTGAAGCTGAAATCTAAGGGTGCAAATGGCTGTTTATGAACAGCGTAAGCGAGCCATCCGATAATGAATTACGCTTGCAAATTTTCGAGGCCGTAACGCTACCCGCCTCCCCTGACACATTCCGGCCTTTGAATGAAGCATTGGACTTGAATTCGCCGTTAGGTAGTCCGATTGAGCATGTGAGCGGTTGTAAGATATTCACTTTGCAGTGCCCTGGTTACGTAGCCTATTCGGTTCGTAACGAAAGTTATACCACTGTAGATAAATACGAAATTTTTGAAGGAAGAAATTTCGTGAAATATTCGAAGTCAAGGTACCTTGATTTTGTAAGAGATGCGACTTTCGCTGATGATAGCTTCCCCGGCCCAATGACCCACTGGGGAATTTTTTGCCTCAACCATATTATTGACGTTGTGTCTTGCCATCAGCCTGACGTGAGAATTTCGGTAAAAAACTAGCTGACCGATTGGGAATCCCACCGGCGGCTTTGGGGCGACAACCGCGTGTCGGGGTAGATCGTGATGTTTTCGCAAAGGCAACATGCCATGCTGGCGCGACCTGCCGAGAACGGCCAACAACGGACACGCATGCGTCTAATCCTGATCAGGAAAAGATACGATGAGAATCGAAAATCCCATTGTTATTGCGACGCATAATTTCACGTGGCATAAAAGAGATGGTTCGGAAGTTCCAATTGAAGTCATGATTGGTGCGCCGTACCGCCAGGAGATTGACTGGGCATGTCCATGCGCGTTGTTCGGCGTCGAGGGACGTTATCCGGATATTGTGGGCGTAAGTGGACTCCAAGCTTTGTCTTTGGCAGTTCGCTTACTCCGAGAGCGAATTAAAGGAATGGTTGACGAAGGGGAAGTCTTTGACCTAACCTCCGATGGTGAGCGGCTCGGACCGGATTCGATAGCTGCGCTGTTTGGCACTAACTGAAGTATTTGCAGCTGGAGTTCCGAATCTGAAGAGTAATTTTGTCTTATTACAGCTTCCAATAGCCCTCCAAACAGCAATGCCGGAAAGCGTATCGCGCCCATCAACTGGACTTTTATGGGGTGCGGCCTATCTCATCATCTGGCCCGCAACCGCGCTGATCCTGTACCTGCTTGATCACTGTGCTGGATACTTGGTTTAGCCTCAGTCGCATTAACCAAACAACAGTGACAATCCGCGCCCAGCGCGGCCCAGGCATTGAGAGAATAGCGTCACAAACTACGCGAAAAACGTTTGCAGTGAGGCGCACCGCCCGCTTAGGACAACAAAGGCTTGTTGGGGCAGACCATGATTGTTTTCGCAACGACACATGCTATGCTGGCGCGACCGGCCGAGAGCGGCCACAACCGGCCAGGAGCCGCAGTTCGCCAATGTGAAAAATGAAGCACCCTTCTTTCTGGAGCGTCAATTTGGACAAGATGATTGTTTTGCGAATTTCCGATAATGATGGCGTAGACTTGAATGGCGTCAAACTACATTCAACAACTGAGGTCGCGGAAGCTCTCGAGAAAATCTCCGCCGAACACCCGGACGAGGCAGTTTCTGTCGAGGCCACCGATTCCAAATGGTATGAATCTATCGGGAAGGCCATTTACGGTAGCCACCGGGCGGGGTTTTCAGGTGGACGGTTTCGCGTACTTATCGATGGCAAGCCTCTGGAAGCCTGACATGAAGCTAGGGCTCGGTGGCTGAGGGCGAGCCATTTGCGGCCGACGGAGGCGATGTGTGGTTGGACACGTGGTTTCGAACGGAAGATGACGCTGTGCAGTTACCCCATCCCGATTATCCAGCGCAGCTACACCGTTTCAGCGTATATGAAATCCAACGGCCAAGTGGGGCAGTTCGATTTGCAGCCGCCGAAGTTTCCTCCAACGTGTGGGCTTTTTACGCCTAATTGCTCAATGAATCTACGTAAACTAACCGCCCCATTTGCATCAGGTTTGATTGCCTTTGGTGCGTTCGCTGCGACTGCGGCGGTTGCTTCTAGCGTACCGGTAGGATGCGTAACGGGCCTCTTGGTGTCGCTGGCGCTGGGATATCGAAATAGGTCTGGAATATCGCAGTTTTTGGGCGGGGCAATCTGCTGCCTGATTGTGTGGGCAGTGCTAGACATAGTGCTGGGTGGCCAAGCTGCGTTGACGTCCGCCATCATATTAGTTCCGCTGGTGGCAGCTATCGCGGGAGTATTAACTATTGCCTTTGCCGCTGGTTGCTTTATCGCTATGATGAAAACCAGACAGTAGAGCATGCCGACCGACAACGGCCAAGAGTGGACGGTGGCTCACTTTTCCAGATAGGGGCGTATGTTCCCGACTTCAACGCTGCGCAGCTACTCTGTAATTACACTTGCGCTTTTACTTGCACTTCCACCGCTTTTGCTTATTGCTGGAAAAGCCGTTACGCCAGAGGACGCGCTCGCTGCGAGGGCAGCGGTTTTCGTTATCAGTTGACGAGTGGTGAGTTTGCACTTGCAGATGGTGTCGATACCTTCTGTATCGAATTCATTGACACTGCCGCAGCAACCAGATCGGACCCGCCGCAGGAATTGATCCAACGTCTTAACGATGGACGTCTTAAAGTACGAAAGGGGTCAGACTGTGATTACAACAAAGGGAACGATGTTGTTATTGTGAGGGGTTCGGATAGCCCTGAGGCAGTGCTGTGGGTAAGGGTGTGTCTTGGAAATCCGATACAAGTATTGCCATCACAGGCGGATACTTTGACGCTGCGGAAAGTGGATCGGGCCACGTATACCAGCTAGAAAAGCGCGGCGGCAAATGGCTAGTCATCAAAGACAGGTTGATATGGGTTTCATAGATCACTGCCTGTTGGGAATGTTCATTTTTTGGTGGGCAACGGCGCATCAGAACAGATCATAACGTTTTCACAGCGGCAACATGCTATGCTGGCGCGACCGGCCGAGAACGGCCACTACCGGACGTTCGTGACACACAACCAAGTAAATTTAAGATATATGAAAATTCGACCGTTTCCTTGGAAATCGCTTTTTTTGGCTCCTTTCGCGAGCGTTCCTGTCTATACGCTTGCCTGTTTGGGAACTTCAGATGCGGGTGTAGGTTCCGACTTATTTTGGGGAATTTTCCTTTCACTCCTGCTGGCGGTTCCAACTTCCTCTGTGGCTATGCTGTTAATTGGCGTCCCTGTCTTCTTGATTTTGCGGCCTTATAACTACGCGCTCATGCTGGTCACTTGCGGAGCTGGCTTTGCTATACCATTTCTCATGTTTTGGGGAGATCCTAATTCAGGAATGAAGTGGGGCGCGGGCGCATCAGGCATCGCAGTGGGTGCCGCAGCATATTATTTGCGTCCACGTAATGCCTAAATTTTCACTTAATCAATAGGACGGCTTAAGCGCTGCGATTTTTTTTGCCACATATTAACAATGTTAAAATATTGACAGAAACAGGCCGCAAGAGGACATTCGGGGCGGTGAGTGTCAAGATAGTTGTCGCATAAGTCCGGTTTTAGAATGCGTCGATTCCGTCCTTTCCTCAGCAGGTTATGCGGCGCGCCGTTGGTCAAGTTTGGACGGAGGGTTGAGCCAAACCTCGTCAGCTACCTG
>Ga0308164_10000890_pt1 | contig 39815 bp, 37 predicted proteins | sample PhyTR2_FD_201031 | JGI IMG/M metagenome (GOLD analysis project Ga0308164, IMG submission 201031) | Phyllosphere microbial communities from UC Gill Tract Community Farm, Albany, California, United States - DLSLT.R2 | ecosystem: Host-associated > Plants > Phyllosphere > Unclassified | place: USA...
AGTGAAAGTATATAATTGATATGGCAGATTATTTCTAAAATATCCAGAGACCTAAGTTCCAAGAATAGCACTCACCCTAAAATTTCAAATTCCAATCAGATATTCTGCACCTCTTTTCACCATCCAGAAATCTGATGGACAGACAAAAGATGTGGTCGCACTGGGCAACGATCACCTCATGTGAAATAGGAACAATATGTATCTATACAGTATTACTGACCGCAAGACTTATTTCCGGAATGGACGTGACAGATCTTTAGAAGAAAAGCTCCCGGGTCGCTTGCTGCACATCACGAAATGGCTATGGATGTCAAATTACTTCCTAAAAAAATCAAAAAATCAAAGATTACAGAACTTTTATGTCAGTTATTGATAATCTACCTTTTCTTATTTGCCATTAAAAGTTTAGTGAGGAAATGTTTGATGGACGGATAAAGGACAAAAGCTCTCAAAGCTATTATAATTGTTTAAGGTAAATATAATATTAGATAATTATAAAATATTCAAAATAGAAATAATCGGTGCTTTTGACACGCTCGTGCATAAGAGTAATTTTGTGTGTTAAAATTACCCTATCATAATCAACTCGACAACCTTAATTTTCCTTTTGACTTCAGGTATTTGTAACCGTCTTACAGAAAATAAAGGAACAATAATTATCTGGACTACACATACGCTTTCAACTCAGCTTCTGGCTTTTCAGTAGATTTTCCGGGAGCAGAAAGATACAATTCAACAACTTCTTTAAAATTTACTTTCAAGCAGTTATTTTCAAATATTTCGTAAAGCTTATATACACTGATGCTAAGATATATGGGATAACTAATGATGCAATGAAAAAAAGGTGTAAAAAGGACAAAAAAAGACCTGAATAGACCATCGGAGTTAATTAGTAAAATTATGATTCCATCCAAATAACAAAATCTTTAACCCGATTTTTGCTTACCATAATTTTTCTATCGAATGCCGTGTTAAGAATGATATCTAGTTTTCGGTGTTCGGCTTTAGTAATGAGAGAAACAGACTGTCTGTTGAGAAGAAACTGTCTGTTAATTCTAAAAAACTCCTTTCCCAAAATAGTAAATAATTCTTCTAATGTTTTATCTACAACATAAGTTTGATTTTTAAACGTATGAATGTAAACAACTTCGTGCTCAATGTACGCCAGCGCAATCTCCTTTAGATTGATTGGCAAGATCATATTGCGGAACTTTATGATGATAACATTTTGCAACTGATCTTCAGACGTATCATTAATATTCTCCTTTACCAAAGATTTCTTCAGCCAATTATATTTTGCCAGAGATTTCTTCAAAGACTCCTGAGAAAACGGTTTCAAAATGTAATCTACACCATTGGTATTAAACGCTTCTAGTGTATATTCATCATAAGCTGTACAAAAAATGACAGGCGTATTGATGACTCTATCTTTAAAGATTTCGAAACTTAAACCATCTGTGAGTTGAATGTCACAAAAAATAAGATCCAGATCACGCAACTGATCAAAATAGATTAAAGCCTCTTCTACTGAAGATAAAAATGCAATAATTTCAATATCGCTGTCAATTGATTTTAAGCTAAAAGCCAGCTCTTCCGCAAGAAATTTTTCATCTTCTATAATTACTATCTTCATTATTTATCAATATAAAGGTGACTAAAAAAAAATCTTCATTATGCTCAATTTCTAAGCTTTTGCCAGACCACAATTGATAGCGTTCCGCCAGATTATTCAAACCGGTTCCTGTATTATTTTCTGGAATATTCTTCTTTCGAACCGGATTTAGAATTTCCAGTTTATGGTGATGCTGATTAACCGTTATTTTTAAAGGGTGATTATCAGAAAAACTGTTATGTTTTATGGCATTTTCAGCTAAAGATTGCAGAGAAAATGTAGGAATATGGGACTGCAAAAAATCTTGATTATCAATTATAATTTCCCAAGTCAGAGTGTCGCCAAATCGTATCTTTTGCATCTGCAGGTAATCATCAAAGTACCTTAATTCTTCTTCAAGAGTGCTGGAAATATCTTTACTTCTGGAAATTGACTGTCTCAAAAAGTCTGAAAGCTTTAGAAGATAATCATCTGCCAACAGAGGCTTGCTTCTGTACAAAGATTTAATAAGATGTAACGAGTTGAATAAAAAATGAGGATGTATCTGCTGTTTTAGAAGCAAATTATTAGCCTCAGAACTTTTAAGTTTTATATTAATATTCTCAAGCATTGCATTTTCCTTTTCCAACTTGTTGATGACGTAATTATGAAAATAGACAATCACAGTGGTAAAAGCACAATTATCAATGATAAAAGTAATTAAGAATTTTCCACCTTTAAATATAAGAGGGTCAGAACCTACAAGAAAAGACGTGATAGAAAAGAATAAAACATAAATTAAAAAGCTGATGCTGTAACTTAATCCATACCTCACAATTTTATACTTCACGGTTTTTCTGTCGAAACGATTGTATGTATAAAGAAGAATGAGAAACAGAGAAAAGTAGGAAACAACGACATACAGTAAACTAAGAAGACTAAAAACAGGAAGCAGAGCATACTCCGTTAATGTTAAAAGCCTCAAAAAAAAGTATGCGAAGACGATGCTTACGATAAACCAGTTGATCTTAAAAGCTTCTTTTAAAATTTCTTTTGATGAAGCTGTTTTTTTTAATTCTATCATTTGATGACATAATATAATAGAGAGAAGATAATTGTAATCCCATATCAGATAATTGTACCCAACCATCAACCTCAAGATGCATAGACCCTCTGCTTGACCTTTGCAATAAGTTCTTTCATAACGTGATAATTTTAAAATTAAAATTGAACGCATTATAATATTTAGAACCGTGTACAGCCAGCATCGGTCACGCTAAACTTCATACAGCTTTTTGGAAATAATTTTTATCTGACAGAAATAGGTAAAAATTTCTTATTTGATCTCAACATCAATATTTATCATTTAACCATTTTTTGTGCTTTGCTCCCCAGTTTTCCAACAGACGCCAAATGGGGATTAATTCATCAGCCAGTTCCGTTAATTCATAATCAACCCGTGGCGGTACTTCAGCATACACCGTACGTTTTACCAGTCCCTCTTTTTCCAGATCGCGCAACTGTAAGGTCAGCATCCTCTCCGTTATTCCATCTATCCGGTTCCTCAGCTCACTGAATCTTAATTTGCCATTTTCCAGTTTACATAAGATAAGCAGTTTCCAGCGGCCGCCGATTTTACATACGGCATAAGTTAAATCACAGTCCGTAATGTATTTCTCATTCTTCATATTGGTCGAGTTCTCCTTTCTGATTCCCATTACTTACAAATTTGTTAGTATCATACATTTGAATGTGTACCGTGCAAATGTAAGTGTTTAAAAATACTTTTGCAGTCTTAAATAATAATTTTAATCAATGAAGAAGTATGCTTACATTGGCTGTCTTGGTTTTCTTGCAGTCATTACCACAGAATTTGGGATTATCGGCATTTTGCCGCAAGTTGCAGAACATTATAAAATCGGGATAGATAAGGCAGGCTATCTATTGAGTGCTTTTGCATTAGTAATTGCACTTACGGGTCCATTTATGACATTACTGGCTTCCGGCTTTGACCGTAAAAAAGTGATGCTCGCCGCTATTTTCATTTTTCTGATCACAGGAATAGTATCATCATTTACACCACCTTTCTGGCTATTGATGGTGGTAAGGATCTTACCTGCTTTTTTACAGCCTGTCTACATAGCAACTGCTTTAGCCGTAGCAGTTTCAAAGGCAGATAAAAAAAGTGAGAATGAATTGATGAGCATTGTATTTAGCGGTGTTGCCATTGCTATGGTGACTACGGTTCCGTTTGCAACCTGGCTGGCAAGTGTATGGTCTTGGGAATATTCTTTTATGGTACAAACTCTTGTGAGCCTCATTGCTATCATTGGGATTTATTTTACACTGCCGTCCATGCCTGTCAAAGAAAAGAAATCACACGGTAGCCAGCTGAAAATATTGACACAGCCTACATTTATCGTCAGCACCGCAATGAACTTTTTTATGATTACCGCATGGTTTTCAACGTACAGTTATTTTGCTGAATATCTGAATAAAGCAAAAGGAATGGATACGACCATGGTAAGCTACATGCTTTTTCTGTTTGGAATTATTGGGGTATTTGCCAATTGGATTGCAGGCAAGATGCTCAATAAAAGTGTTGCAAAAACCACTGCCTTTTTCCTTTCCGGAACCATCCTGATTCCTATCCTTTTATATATATCAGACGGAAACACTATAGGAACAATGATCGTCATCGGAATTTGGGGATTTCTGTATTCCCCAAGTTTCCTCAACGCATCAACCTATATGATTTCATCTGTACCGGACAGTCTGGAGTTTGGAAATAGCCTTGCCACTTCATTTGGAAATTTAGGAGTAACCATGGGGACGACTATCGGAGGTTGGATTATTGTTACAAAGGGCGTTTCCTACAATCCATGGATAGGAATTATTTTCGGGGCTTTAGCATTTCTGATGATTGGCTTAAGAAGCTTTTGTGAAAGATCCAAAATGAAAAAATTAGAACAAGATAACACAATCAACTAGTATTAAATTTAACTTTTTTACGAAGGATCTTTCCGATTGATATCGTATTGCATAATCTCATTTTTATTTGAATTTAGTTAAAAGTATTTTTCGAAATGTACATTTAATAATTCAGTCATTGTCTAATATCTAGGCGTGCTAAACATAGTTTTTAGCAGGCCTTTCTAAACTTCTATCTTATTTTTTTATTACTGGTTGGTCCCTATACGAAACCAAGGAAAAAGAAAGTATAATCAGAAATGAAATACACATCCTCAACACGTACATCGATATTGAACAATTAAGAAATCATGCAAATCATTTTTGGATATTTTTAGCTTTCTACAGCTCTATCAAAATTAGTCAAAGTATCTCCCTGGGTACGGAAATACTTTGACTGCCTCTGCATTACATATGCATATGTAGAATCATCAAATATTCCTACATAGAATATGCTCCTCAATTTGAAAAACAAAAATTAATATTTATAACTATCTTACAACCACTCTTACACGATCAAGATTTCTGATAAGTGTATAGGGCGTTTTTCTATTACCAAACCGCTGCGAAGTAACTTTTACAGTCACGAAATAGGTGCCCGGTTTTTTAAATTTGTGCTTTTTATTGGCAATATAATTACCATCCGCTTTTTTAAATTTAGATTTCTTGAATACTTTTTTGTTTTCAAAGTCCCATTCTACCATAACTAATTGTCCGGAATTTTCAGGAAGTTGGATCACAGATGAAAATTCAGCTTTTTCACCGACATTTACTTCTACTGATTTTTTTCCATCGATGGTAAGATCTACTGTCGGTTGGATGCCTTTTCTTTTTTTTGCTTCTTTCGGAACAATGATTTGGCCGTCTTCAAATTTAAAATTCGTGCTTTCAGCAGGCGCAATACCTTTTTCTACCCAGAGGCTTAGATCAAGTAACGCCTGTCGTAGCACCCCAACATAACTTACAGTCTGATCTGGATCTTCTTGTAAAGTAAGATCTCCGTGAAGAGCCCTATCCGTATACCATAGACGGAAATTATCATCTGTCCGCTCCTTAAGATTTTCCTTGACTTTATCTGCATACCAGGCTGCATTCCATGGCAGTGCTTCCCGGTCCCAAAGTGAAGCCAAGACGATAACTTTGCCTTTAATACTTCCTGCAGGTAAAACTCCTGACGCCGATTTCGTAAATATTGGTGCTATCAGCATATCTCTTTGTGGATATATAGCTTTTCCTGTACTGTCTGTAAACTGTTTCCAAACTGGATATTCTTTAATATCTGGTACCTGATGGCGGTGGTAGGTCTGGGCGGCGAGAAAATCAGAATTATCAATAATAATATCCTGTCCCATTTTTAGTTCAGCTGCAAAGGGATATTCTCCGACACCTATGACCAATTTATCGCCATCTATTTTACTGATCTGTATTTCTTTTTCATTATATTCTCCCCCCACAATTTTTAGATCGCCTCCTAAAAAATCCACTTCTTTTAGAATGTTCTCCACTTGAAAAGCAACTGGTATTTCCTCATTTTGTCCCTTACCCTTCCACGCCAGATCTGCCGTTCCGCGTTCATTGGCAGCAGGTTTGGAGATTAATCCCATGCTTATGGCCTCCTCCTTATATATCAATTTCTTTATCTTGCTTTTTTGAACTATCTTGTCTTTTACAAATGACTCGGGATTATCGTAACCTAAATAACCTTTTTTATTCCAAAAATCTGTCGAAAAATATTTTTTGTCTGCCGAAGCCATTCCTGGATAAATAGCTGAAAAGCCGTGTACTCCCATCGTCTTATAACCAAACCATGATTTAGGCGGAAATCCCATTCTTGTCACTTCGAGTAATGCAGCCCGCTCTTCGGTATTTAAACCTGCATACATATCGCCATTTCCACCGGGTTCGAGGGCATCAAGGATCTGAGTAAACTTCTTATTCAAAATTCTCATAGCGTGCATCCGCACGGTAAACACATTAGGAATAGCCATTGGCGAGCCTACTACGTAAGGTACTGCACCGTCCCAAACCTCACTTGTGTTTTCAATACCTCCTATGGTCCGGTATGCCCCTCCACTGCCTCCGAAGGAATATCCATAGGTCCGATGTTTTCCATATAAATCTTCTGCAACAATTCGTGAATATTTAGCAGTGGCTGCATTAGCCAAATAAGCGGTTATCAATTCGCTCTCTCCCTGCTTCAGCTGTCCACCGCCATTTGTTTCAACAAAATAGGCACCGCTTTTTATCGAGAAACTTATTTTATCTTCTTCACCTACCTGGTTCTGAGAAATAGTCTCGCTATCCGGTGCTGGTGTGATATACTGAAAAAAACGACTTTCATAATATTTTTTCTCCGGAAAATAAAACGAAAAACGAGTGTCTGTTCCCTTAAAGCCGCCGTGCACATACAGATGCCGCACCGGTTTACTTCTCCATTCTTTTTGATCAATATATGGCTTACTGAATAAAGTATCCATTCCTAATTTGTCTTGCCCATTAATTTCAATTGCCAACAGCAAAAAAAGTAAATTATTGAGTAGCGCTCTGCAAACTTTCTCCATTTTATTAATTGTTATTTTTAAAATTATTGTAAATGATGCGCACCGTCAAGAACAGCTGTATCACCAGTGTGAAATGATGAAGCATCACTACAGAAATAAACAGCAATAGCTTCAAAATCACTTGGATATCTGGGCCGTCCGACGGGTATATGCGCCATCATAATTTTATCTATGTCCGGTCAGCGACCCTCCGGGATCTTCAGAGTTGGCCCGTTCAACCATATGGCGCGCTGCTTCTTTTAAGGTATAAAATGCGCCATGCATACTGACTGCCAGAAGATCTAGATATTCTTTGGAAGACATATCCAAAAGAGATCTAGATCTCGGTGCAATACCGGCATTGGCAAATACGCAGTCCAATCTGCCATGTTGTTCAATAACTTGCTGATAAGCATTAATTATCTCTTCCTCTGATCTTACATCAACCAAATGGGTCGTCACCTTAACTCCATAAGATTCCAGTTCCGCTTTTGCATTTTTTAACTTATGCTCTGAAATATCCCAAATTAACAGACTACCACGATATTTTGCAATGCCTCGTGCATAACCCAGTCCAAGTCCGCTTGCTCCACCGGTAATAACGATAACTTTACCATTAAGGTCGAATAAGTCTTTCCGCGCTTGTTGCATCATAAGTATCATTTAAATATTATGGTTTACTAGTATAACTGTCTTAAGTGTTATCTAGAATCTTAAAATGTCTTTAAAATTAATTAACTTCTTTCAGAATACTCTCTTTAGATTGGGTCAAGTGGACAAAATTCAGGATGAACAGACCCAGATATTATTTTAAGATTAACGAACAAGAATTCAAAAAACAATTCAAGTGCTAAAAAAGTTGAGATCAAAAATCATTGACATATCTATATTGGTAAGATGAGTCGTACAACAATAATTATCTACCAAATGTTTATTAAAGCGGCCAAAAAAAACTTTCACAAAATTTATTAGTAGTGGAATACCAAAATGCTTGTGTTGCAAAAATAGTGTACCTGATCTCTGTGCCTCATTCTAATTCTGCAAAATGCTATAAAAATAGCAAAGCCGCTCAATCAACGGCTTTGGAATGTACTTAAAATTATATAATTAATTAATAATTTGCTCGAACTATTCTGTTATCTGAAAGAAACCTGTAGCGACTTTTATAAATGCCTGCAGTTTTTTAGGAACAGCAAGCTCATCAGCTTTGGACATACTTAGAACCTCGTTCGCTTTTTCTCCTTTAGATACGAGCTCAACCCAATCAGGATTGATAATGAGGCCGTGTCCGACAGCGATTAGAGACAATCCATTATTCAATGCTTCCATCGCGTCACTCGCCTGTTTAATTCCTCCCGCGGCTATAACAGGGATTCTCTGATCGACATGATTGATGACCAATTGTAAGATTGTTGAATCTCCGTTTTCATCATCCAATGGCTTCTGCGAAAGTAGATCGGACAGTGAAACGTGCAAATAATCAATTCCTGAAGCGATTAATTTATCGATTAATGGGAATGTATCCTTCACTCTATAGCTTTCCGGTTCTTCCGGGGAAAGTCTAAATCCTAAAAGGAAAGGTTTATCTGCGTACTTTTTAATAACATCTTGAATTTCATTGATAACTGCTACAGCAAAATTCATACGTTTATCAGAAGATCCACCCCAATGATCGGTTCTTTTATTGTAATAAGGTGAAAAGAAATTCTGCAATAAAAATCCGTGGGCACCGTGCAATTCGACACCGTCAAAACCTGCTTTGATTGCCCTATGCGCTGTTTTACCGAAAGCTACTATCATTTCCATAACTTCTTCGTCTGTCAGTTCACGAGATACAGTGTCACCTGGATAAAATGCTGATGGAGCTAAAGCTACTTCACTTGCACTGACAGGAACACCGTCAGGTATAAGGTCCAAAACGGCCTTATTTCCAGCGTGATAAATCTGAAGGATCGCAGGTGCTCCACCCATCTTTGCTGCGGCGGCCAATTTTTCAAGACCGGGAAGGAAAGAATCGTCGTATGAAGCATATTCATTAGTAAATCCGATTCCGTTAGCCATAACACGAGTACAGCCAGTTATTACAAGTCCAACATCCTTGCTGCGCGCCTCATAATGCCTGATTTCGTCATCTGCTACAGTATAGTCTTCATTGCTTGCCCAAGTTGTCATTGGTGCCATTGCAATTCTATTTTTAGTTTCGACGCCATTTTTAAATTTAAATGTATCGAATAATTGTTTTGTTTCTGTGTTCATTATAAATATTTATTTAATAGTATTAGCTATCTTAGCTTCAAGGCATAGCTTATTTTAGTCTTTTTTTTAATATTAGTTTAGATGATTATTCCTAAATACACTTGGCGGAATCCCAACCTCTTTTTTAAATAATCTTGCAAAATAATTGGGATTTTCAAAGCCGAGGGAAAAAGAAATTTCTGAGATATTCATTTTGCCCTCCGAAAGTAGATTTTTGGCTTCTTTAATCAAATAAATATGGATTAATTCTATAGCAGTTTTACCTGTTTCCTGCTTCAGCAGATCACTTAAATAGCGCGAAGATATATTTAGCTTTTCTGCCATATAAGCAACAGTAGGAAGACCAAGATGACTGTTCTTATTCTCATTGTAATAAGCATTAGTCAATTGCTCAAATCTACTTGCATACGAACCAATAATATCGATGCGATTGATAAATTGCCTTTTATAAAAACGTTGAGCATAAGTTAATAATGTTCCTAAATGTGATAGAAGAATTGATTTACTGTAATCATCTGTATTGTTGTGCGCCTCCTTATGCATAATGTTTACCAGACTCCAAATCGTATTTTCTTCACTGGGTGAAAGAAACAAGGCTTCATTAGTCTCATAATCAAAATAACTGTAACTGTTTATTTCTCTATGCAGATTGGTACCCGCTAAAAAATCCTCTTTGATTAAAATTAAAAAACAATCATCCTCAGATTTTACATTTTTAAAGGTTACCGTCTGATTTGGCTTAAAAAAAATCATTTTTCCGCGCTGATGATCAAATTCTTTTTTACCATAAGTAATACTGCCTGATACAAACTTTTGGAACGAAATAATATAAAAACCAGCAGTAAAAATAATATCATCCATATTTCCATTGCTTTTATGTCCAAAGCTGATGCTGAATAAAGGATGCTCAGGATCTTGTACCCCAATATCTCTGCTAAAGGTGTTGAGATCATTATAATGTTTCATAATTATATATTATTTGCTCTGCAAATTTCGAATTTTTCACACCACCTTATGGATACAAAAGTATTGACTTCTAGCACAGATTGACGAAAGTTATTTAAATATCAGATGACTTTATTCTTACCTCGAAAAATTGGTCTTTACCACATATAAAAAAATCCGATCATAATATTTTATGAACGGATCTATAATTATAGCAAAACCTTGCATTTTTTAACAGTTATTTTTTCACCAGTTTCTCAAAAATTTTGTCTTATTTTTCAAATTGATCTAATGATAAATAAACTCCGTTGCTCAAATTTGATATATCCAGGGATTCTCCCTATAACTTTGCATACTCTACTTTTTTTCCTGTTGCATCAAAAAATTCAACAAAATCAATAAGCTGTACATTTTTTAAAACCAGTAGTTGTGCTGGCAGGATTTGGATACAATAGAACTTTTGCACTTTCAGCAGTTCTATCACTGGTAGCTAATGATGCAGTTATATTTATAGTTGCAGATCCCCTGTTGCTTACACTATGTTGCAAAATTGTTGTAGAGCCACCTCTCGCAAAAAAGATATTTTTTACGCCCGTAAGTCAGATTGAAAAAAGATAGTGGCCAGCCATCATTTCTGATCCAGCATTTTTAGCATTAACTCACTATTAATTTGCTCAATCGAACGACTTTGATTTTGTAAAAGCCAACAATCAATCTTCTCACGATCAAAAAACAATAGCTTTACATTGGCTTTTGAAAAGGTTATAATTTTACGATGTACAAGCTTATAAATATATGAACGTCTAAAGCCTGTATATTTAGATGGCTCTTCAACATTAAGTATTTCTTTTTATTCCTAATATATATTGTTCAATCACCTCTAGCTTTTCAAATATTTTCTCATTTTCAATAATGCCTATTTCAGCTAGTAATATTAACGCATTGATATAATAATCATTTAGAATTGCAGAAAAAAGGTATAATTGTCTTTGAAATGAAGAATAAATGACATAGTAATTTTTTTTTGATTGTGTTACCTATGTGTTACCCACTAAAAAAAATCAAGCACTTACCGACTGTAAGTGCTTGATTTAAAAAGTGGTCCCACCTGGGCTCGAACCAGGGACAACCTGATTATGAGTCAGGGACTCTAACCAGCTGAGCTATAGGACCGCATAAAATTGGTTAGATTTTGTGTGTGCAAAAATAGCAAAATTTCTTTATCTACAAAATATTTTCTGGTTTTTCTTGACACAATTCTACTAGTACGCCATTAGTCGATTTGGGGTGCAGAAATACAACTAATTTGTTATCAGCACCTTGTTTGGGTTCTTCGGAGATGAAAATAAAGCCTTCTTTTTTTAATCTTTGAATCTCCGTCTGCAAATCTTCTACACCAAAAGCGAGGTGGTGGATGCCTTCTCCTTTTTTATCGAGGAATTTGGCTACTGGACTTTCGGGTCTGGAGGCTTCCAGAAGTTCTATTTTGCTTTCACCTAATTCGTAAAAAGAGGTGGTAACGCCTTCCCTCTCTACAGATTCCTTTTTGTAGTTTGGTTTTCCTAAGAGACGCGCAAACAAATCGTCTGAGTCTGAAAGTGATTTTACAGCGATGCCGAGATGTTCTAATTTCATATTGCTTTTTTGATTTTTAGAAATAGTAAGGTGATAATTTTTTGCTGAAGCGGAATGAAAAATTAACGCAAAGTTTGAAAAGATTTTTTTGAAAATTATTGAAAATATTTGAGGTTCGCAAGGACGCTGACGCTGAACGAAGAAATAAACATTCAACAAGTTCAATAACAAGTCATAATTATGCTTGATGATTGGATTGAAAAAAAAATGATTGGTTGACAAAACCACTACCGATAAATTTTTGCTTAAACGGAATAAAATTAACGCAAAGTTCGCAAGGATTTTTTTGAGAATTATTGAAAATACTTAAGGTTCAAGGGCGCTAACGCTTAGCAAAGAAAGCAGATATTCAGTATTTTAAACAACAATTGTTCGGAATGCGTGATCTTCGGATTGACAAAAATATGATTGGCTGACAAAACCCCTAGCCCCGATAGTAGTGAAAATCCTTTTTTGCTGGGACTTCCCGATATTTTGAGTGAACCAACGTGTGGCAAAAAAGATTGCAGCGGATAGCGGGATTAGCTCCTAAAAAAAACTTTGCCAAATCGGACTGAATTCTGGCTTGGCCTCAGGTTCGATTGACAAAGTGTATGGTTGGTTGATTAAGAATTAAATCCTTCTATGATTTTTGCAAAATCCTCTATTTTGAGTGCTGCGCCGCCGATCAATCCGCCGTCTACGTCTGGCTGGGAGAAGATTTCTTTGGCATTGTCGGGCTTTACACTTCCGCCGTAAAGGATCGAAATTTCGTCTGCGACTTCTTTGCCGTATTTGTCAGCAATGAGGCTTCTGATGTAGGCGTGCACTTCCTGCGCTTGCTCTGCAGTAGCCGTTTCACCGGTTCCGATGGCCCAAACTGGTTCGTAAGCAATCACTACTTTTTTGATTTCCTCAGCTGATAAGGTGAAAAGTGCAGTTTCGGTTTGGTTTTTTACCACTTCGAAATGTCTTCCGGATTTTCTTTCTTCCAGCTTTTCGCCATTGCAGTAGATAGGCGTCAGGCCTTTGTCCAGCAATGCTTTCACTTTTCTGTTGGCGTGGCTGTCTGTCTCGCCGTGGAAAGTTCTTCTTTCGGAGTGCGAAACTAGACTGCCGTCTGCATCGATAGAAGCCAGCATATCTACGGAAATTTCTCCTGTGTAAGCGCCGCTTGCGTACTCAGAAACGTCCTGAGCGTACACGCCAACTTCGCCGTTTTTGAAGACTTCCTTCGCAGCTGCAAGGTACAAAGCAGGTGGTGCGATAAAAACTTCGCAGTTGGTGGTATTATTTTTTTTGTATTCTAAAAGCTGAGCCATCAGTTCCTGGGCTTCGGCGTAGGTTTTGTTCATTTTCCAGTTTCCTGCGACAATGTTTTTTCTCATTTTATGTTATTTTAATTTCCAAAGATTTTTAAGTAGAATGTAAAATTTGTGCTCGTCGTCACTTACTTTGTTGTCGGCTTTGATGAGGGATTTTGCAAACTGGATAAAGGCTTTTCTTTCTTCTTCTGTAGAATCATCTTCGTAACATTTGGCGTGGAATTCAAAATGCTCCTGCCACTGGTCTGCGGTAAGCTGCGCAATGATCTCCAGCTCGTCATCCAGATCTATACGGAATGGGAATTCTTCGGAAAGGTATTCCTGTATTTTCAGGCCTTCCTGGGGTTTTATAACGCCGTCCACAGCGGATAAAATCATTAATAAATGGTACCCTGCGATAGGTTTGTTCGATTTTCTCATTGGATATGTAAGTAGATTTAAATTGCCGGTCATCTCGGACATGCAAATTTTATTTTAAGTTTAGGAATTACTGAATGAATATTGTTTATTTTTTTTCATTCTGCAATTCAAATTTATGATTAATTATTCAAATAATCCTTAGCGCCCATCTTTTCTACGACAACACCCTTTTCCAGAATCAGAACAAAAGGATTGCTTCTTGCAATGGTTTTTATCGCAGTCTCATCCATCATATAGTTGGGAATCTGCTTGTAGAAATCGGGTTGTGTGCTCACTCCAAATACTTTGGCTTTCTGAGACAATGCTTTGGTCTCGGTCTTTTTCAGCAATTCCGCATCCGCTTGTTTCGGTTTGTAGGTGAAGATGAGAATTACTCTCGGCTCTTTCAGCATTTGATCTGTAAAATCGTTTCCGTTGACATCTTCAATTTTAAACTTGGAAATTTCGGATTCGTAGCCTTTTTTATAAATTTCGGAAGTGGTTTTTCCTTCTTCAATCTGCCAGTTGGCATCCTTCCAATATTCCTTGTTGATATATTCGTCCTGGTCTACTTTTTTTTCCTCATTGGTTTTTTTGTTTTTTAAGGCGTAAAAAGTCTTGTATTCAGAAGGGTTTTTATTGATTTTATCTTTCTCGGCAGCAAGATCTGTCCCAATGGCATAAGCCCGGAAATCGATCATCGGCTCGTGGAAAATTCCGCGGTACATTACAAAGAACATGATCAAAACAAAAACCCCTAACAAAGGTAATTTGCCAAACCGAACTTCTTCATTTTCTTCTCTTTTTCTATAAAGGAACGCTAAGATTATTAATAGAACCAAAAGCGTAATATCTTTCCAGAATGACTGCCACGGCGTAAATTTCAAAGCATCACCAAAGCATCCGCAATCTGTCACCACATTATAAAAAGCGGAATAGAAAGTCAGAAAACCGAAGAAAACGCATAAGGCAATCAGGGCATAAATGGTTTCTTTAAGTTTAATTTTCAGCAGCAGCATAAAGCCTAAAATCAGCTCCAGAAGAACTACGATAATGGCAAAAGCAAGCGCATATTTTTCCAGAAAAGGCAGATCAAAAACAATGGGCGAAAAATACTCTTCCAGCTTGAAAGAAAAGCCTTTGAGATCCACAGCTTTCACAAATCCTGAAGCAATGAATATGATGGAAACTAGATAACGTAGAATGGATTTCATAGTTTTTTCGGTTATTGATTTTGGAATTTAATCAGGCAAAAAACAGCATAATTCAGCATATCAAAATAGTTGGCATCCAAACCTTCGGACACTAAAGTCGCTCCGTTATTATCTTCTATCTGCTTGGTTCTTAATACTTTCTGATAAATCAAATCGGTAATAGAGGAGATTCTCATCTCGCGCCAGGCTTCGCCGTAATCGTGGTTTTTGCGCTCCATCAATTCTTTCGCTTTTTGAGCATACAAATTATAAAGCATCATCGTTCCTTCAAAATCCGCATTAATTTCATCAGAAAAACCTTTGTCCAACTGTATAAGGCCAATGATGGAGTAATTTACAATGGCAATAAATTCATCCTCTTCACTTTCGTCCACCATTTTGACATTTGTCATCTGCAAAGTCCGGATTCTGTTGACTTTTATATAAATCTGATCGGTAATAGAACTGGGACGCAGAACGCGCCAGGCAGTTCCGTAATCCTTCATTTTTTTCTGAAATAAGTCCCTGCAGACGGTGATAACGTTGTCAAACTGGGCGGAAGTATTTTGCATAAATCGGTCTATTGGTTCAAAGATACAAATTTAGTTCAAAGTTGAAAATTGAGGGTTGTCACTTTTTGTCTTAATTAAAAATAAGCCATCACTCATACGGTGTGAATCATAACTAAATTTTATTTTTGTGGAATGAGCTCTTTATTTAATCCTGATCAACCGCATTTCTTTTCCATTAACTGCAATGGCAGACTGATTGATCTGTCGAAGCCAAAATTGATGGGAATTCTCAATCTAACTCCCGATTCCTTTTCTGACGGCGGCAAATTCAAGGATGAAAATACCGCTCTTAAACAGGCGGAAATACTGCTGAAAAACGGAGCTTCTATCATTGACATCGGTGCGCAGTCTACCCGTCCGCAATCACAGTATTTAAAGGCTGAGGAGGAAATCAGACGGATTGGTAATATAATTTCTACCATCAAAAAAGAATTTCCGGAAAGCCTGATTTCGCTGGATACATTTTATTCTGAAGTGGTCCGATTCGGCTTTAGTGAGGGAATTGATTTCGTGAATGACATCTCTGCCGGGCAATTTGATGCAGATCTGCTGCAGACTGTGGCAGACACAGGCTTACCTTATATCCTGATGCACATCAACCCAAGCTATGACTCGATGCATCAGAAAATACAATATGACGATATTATCCTTTCTATAAATAAGTTTTTTTCTGAGAAAATTTCTGTGTTGAGTAAGGTAGGAATCAAAGATATCATTCTTGATCCCGGTTTCGGTTTTGGAAAATCGGTTCACGACCAATATAAAATGATTGAAGACTTTCAGTATTTTGGTTTTGGAAAATATCCTGTGCTGGCAGGGATTTCCAAGAAGTCGTTCATCTACAAACCTTTGGGAAAACAGGCCAATGAAGTAGAACAGGAGACGCTTGATCTGCATTTAAAATTATTGGAAAAAGGTGCAAAAGTCATCCGCCTGCACCAACCGGAAACATTGAAAATCTAATAACGGAAAATCTTACAGTGGTTTGCATAATGTTGTAATTTGACTTTTACTGAAGCTTTGCATAATATACTTAGAATGTCCAGAACTTTATAATATTAGAGTATATCTGCACCCTCCTTCTATAGACCTTAACTGTAACAAAATAGAAGAGCACTCTAAATTCCATAATTGACACCATAAACACCATAAAGTTAAATATTGTTTTAATATGTATTTTAATTAATGTTAAAATCGTAAATAATTAACGTTTGTTAAGTTTTTTTTCATAACTTTGAATTGAATCAAAAAAAAATAAATTTTATTATGAAAAAAAATCTACTACGATTAGCATTTTTGACATTACCATTATTTGGTTTCGGTCAAACTTATTTCTCAGACAATTTCGATGACGAAGACATCTCAAATTGGACCATTTACGATCAGGACGGTGACGGTTACCAGTGGGAAACTGTTGCGCTGACGGAACCCGCAGGCATCACACCGGCCATCGCTTCGTACTCTTACGATAATCTTACCGAATCTGCCCTTACACCGAATAACTACATTGTATCTCCAGCAATTAACTTATCTACGGCAACATCGGCTATTTTGAAATTTAAAGTAAAAGGGCAAGATCCAGCGTATGCAGCAGAGAACTATTCTGTTTATGTAGCAACAACCAACACCGTAGCCGGATTTTTGGCCACTACCCCAGTGTTGACAGAAAGTGCAGCCAGTAACGGGCCTGGTGGCGTGTTCTATACAAAGACGATAAATCTTAGCGCATTTGTAGGACAGGCTCAGGTATACATTGCGTTCAGACATTATAATACAACGGATATGTTTTCATTACATATTGACGATGTAAGCGTTACAGCGGCTCCAACAGCAGCTCCTGGTTGTGCAGTGATGACATTGCCTGCTAACGGGGCAACCAATCTTCCTTATGTTTCCCAAACACTGTCCTGGACAGCACCAACTACGGGAGTGGCAGATTCTTATGATGTTTATCTAGACAAAAATACCAATCCTACCACGCTCGTGGGCAGTCCGTCCGGAACAAGTTTAACGGTATCCAATTTAGACGCCTCTTCTACTTACTACTGGAGAGTGGTCGCTAAAAATGCTGCAGGATCTGCAACTGGATGCACAACTTATTCATTCACAACCACGGCTCCTGTATATTGTGCTGCAGGTGCAACGTCTACAAGTTTTGAAAAAATAAGCAACGTCACTTTTGCTGATATCAACAAAAACTCTACTGCAACAGCAGGCTATGAAGATTTCACAGCCACGGTAGGTAATGTTAGTGCCGGATCTACTTATACATTCACTGCTACATTCTCCGGAACATCTTACGCTTCTGATCAGGTGCTTGTATGGATTGACTTCAACAACGATAAAGATTTTGCAGATGCAGGTGAGCAGGTTTTAGTAACACCTACCAAAACTTCTCCGTGGACTGGAAGCATCACTATTCCTGCGACTGCAACCATTGGTACAACAAGAATGAGAGTAAGACTGCATGATTCCTCTTTGACACCAAACCTTACACCTTGCGGAACAAGTTCTTTTGGACAGGTTGAAGACTACACACTTAATATTGGTGTACTTGCTGTATCAGAAGCTTCTAAAGCAGGAATTAAAGCTTATCCAAACCCTGTTAAAGACATCTTTAACATCGAGGCTGCGGGTAAAATCAAATCTGTTAAAGTGTATGATGTAGCTGGTAAACAAGTATTCACAAAAGATATCAACGATGCTAAATCTCAGATCGATTTCAGCAGATTCAGCGCTGGTGTTTATGTAGTGACTACAGTGTTGGAAGACGGTAAAACTACTTCTACCAAAGTAATCAAAAAATAATCCTTATCAAATCTTAGTAAGATCCCGTCGAGCAATTGACGGGATCTTTTTTTTGACTGATTCATTAATATATTTGATCAAAAATCTGACTGGAAACTATTTGTTGATGATCTAAAAGAAAATAATACTTTTAATTCAGAAAAATATTGTACTTTTGCAACTCGAATTTTTAATTAATAAATTAACATTATGAACAATTACGAAACTGTTTTCATTTTAACTCCCGTTCTATCTGATGCTCAGGTGGAGGAAGCAGTGAAAAAATTTGAAGATCTATTGACTTCTAACAATTGCGAAATCGTTGCCAAAGAAAATTGGGGACTTAAGAAATTAGCTTATCCTATTCAATTGAAAAAGAATGGTTTTTACACACTAGTCGAATTCAAAGGAGAAGGAACTGTAGTTGCAGATCTTGAAACTGCTTTCAAACGTGATGAGAGAGTGATTCGTTATTTAACGACTAAACTTGACAAGCACGCTATCGATTATGCAGTGACAAGAAGAAGCAAAATCAAATCTGCTAAAGCTTAATTATTAACCTTTTAAAATTTTAAAATCATGGCAATAGATGATATGGCAAAACAAGCCTCTGCCGGAGGCGAATCTGAAGTAAAATTTCTTACTCCACTTGATATCAACACAAAATCTGAAAAGAAATACTGTAGATTCAAAAAATTCGGAATCAAGCATGTAGATTACAAAGATGCTGACTTCCTTTTACAATTCGTAAACGAACAAGGTAAAATCTTACCAAGAAGATATACAGGAACTTCTCTTAAATATCAGAGAAAAGTATCTGCAGCTATCAAAAGAGCAAGACACTTGTCTTTGATGCCTTACGTAGCAGATCTTTTGAAATAAGACAAAAATTAATAAAAGCAGCAGGTTCGCCTGCTTCTTTTGTTGCTGAATAAATCAATTAATTCTAACTGTTTTAGATTTTAGATTTTAAATTTCAGATTTTAGATTTCAGATCATTGGTCTTAATTCTAACTTCTAATTTCTAACCTCTAATTTCTAGATCTAAACAAGACAACAACAATGGAAATTATCCTAAAACAAGATGTTGAGAACTTAGGACTTGAGTTCGATACAGTAAACGTAAAACCAGGTTACGCTCGTAACTTTTTATTACCACAGGGAATTGCTCTTTTGGCAACGCCTAAAAACAAAGCAGCTCTGGAAGCTACTTTGGAATCAAGAAAAGAAGAAGAAGCTAAATTGGTTGCTACTGCAAACGCTGTAGTAGATCAATTGAAGAAAACATCTATCGTTATTCCTGCAAAAGTAGGTTCTGGCGACAGACTATTCGGTTCTATCAACAATGCTGACCTTGCTGCTGCTTTGGCAAAAGCTGGTGTAAATGTTGATAAAAAATACATCAAAATCCCTGGAAATACAATCAAAAGAACTGGTACAGTGACTGCATTGATCAGACTTCACAGATCTGTAGAGTACAATTTTGATTTCTCTATCGTATCCGATGCTCCGGTAGAAGCTCCTAAACCAGCTGCTCCTAAAGCTAAAGTTGAAGAGGAAACTCCCTCTGAAGAGGCTTAATAAGTACTTTTAAAATAAAAAAAACCATTCTGAAATTCAGAATGGTTTTTTTGGCTTGAACTTTATTAAGATTTAGATTTCCATGCATTGAAAAAAGCCTTTACTTTTTCCAGACTGTAGCCACTTCCCTCTTCCAAGACTGCACTATCCTGCGTGTGGATCTGCTTTCCGTTCTCATCCAAAACAATAAAAACAGGATATCCAAACTTGTCACCCGGATTACCGTACTTGGCAAATACTTTTTCATTTTTATTTTCCGGTGACCAGTTGAGATGATAGTATACATAATTATCATCTGCCAACTTTTTCAGTTCCGGCGTCTGCTGAACGTAATTATTAAATCTCAAGCACCAGATACACCAGTTTCCACCAGCCTGGATGATTACATTTTTGTGAGTCTTTTTAGCTAATTTTACAGCGTTTTGTATGTCCAATTCTGCATTAGCTTCAGGATGATACGGTTTAGGTAATTTTGCTTTTTCCTCAGCGGCAGCTTTCTTTTTCGCTTCAAGCTGTTCCTTAGAAACAGCATTTTCGGTACTTTGTGCAGTTGCCGCAGAAAATGTCAACACACTTCCGATCACGAATAATTTTATTATGGATTGTTTCATTATTGAATTATTGATTTTACAACACCAAATTTAAGCAATTATCCCGCCATTTTTCAGTATATTTGCCAATAAACACAATAGTTTGAATCGATTTCTATTCAGCATATTACTACTCATTTCAAAACTGCCACTGAGGATATTATATATATTTTCAGACGTTATGTTTTTCCTCAATTACTATCTCATCGGCTACCGAAAAAGCGAAGTTCTGGAAAACTTAAAAAACGCATTTCCCGATAAGTCTCAGCACGAACTTAATACGATTTCCAAAAAATTCTTTTCCAATTTTTGCGACTATCTAGTTGAAATGCTCAAAGCCTTTACCATCAGCGAGACAGAATCCAGAGTCAGGATGCAGCATCTGAATCAGGATCTATTTCACGAGGCCAAAAACGAAGGAAAAAACGTCATTCTATTATCTGGCCACGTCTTCAATTGGGAATGGTTCAACGCACTTACGACAACGGTTCCACAAAGCAAAAGCTACCCGGTTTACAGAAAAATGAGCAATACATTCTGGGAGGAAAAGATTAAAACAATACGCAACAGATTCAACAATAGCCCACTGGAAGCCAGCGAGGTCATCAGACACATTTTTCGGAATCCAAATGACGGCGATTCTGTCTATATGTTTGTCGCAGATCAGACGCCGCACGTGTCAACGGTCAATTTCGGACTGAATTTCCTAAATCAGAGGACGCCGGCATTTGTAGGCTACGACAAGCTGTCCACAAGACTGGATATGGTTTTCATCTACTGCGAAATGAAAAAAGTAAAACGTGGATTCTATCAGGTAAATTACCACAGAATCTTTCCGGACGGCGAAAAGTTTGTAGAACATGAAGTCGTCAAAAAATTCCACAGACAACTTGAAAACACCATCAGAAAAAGGCCCGACAACTGGCTATGGTCCCACAGAAGATGGAAATATAAAGATGCTATAAAAACTTACGAAGAATAGATGACTGTCGCAATTGCTATCCTCAACTGGAACGGAAAAAACTGGCTGGAAAAGTTCCTTCCTTCCGTCATAAAATACTCTTCAGAAGCCGAAGTTTTTGTTATAGATAATGCATCGACAGACGATTCGATCCTTTATTTACAATCGAATTACCCACAAGTTAAAATTATCAGTAATCCAAATAATTCCGGTTTTGCTGCGGGTTATAATCTAGGATTAAAATCTGTCACTGCCGACATCTACTGTTTACTCAACTCCGATGTAGAAGTGACGGAAAACTGGATTCTCCCAATCAGAAAACTATTTTCCGAACGCCGGGACATCGCTGCAATCCAACCAAAAATCCTCGATTATAATCAAAAAAACAAATTTGAATTTGCCGGGGCCGGAGGTGGCTTAATAGATAATCTGGGCTATCCTTATTGCCGGGGCCGTATATTTGATGATATCGAAACCGATCACGGACAGTATGACGATGAAACCGAAATTTTCTGGGCATCCGGCTGTTCATTATTCATTCGTTCAGAAGATTTTTGGAAAATGAATGGTTTTGATGAAAGATTCTTCGCCCATCAGGAAGAGATTGATCTTTGCTGGAGACTGCAAAACGAAGGAAGAAAAATATACTATACAGGAAAATCACAAGTTTACCACGTTGGAGGCGGAACATTAAAGAAAGAAAATCCACAAAAAACCTATCTCAATTTCAGGAATAATTTATCAATGATGCTGAAAAATCTTCCCGCATCGAAGGCTTTTTTTATTTTATTTCTAAGATTACATCTTGATGGCTACGCAGCGTTTTATCTGGCTTATAAAAATGGATGGAAATTTTTATGGGCAGTTCTGAAAGCTCATGTTTATTTTTACATTCAGCTTCCGGGCTCCATTAGACTTAGACAAAACCATCATATCGATCCTTATTACCAGAGCAAATGGCTGATGTTTAAGCATTTTATTGGCTCAAAAAAAATTAAACAATGAACTTTATAGCCTTAGATTTCGAAACCGCAACACACGAGAAAAATTCAGCCTGCGAACTGGGAATCTGCATTGTAGAAGATGGCGTGATAAAAGAAACCAAATCGTGGCTTATAAAACCGCCATCCTATCCTTATTTTAATTATCACAATGTCGCTGTGCACGGTATCAATCCCGAAGATGTGCGCAACTCTCCCACCTTTGGCGACATCTGGTATGAGATAGAAAATCTGATGTACGGCAATCTCATGATTGCCCATAATGCCTCATTTGATGCCAATGTTTTGCGTGGATGTCTGGAGCATTACGGTTTTTTTACACCCAAAATCAATTACCTGTGCAGCATTGGCGTGGCAAAAAAAGCTTGGAAGGATCTGAAAAGTTATGGCCTTAAAAGTTTGGCGGAACACCATCAGATCAACTTCAACCACCACAGAGCAGATGCCGATGCAGAAGTTTGTGCCAAGATTTCACTGCTAAGTTTTGAAAGATTGATGATCTCAAGAAACGACGAGATCAACCAAGTTTTTGATAAGAAGATAAAGTTTCTGTAGTAAAAATTTGTAAAGTATTTGGGCAGCTATTTCCGTCCTCCACTCCCGCTTTTTTCTTTTTTTGCCAAAAAAGAAAAAGAGCTCCGTTCAGGCCGGGCTGCAGTGATTTCACAGTTTGGCATCAATTGCTCAGTACAGCAGAAACCAAATTAAACTTAGGAATAATTACATTGAAATTACCTTTGTCAAAATTTTCAAAAACGTAATGTCCTTCCATATTTCCTACACCGGATTTTAGAATGACATTGGAAAAATAAGTAAACTTCTCACCACTTTCCAATACAGGGGTCAAGCCAATTACGCCTGCACCTTCCACCTCTGTAAAACCAAAACCAAGATCATAGATGATCCACTTTCTGGACAACAACTTCACCGGAAGACTTCCCATATTCTCAATCTCGATATTATAACGGAAGACAAACCTATTTTCTGAAGGATAACTGTTGAAATTATCATACTCAGTTGTCACGCTGACCCTTATTTCTGAAGTATTTTTTGACACCATTGTTAGTAGATTTAATTTTGAGATACAAATATCCCGCCGATTCTTGGATTCAAAAATTACTATTTGGTTAAATCCCAATTCTAATTTAGATTTCATTTCATTCAGTCGGTTAATTTTCTTAATTTTGTGTATCTAAAAAAGTAAAAAAGAAAGAAATGAATTCCTACAAAAACCCACTGGAAGAACGCTATTCCAGTGAAGAAATGCTTTTTAATTTTTCCCATAACAACAAGTTCAGGAACTGGAGAAAACTCTGGATTGCGCTTGCCGAAATCGAAAAAGACCTTGGCCTCGATATTACAGATGAGCAAATTGCAGAGCTCAAAGCCAACGCCGAAAATATCGATTACGACAAAGCAGCAGAATATGAGAAGAAATTCCGCCACGATGTAATGGCTCACGTCCACGCTTACGGTGATGTAGCGCCTTCTGCAAAAGGAATTATTCATTTGGGAGCTACTTCCGCGTTTGTAGGAGATAATACAGATTTAATTCAAATTCGTGACGGACTTTTAATTTTAAAGAAAAAGTTGGTGAACGTGATGAAAAATCTCGCTGATTTTTCTATTCAGTATAAAGATCTTCCAACTTTAGGATTTACCCATTTCCAGCCGGCTCAGTTGACAACAGTTGGAAAAAGAGCAACGCTTTGGTTACAAAGCTTGGTTCTTGATATCGAAGAGCTTGATTTCTTCTTAGAAACACTGCGTTTCAGAGGTGTAAAAGGAACGACAGGAACTGCAGCAAGTTTCTTAGAACTTTTCAATGGAGATTATTCTAAAGTAAAACATTTAGATAAAGAATTGTCAAAAAGATTCGGTTTCGAAAAAGTTTTCGGAGTTTCGGGTCAAACTTATGACAGAAAAATCGATGCTAAAGTTGTTGCTTTATTAGGCAATATCGCTCAATCCGCCCATAAATTTACCAACGATTTACGTTTGCTTCAAAATTTGAAAGAAGTTGAAGAACCATTTGAAAAAAACCAAATCGGTTCATCTGCAATGGCTTACAAACGTAACCCGATGAGAAGCGAAAGAATCGGAGCGTTGGCAAAATATGTAATGTCCTTGACGACAAGTTCTGCAATGGTAGCTTCAACACAATGGTTTGAAAGAACTTTGGACGATTCTGCAAACAAAAGATTGACAATTCCTCAGGCGTTTTTAGCGGTTGATGCTATTCTATTGATCTGGAATAACATTATGAATGGAATTGTAGTTTATCCAAACAGAATCAACAAACATATTATGGAAGAATTGCCTTTTATGGCAACAGAATACATTATTATGGAAGAAGTTAAAGCTGGTGGCGACCGTCAGGAAATCCACGAGGTAATCAGAGTTCATTCTATGGAAGCTTCCAAAAAAGTGAAAGAAGAAGGCAAAGAAAACGATTTGATCGAAAGAATTTTAAATGACAACTCATTGAAATTAGACAAATCAAAATTAAAAGAAGTTCTTGATCCAAAAAACTTTATCGGTTTCGCACCGATACAAACTGAGGAATTCATTGCGAATGAAGTTCAGCCAATTCTGGATGCAAACAGCGAATTGATAGGTTTGGAATCTGATCTGAAAGTATAATCTTTGCAGCTTCGGCTGCATTTTTTATTATAAATAAATCTAATAAATGATTTTAGAATGAAAGCTAAAATCTCATATCTATAAAAATGAACAAAAGAATTTTCGTAGAAAAAAGAGGAATTTTCGATGTAGAAAGTCCAAAAATTTTTGATGAAGTAAAAGCGGTGGTTCCGTCGGTCAAAAATGTAAAAGTGTACAACGTGTACGATATTTTCAATTTGAATGATGGTGAGTTCGAAAAAGTGGTAAATAGCACTTTTGTGGATCCGGTTACCGATATTTTAATCGAAGAAAATCCTGCAGAAGGAGTTTACTTCGCATTGGAATTTTTACCGGGACAGTACGATCAGCGGGCAGATTCTGCGCAACAATGTATAGCTTTACTGACTGAAAATGAGAAATCTAAGGTGAGAAGCGGTAAACTCCTGGAGTTTGAAGGTATTACCCAATCTGATTTGGTAAAAATCAAAGATCTTTTGATCAATAAAGTGGAATCTCAGGAGAAAGATTTATCAGTTTTAAATATTCCTGCAGAAGAAACGCCGTCGAAAGTTTTGGTTCACGATAATTTCATTAATTTCAATGATGCTCAGCTTGAAGAATTCTTCAATAACCACGGTTTTGCATTAGGATTGGATGATTTAAAATTCATTCAGGAATACTTTAAAACTGAACAGAGAAATCCTACAGAAACTGAACTGAAAGTTTTAGATACGTATTGGAGCGACCACTGCCGTCACACTACGTTTGAAACAGAGCTGTCCAATATCGAATTTGAAGGTCAGTTTAAACATACATTGGAAACCATTTTCAATGATTATATTGAAAAAAGAAAATTTTTAGGTCGCGAATTGAAACCCATCTCCTTAATGGATTTGGCAACCGTTTGCGGAAGATATTTCCATAAAACAGGCAACCTTGAAAACCTTGTTGTTTCAGATGAGATCAACGCTTGTACGATCCAAATTGAAGCTGAATACGATGGTAAAAAAGAACCGTGGTATTTGTTATTTAAAAATGAAACCCACAATCACCCGACGGAAATTGAACCTTTTGGTGGTGCTTCTACTTGTTTAGGTGGTGCGATCAGAGATCCTTTGTCCGGACGTTCTTACGTTTTTCAGGCGATGAGATTGACTGGTGCTGCTGATGTTTTGGAATCGGTTGACCAAACCTTACCTGGTAAATTACCTCAAAAAACAATCACAAAACAGGCTGCAAACGGATATTCTTCTTACGGTAACCAAATCGGTTTGGCGACTACAATGGTTTCTGAAATCTATGATGAAGGCTACAAAGCAAAGAGAATGGAAGTTGGTTTCGTAACCGGCGCAGTTCCTGTGGATTGGGTGAGACGTGAGAAGCCTGAAGCTGGCGATTCTATCATCATCTTAGGCGGTGCAACAGGTCGTGACGGTGTTGGTGGAGCAAGCGGAAGTTCGAAAGAACAGGACGAAACTTCAATTCACACAATGAGTTCGGAAGTTCAGAAAGGAAATGCGGTTGAAGAGCGTAAAATCCAGAGATTATTCAGAAATCCTGAAGTAACGAGATTGATAAAAAAATCAAATGATTTTGGGGCTGGAGGTGTTTCTGTAGCCATCGGTGAAATCGCTGATTCTTTGGAAGTTAACTTGGATGTTTTACCTTTAAAATATGAAGGTTTGAACGGAACCGAGCTGGCTATTTCTGAATCTCAGGAAAGAATGGCAGTTGTGGTTGAACCAAAAGATAAAGAGCAGTTCATCAAATTCTGTGAAGCTGAGAACATTGTGGCTGTGGAAGTTGCAAAAGTGACAGATTCAGGAAGAATGCAGATGTTTTGGAAAGGCGATAAAATTGTTGACCTTTCAAGAGAATTTTTGGATACGAACGGGTGTTCAAAAAGTCAGGAAGTTAAGATTACGCATCTTAATGAGGTAAAAGAAGAAACTCAGACTTTCAATGAAGAAAATTTCTTGAAAATCCTCGCAGATAAAAACGTAGCTTCTCAAAAAGGTTTGTTGGAAATGTTTGATTCATCGATTGGTGCGACTACGGTTGCGATGCCTTTGGGTGGGAAATATCAGCAGACTTTAATGGAAGGAAGTGCTCAGACGCTACCGATTTTAGGAGCAAAAGATATCGAAACGGTGTCATTTGCAAGTTGGGGATTTGATGCTCAAATTTCAAAGCAAAACTCGTTATTGGGATCTTCTTATGCAGTTGTTGAAAGCGTTGCGAAAATCGTTGCGATGGGTGGCGATTATAAAAATATCAGATTAAGTTTTCAGGAATATTTTGAGAAATTAGGTCAGAATCCTGAGAAATGGGGCAAGCCTTTGGCTTCTCTTTTGGGAGCTTATGATGCGCAGATTAACCTTGGTTTGGCTGCCATCGGAGGTAAAGATTCAATGAGTGGAACGTATCAGGATTTGAATGTTCCGCCAACCTTGATTTCGTTCGCTTGCGCTAACGGAGAAAAGAAAAATGTGATCTCTCCCGAATTTAAACAGGCAGGAAATAAACTCTATTTCTTCAACCATATTCCACAGGAAAACGGACTTCCAAACTATGATAATTTAAAGGTTGTTTTTGAATTGATTTTCGAAAATATTAAAGCCGGAAAAATCGTTTCTGTAAAGACCGTCAAAGAAGGTGGAGTTGCTGTTGCTCTTGCAAAAATGAGTTTTGGAAACAGATTGGGAGCTGAAATTAATTTTGCTGATGAGAACAGTTTATTGGCAAAAAATATCGGAAGTTTAATTATCGAATCGACTGAAGAACTAAGTTCTGTTGATCTTCAATTAATCGGTGAAGTTAAAGATTCAAATATTTTGAAAATTAATGATTTGAACTTTGAAATCAAAAAATTACTTGAAGCAAATACAAAAACTTTTGAAAATCTTTTCTCAACAGTTGAAAAGGAAAAAATAGTGATTGAGTTGGATTCTAAATTAAACTCTATCAATCCAAGAAATATCATCATCAAAAAACACGGATTGGCGAAGCCAAGAGTTTTTGCACCGGTTTTCCCGGGAACAAACTGCGAGTACGATACGCTGAATGCATTCCAAAAAGAAGGCGCAATCGTAAGCAGTTTGCCTTTGATTAATATCAATCATCAGTTGCTTGATGAAAGCATTGATGCGTGGGTAAAAGAAATTAAACAGTCACAGATTTTGGCATTCTCCGGAGGGTTTTCTGCGGGTGATGAACCAGATGGTTCTGCTAAGTTTATCGTGAACGTTTTAAAAAATGAAAAGATGAGAAACGCCGTTCACGAATTGCTTGACAGAGACGGAATGATCATCGGAATCTGTAACGGTTTCCAGGCATTGGTTAAATCTGGATTATTGCCTTACGGAAGAATTAAGGATTTGGATGAAAATTCTCCAACGTTGGCTCACAATGCAATCAGAAGACATATTTCTCAAATGGTTAATGTGAAAGTTCTGAACGACGAATCGCCTTGGCTGAAAGGAATGAAAGATAAGGTTTTTACCATTCCAATTTCTCACGGTGAAGGTCGTTTTATGGCTTCGGAGGAAGAAATTCAGAAGTTGTATGAGAACGGACAGATTGCTACCCAATATTTAGATTTAGATGGAAACATTGCTCACGGAATGCCATTCAATCCAAATAACTCATTGTTCGGAATTGAAGGAATAACAAGTCCAGATGGGAAAATTTACGGTAGAATGGGACATCCTGAACGATTCGCAGAAGGTTTAATGAAAAATATTCCGACCGCGAATTATCACAACATCTTCAAAAATGGAGTTGAATACTTCAAATAAAAATAAAAAGAAAACGGCTGTCATCAATGGCAGCCATTTTTCTGATTTGTCCGGATTCTACGAAGAAGTTTCTGATGTCTTTATGAAAGATGCAGATTGGAAAATCGGGACTTTAGATGGTTTTGATGATATTCTTTATGGATTTGAAGGTAAAATCATCTGGAAAGATGCTGAAAAATCAAAAAAAGAGTTAGGTGTTGAAGCAACTAAGAAATTTTATGAAAATAAAATCAATCGGGGAAAGCCATTTAATATCAATTTAGCTCAACAAAAATTGGATGATTTAATAGCCGGAAACGGACAGACTCTATTTGAAATATTAATTGAGATTTTAGAATCACATCAGAATATTACTTTAATTTTAAATTGATTTAAAGAAGAGAAATGAAGAAAATGATTTACGGTTTATTCTTCGGAGACAGCATTACCTACGGAGAATACGATGGCGTTTTTGGAGGCTGGGTCGATATTGTGAAACGTTATGCGCTTCAGAAATACAGTGACGAAGATAAGAATGAAGTGATTCTTTTCAATCTCGGTATCGGCGGTGAAACTACGGAAGGTTTGGTCAAAAGAATTCCGCACGAGATGAAGGCCAGAAATTCATCGGATGGAAATATCGTTTTCATCGCTTATGGCGCCAATGATTTGGCGGTAAAAGACGGACAACAAATGGTGAGTTCTAAACAGTTCAGAGCTAATATTGAAACAGCTGTCAAGGATGCAAAAATCTACTCAAAGGATATTTATTTAATCAGCATTCTTCCAATTTCTGAAAATATTGATTCTAAAATCTCAAATACCGGAAAAATTAGAACCAGCGAAGATGTTCTGCTCTACAACCAGATCCTGAAGGATATTGCAGCTGAAAACTCTTTAAATTACGTCGATTTTCATTCTGCGTTTGCTGCAGATAAAGAAGTTTTGCTTTCCAAAGACGGCGTTCATCCAAATGAGAACGGGTACAAAATGATGGCTGAAATTGCCATTCCAATCATCGAAAAATATCTGTAGATATTCATAAAATAAAATTCAAAACCTTTCTCAAATCGTGGAAGGTTTTTTTGTGAATTAATTTGTAGCACAGTCTTTGAATTAATCACAAAAATGTAAGTTTATGAATGGTGGAAATATAAAAACAATACTTCTTAAAATAATAAAATGGCTTGGAATTACAATAGCTTCTATTCTATTTCTAATGTTCATTATTCCGATACTATTTCCCGGACAGATCTCAAATCAGGTTAAGATTTTCGCCAATAAGCACCTCGCAGGCGAACTGGATTACAAGAAAACTCACCTTACTTTTTTTCGCCACTTCCCTTCTCTGACGGTTTCCGTGGATGATTTTTTACTCAAAGGTTCAAAGCCTTTTGAGCAGGATACGCTTCTTGCTGCGAAGGAAGTTTCGGCCGGAATCAATCTTAAAAATCTGATTTTTGACCAGGAAATCAAAATCGATGAGATCTATGTGAACGACGCTGTGGCCAATGTTTTCGTCAATTCAAAAGGCCAGGCCAACTACAATGTTTACATTTCAAAACCATCCGAAAAACCTAAAGATACTACTGAAGCGGGCGCTTCAATTAAATTAGATTTAATCAAACTTAAAAACTGGAATATAAAGTACAATGACCATGCTGCCAACGTATTGGTGCAGGCAAAAGGTCTGAATTATACCGGAAAAGGAGGACTGAGCGAAGATATTTTTGACCTCGAAACCGATCTCGCCATCGATAAACTCGATTTTGCTCTCAACAGGATTTGGTACGCTAAAGAAAAATCACTCCGCGCCGATCTGATCACGAGAATCAATACCAATGCCTTAACTTTTGTCTTGAGAAAAAATGAATTGAGAATCAATGAGCTACCTCTAAAGTTCACTGGTTTCGTCAGTATTTTGAAGGACGGATACAATCTGAACATCAATGCAGCTTCGGAAAAAACAACAATTAAAGATATGTTATCCGTTTTGCCACCGCAATATTTAGGTTGGGTGAAGGATACTAAAATCGAAGGAAATAGTGATTTATTTTTCAGTCTAAAAGGACGATTTAGCGAGCCAAAAAACCAAAAACCAGATCTGAAAGCCAGTCTGAAAGTGAATAACGGTTTTGTTTCCAACAGCAATGCGCCGGTTCCGATGAATAATCTTAATCTGGATCTGAATGTCGACCTTCCTTCCTTGGACACAAACAAACTCCTACTCGATCTTCGAAATCTAAGTTTTGATTTAGGAAAGAATAATAAGTTCCGGGCAGTTGTGAGAACGCAGGGACTGGAGGAAATGAATATTAAAGCCAACATCAAAGGCGGCATCGATCTGGCCACTTTGGATTCTGCCTTAGGATTGAAAGATATTGAACTGAAAGGCCTTATGAATACGGATATCCAATCAGACGGTATTTTCAATATGGATAAAAAGTTATTCCCAAAAACGAAAGGTTATTTTAATCTGAAAAATGGCTGGCTCAAAACTAAATATTATCCAAATGCCATCGAAAACATTAATATTTTGGCTAACATTCACAACACGGATGGCACCTTCAAGAGCCTTGGTGTAAAGTTGGATCCTTTCAAATTTGATTTCGAGGGCAATCCTGTTTTTGTCACGGCAGATCTTCAGAATTTTGAGGATTTACTGTATAAAGTGCGTGCAAAAGGCGTTTTGAACGTTGGAAGAATATACCAGGTTTTCAAGAAAGAAGGCTTCGATGTCAGCGGCCTTATTATGGCAAACCTCTCTCTGAATGGCCGACAAAGCTATGCTACAAACGGACAGTACAGCAAACTGGACAACAGCGGAACCTTGATACTCAAAAATATAAAAGCCACGACAGAGTATCTTCCCAAATCATTCTTCATCAGGGAAGGAAATTTTGAGTTTGAAAATGAGAAAATGTGGTTCAGAAAATTCTATGCGAACTATGGTAAGTCCGATTTTGCTTTGAATGGCTATCTTTTGAATACCATTAATTATTTCATCGAGAGAAAGGGAACTTTGCACGGGAAATTCCATCTCAAGTCCAATTATATTTTGATTGATGAATTTATGGCACTGAAAGAAGGCGACAACAGAGACAAATCTTTGGCAGTGACTTACGCGAAAGAAGAAAATCCGAAAAGCAGCGGCGTCGTGATCGTGCCTACAAACCTGGATGTTTCACTGGAAGCAAATGCTAAAAAAGTTGAATTTAAAGGGCTTGGACTGAACAATCTTGTTGGTTTGGCATCTGTCAACAAAGGCGAAGTATACCTTAAAAATACCACTTTTGACATCGTCGGCAGCAGGATGGGAATCGATGCGAGATATCAGAACGAATCGCCGATTACAGCCAATTATGATGTCGCTTTGAAGGTGGATAACTTCGATGTTCAGAGGGCTTACAAAGAAATCGATATGATTCGTGAAATGGCAACGGCAGCCAAAGATGTGAAAGGAATTGTTTCCCTGGATTACAAACTGAAAGGTGATTTTGATGCGAATATGAAACCGATTTATCCTTCTCTTGAAGGCGGCGGAAATGTCAATCTGAAAGATGTCGAAGTGAAAAACCTGAAAATGCTCTCCGCAGTTGGAAATGATATTGGCGCAAATGCCTTCAACAATCCGGATATGAAAGGTGTAGATATCAAAACGAATATCAAAAATAATCTGATCCACGTAGATCCATTTACTTTCAAAGTTTCGGTTTTAAGACCGTCAATCAGTGGAACGACCAGTTTCAACGGCCTACTCGATTTCCGAATCCGGGTTGGTCTCCCACCTGCAGGTTGGATTGGTTTCCCTGTGGTAGTCACAGGAACTCACGAGAAACCGAAAATCAAAATCTTCAGCAAAACCGGGCAAGGCATTCTGGAAGCTTTATATAATAAAAAGTCCAACAAAGTCATCCGTGAGGAAAAACGGGCAGTGAAAAAATCCCGGGCACAACAGAGAAAAGACAAACGTGCGCAGGAAAAGAAAGCTGAGAATGCCGAGAAGCAGGTTAGTAAAGACGTGAAAGAGAAATAAAGTGAAAGCTCCAATTTGGTTTGGAGCTTTCATTTTAAGTAATTAAATATTACAGTAAATGTCTACTTGCCAAACGTGTTCCAATGTTTATGAAGTAATATCTAAATAGTTTTTCTTTAATAATTTACCTTTATCAACATAATTTTTTAACGATTTATTTGCACGTAAAATTTCCCTTTGGTAATTGATTTGAAAATAACATTTTATCACTTCACCTGAGTTTAAAGTTATATTCACTTCATTATTAACACCATTTGAAAACATTTCCCAAAAACCGGCATCACTGGAAATCAATTGTCCTTTGTAATTTCTGATATCAATTTTGATTATTCTTATATCTGCAAGATTGTAGGTTGTATCGCCGATTACAATTTTTTCGCTGTCAAAAATTATTTTACCTTCTAATTTCCCATCTAATTGCTGTCTTGTAATTGAATTTATCAATCCTAAAACCAGCAGTACAATCAGAATAAAACCAAAAAATTTCTCAACAATGTCGGATTCAGTTTTTCCTATCAAGTAAACTTTTATTGAAAATATAACAAAGGAAAACAGAAATGCAGCGAAAAGAATGCTACCTCTTTTCAAAGTCAGTTTTTTACTTTTTATAAAAATTTTAAATGATGCCATTTAATGTTGTTAAAACCTAATAATTGAAGTAATAATTTTCAATTTTTAAAAATAACTTATTTCGACACATTATAAAAAATAAAACTCATTTCATTACAAAACGACCGTTTGCAAATCAAACAACTTCGGCGGAAGTCTCCCACCCTCTGCGGGAAACAAAACAACTTTTACTTTAGTTACAATACGAGGGGTTTTAAACCAAAGTAAAAGTCGATTGGTTACAAAACCCTAGTTTTATAAGCTCCGACAAAGTTATGCAGGTCTCAAAACTATTTGCAGAGCATTTATGACGTTTTTCAGAAAATGAATTATTTGTTAACAAAACTTTTTGGTAATTCAGGAAAAGCTTTATTTTTAGGCAAAACAAAACAATGTCATACTATCCACTCACCAGCATACCCGATTATTATTCCATAGACAGCCTATTGACCGAAGAACACAAGCTTATCCGCGAATCTGTTCGCAGCTGGGTCGAGAGTTTTGTGATGCCGAAAATAGATCAGGCAGCACAGGATCACACGGATATTCCGGGATTGATGAAGGAATTGGGCAACATTGGGGCCTTGGGACCTTACATTCCTGAGGAATATGGCGGTCCGGGATTGGATCAAATCTCTTATGGATTGATAATGCAGGAGCTGGAAAGAGGTGATTCGGCAGTTCGTTCAGCCGCTTCCGTACAATCTTCATTGGTGATGTTTCCTATTTTCGAATACGGATCTGAAGAACAAAAAAGAAAATATCTTCCAAAATTGGCATCCGGCGATCTAATCGGCTGTTTCGGATTGACAGAGCCCAATCACGGTTCTGACCCTTCCTCAATGGAATCAAAATTCACAGACCAAGGCGATCATTATCTTTTGAATGGCGCGAAGATGTGGATCACCAATTCTCCAGTTGCTGATGTTGCCGTAATATGGGCAAAAGGCGAAGACGGAAAAGTACGTGGTCTTCTCTTGGAACGCGGGATGGAAGGCTTTACAACTCCAACCACGCATAACAAATGGAGTCTGAGAGCTTCCAAAACCGGCGAATTAGTTTTCAACAATGTGAAAGTTCCGAAAGAAAATATGCTGCCAAATGTTGAAGGTTTGAAAGGACCACTTTCCTGTCTTAACTCAGCCAGATACGGCATTTCGTGGGGCGTAATCGGTGCAGCAATTGATTGCTATTGTACGGCTGTTCAATATTCCAAAGAGAGAAAACAGTTCGGGAAACCAATCGGCGGATTCCAGCTTCAGCAAAAGAAATTGGCAGAGTTTCTGACTGAGATTACAAAATCACAGTTGCTCTGTTATCAATTAGGAACGCTTAAGAATGAGCATAAAGCTTCGCCGGCACAAATCTCGATGGCGAAAAGAAACAACGTGAAAATGGCAATTGACATTGCAAGAGAATCCCGGCAGATGCTAGGGGGAATGGGCATTATGGGCGAATTCCCGATGATGCGTCACGCTGCAAACCTGGAATCTGTCATTACATATGAAGGAACACACGACATCCATTTACTGATTACAGGAATGGATATCACGGGCATCAATGCCTTTGGATAAGACCAAATCAATCTTATATATTTTAAAAGAGAAAACCTACGGAAATATTTTCGTAGGTTTTTTCGTTCATCATTTATAACTGTTCAAATGCGAAAATACCTGTTACTTTTCATCCTGATTTCTGCCTTCAATTTTGGTCAGAATTTCCCTTCAAAACTTTCGAATGCAGCACTGGAACTTACGAAAGACAAAGTCGTTTATGACCCGGCATATTTCAATTTAAAATATCCCAACGGTGATGTTCCGGCGGATAAAGGTGTCTGTACAGACATCGTGATCCGTGCTTACCGCAAATTAGGAATTGACTTACAGAAAGAAGTTCACGAGGATATGGTGAAGAATTTCTCAAAATATCCAAAAAACTGGGGCTTAAAAAGACCTGATTCCAATATCGACCATCGCAGAGTTCCCAATCTGCAGGTTTTTTTCTCTAAATTTGGCAAGGTAAAACCGATTTCCAACGATGCAAAAGACTACGTCCCGGGTGATATTGTCACCTGGCTGCTTCCGAAAAACCTGACACATATTGGAATCGTGGTTAATAAAAAATCGCCGGACGGCAAACGGTATATGATCGTTCACAACATTGGGAGCGGACAGGTTTTGCAGGATTGCCTTTTCAGCTGGACGATTACAGGACATTATTTTTATCAAAAGTAGAAGTTAGAGATTAGATTTTAGAAATTAGATAACTTTGTATTGTTCAAAAAGTGTTTTGCAATCTTTGTTTTAAATTAATGATATGACTAAATTTTTTCAAATATTTTTCTTTGGTTTTTGTTTTCTATTTCAGGCTCAAAACTTAAAAATAGTTCAAAAGCCAATTGATTATTCTAAGGAAAAAATCAGGCTGAGTCTGGAATATATGAAGGAGCATCACGGGCTGGATCAAAAAACGCCGAAGATCACGCCCAGAGTCATCGTGCTTCATTACACGGCTGGCGGCACGGTGGAATCCAATTTCAAATATTTCAATAATCTTCACCTCGAAAATCAAAGATCCACTCTAAAAAAACAAAGCTCTTTGAATGTTTCTTCCCATTTCATAATAGACAGAGACGGAACAATTTATCAATTGGTAGATCCTGAAATGTTTGCAAGGCATACAATCGGCCTGAATTACTGCGCCATCGGTGTGGAAAATATCGGAAGCAAAGCGCAGCCCCTGACAGACAAACAAGTTGAAGCGAACGCAGAACTGGTAAGATATTTAACCAAAAAATATCCGATTGAATATCTGATCGGACATTCGGAATATGGTGTTTTCCGCAATTCCAAACTCTGGAAAGAATCTGATCCTAAATATTTTACAGGCAAAGCTGATCCAGGCGATGATTTCATGAAAAAGGTAAGAACAAAAGTGACAGATTTGAAATTGAAAAGTCAACCTTAAAACTACCAGCTCACCTTCTCTTTTTCTTCAAACGGCACTTCGGGATTTAGAATTTCTGCAATCAGATTTCTGATAGAATTTTCTACTTCAGAATCTTCAATATCGATAAAATTTAGATTTTGAGGCCCGGCATTAACTTCTGCGAAAGACCAGATGGCAGTTTCTACATTTTCCGGTTTTATATTGAGGGAATTGGTAATGCAATATTTATAGATAGAAAGCTGCAGCGCCTGTTTGTTGTCGTCTTTAAAGAATAATTGCGGCAGTTTCTCTTCCTTATTTTTACCCAAATTGATAGTGAGGTTTTTAGGTTTTGCCGTTTTATAATCTATGACTCTTGTGACGCCGTCCAGTTTGTCGATCCTGTCTACAAAACCGTAGAAACTAATCTTGTCAGATTTTTCTGCATCCAGGTAAAAGTCACAGTTGATCTCTTTTTCCAGATCTATAATCTCCAGCGCAGAGCCTTGTTTCACCAATTCCAGATCATATTCTACGATGTTTCGCACTACCCTTTTCGCAATCTCTCTGTGAATGAAATTCATCCCGCGATCATAGAATTCGGGCTGGTGTTTTAGCTTTTCGATGGCAAATTCTATGGACTGATCCGTCTTATTCAGCAGATTTTCAAGATCCTGAACGGTCAGGATTTTGCCTGTCACCGGCTCGTGCAGAAATTGCAGCGCGTAATGCACCAGATTTCCGTAATTTCTTTGCGAAAGTTCCTCCTCAATCTCGTTGGTCTCTCTGGTTTTAAGGATTTGATTGAGGTAAAAATCAATCGGATTATAAAGATAAGTGACAAGATGCGAAGCGGAAACACGGTTTTTCCATTCGCTTAGAAGTTGCATCACCGCAGCATTCTTTTCAATTTTCATCAACTCCTGAGAAATCGGTTCGGATGTATTTTCTATGATGATATGTTCGATTGTGTGCGGACTTTCCATCTCCAGCTGCGTGATGAAACGGCTTTTCTCACCCGTGTTTACGCCGGAACTCAACGCATTGAAAAGAAGGTGGACATTCTCTGAATTTTGAATTAAGCGATAAAAGTGATAGGCGTAAATACTGTCGTTTTCCAGAAAAGTATTGAGACCGAAATTCTTGCGGACATCAAACGGAATGTAAGTATTCTGCGTATTTCCCAATGGCAATTTACCTTCGTTGACTGACAGCAGAATGATATTTTTGAAGTTGAGGAGCCGCGTTTCCAGAAGTCCCATAATCTGGAAACCAGCCAGCGGTTCACCCACAAAATCGATGCTTTCGGTGTTGACCAATTGATTGATAAGCACTTCCAGAGTCTCAATTTTGATCTCAATTTTATAAGGCAGTAATTGATTTTTGATGACTTTAAAAACTTTTTCAAAATGTGCAATATTTTCGTACTGAATATCATCCAGTTCTTTGAATTTCAGCCCATAACAAAATGTTATCAGAAGATCTAAAAAGCCCTGTGTAGATTCCGGTTTTTGAAGCAGCTGAAAATAACTGAGATCGCCCAATAATTCCTGCAATAGACTTTTGGAAATGTAAACTATATTCCGCTCTTCAATTTTTGAAATGAATTCCTGAATCACTGCACTGTCTTTCTCGTCATTCGGAAGTTCTTCCAGAATCGGTAAAACATCGGCGTAATAATAGCTGGAGGATTTTTTCTCCTGTTGCTTCTGCAGGTAAAACAGTTTTTTGATGGCGTTGCTGAACGAGAGATTCTTCAACGGAAATCCCATCGTAATGTTGACGCTTTCTACAGAAGTCAGGCTGTCCAAAACAGCTGGCAATAGATTTTCGTCCAATAAAACCAAAGCCGTTTCGGACAATTGCTCTTTCGGGATTTTCTTCAGAATTTCGGGCAGAACCTTGGCCTGGACAATATTTCCGGAGACTTCGTAGGTTTTAATATTTTTTGGCTGGGCAAATTGATCATCGATCCAGTTGAAAGTTCTGTAAAGGTCAAATTCTTTCCATTTGATGGTTTCCCTGAGAAATTTGCCGGATTCCTGCCGTTCATCATTAATGTAATATTGATCGGCCTGGAAGTAGGTTTCGGCTTTGTTCCACTGCAAAAGTTTCCGCACCAATTGCTCTTCAACTCGTGATAAGGCGTTGAAGCCACAGAAAACAAAGTGATTCTTTGTCGATTTTGCAAAATTGTCGAGCTTGGAAAATGCTTCCTGGTAGATCATCCCTGCGGTGGCGAGGTTTTCTTTTCTTAAATCTGATTTCAGCATCGGCAGAAACTCGTTCATTTTGTGCCAGAAGTTGAGGTTCCTTTTTCTGGGATTGTCTTCTTCGCCGAGGTCTTCGCCCCAGTTTTTGATGCGCTCTTCGTCCAACATCCATTCGAGGATCTTTTGGTCATTTTCTGAAAACTTCATCATATCATCCCAATCTTTCTGCAAGGTGGGAAACCATTTTAGAAATCCGGAAAAATCTTCGGAAGAATCAATTTTCTGATAGGTTCTATAGGCGAAAAGCCAAAGTGCAATGCCTTTGATCTCTAGGTTTTCCGACAGTTCTGCGATGAGTTCGTCTATGGTGACAAAGTTGGGAAGCAGTCCTTCATATTGCTTTTCCTGCAGGATTCTTTTGATGAAAACCATCGGACGCTTTCCCGGCAGGACGACGTCCAGCGCTGAAAGGTCTTTGTGATTTTCTAATAATTCTGTAATAATCCTTTGGAGAAACTGCATAAAAAAAGCCTTTTGAAGTAAAGGCTCAATTTAATTATTTTTTTGGTTGAATTTTAATATTTAACTCAAAGTCTGCAAGTTTTGTGCGAAAATACTCAAACTTTTTTTTAAGGCTTCAAACTCGGAAGACTCAGCGAAGTTCAGTATTGCCTAATTCTTTCCTCAAAATGGTATTTTTATTTCGGATGTTGAACGGATGACAAAACCCATAGCCACGATCGCAGTGGAAATCCTTTTTTGCACTTCTTAAATCTCTATTGGGCTGAAACTGTGAAACAAAAAAGATTCCAGCGGAAAGCGGGATTAAGCTCCTAAAAATTTTAATCTATTCTACGACCACTTTTCTCTCCAGGAATGTATTTGTTCCGGCGGCGTCTTTTCCGGCGAAGAATTTGAAGGTGTAAGTTCCTGTCTTCACAGGTTTGAAACTGATTCTGCTGCCGTCTACGTAATTGCCGTCGCCGCAGACATCGTTGGTTTTAAAAGCATAATTGACCACTGTGCGGACGGAATCGTTGGCGTAATTGTAGTCATAACTGTAGATGCCCTCACAGGTTTTGACGAAGGTAGAATAGACTTTCAGATCCTGCGCAACGCCCAGAGCCATTGTATCCATAGGGATTTTTACGCTGTCTATTTTGGCAGCATAGACGTCTGTGATTTGCTGATAATCGTCATTGTCTTTGCAGGAAACGGCTGCTAATGAAAACAATGAAATGACTGATAAAATAAAAGCTTTCTTCATCATCCTTTCTTTATTTAGTTACTAAAATTGCCTTTT
>Ga0308164_10000892_pt1 | contig 39759 bp, 28 predicted proteins | sample PhyTR2_FD_201031 | JGI IMG/M metagenome (GOLD analysis project Ga0308164, IMG submission 201031) | Phyllosphere microbial communities from UC Gill Tract Community Farm, Albany, California, United States - DLSLT.R2 | ecosystem: Host-associated > Plants > Phyllosphere > Unclassified | place: USA...
AAAATAACGCTAAATACGAATAACCGAAACGATGACGGTCATAATTGCAGAAGTTTTACTTATGTCGGGAATTAATTACGAACTCCAAACCTCGTAGGCTTTAAAAAACCTGCGAGGTTTCCCAAGCAGTTTAATCCTTCGTTAACTCTCCTCGAAGTGATTCTTCCATTAGTTGGCGATTTTCTTCGTGACTTAAACCTAAACCCATTACAAACATGAGCTTTGTAACCGTTGCTTCGAAAGTAAGATCGTAACCACTTAAAACACCCATTCTTTGCAATTCACGACTGGTTTCGTAACGACCCAACTGTACTGAACCTTTTTTGCATTGAGAAATATCGATGATGATTTTCCCGTTCAAAATTGCCTGACGCAGGCTGTCTAAAAACCATTGTGCTGTAGTCGTATTTCCCGATCCAAAGGTTTCTAAAATAATTGCATCTACTTTAGAATCGGTAATGGCCTGCACGGCTTGAGGTGTAATACCAGGATATAATTTTAACACACCGATGTTCGAATTGAAATCTGTTCTCAAAATCAACTCCTGATCAGGTACTTGTAAAATATAATTCTTATAAAATTCGAGGTGCACACCTGCTTCGGCCAAAATAGGATAATTGGGCGAACGAAAGGCTTCAAATTTTTCGCTGTTGTATTTGATTGATCGATTGCCTCTGAATAATTGGGAATCGAAATAGATACAAACCTCCGGAATTAATGCTTTGTTGCCTTCCTTCGATGCTGCGATTTCCAAAGCAGTAATTAAGTTTTCTTTTGCATCGGTTCTGATTTCGCCGATTGGCAATTGAGATCCCGTTAACACAACGGGCTTGCTTAAATTCTCTAACATAAAGCTTAATGCAGAAGCCGTAAAAGCCATTGTATCCGATCCGTGGAGAATTACGAAGCCATCATATAAATCGTAATTCGTATAAACAAGTTCAGCCAACGTTTTCCATATCTCAGGATCCATGTTCGAAGAGTCTAACACGGGATTGAAGGAATGTACATCCAGATGATAATTTAAACGACTTAATTCGGGCACATTTTCTTTAATCTGTTCAAAATTAAAAGGCACTAACATTCCGTTATCAGGGTCGTTAATCATACCGATTGTGCCACCGGTGTAAATTATCAGGATTTTGTTCATTTGGTTTGGTAAGGTTGCTCACCGCAAAAGAACGTAAAAGATTTGTTATTTTGGACCTTTTAAAACATGGGCTCTGAAGTTTGATACTTTAAGTTGACTTTTGCGGCAATGAATAAATAATAATCTCCGCTGCGATTTCTGCCCTATCGCCATTATTTGAGGGAGAACAAGTTTAGTTGCCGAAAACCTTCTTCGAATTTTCTGTCGTAATATTTGCGACTTCGTCAATTGAAACGCCGTAAATATCAGCGAGCTTTTGCGCTACATAGATCAGGTAACTACTTTCGTTTGGTTTTCCTCTGAAGGGAACCGGAGCAAGATATGGCGAATCAGTTTCAAGAACAAGTTTACTCAAAGGTATTTCGGTTAGAACCGCATCTAATCCTGCCTTTTTGTAGGTTACAACTCCTCCGATACCCAAATAAAAATTGAGGTCGATAGCTTGTTTGGCCTGCGCCACATTGCCTGTAAAACAATGAAAAATCCCTCTTAATTTTTCATCACGTTCACTTTCTAACACTTCAAATACTTCATCAAAGGCTTCGCGACAATGGATTACAATTGGTAAACCTAAATCCTTGGCCCAATTAATCTGCTTGTGGAAAGCGTCTTGTTGGATACTTAATGTGGTTTTATCCCAGTATAAATCTATACCTATCTCTCCTATTGCGTAAATTTTTCTGCCTGATATGCTGTCGAAAATGATTTGCAAATTCTGCAAATAATCATCTTTAACATCGCAAGGATGAAGACCAGCCATTGCAAAGCAGTTGTCAGGATACTTTTTCACTAAAGCATCAATCATCGCAATCGAAGCCACATCTACATTTGGCAAAAACAATCGGCTAACATCGTTTTCAAAACAACGTTCCATCAACTGTCCTTGTTTTTCAACATCCTGTTCGTAATATAAATGGGTGTGGGTGTCAGTAAAAATCATAAAACAAAGATAGAGGTTACAGCCGGAAGACTAAAGCCTAAAGGTTCTAAAACAGCAAAGCCCCCAAATTTAAAATTCGGGGGCTTTGTAATTATTTATTTCTCTTAGCGACCAGGTGCAACTGGCGCCGCAGGAGCCGCTGCTGTTACAGGATTTCCTTTTTTAATAGATTTGATTTCGATATCGAAAACTAACGGAGTGAAAGGATTAATCGGACCACCACCGTTTTCACCATAACCCAATTTAGAAGGAATGATGATTTTAACTTTACCGCCAACACCAATTAATTGAACACCTTCGATAAAACCTGGAGCCAATTGATTTAAAACTAACGGACGGGCAGAATACTGAGCCATCGGCGAATGAATACCTGCTTCTTTAGCAATCTTCTCGTTTGACGTATCAAAAACATTAATTGTACCGTTACCTTTTTTGTTTGTGAATTGACCTGTGTAATCAACCATAACAGTATCAGTTAAGGCTGCTCTTTCTGCATTACCCGGTTTTTCGATAACATATTGCAAACCAGAAGCTGTAGACTTAACTTCCAATTTATTATCGTCGATGTATTTTTTAATTTTAGCAGCTTCGTTTGCTTTGTTTTTAGCGATTAAAGCTTTGTATTCTGTTTCAAAAAAAGTTCTTTTCTTTGTTTCAAAAGCCGAATCAGCTTCGTTTGCAGCTTTATGCAATACTTTTTCAATTTTAACAGTAAAAGTTGCATAGTTGGTTTTTAAGCCTGCTGGTTTTGGCTGACCTGAATATTTCGCCATTGAATCTAAATTCAATTTGAATGATGCGCTATCGCCTTCACCTAACATTTTTAAAGCCGCAACTAAATCTCCTTTAAACATTGATTTGCTGATTGGGAAAAAAGCCGGACGTTCGTTATCATAAGTATTTACTAAAGTTGAATCTGCATTGGTAGCACTTTCTACAGTTTGGATACCGTTTAATTTTACAAAGTCACCTTCTTTAATTTTTTCTTTACCTTCATCTTTCAGAATTTTGTATTGCAAATCCCCTTCGCCTTTTTTGTAATTGTTACAAGCAGCTAAACCTAATGTTGCTGCAAACAGAATGATTATTCCTTTTTTCATTATTTATTGATTGATTTTTCTTTTTTACGAACCGTGCTTCGCAGGTTTTATTATTAATTGATTGATTCTCTTTATGATCAGGATTAACCTGATTTATTAAACGATTAATTGACTTTTATATTCCGGCAATATTGATTTAAATTCCTCGATAACCTCCGTTAACGATTTGTCTGAAGCACCGCCTGCGGCGTTTCTATGACCGCCACCATTGAAATACTTTTTGCATATTTCGTTGGCCGGAAAATCTCCTGTTGAACGTAAAGATAACTTCACCTTATCAGGTCTTTCTATAATTAACGCAGCCAGGCGGATTCCATTTATTGACAAAGCGTAATTTACAACGCCTTCGGTATCGCCTGTTGCACTATGGTATTTTGCAAGTTCCTCTTTAGTAACGGTAATGATTGCCGTATTGTATTCATGGAAAACCTCAAGTTTATTAGATAGGCAATAACCAAGAAATCGCAAGCGATCTTCACTTGCATTATCGTAAACCAACTGGTGTATTTTCCAATGCTCGGCACCTAAATCTATAAGATTTGCCGCAATGCGATAAACATTTGAGGTAGCCAAAGGGAAGCGGAACGAAGCGGAATCTGTCATTATCCCTGTATACAAACAAGATGCAACATCCTTATTTATCCCTTTTTCATCTTCTAATTGGTTAACAATAAAATCGTAAACCAACTGCGCTGCAGCACAGGCATTAATATCCCAATGGCGATAATCATCAAAATCTTCAGGATCCAGGTGATGATCGATCATTATTTTCTTTGCAGCGGCAACTCTTACTAATTCGCCGAGTTCATTAATTCTGCTTAGCGTATTAAAATCCAGACAAAAAATCAATGCTGCTTCGTCTACCAGTTTAGCAGATTTCTCTTTCTCTTCAGTAAAAATTACAACATCGGCATTATTAGGCATCCAATGTAAAAACACAGGATAATCGGTTGGCGTTATTACTTTTACATGGTGTCCCTTTTGAATTAAATAACCATATAAACCTAAAGAAGAACCCATTGCATCGCCGTCCGGTTTATGATGCGTGGTAATTACAATTTTCTGTGGCGTAGCCAGTAACGATTTTAATTCTGTTAATGTAAGCATAATTTTTGCGCTGCAAAGCTAAGTAAATTTCGTATTAGTTGAGCCGTTATTTAAACCTTTAATAATAAGCATATAAAACTTTGTTTTGTTTCAGCTAAAAAGTAAAACGGGTTAGCCCAATAATGGCCTAACCCGTTTCATAAGCGCTTAAACTTTCCCCTAAAACCTGTAAGAAAGTGTTGTAACGAATTGACGCGGCGCTATAGGATTTACACTATAGTTTTCGTGTACAAAGTAATTTAATTCATTAGTGATGTTTGAAACTTTAGCTAACAACGATAGTTTTTTCCATGCGTAACCGGCAGAGAAATCAAAGGTTGTAAACGATCCCAGCGGAATTATTCCTGTTGATGTTCCTGCTTTATTTTGATTCCTGCCGCCTAAACGATCGCCCGTATAATATGCGGATGCACCCAATTTCAAACCTTTAACACCGCCATCCTGAAAAGTATAAAATACAGTTCCATTTGCAGTATTTTTGGTGGTACCAACAAGGCGTTCGCCTTCAATAATACCTGTTCCTGCCAATGTCGACGTATATCGCATGTAATTATAGCTATAACCTGCAAGGAAATTTAGTCCTTTTACAATCGTTCCTGATAAATCAATTTCAACTCCGTCACTTGCTGTTGCCCCCGAAAACTCTCGTTTTGTAGGATCAGCTAATGCCGCCTGCGCAAATTTGTTGTTTTTAATTCTGTAAACGGTTAAGTTGGCAGAAAGCTTGCCGCTTAAGAAATCGTTCTTAACACCGGCTTCGTATTGATCTATGATTGATGGTTCCATCGGACCATTTGTTTCAATATTCGTTCCTGTGTTGGATGTAAAGTTATTTGAGTAGCTGGCATAAATAGACGTTGTTGAAAGCGGTTGATAAATCAGACCGAATTTTGGTGAAAACGCCTTATCAATCTTATCTGCCGCTGTACCTTTTGATTGTACACCAGTAGCAAGCGTAGTTATATCAGTAGTAGGGGTTTTTTGGAAAGACCAACGAATGCCCGCTAAAACTTTAAATTGTTTGGTAATTTCAACCAAATCCTGAACAAAGGTACCCATTCTATATGTATTGCCTAAGGTTTCGCTAGTCATATTCGCAGTGGGTTCTATGCCCGAACCGAAATAGGTAGAAGGGTCTAAAAGGTTTACGTTGCCGTAATTAAAAGCAGCTAAATTATTATTGAAAGTAAATCCGCCTGAAGTTGTTCTTCCCTGATCCGCGTCAGCACCAAATAAAAGTGTATGACTAACCTTTCCTGTCTTGAATAAACCGTTCAGATTAATTTGTTGGTTATAGGTAAACTCCGTTGTTTTGGAACGCGTAACATTTCTTGCAGCAATGCCATTTGCATCGCCAAAAGGACGTTCTGCACTGAAATAATTTCTATTGTACGACTGCAATGAACCTAGAACATTTAACTTCCAATTATCATTAAACTTATGCGTAACGTTTAATTGTGAGGTTACTGTATTTGTTTTATTATACGCCCAAGGAGCATTTACATAGGCACTTCTTCCTATATCTACAATTTTATTTCCAACGGTACCCAAGCCGAAATCCGGTGTGTAATCACTTTTCAAATAATCTCCCTGAAGCAATATTTCAGTTTTTTCATTAAGCTTATAAAGTAGCGATGGATTTACATAGGTCCTTTTCGATGTTACACTATTTCTAAAGCTGCCAGCATCTTCAAAAGTTCCGATCAAACGAAACGCTAAGTTTTTGGTAATGGGTCCGTATATATCCCCTGTGGGTTTGTAAAGATTGTAACTACCGCCTCGCATCGAAACCTCGCCGCCATACTCGAACTTTGGCTTTTTTGTAACCAGGTTTACAACAGCTCCGCCGGAAACACCACCATATAAAAGTGCTGCACTGCCCTTCAAAACTTCGACAGACTCCAACGTACTTGTTTCGGGCATACCGCCGCTACTTGCACGGGCGCCGTTTTTAAACACGTTGTTTCCACCCAAGCTGTATCCGCGAGCGAAGAATGTTTCGCCACTTACAGACCCACGATTTTCCCCGTAAGCCACACCATTAACATTTTTCAAAACATCACTCAAGCGGTTGGCTTGTTGATCGGTAATAACCTGACTACCGATAATTTGTACCGCTTGCGGCAAATCCATTGGCGCAATTGCAACCTTACCTAAATTAACAGGTCTTTTATTCGGTGTTGTATAACCACTAACCGATACTTCGTCTAATTGAGCAGCTGATTCAGATATCGAAAAATCAGAAGTCGTAGATTGACCTTCAGATACAACGATCGCTCTCTCTTGAGATTTAACACCAACGGCAGAAATTTTAATAATGTAGTTTCCTTGCGCAACGTTTTTAAGGGAGAAAGTTCCGTCATCGCCAGTTAATGTAGTTTTGGTGGTATTTTTTAAACCTACGCTTACATAAGCTGCTGGCTTGCCATCACTGGTTTTTATTTGGCCATTAATGCTTCCCGTTCTATTTTGAGCAAGCAAATTTGCTGATGCCAAAACGAGAATGACCACAACATTTAAGATGTGAGTAAATTTTTTAGTCATGATTATTTGGATTGATTCTAAACAGCCGCAAAGGTAATATCAGAAATTTTAAATCCAAATTTATTTAGACTTAATTTAAATAAAAAATTTTATAACTGTTTAAATGCTTTTAAAATGGGTATTGCTCAACTTTCTTTTAGATTCTGAGCATAGTGCTTGCGAAGAAATTACCCTTTGCCTGAGTCAATATTTAGTTATTGTGGCCAAAGACTCGATAAACATTTCCATTTGACTAATTAAAACGTATTTTTGCACAAAAATTGATATTAAAGCACAATGAGCACTAACAGAACATTTACTATGATTAAGCCTGATGCGGTTGCAAACGGCCACATCGGATCTATTTTAAACGATATAACTAATGCAGGTTTCAAAATCATCGCATTAAAATACACTAAACTAACTGATGAAACTGCAGGTCAGTTTTACTCGGTACATGCTGAGCGTCCTTTCTACAAAGATTTAGTGAGCTTTATGTCTTCAGGCCCAATTGTAGCCGCTATTTTGGAGAAAGACAACGCAATTGAAGACTTCAGAAAACTAATCGGAGCTACAAACCCTGCTGAGGCAGCTGAAGGAACTATCCGTCAGAAATATGCTAAATCAATCGATGCAAATGCAGTTCACGGATCAGATTCTGATGAAAATGCTGAAATTGAAGGAAATTTCTTCTTCAAAGCAGATGAGCGTTTTTAATCGCTTACTAAAATTATAAATTTAAAACCTCGTTTATTCGGGGTTTTATTGTTTTATAAGTTTTGTATCTTTCAACCCGTAAATAATAAATGCAGTTGTTAACGAAGTAACAACATTCAAAATCACTCAAATGAAAAAAATTTTCTTAACGATATTTGTTTCAGGTATCGCAATTTCATCTTTTGCTCAAACCAAAAAACCTGTGGCAAAAAAGCCCGTTGCAACAACTAAAACTGCAGCAACGCCAATTGTATTAAAATCCGCTTTAGATTCTGTTAGTTACGCCTTTGGGTCTTCCATCGGCGCAAGCTTGAAAACTACCGGATTATCAACCATGAATTATGATGTTTTGCTAAAAGGCTTAAAGGATGCGTTTACTAATGGCAAATTAATTTTAAATCAGCAGCAGGCGCAACAATGCATCAACGAAGCCCTAACGAATGCTAACAAGAGCAAATTTACAGGCAACATTACAGAAGGCAAGACATTTTTGGAGCAAAATAAAAAGCGTGCAGGCGTAAAAACTACTGCAAGTGGATTGCAGTATGAAGTTTTAACTGCAGGAACAGGTGTTAAACCAACTTCGGCAACAGATTCTGTTTTAGTGCATTACAAAGGCACATTATTAAGCGGGAAACAATTCGACAGTTCTTACGATCGCGGCGAGCCGATTACGTTTACGCTAAACCAAGTGATAAAAGGATGGACTGAAGGTGTACAATTAATGAATGCCGGCTCGAAATATAAATTTTTCGTTCCTTACGATTTAGCTTACGGCGAACGTGGCTACGGTCCTGATATTCCGCCATATAGCACTTTAGTTTTTGAAATAGAATTGTTAAAAGTTAACGGAAAATAATAATGAAATAAAACATTATTTCTCTTTTATGTGTTAGCTATTACAAAAATTAGCACCATGAAAAGAACATTCCCTTTAGTACTGATCGCATTTTTATGCACCACCTTAAGCAGTTGTGAACTTGTAGAAGGTATATTTAAAGCCGGCGTTTGGTCGGGAATTATAATTGTAGTAATAGTAGTGGCACTGATAATATGGATACTATCAAAAGTATTCGGTGGAAGAGGATAACATTAACATTTTACTAAAAGTATTAATTAACAAAAAAGCTGAAAGGATTACTTTCAGCTTTTTTGTTTAGAGAAATACCATTTCCGTGATAACGAGACTGCCTGCATGCGCATTAAGCTTCTGAATAATGCCTTCTCTAACCATTACCAATTCGTTTTTTATAACTGATGATTCTATTCTGATAAACAATTTTTTGTCGTGGATATAAATTTGCTTCGTACGGTTTGCAATTGCGGTACCCATAATTTCAGGCCAAATTGCAAGAATTGAAGTTTCGTCGAATTTTCGGCGCAAACGATACACATCAAGCATTTTGCTTATGGCATCTTTTAAGGTAACATCATTAGGTTTACGCATTTTGTATTTGTCCGTTTTCTACTTCAAACAAAGTTACATCAACTTCTATCTTTTTAAAAATTGATTTTACCCTTTCTATCCCTGTATCGGTGATAAATATTTGCCCGAAATCATGATGAGAAACCATTTGCATTAATTTTTGAACACGATTATCATCAAGTTTATCGAAGATATCATCTAACAAAAGCAAGGGCTTAAAACCTTTATTTTTTGCCAGATAAGCATATTGAGCAAGCTTTAATGCAATTAAAAAAGATTTTTGCTGCCCCTGAGATCCGAATTTTTTCAAAGGCATTCCGCTTATAACAAACGCCAGTTCGTCTTTATGGATACCGGTTGTGGTCCGTTCTAAAATTCTGTCCTTTTCAACGGACTTTTGCAACAACTCACTAAATGACGTTTCAGATAACTGCGATTGGTAATTCAGTTCAACCGTTTCTTTGTTATCGGTGAGGTAACTGTAGTACTGATTAAATAACGGAATAAAACCATCCATGAAATCCTTCCGGGTAGCAAAGATTTTATTGCCCGAGGCAATTAACTGATCATTTAAAATTTCGAGTAACGTAGCATCATACCGTTTGGTTAGGGCAATTTGCTTCAATAAAGCATTTCTATTTGCTAGAATTCTATTGTAAGCAATTAACTGATCAAGGTAACGGGAATCGGTTTGCGAAATGACATTGTCGATAAATTTACGCCGCTCTTCACTACCCTCCATAATCAGGTTAACATCGTATGGCGATACCATGACCACAGGAAATAAGCCTATATGGTCAGCAAGTTTATCGTACTCCTTTTTGTTCCGCTTAAATTGTTTCTTCTGATTTCTTTTTACGCCGCAACTGATTTTTTCATTTTTCAAATTCCGATCGAAATCGCCCTGGATCATAAAAACATCTTCTCCTGTTTTTATTTGTTGCCCGTCGATCGGATTAAAATAGCTTTTACAAAGGCATAAATAATGAATTGCATCGAGCATATTGGTTTTACCCGAGCCATTATTTCCGGTAAAAACATTTACAGTTTCAGAAAAATCAATTCCTGCATCACTATAGTTTTTAAAATTAAGAAGGGTAATATTCTTTAACCACATAAATATGTCGCAATTTACCTAATTTTTACCCTTCAAATGATCATTGTTAAAAATTAAAGCTTACATTCATCGCAAGGAAAATTATATGGTAGCGCAAAAAATGTTAGAGGGAAATGTTCTTTGGTCTTACGATCACGAACTTGATGGCGAAAAAGAATTTGGATGGCTAAAAAGGATTGCAGGAATGTTCTCTTTTTTAAAGCCGATGTATAAACATGAGGGCAATATTTTATTAGCATCAAACGGACTTTTTATAACGGGTGATGAGCAATTGGAATTGCCTTTATCACACATTGAAGAAGTTTATATGGGCTTCGATGATTTATTTCCGGCATCGTCAGTAAAAAACTTCGGCGCATTTTGGCAACCGATCAGAATAAAATCGACGGTAAGCCGAACCGAAAGTCAAACTGTTTACCTGGTCATTAATCACACAGGAATTTTCAGTGATAACAAAACCTGGTTTAATACCCTAATCAGTTTATTGCGTTAAGAAAGTAATGCAATAAAATCTTCGCAGCTAATTAACTACTGTTTAATTAAATACTTGAAAATAAAGGTTGATACTTTGATTGAAAAACGTATTTTTGCAATCTTAATTTTTTAAACAAACATGTCTACAACAGATAACCAGACAACTCAACCTATTAAAAAAGGTTCTTTTTTACAGGAAAATAATAAAAGCCTGTTATTTATAGCAGGAGCTGTAATTGTTTTAATTGGTGTTTATTTTTGGTACCAAAACGTATATTTAAAAGATCGTGCACAGGAAGCTGCAAGCAAAATGTTTAAAGCAGAGCAATTAATCGGTGTAGATTCCTTATCCAACAGAGCGATTAAAGGTGAAGGCGGTTACCCTGGTTTAGAGCAAATTGCCAAGGATTACGATAACACTAAATCGGCAAACTTAGCAAACCTTTATTTAGGTGGCATTTATTTACGTAAAGGCGAATACAAGCAAGCTATTGATGCTTTAAGTAAATATAGCGCAACAGGAAGTCCGGTTGCCGATCCGTTAGCTTTAGGTTTATTAGGAGACGCGTACAGCGAGTTGAAAGATTACAAACAAGCCTCTACTTATTACAAAAAAGCTGCTGATAAATCGAGTAAATTCACTTCTCCAATGTTTTTAAAGAAATTAGGTTTGGTAAACGAAAACCTTAAAGATTTTAAAGGAGCTGTTGAAGCTTACACGAAAATTAAAACTCAATACCCTGAGAGCCAGGAGGCACAATTAGTTGACGCCTACATTGCAAGAGCCCAGGAACAAGTTAAATAATCATTAACTAACTATAGTACTATTAAAAAAGACCATCGAAAGATGGTCTTTTTTTTTGCCGGAAATTCATCGTTTTGAGCGTAAAGCAATCTTTATTAAATGCGGTTGCTACTCATCACGCAATGCGGATTTTTTTATTTATTGAAAGCAGTCATCGTATGTGCAGGACCTACAGTTACAAAACTTTTTATTAGCTCAACACTTTTATCAATTAGTGCGGGCAGCTCCAATTGTTCCTTTTTATCGAATAAGCCTAACACAAAATCGACTTGCCTTCCCTTAGGGTAATCGCTGCCAATGCCGAAGCGCAATCGGGCATAATTCTGCCCGCCGCAAACCTCTTCTATACTCTTTAAGCCGTTATGGCCGGCAGAACTGCCTTGAAGCTTGAGGCGAAGTTTACCCAAAGGCAAAGCCAGATCATCAACAACAACCAAAACGTTTTCAGGCGCTATTTTAAGTTCCTTCATCCAATAGTTTACCGCTTTCCCACTTAAATTCATAAAAGTTGTGGGCTTGATAACATGAAGTTTCTTTCCTTTAAAACTAACTTCCGAATAATAAGCAAGCCGGATATTCTCGAAGCTTCCCCCCAACCCTTTCACCAATTCATCAGCAATATCAAAGCCAATATTATGACGGGTATGAGCATACTCCGGGCCGATGTTTCCTAAGCCAACTATAAGATATTTCATGGGTGCAAATGTAAAAGCTTAAAGCTTAACGACCAAAGATAAAAGCGAAAAGACGAAAGCTTAGGCCTTAAGCATAAGCCGTAAGGCATAATTAGAGCAAGTAAATTTAGAAAATGCTACCACCTCAAAATTACAATCACAAAAAAAGCGGTACAACTAATTGCACCGCTTAATCTTTAAATCAAGGAAATCTAAAAATCCTGACTATTTTTTACCTTTTGCAGCTTCAGTTTCTGCTTGTTTTAATGCTCTTGACATTGCTACAGAAACGATAGTATCTTCAGGTGTGTTTGTGATCGCGTATTTGTTACCTTTTAAGTCGCGAACACGGAACAGACTACCAACTTCTAATTTTTCTAAACTTACTTCAACGTTTTGAGGCATATCTGCAGGTAAAGCTTTAACGCGAAGTTTACGTAATTTTTGGATTAACTTACCACCCATTTTAACACCTGGTGAAGTTCCTGTCAATTTTACAGGGATTTCCATTACGATTTCTTTCTCATCAAATAATTGAAGAAAATCGATGTGCATTAGTACGTCGGTAAGCGGGTGGAATTGAGTGTCTTTTACGATAGCTTTAGTCTTAGCACCGTTAACATCAATTTCTACAAAGTTTACTTCCGGGGTATAAATAACATCTCTTAAGTCTGCAATTACAATTGATAAATGTTGTTGCGACTGACCACCATACAATACCGCCGGAACTTTACCTTCGTAACGAAGTTCCTTGGCATCGCGTTTCCCTACGTTCTCTCTCGGAGAACCGCTAATTGCGATTGTTTTCATTTTTATATTTATTTAATTATTAGTAATAAGTATTAAGCATCGAGTATAAGAACTTTGGTCTCCAACCCTCTACCGCTTACCTAAATTTATACTCTAAACAAATCACTGATCGAGCCATGTTCGTTTACATTCGCAATTGCCCTTGCAAATAAACTTGCCGTACTCAGCACTCTGATTTTCGAGCTCTCCTGTTTTAAAGGAATAGTATCTGTTACAATTAATTCTGCCAACACAGAATTTTCAACCGTCTCTATGGCTTTCCCCGATAAAACAGCATGTGTACAAACCGCTCTCACACTTGCGGCGCCATTTTCCATAATCAATGCCGCAGCTTTCGATAAGGTTCCGGCCGTGTCGCAAATATCATCAATTAACACAACATCCTGTCCGGTAACATCCCCGATAATCGACATAGATTCGATTTCGTTGGCACGTTTACGGCGTTTATCGCAAATGATAACCTCAGCATTAAAAAACTTCGCAAAGGTACGAGCCCTGTACGAACCGCCCATATCAGGCGATGCGATTGTTAAATTCGGTAAGTTTAAACTCTTGATATAAGGAACAAATATTACCGATCCGTCTAAGTGATCTACCGGAATATCAAAAAATCCTTGTATCTGTGCAGCATGCAAATCCATCGTCATAATGCGGTGAATGCCTGCTGATTTTAACAAGTTGGCAACTAATTTAGCACCGATTGCCACACGCGGCTTATCTTTTCTATCCTGACGGGCCAAACCATAATAGGGAACTACTGCTGTTATATAATGTGCCGATGCTCTTTTTGCTGCATCAACCATTAACAAAAGTTCCATTAAATTATCGCTGGGCTGATAAGTAGATTGGATCAAAAAAACATCACATCCTCTAATGGATTCATCGAAGGAAGGCTGAAACTCGCCATCGCTAAATTTGTGAATCGTAACATCTCCAAGTGGTTTGCCGTAACTCTCAGCAATTTTTAGTGATAATCCTCTTGAACCTGTTCCGGAAAATAACTTTACCGGGTTAAACTGCAATGGCATGATCCGTGTGTAGTTTACGGTTTAAAAAAAATCGGATCATGCAATTTTAAAATACATGATCCGATGCTAAATTTTGTTGTCCGACCTGGATTCGAACCAAGACAAACAGTACCAAAAACTGTCGTACTACCCTTATACTATCGGACAAACTACTTATCGAGGATATATCCCCGAAAGGGAATGCAAATGTAGGCAGCATATTTTAAATATGCAAGAGCGATTTTAAAAAAAATTAAAATTTCTTCGTCAATTAAATACATAAAAAAAATGTACGGCGCCCATGCAACGTTTTCATTTAAAATGCGACTTTATAGGTTTAAACCTATAACCCTTTTACAATCAATTACTAAACTGACTATGAGCTATTCAAAAATTAACAATTTAAGCGGTTGGCTATGCTTTATCATTGCGCTTACAACCTATATTTTAACCTTGGATAAAAGTGCAAGTTTTTGGGATTGCGGAGAATTTATTGCATCAGCCTTCCGTTTAGAAGTTGTTCATCAGCCGGGAGCACCCTTGGTTTCGATGATACAAAGGGCGTTTTCTGCTTTAGCTTTGGGCGATGTAACCAAAGTCGCCTATTTTATGAATATCGCCTCTGCCATTGCGAGTGCAGCAACTATCCTGTTTCTGTTTTGGACAATTACTGCTTTAGCCAAGCGAAGTCTGGCAAAAAAGGGTGAGGAAATTAGTAAATCGAATATAGTTTCAATTATCGGGGCAGGCCTTGCGGGTGCATTAGCTTACACGTTTTCAGACAGTTTTTGGTTTTCTGCCGTTGAAGCCGAGGTTTATGCAATGTCTTCTCTATGTACAGCAGTTGCGTTGTGGGGAATTTTGAAATGGGAATCGCAGGCAGATGAACCAAGAGCCGACAGATGGCTTGCGTTCGTAGCCTATGTTATCGGCCTCTCAATTGGTGTGCACCTTTTGAATTTACTGGTAATTCCTGCAGTAGTTTTCGTGTATTACTTCCGTAAAAACGAAAATCCATCTACTAAAGGAATCATTAAAGCATTCTTTCTTTCCGTTTTGATTCTTGCATTTGTTCAATTCGGAATCATTCAGTATTCAGTTTCTATAGCTGCGTATTTCGACTTATTCTTTGTTAATACATTAGGATTTGCTTTCGGAACAGGCGTTTTGTTCGTCGCTGCCTTATTTATCTCAATGCTGGTTTTTGCAATCCGGTATTCAATCCGAAAAAGAAAACAAATTCTCAACCTAGCGTTGGTATCAACGGTGTTATTAATTTTTGGCTACAGCTCTTTTTCGATGCTGATTATCAGAGCAAAAGCAAAACCCAATCTAAACAATACAAATCCGGAGAATGCCTTTTCGTTCTTAAATTATGTAAACAGAGCTCAATATGGCGATCGGCCATTGCTATATGGCGAGAACTACAATTCAGAAAAAATTGATATAAAGGAGACGGGCAAACTTTATCGCAAAGGCGAAGATAAATATGAGTCGGCCGGTGTGAAATCGAAATATGTATTCGGCGAAAATACTTTAGCCCCGAGAATGTATAGTGACAAGCCCGAGCATGCAAAATTTTACAAAAACTGGATGGGTTTTGATGATAGCCATAAACCAACATTATTGGATAACCTGAAATATATGTTTTCCTTTCAGGCCGGACATATGTACATGCGTTATTTCATGTGGAATTTTGTTGGAAGGCAAAATAATCAAGACGGGCAGTTGGGAGAAAACGGTGGAGGTTGGCTGAGCGGTATAAAACCTATTGATGCAATTCGCCTCGGCGACCAAAAAAATTTACCTCCGTCGATTATTGAAAACAAAGCTTACAACAGGTTTTTCTTTTTGCCTTTGATTTTGGGCGTCATTGGTGCAGTTTGGCATTTTAAAAGAAGTAAGCATCTGGCAGCTGTTATAGGCTTGCTATTCTTTTTTACAGGAGTAGCCATTGTATTATATTTGAATTCTGTACCTATTGAGCCCAGAGAAAGGGATTATGCATACGTTGGCTCGTTTTACGCCTTTGCAATATGGATTGGGCTTAGTGTAATTGGTTTAAGAGAATGGCTGTTCAAGAAATTAACACCTGCAAAATCTGCAATTTTTGCATCGCTGATTGCTTTATTTGCCGCACCGATTTTAATGGCTAGCCAAGGCTGGGATGACCATAATCGATCTGATAGCCATCTGGCGAGAGACCTTTCTATTAATTATTTGAAATCGTGCGCTCCAGACGCAATTCTGTTTACTTACGGTGATAATGACACATTTCCCGTTTGGTATGCACAAGAAGTGGAACATGTTAGGCCCGATGTAAGAATTGTGAACCTTAGTTTGTTTACGGCCGATTGGTATATTGATGGTATGAAAAGGAAGCAAAATGATTCTGCACCTTTACCCATATCCATGGAAAAACGTCAGTACGCGGAAGGCACTCGGGATGTTATTTACTTTCAGGATTTTAAAATTGCTCAAAGTGTAGAATTGAAACAGTTGATGGAGGTTTTACTTTCTGACAATGATGAAGATAAAATCACACTTCAAGATGGATCAAAATCAAATATCCTCCCGACTAAAAACTTCAAATTAAGCATTAATCCGAGAGAGGTGATCGACACGGGCACTGTTCCTGTTGAGGATGCTGGGAAAATTGCCGAAAGCATGGAATGGACTTACAATTCTGATTATTTAACCAAAGGCACTCTTGCGCTACTGGATATTCTTACGCACAACCAATGGAAAAGACCAATATATTTTAGCGGTGCCATGCCTGATGAGCAATATGCAGGTCTCAACAAATATTTGTATACGGAAGGATTAACTTTGAGATTGCTTCCCTTAAAACCGGGCGCAGGCAAAACAGACATCTCTGAACAGGTAAATGTTAAACCGTTTTATAACAACATGGTAAATACCTATCGGTGGGGAAATATTAAAAATGCAAACCATTTAGACAGGCAATCTGCTGACGATGTAACCATGTTTACCAATATGTTTAACGGTTTAATCGGCGGCTTAATAAACGAAGGCAAGATCGCTGAAAGTAAAAACGCAGTTAATAAATATTACGAAGTAATGCCGTTGAAATTTTACAGTATGCGCCACGTAATGAGCTCCTTTTATTTCACAGAAAACCTTTATCGCTTGAACGATCTAAATCGGGCAAATGCCTTTATTAACCGTTCTGCAGATTACATGAGCGGAGAATTAACCCATTTGGCAGATGTATCTGAAAGTGAAAATCAGCTTTCATCAGAAAGAGAAGTACAGGTTTACATGACTTATCTGGGGCATATGGTTAAACTAACCCGGGCATATAAACAAATTGATTTAAGCAATAAGCTTGAGAAAGAATATAATCGGTTTTTCAACAAGTTTTCACCTTTCTTTGAGAGCTAAGATTATTGTTGCCGTAGAACCGGAACCCCTAAAGTGTTTTTACTTAAACACTTTAGGGGTTTTATATCTTGTCCAAAATCTATATCCGCAAAGTTAATGTGTCGGACAAAATTTAAACCGTTAAAAAATGTAAAAACAATGGGATATTTTCCTGTTTTATCGACTATATTAATTAATTTCGGCAGCATTTTTATGTGCAACAACATTTATTTACCATTATCAAATACAATGAATTATTCAAAAGTCAATAACATAACAGGCTGGGTCTGCTTTTTAATTGCCACGATAACATATGTTTTAACGTTAGAGCCTAATGTTAGTTTCTGGGATTGCGGCGAGTTTATCGCTTCTGCTTTAAAAATGCAGGTAGTTCACCAACCGGGCGCCCCGCTATTTTTAATGATTCAAAGATTTTTCTCCGTGTTTGCCTTCGGCGATGTAACTAAAGTTGCCTATTGGATGAACATCGGTTCAGCAATTTCAAGTGCCGCAACCATCTTGTTCTTATTCTGGACCATTACTGCATTAGCTAAAAAAACATTGATAAAAGCAGGCGAAGCATTAACATCGGGCCAATTAATAAGTATTATGGGTGCAGGTGTAGTAGGTGCCTTAGCCTATGCATTTTCTGATAGCTTTTGGTTTTCAGCCGTCGAGTCGGAAGTTTATGCCCAATCATCTTTATTTACAGCAATCGTTTTTTGGGGCATTTTAAAGTGGGAAGCACACGCAGACGAGCCAAGGGCAGACAGGTGGTTACTATTTATCGCCTATATTATGGGTCTGTCAATCGGAATTCACTTATTAAACCTTTTAACTATTCCGGCAATTGCTTTTGTTTACTATTTCAAAAAAACAGGCAAAGCAACAACTTCAGGAATTTTTAAAACCCTTTTGGCAGGTATTCTGATATTAGGTGTTATCCAGTACGGAATTATTCAATACCTGGTATCATTTGGTGCATATTTCGATCTATTCTTTGTAAATACTTTAGGCTTAGGCTTTGGCACAGGGGTATTATTTTTCGCAATCTTAGTTATCGCCGCATTTGTTTGGGGTATTCGCTACTCAATTAAACATCAAAAGAAACTACTGAATTTAGGCTTAATTTCTACCGTACTTATCATTTTCGGATATGCATCTTTTGCAATGATCATTATAAGAGCTAAAGCCGATCCGAACCTTAATAACAGCGCCCCAAAAGACGCGTTCTCGTTTTTAAGTTATCTGAATCGTGAACAATATGGCGACAGACCTTTATTATTCGGTCCGAATTATAACTCAGAAAGAACCGGCGTAACTGAAGGAAAAACCATTTGGCGAAAAGGTGCTGAAAAATATGAAGTTGCCGGTAAAAAGAATGATTACGAGTATGCTGACAACACATTTCTGCCTCGTATGTACAGTGATGACCAAAAGCATGCCGATTTCTATAAAGAATGGATGCATTTGGATGACAGCAAAAAACCAAATACAGTAGATAACATAGGCTTTTTGTTCAGCTATCAAATCGGCTACATGTACATGCGTTATTTTGGCTGGAACTTTATCGGTCGCCAAAATGATGAGCAAGGACAGGGAAGCGGCTTTGAAGGCACCTGGCTAAGTGGAATAAAACCAATTGATTCGATAATAAATGGTGATCAAAGCCATTTGCCGCCATCAACGGTAGACAACAAAGCTTACAACAGGTTTTTCTTCTTGCCATTAATCATTGGCTTAATGGGCGCTATTTGGCATTTTGGCCGTAATCAAAAAGATGCCGGCGTTGTAGGTCTTTTATTCTTTTTTACAGGTATTGCCATCGTACTCTACCTCAATCAAAAGCCATTAGAACCTCGTGAACGTGATTACGCTTATGTAGGCTCTTTCTATGCATTCGCAATTTGGATCGGCCTTGGCGTTCTGGCCATAAAGGAGTGGCTGTTTAAAAAACTTACTCCTGTATCCGGCGCCGTTGCAGCAACGGTAATCGGCCTGTTTGCGGCGCCGGTTATAATGGCGCAACAAGGTTGGGATGATCACGATCGTTCTACAAAATTGGTTGCGCATGATATTGCGGTGGATTATTTGGAATCTTGCGCCCCAAATGCCATTTTATTTACTTACGGTGATAATGACACTTATCCCTTATGGTACATTCAGGAGGTCGAAAAAGTTCGCCCTGATGTTCGTATTGTAAACTTAAGTTTATTTGATACGGATTGGTATATCAACGGGATGAAGCAAAAACAAAATGATTCTGAGCCGTTACCAATTTCAATGAAAGAATCGCAGTTTGTTCAGGGCGAGCGTGATGTAATGCCTTATGATGACTATAAAATTGCAGGCAATGTTGAACTTAAAAATGTTGTCGATTTATTACTTTCTGATAATCCTGACGATAAAGTTGCGATGCAGGATGGAACTAAGTCGAACTTTTTGCCAACTAAAAACTTCAAATTAACGATCAACCCTCAAGAAGTTATCAGTACAGGAACAGTTTCTGCAGCTAACGCTGCTAAAATTGCACCTGAAATGGAGTGGAAATTTAATAAGGGTTACGTAACTAAAGGAACGTTAGCCATGCTTGATATCTTGGCGCATAACAATTGGAAGCGTCCGATTTATTTTGCATCAACTGTACCTTCAGAGCAGTATAACGGCTTAGATAAATATTTGTACAGTGAAGGCCTGGCTTTAAGGTTATTACCTTTAAAAGCAGATACAACTGCATCAGAAGAAAGGGAAGAGTTATTGAACACACCTGTTTTGTATAAAAATGTGATGGAGAAATTTAAATGGGGTAATATTAAGACCGCTAAATACTTAGATCCTCAATCATCTGATGACACATTTATTTTCACCAACATTTTAAGCAGTTTAACAGGCAGCTTAATTAAAGAAGGTAAAATAGCCGACGCCAAAAAAGTGGCAGACAAGTATTTTGAGGTGATGCCCGACAAATTTTTCGGTATCCGTACGGTTGTAGTTAAGTACTATATGGCCGAAAATTTGTATAAACTTGGCGAAACGGCAAGGGCTAATGATATTCTCTTGAAATCAGGCGATTACATTCAAAAAGAGCTTACTTATCTTGCTGATATTTCTGCGTCAAAAGGCAGCATTACAGGCACCCAAAACGTGCAAACAGGCCTTTACTATCTTGATAGAATGATTAAAGTTTCTAAAGCGATGGGGCAAACGAAAGTAAGTGCTCAACTTGAGAAACAATTTTCAGGTTTGGAATCGAGATTTTCAGGTTACTTCGGTCAACAACCGACACAGTAATCACTAGTATAAAAGGCTTAAAAGCAGCTGCATAAATTTGCAGCTGCTTTTTTTGTTGGCGCTCGTCAGAATTTTAAAAGTTTTGTATTGGATTTCTAACGTATTGTGGAATAGCTTTGTTTATTCAACCGATCGCTGAAAAACAGGCAGGAGCCTTGAAACTGACTTGCCTAAAACTTGCAAAGGTCACCTCAAAAAAAATCCTGCTTGAGTTAACAAGCAGGACTTATGATATTTTAATCTGAATTTATTCATTTACAACACCCATCGCACAGAATTTGTCAATTCTTTGTTCGACAAGTTTATCAGTTTTTAACTTTCCTAATGAAGCTAAATCTTTGATGATGTAGTCTTTCAAGGTTCGCCCCATTAATTCAGGATCCTGATGTGCCCCGCCTAAAGGTTCAGGAATAATGCCGTCAATTAACTTATTGCCAAACATATCATCAGATGTCAATTTCAGGCATTCAGCAGCCTTCTCTTTAAAATCCCAACTTCTCCATAAAATGGATGAACAAGACTCAGGAGATATTACCGAATACCACGTATGCTCAAGCATATAAACCCTATCGCCGATACCGATACCTAAAGCACCGCCTGAGGCACCTTCGCCAACAACAATGCAGATAATTGGTACGCGTAAAACGGACATCTCGAGCAAGTTTCTTGCAATAGCCTCACCTTGGCCACGTTCTTCCGCTTCCAAACCTGGATAAGCACCCATCGTATCAATAAACGAAACTACAGGCTTATTAAATTTTTCTGCTAAACGCATTAGGCGCAAAGCCTTACGGTAACCTTCAGGATTAGCCATACCAAAATTACGAAATTGACGCTCCTTAGTATTTTTTCCCTTTTGATGACCGATAACCATTACGGTTTGACCATCTATAGTTGCAAAACCACCAATAATGGCTTTATCATCTTTAACGGTTCTATCACCGTGTAACTCAATAAAATCATCGCAAATCATGTTGATGTAATCAAGCGTTTGCGGCCTGTCGGGATGGCGGCTCATTTGAACCTTATTCCAACCGGTTAGGTTTTTATATAAGTTATTTGTGGTTTCATTTAATTTACCGTCAAGTTCCTCTAAAGTGGCAGACATATCTACCTTAGTTTTGTCGGCAACCTGTTTAACCTTTTCTATTTGCTGAACTAAATCTGCAATCGGTTTTTCAAAATCGAATGATGTTTTTATTTGCTGCATAATTGGGTTACAAAAATAAGTAAATATTTTTAGTTTGCAGTTAACAGTTTTCTGTTAAACGGTCGATGGAACGATAAAATCACACCCAAAACCTATATTTTAATTTGGAAAGCAATTGCAAGAGCCTTTGGCTTAAAGCAGCCCCGCCCCCGTTCTTGCCCCGAAAAAAAATCGGGGGCGTCCACTATGGTCGGGTTTAATTTACGTAAACCTGTACAACTATGTCGGTTTTCCCTGCCTAAGCCTACCTTTATTCAGCCCCGATTGAGTAAAAATTCTCTTTAACTCTTTTCAAAAAAAGCACTCAAAATAACAGCCCTGAAAAAATCATATCGAAAATCAGGATCGAACGATATTTTTTTAGTGCCATTGTGCATTACAAGAAATCAAATTTTATCAAACTCCTTCAATTAAAATTATCGCTAAAACTTAGCAGATTCTCCGGCTTTTGGCAATGCTTTCTTAATAAACTCGCGGATATGATTATTGGCCGTTTTCAGGTCATCTTTACGCAAATACATCATATGCCCGCTTCTGTAGCCTTCCCAAGTCATTCTATCCTGAAGCTTCCCTGCAGCATCTAATTGCCACATACTATATTTTGCATTGAAATAATCGCAGGCGCCATCATAATAACCCGACTGAACTAATAAATGTAGGTATGGATTTTGCGCCATTGCTTGTCTTAAATTATCTCCCGTTTTATCGCCCGAATTATCCCAAGGGTAAACGGAGCCGAACATGTTATACTTTAGATCTGTTTTATAATTAAGTTCATTTCTAATGTACATATTAATTGCAGGGGTAAATGAGTGCAACCATGAAGTTAATTCAGCATTATAATCTGGAGATTCGCCAGCACTCATTTTGTCGATTCCTTTATAACGAGAATCCAAACGACCAACGGTAAAGCCCTTATCTCGAAGTAATTCTTTCCAAAAAAAATCGGTCGGAACATTAAGGTTATAATCTAAAAACACTTTCTCCGAAATTCCTGAATAACGAGCCATTTTTGAGGCTATCGCTTTCTTCCTTTCCGCACTTAACATTCCACCCTGCGATATAGCTGGAATTACCTCGTTAATGGTGAAGCTTTCTACTTCGGGTAACATTGCGGTCAAATCCTTCGATTGTAAATCTGTTGGTAAAGCCTTGTGGTACCAGGCAGTAGCTGCAAAATAAGGTAAGCGCAAGGCTGCATCAACCGGTCCGCTTCTTTCAATTCCCAGTTCTGTAGGCGAAACTAAAACAACGCCATTTAAGTACATCCATTGGCTATTTTGTAACTCTAAAGCCAAGCCCGAAACTCGCGTTGTTCCATAACTCTCGCCAATTAAAAATTTAGGTGATGCCCAACGATTATTTCTGGTTACAAATGTATTAATCCATTCTGCCAGGTATTTAATGTCAGCCCGAACGCCAAAGAATTTGTTGGTCGGGATATCCTTACTTACAGCTCTTGAATACCCGGTGTTAACCGGATCGATGTAAACGATATCTGCAACATCCAAAATAGAAAACGGGTTTTCCTTATAACCATAGGGTTGAACCGGGTAACCTTCATCATCTATATTTAAAACTACGGGACCTGTATAAGCAATGTGCATCCAAACAGAAGCAGAACCCGGGCCACCGTTAAACGAAATGACCAGTGGTCGCTTTTCTTTATTCTGAACATCGGTTCTTTCATAATACGTATAAAACAAACCCGCAAACGGCTTTCCGTCTTCATCCCAAACCGGCAAAGTGCCTGTTGTAGCCTTATAGGGAACATCCTTCCCATCAATATTAACGTTGTGATTGGTAACAACCGAACTTTCAACTTTTATTGTACGTTCATTTCCTGTTGGCTTTGGTTCTTCTTTAATCGTTACCTGCGATGTTGTTGTTGTTTCTTTGGCCGGCGTTCTTTTTGTCGTTTGTTGAGCGTTTGAAAAAACACTTCCCAACAGTAATGCAGACAGTAAAAATCTAAATTTCATTTGTTTTGGTTTGGTGTATAAATATCTCACTTAAGCTTTGTTAATCAAAAAAACATTGAAAATGTTACCAAAAAAAAGGGCATTGCGAAATTCGCAATGCCCTTTAAGTTTGTCTGTAACAATGTTATTTATCCCACCAAACTCTGCCAACTAATTTATCCCCTCCGGTAACGGCAGCAGAAGCAGCCTTATAGTTTGCCGCATTTGATACGCCTTCTCCTAAAGGATATGGAAAACGACGAGGAATTGATCCGCCTGTATTTGTATTTGGATAAACAATCGGAACCAATGCAGGTATACCTGTTCTTCTCCAGTTAAACCAAGTTTCGTAAAAATCTAACATGGTGATGGTATGAGCCCAATATTGAGTAGCAATCATCTCCAGGCCATTAGCCGCTACATAAGGGTGTGCCGCTAAATATGCTGAAGCATCACTGGCATTTACCGCCATGTTGGCATCGTATTGCGATAGGAAAGTCATGGCCGAGGTTACACCGGCATTATAATGCGATGCTGCAGAGCCGCCAATATTGAAACGTTGAGCTGCTTCAGCCCATAGCAATTCGGATTCTGCATAAGTTAAAATGAAAGTGTTACCATCTCGTTTTAACATACCGGGGTTAGGCGAAGAATAATCCGTAAAATCGGTATAAGAAGCGTCCTGACGAACATCTCTACCCGCTATACCACTTAAATCTTTACCATTTGGCATTCCCTTTTGTACCGACGCGGTTGTTACATACGATGGATTTTGAGTTTTTATAACGTCAGTCAAATATAATTTTGTAACCGCTACTTTACCTAAACGAGGGTCGTTATTTGTTTTTAGGTAATTTATAAAGGTATTACTCCATCTTGTATAATAATTCTCCTGACCGCCATCGCCCAATAAAACCTGTGCATTTCTGTTTTGAGTTACGCGACCGCCGTTTGCGTCATGTTTAAAAAACGCATTATCACCATCACTTGTCATCGTTTTACCAACTGCCTTTGTTATGTAGGTTTGAGCCAAAGTTGCATCCGCTTTTGTTAATCTCATCGCCATGCGCAACATTAAACTATTGCCAAAACGTTTCCATTTAGCAACATCGCCGGCAAAAACCAAATCGCCGATAACGGCACCTCCTGAAGCGTTTAAAGCTGTCGACGCTTCGTCAACCTCTTTTAGTAAGTCGGTATAAATTGCCTGTTGGCTATCATATTTAGGGTAAAGAATTGCAGAGTAATAACCTTTTCCGGCATCAGAATAAGGGATATCGCCGTACAAATCGGTCAATCTCTCGAATATTAAAGCTTTCCAGATTCTACCCATTTGATGAAGGTTGTTGTATTGTGCTTTACCTCTTGTAGACTCTACTAAATCGACAGCATATTTAACCTGATCAGGGTATGCTTTCTCCCAATAGGCTGCTGTATAACCCTCATTCAACATGTATTTATCACCCGCCCAATAACTAATTACCGACGACATACCTTGCATCATTGTAGCAGCATAAATTAAATTTCCTCGCCAGGTTTCGTAGGCAAAATCGGTGCTGCCCGTATAAGTTAATTGCGCTGTAGATAGTAAGTAATTCGGGTTATTTTGATCCTGACTAACCGATAAGGGGTCAGTGTTTATTTTTTCGAAATCTTTGGTACACCCGGATATGAATACAAGGCCGGATAACAAAAGTGGTGCATATAATTTTATGATCGTTTTCATTTTCAATTCGTTTAAAGGATTATAACTTAACACTTAAATTTAAACCATATGTGCGTACCGGTGGCACACCACCCAGTTCCATACCCGGAATAGTCGCATTATAACTCGATTCAGGATCGATGTTATCGGTTTTCTTCATCAGGATGAATAAGTTACGGCCAACGAAACTCACATTCAGGCCCTTAATCTTATTATTAAACATTTTAGCCGGGAAGTTATACCCCAAAATCACCTGTCTAAATTTGATGAAGCTTGCATCCTGTACAAACTGTTTCGAAACGTTATTAGCATAAGTGCTGTAATAATTTGCCGCATTAACGCCTAAAGCGTCACGATTTTCGAGTGTTGCCTGGTGTAATCCAAAGATATAACCGTAGTAATCGGTGGCAGAGAAAATCTTTCCGCCCCATTTGCCATCAATTAGAAATGATAAGTTAACGCCCTTATAGTTGAATTCGTTATTCCAACCTGCAGCCCATTTATTGTAAGCAGAACCGTAAGCTTTTAATTCACCTCTTTGGGGCGCACCATTGGTATCTTTTACAATGTTGCCGCTTGCATCATAAAGGAAATCGTATGCCATTACCTGCCCTATTGCCATACCTTCAAGATTTTGCAAGAAACCGACATTGCTTCTGGAAGTTGCCAGTAATTGAGATGCCGTGCCGGGAGCAAGCGTAATAACTTTATTGTCGTTGTATGATCCGTTTACACTTGATGTCCATTTGAAATCATCAGATTTTAAGACAACACCAGAAACTAAAGCTTCAACGCCTTTATTTCTAAGTTTACCAATATTTAACACCGCTCCGCTGTATCCTGTAGTTGTCGACGTTGGAACAGGCAAAATTTCATCTGTCGATTTTTTGTTATACCAAGTAACATCTAAACTCAATCTATCACCAAAAAATCTCATTTCTGTACCAATCTCCAGCTCCGTTGCTTTGGATGCACGCAGAGATGAGTTCGGTATAGAACTGTTTACAATGTTGCCCAGAGGCGCACCATTTACGGCTTCACTACGCAAATTGTAATAGAGTTGGGTTTGGAAAGGATTTGTTGCCTGACCAACCATTGCATAACCGGCTCTTAATTTACCGAAACTTAAGAACGACGGTTTCCATAATTCAGAGAACACGAATGACCCACTAACAGAGGGATAAACTACATTGAGCTTATTGTCTTTACCCGGGGTTGCCAAAGTTGAAAACCAGTCTGACCTCGCACTTCCCGTTAAATACAAAACATCTTTATAGGCAAGCTCCAAAGTACCGTATACAGATTGTGTTTCCTGATCTGCCTTGTAAGCTGAAACTGATTTCCCTCCGGTATTTGACAATGTATAAATTCCAAAAACCTGGAACGACGAGCCGCCGTTTGTAATTCCTTCACTTTTTGTACGGCGGTAACTTGCGCCAATGTTTGGCGTGATGGAAATGTTATTAATTTTAAATGATTTGCCAATCAAACCATCTATGTTGATATCCGAAAACTTGCTGTTTTGTTCAGTATAACCGCCATCTGCATCATAAGCTGTACCTGAAGGGGTAACCGCGATGTAGCTATCGTTATACGAATCTCTACCTGCTCTTCCTTGTAAAAACAAACCGTTGTCGAAAGTGTATTTTGCACTGAAAGAGCTTAGTAATCGTTCTCTTTTGGTATCGTGAATAAAATCGTTAGCGGCAAACCAAGGGTTTGTTGCATATGGATTGCCTGTATTGTAAGAAAGCTCAGATCCATCAGGGTTTTTACCCGGCTGAAGCGTTGCAATGTTAACACTTGTAGGTAAAAAGGCGGCATTGTAATTGGCATTACCCGCACCGTCAGACAGCATCGGTCTGTTCTTTGCCTGTTCAAGAATATAATTCATTCTGGCATCGATAACTAAATTCTTTATCGGATCGAAAGTTCCCGATAAAGTAAAATTCTGCCTGTCGAGCCCCGAATTGGGAACAACCGAATTGTTGGTTAAATCACTGGCCGATAAACGAATTACGCCACCTGTAAAACTCTTGTTTAATGCAAGGGTATTGGTCCAGCTTCCACCGGTTCTGTAAAAATCTTTAATATTATTCTCTTGAGCGCTGTATGGTCTGCTTACACCATCAAACTGAATTACATTACTGCCATCTAATTTAGCACCCCAGCTGGAACTTCCGGTTGAAGCCGCAGCCAATTGGGTAGTTGGTTTTAAACCGTTTACACCTTGGCCATAAACGTATTGCCAATTTGTTCTATCCATAACCTGCTCAGCAACGTAATTGCTGCTAAACTCAATGCTATTACCTTTTCCGCTTTTGGTGGTAATTAAAATAACACCTGCCTTAGCTCTGTTTCCATACAAAGCAGATGCCGCTGCGCCTTTCAATACCGAAATACTTTCGATATCGTCTGGATTCAAATTGCTAATCGCATCGCCTAAATCAGGCGCATTATCGTACTGACCACCATTGTTGCCAATTCCGATTGTACTTCCAAATCCAACGGGCGCACTTTCCATCGGAATACCGTTTACAACATACAGAGGCTGGCTGGAAGGACCTAAACTGGAAACACCACGGATGGTAACGTTTGTTGCAGCTCCTGCACCGCCCGAAGTTCCGGCAATATCCAAACCGGCAACTTTGCCAACCAGTGAATTGGTTATATTATTTTCACGAGCCTGGGTTAAGGTTTCGCCACCAATCTGCGTAACCGAGTAACCGAGGGCTCTTCTTTCTTTCTTAATACCTAAAGCTGTTACTACAACATCAGTTAGTTGCTTGCTGTCTTCGGCTAAAACAATATCGAAAGATGTTTGAGAACCTACCGATATTTCTTTGGTTTGAAAGCCTGCATAAGAAACTACCAAAACTGCATTTTCGGGTGCATTCAAAGCAAATTTACCGTTAACATCAGTCGATGTACCAATAGCTGTTCCTTTTACCCTAACCGTAGCTCCGGGTAATGCTCCGCCTTGCGCATCTTTCACCGTTCCGCCAATAGAAACATCTTTATTCCTGCTGATAACAATTAAGCCGCCATCAGAAACTGAATACTTTAGATTGGTTCGGTTAAGGATTGCAGATAAAACATCAGTAACGGGAATATTAGTTACGGTGATGCTTACATCCTTATTTACAGGAACGTAAGAAGAGCTGTAGACAAAATGATAACTGCTTTGCTGCTCTATAATCTGTAAAACCCTGGCCAATTTTGTTTTCTTTACATCAAGAGAAATTTTTTCCTGAGAAAAAACTGATGCAGAAACATTAAGACAGGTAATGAAAACCATAATACAGGTTAGTTTCATTAGCATAATGAATTTTAAAAGCGCTCTGTATTTCGGGCGCCCTTGCAGTAAGTAATAATAAATCATATTTTTGTTTTTTTTGGTTGCATAGTTATTTGGCAGCAATCTGTTTGCGCATAAACTGCCATTAATTAATCGAAAAAAAATTTACAAGGGCGGTGCGCCAACACCGTCCTTTTTTTTCTATTTCGAGATGATTACCACATTTCCTTTTATCTCATATTTAAAATTTTCTACTTTTTGTAAAGCCGACATCACCTGTTCAATGCTTTCATGGCTAAAAGTTGCCGTGAACCTATATTTCTCAATGTCAGGGTTGGTAAACTTGATTTCTACATTAAACCATTTCTCCAGAACTTCTCTGATATCATCGAAATCCTGATCGTAAATTTCAATTCTGTTTTGTGTCCAGGCCGTTTCTACAATGGTACTGTCTTTTATTAGTGTATAATGATTTATTATGATCTCCGGACGGGTTGCCGCAGGTTTTAAAGATTTCTTAATCTCTTTCGGGGTTACGGGTTTATAAAAAGTTACTTTCTGACTTGGTTTTAGCGTTATCGTACCGCCATTGCCATTTACGGCTTCCATCGTAATTAATCCTCGGATTAAAGTCGCCTCAGAAGAAATCTCGTCGGGATAAGCCTTAACATTAAAGGCGGTGCCCAAAACATTGATGTTAAATTCTTCCGTGCGTACTTTAAAAGGCTTATTCTTATTATGCACAACATCGAAATAACCTTCACCTTTTAGTACAACCTCACGATTTACCTCGTTAAATTCTTTTCCTATCGATAATGAACTTTGGGCATTCAATAAAACTATGGAACCATCCGGAAGTGTAATTTTCTTCCGTTCGCCACTTTTGGTTTGAAAGGTTCTTGCAACTGAAACATTAAGTGGCGTTTTGCCGGTATCGTAAATACGATAAAGCAAACCCATGCCGACAACCAACAGAATGGCACCTGCTACTTTTAACCAATTGTAATGTTTGGCAATCTTAAGTACAGTTTCACTGTTAAGATTTTGTTTTAAGGAAGCAACCTGATGATTTAACGGACGTTTATTCCCGCTTAAAATGAAATGTATTTTTTTCGCTTCGGCAATCACATTTGCCTGTTCCGGATGAGCCGCAATATATCTCTCCCAATATCCAACGCACAACTTGTCAGTTCCGGCGCAATATTGCTGGAAAGTATTATCGACAAGAAAATCTTCTGCATTGAATTGACTTCTATCAATCATTATTATTTGGCTTTTATATACCAGTGCCGCAAAAGTTTACTTTTTCCTAAGGAAATTTTAACTTTTTTTTAACATTACAAAATATATGCGCCGAAAGCCCTTCAAATGAAGAATTTAATTGCGGGATAAAGTGCTTCGTTGATAATTTTGTTATTTATGGAACAAAGAAATCTTGGAACGCTGTTCACAAACGAAAAAGATCTCTCCACTACGCTGTGCTACGGTCGAGATGACGAGCCGTGGGAGCTTGCCGAGATAAAGGGCCGTGAGAGCTTTACAGGATGAAGACAGCAAGGTTTTGATCGACTAAACGCATGGTTCGTGCTTTGGCTGAAGGAAAGGCGAGAAGCCAATTTCAGCATGATATCCTAAGTCAATCGTCATTTCGAGCGAAGCCGAGAAATCTTTGAACGCTGTTCACAAACGTAAAAGATCTCTCCACTACGCTGCGCTACGGTCGAGATGACGGGCAGTGAGAGCTTGCCGGGATGAAGGCCGCAAGGTTTTGATTGAGTGAAGGATGGTCGTGCTTTGGCTGAAGGAAAGGCAAGAAACCAATCTTCAGCATAATATCCTAAATCCATCGTCATTTCGAGCGAAGCCGAGAAATCTTTGAACGCTGTTGAAATGATCGGAAAAGATCTCTCCACTACGCTGCGCTACGGTCGAGATGACGGGCAGTGGGAGCTTGCCGGGATGAAGGCAGCAAGGTTCTGATTGAATGAAGACAGCAAGGTTTTGATTGACTAAACGCATGGTTCGTGCTTTGGCTGAAGGAAAGGCAAGAAGCCAATGTTTAGCATGATATCCTAGATCCATCGTCATTTCGAGCGAAGCCAGGAAATCTTAAATTAGAAGAAATTGTCATGACATTTTGCTATCTTAAACAAAAACAATTATATGGAACGCGGTGGTTGTATTTACATCATGACAAATTATCAAAGAACTGTTCTGTATATCGGTGTTACTTCCGAACTTGAAGTAAGGGTTATTCAACATCGCGACAAATTCAACCCAAAGTCGTTTACCGCTAAATATAGCTTGTCAATCTGCGTCTATTACGAATTTTACCCTTCAATTGAGGAAGCCATAGCGAGGGAAAAACAATTAAAGAAATGGAGCAGGATAAAAAAAGAAAACCTCATAGCGTCGACGAACAGATCCTGGGTAGATCTAACTCCTGAAGTAATTTCCTGGTAGATGAATACTTTTATCAATCGTATTTTGCGCAAAGCCAAGAGACTTTTCAACGCGGTTCACAAACGAAAAAGATCTCTCCACTACGCTACGCTACGGTCGAGATGACGGGCAGTGGGAGCTTGCCGGGATGAAGGCAGCAAGGCTTTGATTGAGTGAAGGATGTCGTACTTTGGCTGAAGCAAAGGCAAAGAACCAATTTGCAGCATGATATCCTAAATCTATCGTCATTTCGAGCGAAGCCGAGAAATCTTTGAACGCTGTTGAAATGATTGGAAAAGATCTCTCCACTACGCTGCGCTACGGTCGAGATGACGAGCCGTGGGAGCTTGCCGAGATGACGAGCCGTGGGAGCTTGCCGAGATGAAGGTAGCAAGGTTATGATTGAGTGAAGTATGTCGTGCTTTGGCTGAAGCAAAGGCAAAGAACCAATGTGCAGCATGATATCCTAAATCTATCGTCATTTCGAGCGAAGCCGAGAAATCTTTGAACGCTATTTACAAACGGAAAAGATCTCTCCACTACGCTGCGCTACGGTCGAGATGACGGGCTGTGGGGGGCTTGCCGGGATGAAGGCAGCAAGCTTTGATTGAGTGAAGTATGTCGTGCTTTGGCTGAGGAAAAGGCAAAGAACCAATGTGCAGCATGATATCCTAAATCTATCGTCATTTCGAGCGAAGCCGAGAAATCTTTGAACGCTGTTGAAATGATCGGAAAAGATCTCTCCACTACGCTGCGCTACGGTCGAGATGACGGCCGGAGGGGGAATTGTAGGGATGACGGACAACGCAGTACCGTTCGGATCTACAGCTTGCGGAATTTCATTAAAATTACAGCAGGTGAATTTTTTGTTGAGGAACGATGAAGTGTTGACGGAAAGGTAGCAACCCGATTTATCCCTTGAACTCTTTTCTCAAAACCTTAAGGGCATCATAAATTGTATTGTAAGCAGTTTTTATTGTCTGGCTGGTTTGCTCGGCAATTTGTTCGTAACTCAAACCGTCAAAAAACTTAAGGTGAATCAGTTGCTTCTGCCTGAAGGTGAGTTTCTCAAGCGCATTCTTCAGCTGGTATTTAACCAACTCATCACTTTGTACCTTAACAATAAACTCTTCATAACTCATTTCCATCCAATCGCCATCGGCGCCGGCATTACTTAAGGCAATACTTAACTTTTTCTTACGTTCCAGAATGCGAAGGAGTTTACGTTTAAGAAATGTACGCAGATACGCCTCAACGTTATCAACTCGATTGAGCGTTTCATGTTTCTCCCAAATGGTTGTAAAAACAAGGTCGGTTGCTTCGCCGGAGATATCAGCATCGGCACAAACTCTGATACCAAAATTTACCAGTGGATAATAAAGGGCTGCATAAAGATCAAAAAAAGCGCCCTTGTCGCCAGAACGTAGCCGTTCCCAGAGCAAGTGATGCGTTAATTTGTTCTCCATATACTTCAGTTAGTTGATAAGCAATATTAGCTAAAATACCTAACAATGTAATTAAAAAAGCCACCGTTCAGAAGATTTTATTAATTCAATCCCCGAAACGGTGGCCCTCAACTTTAAAGGTTTTTATTTCAAAGCTATTTTACTAAACACATGATATTCGCCCGGCGCCAGCGTTGCCGTATAGGTATTCGATGTTAGGCTCATTCCGGCTCCAAATGCATCAAGCCACGCACCCGACGATCCAAAATCAATATTGGCGGTTTGGTTAGTGACATCAAAATTACCAACCACCAATACTGTGTTATTGCCTTCGACAAGTTTAATATATTTTATTCCGCCCGTTAAGCTGTACGATGAGTTGGTAGCGTTGAAAATGCTGTTGTTTTTTTTCAGCTTGATTAATTTAGCATAAACGTCGTAAAGCCCTTTCCTGTTTGCATCAGAGAAGTAATCCCATTTGATTGGCTTTTCGCCCAATCGGCCATTATAATCAATGCTGAAATCGTAACCCAACTCGCCAAATTGCCAAACCATTTTAGGACCGGGAATACTGAAAAGAAATGTCGCTGCCATTTCTTCACGTTTTAATGAAGTCGGCAAGTTTCCCTTAATTAAGTAAGTACCGGACATGTTCCCAAAAGAAATGTTCTTATAGTTTAAGCGCTCTTCATCATGACTTTCTCCGTAGGTAACCAAACCATCAGTTTTTGTGAAGCCATGTTTGCTATAAAATCCCCAAGAAAAATCCGAACTTCCTAACCAACCCATTGTGGCTTCGTTCATGTTATAATTAATATTGTTCCAAAGCATCATCCCGTCATCAGCCAATACTTTTTCTTCGGTTGCGTCTGCGAAATGCTCTAAAATCACAAAGAAATTAGCGTCGATACTTTTTATGTAAGCGTTGTAATCTTTCCAGATAGCTACTCTGCTTGCGTCATAAGCACTCATTGATGCATCATCTGTAGAAACTTTTTGTGTAAATCCTTTAGATAAGTCGAAGCGAAAGCCATCAATTTTATATTGTTGCATCCAAAATTTCATTACATCTTTTGAGAATTTTTTAGTTGCAGCACTTTCATGGTTAAAATCGTAACCCACATTGTAAGGGTGTTTTGCATCAACATTAAACCAAGGGCTGTTAGACGTTGGTTTTGAACCATCAAAATATAATTGAACCATTGGCGATTGGCCAAACGAATGGTTTAAAACCATATCCATAATTACTGCAATCCCTTTACCATGACATTCATCAATGAAGTTTTGAAGTGCTGTTTTGGTTCCGTAATATTTATCGGGAGCAAAATAGAACGACGGATTATAGCCCCAGCTCAAGTTTCCTTCAAACTCATTTACCGGCATTAATTCGATGGCATTAATCCCCATGTTAACCAAATAATCTAATTTCGCTAAAGTAGATGCGTAATTGTGTTCAGCGGTAAAATCGCGGATCAACAATTCGTAAATAACAAGGTTGTTTTTTTCCGGACGAGTGAAACCCGTATTTTTCCAGGTATAAGATGGTTGATTAGCAATCATTGTACTCACAATGCCTGTTGTTTTTCCTGTGGGGTAAGCCTTTAAATTAGGATATGTTGCGCCCGGGATATAACTATCGTTTGATGGATCAAGCACTTTTTCGCAGTAAGGATCGGCGATCTTTAAAGTTCCGTCTACCAGAAACTGATAGGCATATTCTGTATTTGGATCTAAATTATCTATCTGCACCCACCATGTATTTCCATCAGAGGTTTTCTTCATGGTTGATGCAGTAGCAGACCAATTATTAAACTCACCAATTAACGAAACAGAATTTTTACCGGGAGCATATAAAGTAACAATTGCTGATTTACCACTATTAATAAATGCGACACCATCTTTGGCACCTGCAGGCAAATCAACCGAAGGTGTAACAGGAGTTTCTGTTCCGCCATCAGATGAGGCTTTTTTGCAGGAGGTATTGAATGCTGTTATCAGCAATAACAGATAAATTATTTTTTTCATTTGGTTAGAGATTTATAAAGAACTTTCGTGGTTGCGAGGGTTAATTTATTTCATAAAAAATCAATGTAAATAACATTAAGAACGGTCGTCATTGCAAGGTACGAAGCGATCTGCTATGATAGAGAGATTGCTTCGTACCTCGCAATAGCGACTTAAGTTAGACTGATCTATTTTCTTCGATTCCAAGTTCTACTGCTAAAACTTCGTCTGTTTTTTTTGGCTCGCGAATAAAAACATAACAGATTACTGCGGCTAAAATCATCAAACCGCCACCAAGCTGAACGGCTAAAAGTCTGTCGTTATTAAGTACGTTTCGCATTAACCAGCCGAAACCAAGAGAGGCAATAATTTCAGGCAATACGATGAAGAAGTTGAAAATACCCATGTAGATACCAATTTTATCTTTGGGTAAACAACCACTAAGCATGGCATAAGGCATTGAAAGAATACTCGCCCAAGCCACCCCAACACCTGTCATACACAAGTACAACATATTTTTATCGTGAACCCAAGCCACACTTATTAAGCCGATGGCACCACAAAGCAAACATAGAGCATGGGTAGTTTTGCGACCTAAAGCATCGGCAATTTTTGGTAAAACCAAAGCAAACAAAAAAGTAATTACACTATAATAAGCTAAAGTTAAACTGCCAAAATCGGCTCCGTGTGCGTAAACCGGATCGGCTGCATCTTTACCGCCAAACACGTTTACAGCGACAGCGGTCGTGTAATAAAACCACATTAAAAATAATCCAGGCCAGGTAAAAAATTGAACTAGCGAAACGATTTGCATGCGTTTCGGCATGTTTCTCAAGGCATGAAAAATCTCTTTTGCGCCACCGCCAAAACCCTTATTACTTTCACGAACTTTTTCTTTAAAATCAACATCCTGCGGAGGATATTCTTTGGTGGTAAAAACCGTCCACAAAACAGCTGCAAAAAAGAAGAATGCACCAATGTAAAACGAGAATTTAACGTTTTCAGGAATATCTCCTTGTGCAGCGGTATTTTGCAAATCGAATACATTATTCATTAACCAAGGCAAGGCCGAAGCAACACTTCCACCTAAACCAATCATCATACTTTGCATAATGAAGCCACGGTTAACCTGACTATCCGGCAATTTATCGGTAACAAAAGCACGGAAGGGTTCCATTGCGATATTACCAAAAACATCTAAAACCCATAGTAAGCCTGCAGCCATCCATAAAGCGCTGCTATGTGGCATAAAAATTAAGGCGATGCTGCTCACAATAGCGCCGATCATAAAATAAGGCCTCCTTCTGCCCCATTTCGGATGCCAGGTTCTATCGCTCAAATAACCTATAATAGGTTGAACCAACAAACCGGTTAACGGGGCGGCAAGAAATAACAGGGGAACCTGATCAGGATTTGCACCTAGGTTTTCGTAAATACGGCCCATATTGGCACGCTGCAAATCCCAGCCAAACTGAATTCCGAAAAACCCGACACTCATATTAATAATTTGTGCAAGCGTTAATTTCGGGTTTTCGAACATTGTTTTTAAGCTCATATTATTGGTTTTGTATAACCGCAAAGGGCACAGAGTGAAAAAAGTGCTAAGACCGCAAAGCTAAGTCTTCTTTTCTTTGCGAAAATCTTTGTGTTCTTTGCGGTCAATTATAAAGGTTTAAAATTCTATCACTTGTGCCGAAATAGGGCCAAGTTTTACCGGGATACTCGTTCCTGCGGGTATATTCAATTTTTTATCAGTTAACAAGTCGGTAACAGGAGCAGAATGCTTTACACTCAATACGTGATCAGGAATTTCGATATTGGCCTCCAAAGTTTGGTTTCTATCGAAATTAGCCACAATTAACAAGCGTTGTTTACCAGAGTAACGAATAAAAGCATACATGCGATTATTCATATTGCCGGTTTGAGGAACATCATATATTTCGCCGTTAGCAATTGCATCACTTGTTGATGTAACTTTCAGTAATTGTTGATAATAGGCACGGAGATTCTTTTGGTTTTCATCTAAAAGCGCACCATCGAAAGCGCCACCGTTCATCCATTTTTGATGATATGGAACACCCCAGTAATCAAAAATCGTAGTTCTGTTGTCATCGCCGCCAAAACCCTCCTTACCTTTACCAGGTTCGCCAACTTCTTGGCCGGAATAAAGCATAACCGGACCCGAGCCCAAAGTAGCCGAAACCACCATTGCAGGTAAAGCCAGTTCAGCCTTTCCTGCAAAGCCTGCCGATGCAATGCGTTCTTCATCATGGTTTTCTAAAAAGCGTAACATATGTTTGCCAAAACCAGCGCTTTCTACCTGCCATACATGACGAATATCTTTTACATCTGCAGATGGTTCGTTTTTAATCAATCGCTTTAAGCCATCGTATAATCCAACTTTATCATATAGATAATCGAACTTTCCTTCATCTAAATATTGTTTGTAAACCTGCGGATTATAAGCTTCACCAAGAAAAATTAAATCTTGATTTACTTGTTTTACCTGAGGAATTACCCAGTTCCAAAAAGCTATGGGCACCATTTCGGCCATATCACAACGGAAACCGTCGACACCTTTGTTTGTCCAGTAGATTAAAATATCACGCATTTTTGTCCAAACAGGAGGAATGGGATTAAAATACTCTTTTCTTCCATTTAGATAATCCACGCCATAGTTCAGCTTAATCGTTTCGTACCAATCATCATATTTCGGCGATGCTGTAAAAGCATCATTACCGGTTGCCTTAGCGGGGTTTTCATCAAACTTTCCATCCTGTAAAGCAGAAAGCGGCGTTTGTTGTCCGTTGCTTGGTACTACAAAGGGCTGCCCCGGAATGTAATAGAAATCGTTTTGTGTACTAAATGCTTTTGTTTTATCATCGTTAGCACCAAAATCGACGACATTTTTTGGTTTTGCATAAGAATGATAACTTCTGGCTACGTGATTTGGCACGAAATCGATGATCACCTTAAGATTTTTTGCATGCGTTCTCTTCACCAAAGCTTCGAATTCCTGCATGCGGTTTTTCACATCCACCGCTAAATCGGGGTTTACATCATAATAATCGCGAATGGCATAAGGCGATCCGGCTCTGCCTTTAACCACATCGGCATCATCAACCTTAATTCCGTAAGCAGAATAATCGGTTAAACTGGCGTGAGCGATGGCCCCTGTATACCAAACATAGTTTGCATGAAGTTCTTTAATGCCATCTAAAGCTTTATCTGTAATATCATTAAACTTGCCAGAACCATTTTGTTCAATAGTTCCATACGGGATATTCGTCGTATTTTTATTTCCGAATAAACGGGGCAATAATTGATATATAACGATCTGCGTATCGTTCATATTTTTACTCTTTTTTTGTGCGAATGATGCTTGAGAAATTAGTAAAAGGAAAATTGCCATCAATGAAATCATTGGAGTGAGATTGCTTCGTCGTTCCTCCTCGCAATGACGACTTACTGAAAGGTTGCCATTTCCCATCTTACATTTCACCTCTACAATCATACCAACTCCGCGTTATTTACATCGATTTCTGCGTTTCCAAACAGTTTATAAAACTGATTTTTTATTCCGATTTCTAAATCAACAGCGTTATTATTTTTAATATTGATGCCGTTTTCAGTGATGTTTATTTTAAGTGTAGCACCTCTGAAACCAATGGTAAACGAAAACGATTTCCATTGCTTTGGTAAGAAAGGATTAAACTGCAATTTGCCATCGCGAACACGCATACCGGCGAAACCTTCTACAACGCTCATCCAGGTTCCGGCCATGGATGTAATGTGTAAGCCATCTTCAGTATCGTTGTTATAATCGTCCAAATCTAAACGAGCAGTACGTAAATAGAATTCGTAAGCACGAGCTTCATCGTTTAATTTAGCGGCTAAAATACTGTGAACGCAAGGCGACAATGAACTTTCGTGAACGGTACGTGGCTCATAAAAATCGAAGTTTCTTCTGATGGTTTCCAAATCGTAATCCCCTTCGAAGAAATACAATCCTTGCAAAACATCGGCTTGTTTAATAAATGGTGAACGCAAAATCCTGTCCCAGCTCCATTTTTGGTTAATTGGTCTTTCACTTGCTGGTAAATCTTTAACTAAGGTTTGCTCTTTATCTAAATAACCATCCTGTTGCAAGAAAATTCCAAGATTTTTATCCTCTGGATAATACATTTTCTCTATGATATCTGCCCAATCGGCAAATTCTTTAGCATCAAAATTTAAGCTTTTTAACAAGCTATTGTATTTTTCCGGCTGCTGATTTTTCACAATTACGGCAGCTTCTGTTGCATACTTCATGCACCAGGTTGCTAATAAATTGGTGTACCAGTTGTTGTTTACATTGTTCTCATACTCGTTCGGACCAGTAACACCAAGCATTACATATTGCTGCTTTTCGCCGCTCCAATTTACGCGTTGTTTCCAGAAACGGGCGATGCCGATAAGCACTTCCAAACCAAAATCTGATAAATAACTTTCATCGCCAGTATAGCGGATGTAATTATAAATTGCGAAAGCAATGGCGCCATTACGGTGGATTTCCTCAAAAGTGATTTCCCACTCATTGTGACATTCTTCGCCATTCATGGTTACCATCGGATACAATGCAGCACCGTCTTTGAAACCGAGTTTAGCTGCATTTTCTATCGCTTTCCCTAACTGTTTATGGCGATAAACCAATAAGTTTTTACTTACTTCCTGCGGAGCGGTGGCTAAATAAAAAGGCACACAATATGCTTCGGTATCCCAGTAAGTAGAACCCCCGTATTTTTCACCAGTAAATCCTTTCGGACCAATATTCAACCGATCGTCTTTACCAGTATAGGTTTGAAACAACTGGAAAATATTAAAACGAATGGCCTGTTGCGCAGAAACATCGCCTTCTATAATGATATCGCTTTCTTTCCATTTAGTTGCCCAAGCTTCAGTTTGTTCTTCGTACAAAGTGTCGAACCCTTTTGCTATTGCCTTTGCGATTACTGCTTTAGCCTCTTTTAAAAGCGATTCTTTCTGATAATTTTCGGAAGATAAATTCGCTGCGATTTTAATCAACGTGATCTCATCATTAGCTTTTAGATCAACTGAAAAAGTTTGTCCGACGAATTTTTCCTTTCGAACAGCTTCCGGATTGATGTTGACTTTATCCGAGTTTTTATA
>Ga0308164_10000893_pt1 | contig 39736 bp, 43 predicted proteins | sample PhyTR2_FD_201031 | JGI IMG/M metagenome (GOLD analysis project Ga0308164, IMG submission 201031) | Phyllosphere microbial communities from UC Gill Tract Community Farm, Albany, California, United States - DLSLT.R2 | ecosystem: Host-associated > Plants > Phyllosphere > Unclassified | place: USA...
TTTAGTCCCAGAAAATTGAGCGTATCACTGAATGCTAAGGCTGATGGATAATTAGGATGAGAATTGAACTGAAAATAAAATTCTTGCTTATCGAGTTTAAAATGGTCTATGAGTTTGTCGAAGTTCATTGTTGATCTGGTGTATAATTTTATTTGATGAAGATATTAAAAACAATTTAAATCATTTTTATAAGAGATAAAAAAATCAAAAAAATTTTTAATACATAAGAAAATTGAGAAACAATTTCTGCTTCTCAACTTTAATAATAAGAACTGTATCAGAAGATTCATCTAAAGAATACAATAGAAAAATCACCTATTTTTTAGATGCATTTATCCGCTACATAGATTCTGCACGGTCCGTATTCTATATATTGACAAGAACCTTGAGGACATTGTCCTCCTGGCGGCGGAACCCAACCTCCGGAAATTGATTTGAGATGGTCTTTTGACAGCTTTTTTATTTTTTTCATAAAAGTTATTTAATTTTAGTGTGATTCGATGAACAGTCAGAGTCGTTTCAGACTGGAATAAGTCTCATGCACAGCCTTGGATCTCCATTCAGTGTACATTGCCAGGACACTGCTCCAGTATCCGGATCAATACATCTGACCTGCTTTTTACCCGGCATACACATCCAACTACCGGGGTTTTGAGTATTTATCCCTCCGGAAATAAATTTCAACCCGTCTCTTGATATTTTTTTTAAATTCTTCATTATAAATAGTTTAAAATTTAATCCACATTACAATAATACGCGTTTGAGCCTGATCCTCCTGCTCCGGATATGGCTCTACAACCTTTTCCGTTATTGAGATCCAGTGAGCAGCAAAACCCGGCACCACAATCTGCGGCAGTATCACAATACTTGTAACCACCTCTGACTGTCTTTAAATCCTCTCTTGATAAAATTTTTAAATTTTCATTATCTTTCTATCTGCAGGTTGTACCAAATTCGTGTGTAGACTCATCTTCATAGCCCGCTTGCCAGGATGCACAACACATTAATCTCGGATTCCAGCCGATACAGCCATTGGGAGCACGGCCACCTTGAATCGTTTTTAAATCTTTTTTAGAAATTTTCTTTACATTTTTCATAGCACAATTCTTTATTAACACAATTCATTGATTGGAAAACATACTCCATTACACAATTGCTCTCCTCTTTTACATTGACAAATTGCCGGAGGGAACGGACCACCGCAGTTATACCATCCACCACTGATAGATTTTAAATTTTCTCTTGAGATTTTTTTTAAATTTTTCATTTTATAATTATTTTAGTTTTTCCTACTCTATTTAAAGCTTTTCGGATTCCGCATTGAAGATGATTTATTGGATCAGTTTTCACTTATTAAATCAATATTAAATAAACACTTGTGCTTTATATTTTTCCATGAATTATAATTTAATAAATTGCTGAGTTATACTTATATTGGCTGGTGTTACCACTTCAACAGAAATGTAATAATGGCCAGGTTTCATAGTGGATACATCTAAAGAATAAGAATTGGTGGGACGGATGTTTTGATTTTCTGTAATCGCCATCCCAGTGGTATTATAAATAGAATAATTATTAAATTTTGCTTCTGCGCGTGTTAAAAATAATCTTAAACTACTCCCATCCTGCACTACCGTGAGATTTGGGAAACTATTGCCAGAGCCGCTTCCTTCTCCACTGGAAGTTTTCACTTTGGTGCCGTCACCTTCTAAAGTAGCTGAAGATCCCGCAGTGGTCTGAGCAAAATATAGCGAGCATCCGAATAAAAAAAACAGTACCGTTTTTAGCATGATTATATGGTTTTTACTTAACAAAAGTATTATTAATACATTTTGCACGCTATACCATAAATATGGTATATTTACTACTATGATGAAATATTTCATATTATTTTGCATATTCAGCAGTACCCTTTTCTGCGCTCAGAAGAAAGATCCGGAGCTTGAAAGAATACTCGTAAAATACAGAAGCAATCTGAATGAGAATTTAGATTCTTCCATCTATTACATTAATAAGATTAAAACCATCAGCGAGAAGAAGGGCGACAATTTTTACCTCGCCAAAGGATATTATGGATTGGGATACTGTTTTTATAAAAAAGGAGATATTAATAAAGCACAGAGTTATATCCATACTTCGATTCCAATTGCTTACAAATCCAATAATTTTCAGACCCTTGCTTTAGCTTACAATCAATTGGGTCTGATTAAAAACAATGAAAGCAATTACACGGTTGCCATAAAATTATTTCTGAAATCCTTAAAAATATCCGAAAAAAATGAATTGAACGAAAAAAGCATTACCTTAAAAAATTTAGGCAACCTTTTTTTATCTCAGGGAGATACCGTTCAGGCTATTAAATATTATCAAGAGGATGATCAGTTTACCAAAGAAAAGGAGCTGATTCCGGAACAATTCGGAAGTTGTAATAATCTGGGTTTAATTATGCGGAAGAAAAATCCGGGTTTGGCGTTACAATATTTCAACACTGCTCTTTCAATTGCTAAAAAGCTTGATAATAAACGGTGGCAGTATGATATTTATATTAATTTATCTGTCCTTTTAATGAGTGATAATCAGTATAAAAATTTTAATCAAACGTTAGCTTATCTCAATTCTGCAAAATTACTCATTGAAGATATTGGAGATCCCGGTCTCTATTTCCTGTACTATTATAACTTAGGTGGGTATTATTATAAACAAGAACAGTATTCTGAAGCGATACATTATTATTCTAAAGCTGAAAAAACTGTACAGAAGAATGACCTGCCATTAGATTATAAAATGTCTTTAATGGATGATCTGAGTAATGTTCTCGAAAAGAATAAGGAATACGAGAAAGCATACCGGTATCAAAAAGCATATCACAAATTACAAGACAGTATTTTCAGCGTAGAAAAAGCAAAAAACATTAATGAAATTATAACAAAATATGAAGTCGGAAAAAAAAATGCTCAAATTCAGCTATTAAATAAACAAAAAGAATTACAGGAAAGAAAGAATAAATTAGTGATCGTCACTTCTCTTTTGCTTATTTTCATTCTTACAGGATTATTATATTTTGGATATAAAAGATCACAATTTCAAAAAAAACTGAACCATCAGGAAAAAGAAAAACTCTTACAGGATCAGAAAATCAGCGAAATGAGCGCACTTATCACCGGACAAAATTTTGAACGGAACAGAATTGCAAAAGATTTGCACGACGGCGTTGCAGGAGATTTGGCTGGCATAAAATTTTTATTGGCAAAGGAAAACACTGATCTAAGGAATGAAAATTTAAAGAAAATTCAGGAAAGTATTTCTGATGTATTCCAGGAAATAAGAAAAATTTCTCATAATCTGAGCATCAATCATATCAAAGAAAGAACGCTTAAAGATCTTTTATCAGATTTAAAAGACACCTATCAGCAAAGAAACGAGTTCAGTTTTGAAGTTTATATTTATCCTGAAAACGCTGTTGACGATTTAGACGAAATAAAAAAGCTAAACATTTACCGAATTTTACAAGAGTTACTCCATAATATTTCTAAACATGCCAATGCAACGGAAGTGGAATTATCAATCAACAGACATCATCATGACATTAATATAATACTAACTGATAATGGAGTTGGGTTTGATATGACCCAAAAGGGAGTTGGCCTAAAAAACATTGCAGAAAGACTGCAGACCATATCCGGTGAAATAAATATACAATCACAAATAGATCTGGGGACATCCGTAATCATTGATATAAAACTATGAAGAATACCATAAAAATAGCCGTTATAGATGATCATTTAATTTTTTTAAAAGGTCTTGTAATGCTTTTGGAGCAGGATGAAAATCTCGAAGTGCTGTATGCCTTAAATAAGCATACAGATTTACTCAACAGCATAAAAATACAAAGTCCGGATCTGCTCATTACAGATATATCGATGCCTGAAATAAATGGTGTGGAACTCTGCAAAATAATCCGGAAGCAATACCCTGAAATAAAAATTTTGGTGATGAGTTCTTACACCAATACCATATCTTCAAAAGACATAGATGGTTATCTGCTAAAAGATACCAACCCCGAAACGCTTATAGAAAGTATAAAAAAAATTGTCTCCAAAAATGAGAAAGTATTTTACAAGGACTTTCAGCCGGTTGAAAATCTTGATTTTAATAAAAACATTGTAAGCAAAAGAGAAAAAGAAATTATCAATTATATCGGCAAAGGTATCACTACGGAGGAAATTGCAGATAAACTTTGCATCAGCAAGCGTACTGTAGAGACCCACCGTAAGAATATTTTCAATAAACTTAAAGTGAACAACACGGCAGGTCTTATGAAAATGTCTATTACGTTAGGATTGATTGATGTTTAGAATTTTTTTTACTATTAAATTTTAAATAATTATTTACAACAATAATACAACGTAAGCAAATTTTAATTATCTTTACACTATCATCAAATTTTAAAACTAAACAGTATGAAAAACCTAAAAAAACTTAGCAAAGGCGAGTTAAAATCAATTTCAGGAGCAGGAGTTAAAGATTTGCCACAACCTGATTTCTGCATGTATTATTGCAACGGTGTTGTAATCTGCGCCACTTGCAGTAAAGATTTTAAATGTCCTGACGATACAATGTAATCATCTGCTAACAATCAGAAACCGTTCTCAGGAGCGGTTTTTATTTTAAAACAATCTGAGCTGCTGTTCTTTGGTTCCTGTAAAGCCTTCCGCGGAAAGCCCGGGAAACTCCTTTCCTTCAAAGAATTTTTTTCTGCCTATTTTAAAAGTATTGTGAATCATTTCTGCAATATTCCCTTCACCTTTCTGGCGGTCAAAATATCTTTTTTCGCCCAATTTTCCGCCATGCATAGATTTTATTAAGTTTAAAACCTTCTGTGCCCTATCTGGAAAAGCATCTTCAATCCATCGTACAAAAACTGGTTCTACCGTATCATTCAATCTTACCAATGTATATCCGAAGCTCTGTGCTCCTGCATCAGAAATAGCCTTTAAAATGGCTAAAGGTTCGTCGCTGTTCAGTCCGGGAACAATGGGCGCAACCATAACATGAGTGGGAATTTTGTTCTCTGACAGAATTTCAATTGCCTTCAGCTTATTTTTTGAAGAACTCGTTCTTGGTTCCATTTTTCTTCGCAGATCTTCATTAATGGTCGGAATACTCAGCGATACGGAAACCAAATTCTGATCTGCCATTGGTTTTAAAATATCCAGATCTCTCAGTACCAAAGCATTCTTCGTCAGGATATTGACAGGATGCCGGTAATCGAGACAAACCTGCAGAAGCTTTCTGGTAATTTCGAATTGTCTTTCGGCGGGTTGATAGCAGTCTGTATTTCCTGAAAGTAAAATAGGTTCGGGGGTGTAGCCTCTTTTCCTGAAAAATTTCTCCAGTAATTCGGGAGCATTTTTCTTCACCATGATCTTTCTCTCAAAGTCAATTCCTGCGCTGTAACCCCAATATTCGTGGGTGGGTCTTGCAAAGCAGTAGGAACAGCCATGCTCACAGCCTTGATAAGGATTCATAGAATATTCCATCGGAAAATCCGCACTTTTCACTTTGTTGACGATCGTTTTGGGAAAAATTTCTGTGAAGGTCGTTTTTACAGATTCAAAATCTTCATCTTCAGGCTCAAAGGTAAATCTGTCGAAACGGTTCGTTACATTTCGCTGAGCTCCCTGACCTTTTATGATATTTTCGTTCTGCATTCAGATGTAAAATTATAAAGCTTTGGTTTTAAAATAATGAGTTTTAACACAGAAGTTTTCCACAAAAAAATCCGTCATCAAAATATGATGCCGGATCTTAAAAAATTATTTCTATTCTACTTCTCTTTATTTGAAAGCATAAAATTCTATACCATGATCATCATCGTCATATTTTTTATCAAAATGCCTGTGGTGATCAGAATAGTAATCTGTATATTTTTTATGTTTTTTACTCAATATTTTTTTTACGCTTAAAAAGCTAAGCACTGCCAGAAGACCAACTCCGCCTGCCAGTAAAACTCCTACTTCTTTTTTCATATTTCGTACCATTTTGTAAATTGATTAAGCAAATAGTATACCTTTTTGATCCATGAAATAATAATTTTTTGTTAATGTAAACAGCGGATTGCAGTAAGGAATTCCACCTTATCTGTAATGGTTTGAAAATTGTAGTAATCTGCTAGAAACAAATCAAAAAAAATAATATTATGGAAAATCCGCACAATATTGACAGAATGACTACTTTAAGTCAGGTGATGGAAAAATTAAGAGAAAGAGGCATTCACAGAGAATTCAGAATGAACGAGTCTTGTGAAATGAAATATGAAGATTCTGAGAAAAACTATCAGCCGGATGAACTCACTATTTTAAAAACCTATCGTTTCGAGGGAGACAGCAATCCGGATGACAGCGCTGTTCTTTATGTATTGGAAGACAATACCGGAAACAAAGGCATTATCATCGATTCTTATGGTGCAGACAGCAACTATCCCGGTCATGAATTCGATACTTTCCTGAGAGACATTCCCATTAATGAAAGTGACGAGTATAATTTTTAACAGATACTCCAAACATCTTTATAAAACCGAAACTATTGAGTCTCGGTTTTTTCTTTTTTATTAAATATTTTTTTCAGAAATCCTTTCTTTTCTTCAGGTTTTTCTTTTGTAATTTCTTTTTTGGGGCTGGCGACAGTTTTAGAAATATCTTCTTTGGCTTCCTTTACAGAGGTTTTCACATCTTCCACTTTCTTTTTTACCTCTTTCACAGTTGCTTTAGCATCTTCAACGGTCTTTTTAGTTTTACCAATATCAATACCAATCAATGTTTTCTTCAGACCGTCTTCAATTCCCTTCCAGAAAAGATTGAAGAACGATTTTGTAGGATCTCTTTCTACATCTTCTACCACCACAGACTCCGGAAACTTACCGGAATCAGTTTTGATGAATATATTTGCCACTGCACTCAGGACGCCTTTTTTCTCCTTGCTTTTTTTATCTAAAATAGAAACCTTAAGATCTTTGTGCTTCATTTTAAAAGTTCCTCCTATTCCTTTAGGATTTCCTCTAAAATTAAACAGCATTTCCTGAATCGTTCCTTTAGCAGTAATACTCATATACGGAACAACAAACGCATTCAGTGCCACGGCAGGAATATTACTCAGTTGGCCACCAATTGTAAAACGGTCACTTTGATCTGCCACATCAAATCCCCAATTGACGGAAAGAAGCGATGTATCCATAAAGGTACAGTCAATTTTAATATCCACCTTGGTAGGTTTCCCCTTCATCTTGGCAGAATTCAGGTTTTTTACATTCATATTAAAATTGGTAAAGGTAAGTTTTCCCGGTCCGCTGCTTTTAGGGGTATCTTCTTCATATTCTAAAGTAGAATTTTTCAGCTGAAGCTGATCAATCAACATAGGAATTTTAATAGATCTTAATAATCTGGAATACAAAGGCTTTTCTTTAGGATCATCTTCCGGAATTTTACTTCTGAAAATATTGGCATTCGCTGACGAAATAGTCATGTTGGTAGCATGAATGAATTTGCTTTCCGAGAAAAAATCCCAACTTCCTTTTGCCGTGATCTGATTCATTTCTAAATCATACAAATCTTTTTCCACAGGAATCATTCTGATAAACTGAGCTCTGGAAACCAAAGGTTTCATCGCAAATCGATCAATCCTCACATTGTTTTTACCCAACTGCAAAAGCCCGGATGTCATGTTGTAAAACTTCGTTTTGTATGCGAAATTTTTTGCGGTCACGGTATAGTCTTTTACCTTAATCGCCAAACCGCTGTTTTTTGGATTTCCGTTGAATTCAATATTTTTAAAACTGGCATTTAAATGATTTAATGTTAAGGGCTGATTATCTTTTTCGTAAGTAATATTTGAATTTTTCAGAGCGACATTTCTCACCAAAACCGGAAACTGAATTCCGCTGAAATCAGAATTTTTATCAGACTTTACCGTTCCTGCATGGATGGTTCCGTCAATCTGATTCACCAAAACATCTTTTATATCCAGATTAAGCTTTTTGTTTGCAACTTCCCACTTATTAATATTGAATGCAATCTGGCTCGCTTTAAGATTCATTGTTGTTTTCCCCGATTTGGCATCATTCGGAACAATAGAAATATTTCTTACATCTCCCTTTTTAGGATTCAAAACAATACTTCCTGCTCTGATATCCTGATGATTAGAATATTCAATTTCTTTTCCCGAAAAACTGAAATCTTTATATCTCAACGGAATCATTTCTACAGAAGTCTCTTTGCTGAACTCGATATTTTTAATATTTAAATTAACATTTTTAGCAGAAAGAAGATTGTTTCCATTGGGTTTATTTACCTGAATCGTTGCATTATTAAATTTAAAATCCTCAAGATTCAATTCAAAACCTACAGGCTTTTTTACCTTATCCGGAATCGCATTGGTGGTATAAATGATAATATCGGGATTTTGAAAAACTGCATTCTTTAGAGAAACTTTATTATTCTTTAAAAGGATATCTTTAAAATTCATCTTTTGAACGGTTGCAGCCATCAGATGCTTTTTCTTTGGATATTTTTTGATGAACTGTCCAAAATCCATGATGGGCTTCAGGTAAAATCCTTCTACAGAAACCTGCCCGTTTGTTGTTGAAATTGCTTTGACGTTGATCGTATAAATATCAGCAGACTGAAAGAAAATATCTTTTCCCTTGATGCTGTATCCGTCAAAAGTTACAGGCAATCTGTTTTCTAACGTTTCTTCGGTAAGCTGTAGGTTTTCTACAGACAAATCCAGATCATGAACCGCTGCTATTTTTTGCTTGGTATACATAAAAACCTGAATGGTTCCGTTGCTGATTTTAATATTTTCAAAACTGACAGGGTTCTGCTCTCTGTCTGTTTTTTTATCTTTTGGTTTTACAAGAATTATATTGAGATTCGGTTTTGCAAGAAGCAGATCACTGGAACTGATAATTTTATTAAAAATGGCATCATAAATTCCGAAACGACTGATCTTCAAAGTATCTACAGTTCCCTGAAGCCCGATTACATTTGTATTTTGCGGATTTTTATTATTGACAGTAATTCCTGTTGCGAAAATGTTTCCTGTGCCTAAGTCGACACTCAAAGACTGATAAGAAACTTGATAATGGGTGTTTTTTTTAATATAATCAGGAAGCTGGGTTTTGAGCCAGATGTTGAGTCCGAAGTTTGCCAGCAAAATGATGCCGAACACGATTCCAAGACCTGTTAGGAGCTTTTTAACCCAGGTTTTTTTCATAATTTTAATTTAACTCAACTATTTACATTCAATTCTATTACATACCCTTCATGCCCTCTTACATTCATAAAGTTTCCTCCTTCAAAACTCAGGTACTGCCCTTTTATTCCCACAAGTTTCCCTGTAAATTCGGGTTGTTTATCGAGCGTAAAAGACGTTACTTTTTCCGGCTTTGAAAAAGGATAATCAAATTTCCACATGTTTTCTCCTTCGGAATAAAACTTCTGGAAATCTTCCGGGAAATATTCTTTTATTTTCTGCTGGAAATCCACAAGGTCTACCTCATCTTCGAAATCATCCTGAAGCATTTTTCGCCAATTGGTTTTGTCGGCAAGATGTTCTTTCAGGGCAACTTCTATCATTCCTGCTTCATATCGGTTTTCGGTTCGTGCAATAGGTAAAGCAAATGTTGCGCCCTGATCGATCCATCGCGTAGGAATCTGCGTATTTCTGGTAACGCCCACTTTCACATCTCCTGTATAAGCTAAATATACGGTGTGAGGCTGCAGCTGAATCTGCTTTTCCACATCCAGATCTCGCTCACCAATGCCGAGGTGAGCAGTAGAAAGTTCCGGCCGGATAATGGTGTCACTTGCATAGGGACTTTCAAAAAAACAGCTCTTGCAGAAACCCATTCTGTAAATAGTTTTGTCCAGACCGCAATGTACGCACTGAAATCCTGTATGTTTAATGCTTAATTCTCTCCCCAGAAGTTCATTCATATGAATAAGATCCCCCGATAGGTTGAGATAATATTGAACAGGTAGATCATTGAAACTTGTCATTTTTAAAATTTGCCCTTGAAACCGCATGTTGATAAACTTTTTAGTAAATATAAAATTTTAAGATCAGTTATTGTTGTCTTTTGCTTTTTATTCGCTCTATTTCCTGTTTCAATTCAGAAATCTGAGCCTGCATATTTTTCATTTCCGGAGCATTTACATTATTTTTTTCTGGTGAATACCTCCAAATCAAATGAATGTCTTTTACCAGATTATCATGTGCATTCAATTTTTCTTTGCTCAGAGTAAGGCTGTCATTCAGCAATGTGATCTTCAAAAAATCTCCACCTTTATTCTGAATAATCTCATAGTTGATAATGGCCAGTTCCGGATGATTTTCTTTTATTGTCTGAATATAGCTTTCAGATCTTTCTTTAAGTTTTTCTTTATCCCATTTTTTTTTGGTAAGCAAAATACTCGGAATAAGAATTATTACAGAAATAGCACTTATAAACAACGAAGTCTTGCGATTTTTGATTCTGTTTTTCTGAAGATAATATTTTTGATATCCCAATACAATGCTCAGTATCCATGTTCCTACCCCGATAAAAAAACAGTTAATCAGATAAAAATAAAATCCTCCCCAAAAATATTCCCAATTCCCATTTGCAATTCCAAATCCTGCAGTACAGAGCGGCGGAATACATGCTGTAGAAACCGCAACACCCGCAATCACTTTAATAGCTTCTTTTCTTACAATCCCCAAAAACCAGGCAAAACCACCCAATATTGCCAAAACACAATCAAAAATTGTTGCTGTCTTAAAACTTTCGAGCTGCGCGGTTTCCGAATGAAAAGGAGTGATAAAGAAATAAAGGGTAGAGGAAGACAGCGCTACAACAATCATTAAAAGCCAATTTACTGCGCCCAAACGGATAAGATGCCTATTCCCGATTGAAAACCCAAAAGCCACGCCTACAATTGGTCCCATCAACGGAGAAATCAGCATGGCTCCGATGACTGCCGCCGGACTGTTGATATTCAGTCCTACACAGGCAATCCCCATTGAAATGACCAAAAGCCATAGATTATGACCCCGAAAGTAAATTCCTTCTTCAATTTCATGGAAGGTAAAATCTTCTTCTTCCTCTTTGGGCAAAGCAAAAAGCTTCTGAAAATTAATCATCTCAACAATTTAAAAGCAAAAGTAAGAAAACAGCTTTCAACTATTATTAATAAATTTGTGAACTAAAAAAATACACATGACTTATCTCGTTACCGGAGGCAGCGGATTTATTGGTTCCCATTTGGTCGAAAAATTATTGAAAGAAGGACATTCTGTCATAAACATTGACAATTTTGATGATTTTTATGATTATAAAGTAAAAATTAAAAATACTTTGGACTCTCTTGAAAAAAATATTGATTTTACTTTTTCCGATAAAGAACAGGATTTAAACAATCTGATATCATTATCAAAATCAAAATCTTACACCCTTTATTACAGAGACATACGAGATAAAGAAGGCTTGGAAGAGATCTTTAAAAATCACTCAATAGATCTGGTCATTCATCTTGCGGCACTTGCCGGGGTAAGACCATCCATTGAAAGACCATTGGAATATGAAGAAGTAAACGTACGAGGAACAATGAATCTTTGGGAATTGTGCAGTCAGTTTGGAATTAATAAATTCGTTTGTGCTTCATCCTCAAGTGTATACGGAAATAATGAGAAAATCCCTTTCTCCGAGTCAGATAATGTAGATCACCCGATTTCGCCTTATGCAGCAACAAAAAAATGCGGAGAAATCCTAGGACATGTTTATCACAGTTTATATCATATCGACATGATCCAGCTGAGATTTTTCACCGTTTACGGACCTAGACAGAGACCGGATCTGGCGATACATAAATTCACAAAACTGATCTCAGAAAACAGCGAAATCCCTTTCTACGGCGATGGAAACACTGCAAGAGACTACACTTACATTGATGATATTGTAGATGGAATTGCAAAATCTATTCATTATCTGGAAAGCAATTCTAAAGTATATGAAATTATTAATCTGGGAGAAAGTGAAGTTATTACATTATCTGAAATGCTGACGTATCTGGAAAAACATCTTGACAAAACTGCCACAAAAAAAATACTGCCAATGCAGCAGGGAGATGTACAGAAAACCAATGCAGATATTACAAAAGCGCAAAATTTAATTGGGTATAAACCTACGACAAACTTCCAAAATGGCACAAAAAAATTTGTGGAATGGTTTTTGAGAAAATGACATCAATCTACCGCAGTTATGCTTTCAGCAGCATTTGCAGTAAAGCATTAAAAAAATTTAATAAAAGAATTGAAAATCAAGTCATAAAAAAGTTTATAATATAAGCTATTTTTATACTTTTGCAAAAAAATAATAAATTATGTACTGGACATTAGAATTAGCTTCATACCTAAGCGACGCACCTTGGCCGATGACAAAGGCAGAACTTATCGACTACGCAATCAGAACTGGTGCACCAATGGAAGTTGTAGAAAACCTTCAGGCTATTGAAGATGAAGGTGAAGTATATGATGCGATTGATGAGATCTGGAGCGATTATCCTACGGACGAAGATTACCTTTGGAACGAGGACGAATATTAATACAAGAGCAATTAGCTTTAGGCAGTACGCTTAAAGCTTTTTCAATAATAACCTACACCATCGAGTGTAATTTAATATGCTTGAAGCCGCAGGTTTTGAGCTTAAAACAAATTCTATGAGTTTTTTAAATAAAGTTCTTAAAGGGTTTTTGGGAGACAAAAAAGCGCAGGACCTGAAGGAAGTAAAAAAAGTTGTATCAAAAATCAAAGCTATTGAGCCAGGCATCGGAGAATTGTCGGATGACGGCTTGAGAGAGAAAACTGCTGAATTTAAATCTAAAATAAAATCAGCCACCGCTAACATTACAACTCAGATAGAACAAATCAAGGAGCAGATCAAGAATTCAAAAAATGTTGATGAAAAAGAAGCTCTTTTCTCTAAAATAGAGACTTTGAAAAAAGAATCTTACGAGATTGAAGAAAAAGTTCTTTTACAGATTCTTCCGGAAGCTTTTGCGTTGATCAAGGAAACCTCAAGAAGATGGGCTCAAAACGGAGAAATCCGTGTAAAAGCTACGGACAGAGACAGAGAACTTGCAGCGACTAAAGATTTCGTTGAAATCCAGGGAGAAGAAGCTGTCTGGAAAAACTCATGGAATGCAGCAGGAACTCCTATTTTATGGGATATGGTGCATTATGACACTCAGTTTATTGGTGGGGTCATTCTTCATAGCGGTAAAATTGCAGAGATGGCAACCGGTGAAGGTAAAACTCTGGTAGGTACGCTTCCTATTTATTTAAATGCACTTCCCGAAAGAGGAGTACACGTAGTAACGGTAAATGATTATCTTGCAAAAAGAGACTCCGCGTGGATGGGACCATTGTACCAGTTCCACGGCATGTCTATCGACTGTATTGATAACCACCAGCCAAACTCAGACGGAAGAAGAAAAGCATACAATTCAGATATTACGTACGGAACAAATAACGAATTCGGTTTTGATTATCTGAGAGACAACATGGTGACTTCGCCTTCAGAACTGGTACAGAGAGAACTCAACTTTGCCATTGTGGATGAGGTTGACTCCGTATTAGTAGATGATGCAAGAACGCCATTGATTATTTCCGGTCCGGTTCCACAGGGAGACAGACAGGAGTTTGATGTTCTGAAGCCTTCTATCGACAGAATTGTTGAAATTCAGAAAAAAACAGTTTCTGCAATCTTTAATGAAGCTAAAAAACTGATTGCTGCAGGAAATACTAAAGAAGGTGGTTTCAAATTGCTTCAGGCTTACAGAGGTTTGCCGAAAAACAGACAGCTGATCAAGTTTTTATCTGAAAGCGGAAACAGAGCTCTGCTTCAGAAGGTGGAAGCTCAGTATATGCAGGATAACAATCGTGATATGCCAATCGTAGATAAAGATTTGTATTTCGTTATTGAAGAGAAAAACAATCAGGTTGATCTTACCGATAAAGGTGTAGAATATATGTCTCAGGGAAATTCTGACAACAACTTTTTCGTTCTTCCGGACATAGGAACCGAAATCGCTGAAGTGGAAGCTAAAAATTTATCTAAAGAAGAAGAATTTGAAGCTAAAGAAAGACTTTTCGCAGAATTTGCCGAGAAATCTGAACGAGTTCACACCATGAGCCAATTGCTGAAAGCATATACTTTGTTTGAAAAAGATGATGAATATGTAGTAATTGACGGTGAAGTAAAAATCGTTGACGAGCAGACCGGCCGTATTATGGAAGGACGCCGTTATTCAGATGGTCTTCATCAGGCAATTGAAGCTAAAGAAAGCGTAAAAATTGAAGCGGCGACCCAGACATTTGCTACAGTAACTCTACAGAACTATTTCCGTATGTACAACAAACTTGCGGGGATGACAGGTACAGCAGAAACTGAAGCAGGAGAACTTTGGCAGATCTATAAACTGGATGTAGTGGTAATTCCTACCAACAGACCCATTCAGAGACACGATAAGCAGGATTTGGTTTTCAAAACCAACAGAGAAAAATATAACGCGGTAATCGAAGAAATTGAAAACCTGACCGCAGCAGGAAGACCTGTTTTGGTGGGTACAACTTCTGTAGAAATTTCGCAGTTGCTTTCCAAAGCACTTCAGCTGAGAAAAATTCAGCACCAGGTTCTGAACGCGAAACTTCACAAAAAAGAAGCGGAGATTGTTGCAGGAGCAGGTCAGCCGGGAGTTGTAACTATTGCAACCAACATGGCAGGTCGTGGAACCGACATCAAACTGAGCAAAGAGGTAAAAGAAGCGGGCGGTTTAGCCATCATCGGGACAGAAAGACACGATTCCAGACGTGTGGACAGACAGCTGAGAGGTAGAGCAGGAAGACAGGGAGATCCGGGAAGTTCTCAGTTCTATGTTTCTCTGGAAGACAACCTGATGCGTCTTTTCGGTTCTGAAAGAATTGCTAAAATGATGGACAGAATGGGCCATAAAGATGGTGAAGTTATTCAGCATTCTATGATTTCTAAATCTATCGAAAGAGCACAGAAAAAAGTAGAAGAAAACAACTTCGGTACAAGAAAAAGACTTCTTGAATACGATGATGTAATGAATAAGCAGCGTGATGTAATCTATAAAAGAAGAAAGAACGCATTATTCGGAGATCACCTGAAGTATGACATTACCAATATGATTTTTGATGTTTCGAACTCCATCGTAGCAAAAGGTAAGGCCAACGGAAACTATAAAGATTTTGAATTTGAAGTGATTAAAAACTTCACCATGGAATCTCCTGTTTCTGAGAATGATTTTAAATCTAAACAAATTCCTGAGCTTACAGAAATTCTTTTCAAGGCAGCTCAGAATGATTATGATATGAAGCTGAACCTTCTGAAAGAGAAATCGTTCCCAATTATTGAGAATGTGTATCAAAATCAGGGTTCAATGTTTAAAATGATTCAGGTTCCTTTCTCAGACGGGGTGAAAACACTCACCATCGTTACCGATTTGAAAGAAGCTTATGACACGCAGTGTGACAGTCTGATTAATGATTTTGAAAAGAATATCACACTTTCAATCATTGATGAAAACTGGAAGCTTCACCTTCGTGAGATGGATGATCTTAGAAAATCTTCTCAGGGTGCTGTTTACGAGCAGAAAGATCCTTTGGTAATTTACAAACAAGAATCTTTTCATTTATTCAGCGAAATGGTAGATAAAATGAATAAAGAAATCATTTCGTTCTTATACAGAGGAGAAATTCCTGCATAAAAACAATTTCATATAAAATAAATCCTGTTGAATTTTTTCAGCAGGATTTTTTATTTGGAATAAATCTTAATAATCTGACAAAAATCACGACATGGGTTAATTTAGAATAATTAAAAACAATATATTTGCAGAAAAATAAATCTTTCATGAAAAAGCTATTGGTTTGCGCATCGGTTTTAAGCACAGTGTTATCGTTTGCACAAGAAAAAGATTCTGCAAAAACAAAAAATATTGAAGAAGTAATTATCAGTACAATATCGAATAAAGACAGTAATTATTCTAACAAAATGCCTTTAAAAGCAATTGAAGATCCACAGGTACTATCTTCAGTTAGCAGAATTGTTTTAGAAAATCAGGCTATTTTCACTGTAGATGATGCCTACAGAAATGTCACTGGTTTACAGAAAATGTGGTCTGCTACAGGCAGAGCAGGAGATGGAGGATCTTTTGTTGTTTTACGGGGTTTTGTTTCCAGCAGCTCTCTTAGAAATGGACTGGTTTCTCCGGTAACAACTACTATTGATGCAGTAAATCTTGAAAAACTTGAAGTTTTAAAAGGACCCTCAGGAACTTTATATGGAAGTAATGTCGCCTCATATGGTGGTATTATTAACCGAGTGACGAAAAGACCTGTTGAAACCTTTGGAGGTAACATTTCATTAATGGGCGGTAGTTACAATACATACAGAGCACAAGCTGATTTGAATGCGCCACTTACTAAAGATAATAAACTTTTGCTAAGATTAAATACAGCTTATACCAATGAAGGTACATTTCAGAAAGCAGATGCTAAAAATTCTTACTTTGCATTTACTCCGACAATTACGTATAACGCTTCAGACAGATTACAGTTTAACGTAGAATATGAAATGTTTAATACAAGAGCAATCGGAGAACAGCTTTTCTTCTATCTTTCTCCTGCAGGACTTGGTGGTATAGATAACATGAAAGATCTTGAGAAAAGAGGTTTAGATTACAGACAATCTTATTTAGGAGATGATTTGTATACAACGTCTCGAGTAAATAATATCTTTGGTCAGATAAATTATAAAATCAATAATAACATTAAATCTTCAACTAATATCAACAATTCGCATAGTTATTCTGATGGTTTCGGACCTTATTTCGGGGCAAGAGTACAAGGAAATGAATTATTGATTGACAGATATGATCAGGGCACAAAAGACAGTAAAAAATCTTGGTTTCAGATCCAGCAAAACTTCAACTTTGATTATACTTTTGGCAACGGAATGAGAAATAGAACTGTTGCAGGTTTTGATTTCTTAAAGACTAAAGACAGATCCAGATTTATTTATTTAGCAACGGGAGCATTTGATACAGTTCCTGCAAACGGCGCCGATTATTCAGGATTTAACGGAGCTACATTAGGAAGTTTATATGATAATCCTGCTAACTTAAGCAATTATGATATTGATGCAGACACTAATACCTATAGCGGATATATTTCTAACGTCTTTACACCCGTGACGGGTCTAAATTTGGTATTGGGAGTGCGATATGAAAACAATGATTTTCAAGGGGGTAAAGTATGGATTAATGATACGGCGGCCTACAATCAATCAGCATGGTCTCCAAAGGCTGGCTTGGTTTACGAAATTTTAAAAGATAAGTTCTCTGTTTTCGGAAATTACCAAAATAGTTTTAAAAATAATGGCTACTATACGTCCAATGCAAACGGTGATATTGCATTATCTGATCCAGAACGAGCCAATCAATTTGAGGGAGGTTTTAAAACAAACCTCATTCATGGAAAAATTAACGCAACGGTAAGTTATTACGATATTAAAGCAAAAAATTATCTTGTAACAACCGGTTATTTTGGAAATATTGCGATCCAAAATCAAACGGGTGAAATACATAGCAAAGGTGTGGAATTAGAAGTTAATGCCTATCTGGTAAAGGGTTTTTCTCTAATTGGAGGTATTGCCTATAATGACACTACTGATGTATCAACAGGACTCAGACCAACTACAGCAGGATCTTACTGGCTAGGGAATTTTAATGCAAGTTATCAGTTCTTAGACGGTGGGCTAAAAGGTTTAGGCTTCGGTGTAGGAGGAAACTATGCAAGCGACAACAATGTAACAGGAAATTTTATTCTTCCCAAATATTTCGTGATGAATGCCAATGCATTTTATGATGCAAAAAAATTCAGAATCGGTGTAAAAGTAGACAACTTTACCAACCAGCATTACTGGACGGGATATTCTACAGCAAATCCTCAGAAATTAATTAACGCACTGGGAACAGTAACATATAAATTCTAATCAGAATATAAACTTATGATCTGCCAAACTACCTAGGTGATTTGGCAGATTTATTATCTAAAAGATAGCATGAATATCCTATTTGTAAAAATTTATGAAGAAAAAACATCACCATAAAAAGAAACCAGGCCCGTTCAAAAAATGGACTGGCAAACTGCACCTTTGGCTGGGTTTATCTATTGGCTTGATTATATTTATTGTTTCTGTAACAGGAGCTTTATATGTTTTCAGAGATGAGATCGAAAACTTTACAAGAAAAGATGTTATCTATCATAAAGAAGTGAATATTGCCCAGAAAGAAATTCTTCCGATTCGTGTCTTAGAAAAAGCAGTAGATAATCAGGTACAAGAGAAATTTAAGATCCACTGGGTAAATGTTCCTATCGACAAAAAGATGTCTTATCAGTTCTACTGGTACGAACATAATACAGATGCATGGAATTATTTTGATGAATTTCCCATTTACAAAGTCGCTTACGTAAATCCTTACACTGGAAAAGTGCTGCGGGTGTATGATGAGAAAAACGGCTTCTTTCAGATTGTCAAAATGATTCACTGGAGCTTTTTACTGAAGCAGGACTGGGGAAAATATGTTGTGGGAATTCCCGTCATTATTTTCATAATCATGTTGATTTCCGGAATTGTCCTTTGGTGGCCCAAAAATAAAGCAGCCCGAAAACAAAGGTTTTCATTCAGATGGAAAAACATCAAAAACTGGAAAAGAAAAAACTATGATCTTCACAACATTTTAGGATTTTATGCTTCTGTTTTTGCCTTAATATTTTCTATCACCGGTTTGTTTTACGCCTTTTTTGTCATTCAAACTATGATGTATGTTGTATTTTCAGGAGGAAACACCACCTATCCGGATTTTTCACATATTACGACAAAAGCACCCATGGAAGCCAGAAATGACACCACTTTAGATAAAGTAATCCATACGGTGCGTACAAACTATCCCGATTCATATGGTTTTTCGGTAGATCTGGGACATCCTCACATGGATGATCATGAACATCCGAATTTTTCGGTTTTCGTAAAACATCTCTCCTACTCTTATCACAAAAACAGCAGTTTGATTTTTGATGAAAATTCTGGTGAGCTTTTACACACTCACAATCATGAAGATAAAGATCTTGGCGAAAAAGCAATTGCCGCTAACTACGATGTGCATGTAGGATCTATTTTGGGACTTCCCACAAAGATTATTGCATTTATTGTGAGCATTATTTGCGCCTCACTTCCTGTCACAGGATTTTTAGTGTGGTACGGAAGACGGAAAAAAACAAAGAAAACCATATAATTATTTTAAATTATTATTGGGTTAAATCACTATTAATACAATCTTTTTTATAAATTTATTGCCTCGAAATTATACAATAAAGAAAATGTCAGTAGTAGATTTGTCAAAACAGGTTGCCCTAGGTATCGATATCGGTGGAACCAACACCAAGTTTGGTCTAGTCAATCATCGTGGTGAAATTTTAGTAAAAGGCTCTATTGCCACCGACCAATATGCTACACCAGAAGCATTTATTGAAGCGTTGCACGAAAATATTCTGCCTTTAATTGAAGAATACGGGGTAGGAAAAATGATTGAGGGAATCGGTGTAGGCGCTCCCAATGCAAATTACTACCGCGGTACTATAGAACAGGCTCCCAATCTTCCGTGGAAGGGAGTTATCCATTTTGGAGATTTAATGACTGAAAAATTCGGTCATCCATGCAAAATGACCAATGATGCCAATGCTGCAGCTCTTGGCGAAATGATGTACGGTGCAGCAAGAGGTATGAAAGATTTTATCATGATTACTTTGGGAACAGGGGTAGGAAGCGGGATTGTTTCCGGAGGACATTTGATCTACGGCCACGACGGTTTTGCCGGTGAACTCGGCCACACCATTGTAAAACCTGGTGGAAGAAAACACTGGAGTACAGGTTCTGAAGGAAGTTTGGAATCTTATGCTTCTGCAACAGGAATTGCCATCACTGCAAAAAAAATGAGAGCAGAATTCCCGGAATCAATGCTGAATCAATATCCTGAAGATACCATCAATTCCAAAACAGTACACGAATGTGCCTTAAAAGGTGATCCTGTAGCGATCGAGGTGTTCAGGTATACCGGTCAGAAACTGGGTGAAGCTTTGGCAAATTTTGTAATGTTTTCTTCTCCTGAAGCGATCTTATTATTTGGCGGCGTTATCAAAGCAGGAGATTTTATACTGAAACCTGCAAAACTTCATATGGAAAGAAATCTTCTTCCGATTTTCAGAAATAAAGTAAAATTGGTTTTCAGTGAACTTGATGAAGCAGATGCTGCCATTTTGGGTGCAAGTGCTTTAGTTTGGGAAAAATAAATTTAAGCTTTAAAATATATTGAGCATTCTCTTTGAGGATGCTTTTTTGTTTGTTAAATCCTATGTATCAAGAATTTATTATTTGTGTTTATCGTGAAAGCATTTGTGATAGTAGTGTTTAATTTTAAACGCAAAGATTTAATTATTGAATATTTTATTAGAATGCAAAGGCAAATAAATTTGCTGCGCAAAGCTTTCGTATAGCTTAATCCAATTGGTTTTTTGCTTCATCTTTACTTCTTAAGCTAGAACATTATAAAATAAAACTTTACGCTTTAAACACCTCCAATCTAACTGACTGAAAAAATTCTTTGCATTATAATTTTCCCATAATTATTTGTGAAATCTATGAGTGTGATTTGTGTTTAAGCGTCTCTTTTCAATATAAAATGAAAAACTTTTTCTTACTTTTGATTAGTTTTTTTAATACAATAATCAACCTAAAATGGATAACAATAATTTAGAAACAATTACTTTCGGAGGTGGATGTTTCTGGTGCGTAGAAAGCTGTTTCAATATGCTGAATGGAGTACATGCTGCCATCTCCGGATATTCTGGAGGCCACAAAGACCATCCTACCTATGAAGAAGTCTGCACAGGAGAAACAGGCCATGCAGAAGTTGTACAAATCACTTACGATCCTGCAATCATCTCTTACGATCAATTGATGGATGTATTCTTTTTCCTTCATGATCCTACTCAATTAAACAGACAGGGAAATGACATAGGAACGCAATACCGCTCTGTCATCTATTATAAAGATGATGCAGAAAAAGTAAAAGCCGAAGAAGCCATCAAAACTTCTGAAGCTTCAGGAAGATGGACCGGAACTTATGTTACCGAATTAGCGCCATTCGAGAAATTCTGGGCAGCAGAACAATATCATCAAGGATATTACAATGTAAATCCGAACCAGCCTTACTGCAGCGCAGTAGTAGGTCCAAAAATTCAAAAATTCAAAAAACATTTCGGAGAATTGGGAATGTTGAGCGCAGAATAAAAATAATTTTTAAATTTATTATTAACCGCAAAAGTTTACAATGCTTTTGTGGTTTTTTTATCCGAAAATTTATCATTCTGTTTCTATGGAATCTGATTGCTTAAATGCATATTTTTCCAACATAAATGGGGTAACTTTTCTCAGTTCTCGCCCTGTATCGGGATCCGTTCCATCCTTCGTGAAAAACTCCACCTGACCGTTATACTTTGAATACCAAGTCTTACCAACGGCATTCTCATAGGTGAGAGTATCTTTTCTTAAAATTCTTTTAAAAAATTGTAATTCTACATTATCCACATGAATTTTCTTATCAAATTGAGGATTCTTATCATTACAATCTACCAACTTATATTCACTTCCATTCCAATACATGCATTCCTTTGCTGATAAAATTCCGGCAAATCCATAAGTGTTTTTCTTTGGATGTGAGAAAACAACACTTCCTGTAACAAGACAGATAACAAGAGCCATTTCCATAATTCCCATTCCATTTTTCTGCATGAATTCCGGCATCTTGAAATGCTGCTCGTTGGTAATAAAAATGTTGATGATTTTGTCAGCTAAGGATTCTTCATTTTTATCCACACATATTTTAACCGTTGTCTTATTTGCATCATTATCTTTTTTAACAAAAGTTCTAGAAAAATCTAAGAAGTCTTTATAATTTATATATTGACTTAACTTATCAAGCTTATACGGTTCAACATTTACATCATCCTTATCGTTGTTTCCTTCAACAAAAATTTCATAATATCTTATTAAAGTTTTCTCTGAAACCGTAAGCTTAACTGTTTTTTCTAACTGATCACAAATGTGAGTTGCTAAACCACTCTTGGTTCCTATCCCCGTCTCTTCCTTAGCTTTTCTAAATACCTCATTGATTAGTAGTTTTCTTTTGGACATAATTAGTTTTTTTAGGGCATTACAAAATAGGTGATTTTCTACCATTCTGCATTACGGTTTTCCGTAACGAGATCCTGTCCATTTATTGTCTATCGATGTCTACGCTTTGTCTAACAAATGCGTCATGCTTTGTCGCATCTTTGCTTCAGAAATCAGTGACAAACAAATAATTACAAAAACAAATTTACAAAACTGATTTTAAAATCACCAGATAAAACGGAAGAAAACTCCGGGTTGGGAAGCAGATGTTTCTCTTCCGTTTTTGAAGGTTCACTTCCCAAAAAATTTAGAAGCGCTTCATTTTTTTTTAATCGTGTAACACTGTCTGCGATCTGTTTCGCAGGGAAGAACACGAATGCTTTAACAATAAATTTTTTGACAAAATGATTCAATTACTTTTAGTGCTACTTGGTTTAGCATTCGGAAATAACAACGGAAATGCAACATGCAATAACAACGGAAACAACATAACAACGATGGACACCGGAAGCGGAACAGGAACTGATCCGGGAACGGGGACTGATCCCGGAGATACCGGAGGAGAAACAGGACAAACTCCTCCACCTCCAAAAAAATAATATGTGAGAGCGAAAGAATTTTCTTTCGCTTTTTTTATTAAATTTGAAAAAAAACTAATTGAAAAAACTAATACCACTACTCATTCTAACTATCTATTCATGTACAAAGAACAATAATGCAATCGATAGAATAGACTATGACAAAGCATATAAATTTCAAAACAACTCACAAAAAGACAGTGCTTTCAAATACTTTAATAGAGCCAAAGACAACTTTATCAAACATGAAAATTTCTCATTCGCAGGAAGTTGTTTAGTCAATATGGCTATCATACAGAATGATTACGGTGACTATTACGGAAGTCAGGAAACTGGTCTTTCAGCCCTTAAATATTTAGATGAGAAAGATGACTCTGCTGAGCTTTCCTCAAATTATAATAGCTTAGGTATCGCATTTCAAAACCTTAAAGAATATAACAAAGCTTCTGATTTCTACAGTTTGGCTGCAAAATTCTCAAAGAATCCAATAGACAGACTTACGCATATTAATAACAGAGCAGTTGCCTTTGGATATTCAAAAAAATTTGATTCTGCCATTAATCTTTTTAATAAAATACTTGCTGATCCAAATCTTAAAAAAAATTTAGTTTTATATTCAAAAGTTAATGATAACAGAGCGTATTTCAGGTTTCTACAAAATAAAAATTATCATGCGGAACAGGACTTATTTGAAGTTCTTAAAATTAGAGATAGTATTAATGATAATTTAGGATTAATTGCTACCTATTCTCATTTAAGTGAATACTTTGAGAATAGAGATTCAGAAAAAGCATTATTTTATGCAAATAATATGTTTCATTTTGCATCAATTAATAAAAGTCCTGACGATAAATTAAGTGCGTTAAAAAAAATAATCTTTCTAGAAGACTCCAGGAATACAAAAAACTACTTTAAAGAATACCAAAACTTAGATGATAGTTTACAAGTAGTTCGCGGTAAGTCAAAAAGCCAATTTGCTTTCGAAAGATATGATTCCGAAAAGTTTAAAAGAGAAAATGTTGAAAAAGACAATAGTATTTTAAAACTTTCTATAGGAGTAGCTGCATTAATTGTCTTAATAGTATTTATTGTTTTTCTGTATCGAAAACGACAATTAAAACTAAAACAAGAAAAAGAGCTCGAGGTAAAAAACACACAGCTCAAAATATCCAAGAGAGTTCATGATGTGGTTGCCAACGGAATTTATCAGGTCATGACAAAGATCGAAAATCAGGAACATTTTAATAAAGACGAAGCTCTGGACGAACTGGAATTTGTGTATGAAAAATCAAGAGATATTTCCTACGAAAAAGACAGCCCTAAAAATTCTGAAGAAGAGTTTAAAGAAAAAATTTCAGGTCTTATTGCTTCATTTAAGAATTATTCTGTAGAAACCTATGTTGCAGGAAATGAGAAGGAAATCTGGAACGGCATGACTTCTTCCACCGGAGAAGAACTTTACCAGACCATTCGGGAATTACTCGTTAATATGAAGAAACACAGCCAGGCAGACAGAGTGGTTTTTAAGTTTGAAAGAATAAATAATTTTATAAAAATGCAGTATACAGACAACGGAATCGGTATCTCGGGAGATGTGATTTATAAAAACGGATTGTCTTCTACGGTTTCCCGTATAGAAAGTATCAACGGAGCGATTACTTTTGACATCAAAACTGAAAAAGGATTGAAAATTAATATTTCGTTTCCTGTTTCGTAAAAAAACTAAAAAAAAGAATGTTTAAAAAAATTTTAATCGCCGAAGACCAAGAAATGGGAAGTCTTTCTGTACAGAAAACATTAGAAGAACTTAGTGTTTCAGATGTAGATTATGTTTATTACTGTGATGATGCATTAGCGAAAGTTCAGAAATCTTTAAGAGAAAAAAAACCTTATGACTTATTGATAACTGATCTTAATTATGAAGAAGATCATCTTAAACAAAAAATCAAAAATGGAAAAGAATTAATTTTAAAAATAAAAGAAGAACAGCCAGATTTGAAAGTAATTGTGTTTTCCGCAGAACACAAATCCGGAATTATAGATTCTTTATTCAATGATTGTGAAATAAACGGCTATGTGCGTAAAGCCCGGAATGACTCAAAAGAATTAAAAAAAGCAATTGCTTCGGTGTATGCTGGTGAAAATTATCTTTCTCTGGACCTGAAACAGGAGGTAAAAAAACTAAATAACTACGAGTTTTCCACTTACGACATTACTCTTATCACCCTTCTTTCTCAAGGTGTTTTACAGAAAAATATTCCTACCTATCTGCAGAATAACCATATCAAACCCAATAGTTTGAGCAGTATTGAGAAAAGGCTGAACACTCTGAAAGAAGATCTGCAGGTGACCAATAACGAACAGCTGATTGCCTTTTGTAAAGATTTAGGAATTATCTAATCTCAAAAAAAATACATTTCATACGAACCTTTCAATTTTTTTGAAAGGTTTTTTTGTTTTACGGTTTCCCGTAAGGATTGGTTTCTAAAGGGTTATACTTTTGGAGTATTAAAACAATTAAAAATATGGAATATAAAGTTGTACCCTTCGTCGCTGTTTTGAATCAACAAAAGGAATCAACCTCAGTAATTGCAAAACAATTAGAAGATTTAATTATCGTTCAATCTTCACAAGGATGGAAATATGTAAGATTAGAAAGTGTTTCCACCTATGTTCAACCGATAACCGGATGTTTTGGCTCTACGACTAAGCCCGGTTTTATGTCCTCCTATCAAATGGTCGTTTTTTCTAAAGAAATAAATGAAACATCTACTCATTCTTCTTATTAGAATATACTGGATTTTAATTCCTGCTTCCAAAAGGAAGAAATGTATTTTTAGAACGAGCTGTTCGAAAACTGTTTATTCTAAAACATTAAATGAAGGTTTTATTTCAGGACTAAAAACATTGAAATACAGGGTTCAGAATTGCAGATCGGGAGCGTTCATTATTAAAGATTCAATTACAGGAAATCTTCAAATGATATTACCCAATCAAGAAATCTTGGATCAGCATGAAATTTCAGAAAGATTTATAAAATAAAAAACAACATGGGAAAATTTGTAATCACTCAAAGAGTCAACAACGAGTATCAGTTTAATCTGAAAGCCGGCAACGGAGAAATCATTTTAATGAGTGAAGGCTACGTTCAGAAATCATCTTGTCATAAAGGGATAGAATCTGTAAAAAACAATTCGCAGGAAGATTCCAGATACGACAGACGAATGACCGTTAATAGCAAAGATTATTTTGTTCTGAAAGCAAGAAACGGAGAAATCATCGGCAAAAGTCAATATTACAGTTCAAAATCTGCTATGGAAACCGGAATTGCATCAGTAAAAGCCAACGCTCCGACAGCAGAAACTGTTGACGAAACCATTTAAAACCAGAACCATGGATCTTAAAATAAAACTGGAACAGCTGCATCAAAAAGTTGTTGGACTGAAAGACCAGATCGGAACGGAAGAAGCTACAAAGAATGCTTTTGTAATGCCTTTTATTCAGATTTTGGGATATGATATTTTTAATCCGACAGAGGTTATTCCGGAACATATCTGTGATATCGGAACGAAAAAAGGGGAGAAAATAGACTATGTCATCAAAAAAGATGACGAACCCATTATTATCATCGAATGCAAACACTGGAAAGAAAATGCCGATGCTCACAATTCTCAACTGCACCGTTATTTTCATGTTTCAAAATCCAGATTTGGCGTTCTTACTAACGGAATTGTCTATAATTTTTACACAGATTTGGAGAAACCGAATATTATGGACGAGAAGCCTTTCTTCACCATTAATATTGAAGACATCAAAGACAGTTCTATAAAAATTCTGGAAAGCTTTACCAAGAAAGACTATCATCTTGAAACTATTTTAGATTCTGCAGAGGCATTAAAATATATTAAAGCCATTCGAAAAGAGTTTGAAAAAGAAATCGAAAATCCTTCTGATGAAATGGTAAAAATGTTGGTCAGCCGATTTTTCAATAAGCCGCTTATCGCAAACCGAATGATTGCCTTTAAAGAATATACTAAAAAAGCGTTGACAACATCCATCAACGAATCTATTAGTTTTAGATTAAAATCGGCATTAAGCATCAACGAACAAATAGAAAAACAGGAAGAAAAAATAATTACCTCTTCTCCCATTGACGACAACAACGAATCTAAAATCGTTACTACTGAAGAAGAACTGGAAGCGTTCCAGATTGTAAAAGCCATTTTGCGGGAAAAAATTCCATCCGAAAGAATTGCACACAGAGACACGCTGTCGTATTTCGGAGTTCTGCTCGATGACAACAACAGAAAGCCACTTTGCAGATTTCATTTCAATACAGCAAACAAATATCTGGAAACGTTTCACAACGGAAAAGAAGCCGGCGAAAAAATTTTGCTCAACAATCTCGATGAAATCTACAATTTCAGAAACCAGCTTCACCAGACTTTAGAAAATTATAACAATTAAAAGAATCACTATGAAAAAATTACTACTTACAAGCCTTTTAGGTTTAGCCTTATTATTACCTACAGCTGTTTCGGCTTCTGATAACGGCACAGCTTCAGCAAAAGAACTGTCTTTCTCCAAAGGAAAGAAAAAGAAAAGCAGAAAGAGTACAAAAAGCAAAAAGAGCAAAGCAAGAAAATCAAGATCTTCTTCTGCCCGTCGAGGATGTACTTATAATGGACACGAATTAATCGTAGGAGAAAGAGGTGGTTGCTATTATTACTCCGGAAACAGTAAAGAATATGTAGACAGATCGTATTGTTCGGGATGTAACTAATTCAGAAATAAAAGTCCTGCAAAACTTAAAACTAATATCATGAAATACCTCATCATCATAGCTTCACTATGCTGTTTTATCGGCATTATCGATTTACCGATTGGCTATTACACTTTTCTTCGGATAATCGTTTCATTCATGGCATTTGTCATTATTGTGAATGAATTCAGAAGCAGAAGATTTTGGTTTATCACTTTTGTTTTAATCTTTATTCTTTTCAATCCAATTTTGCCGATCTACCTTTATTTAAAGCCATTCTGGATTATCATAGACTGCATTGTAGGACTTTTATTACTCTATTATTTCTACACGCTAATCCCGAAGAAAAAAACTAAACAACCAGAAACCATCGATACTAACCACATAGAAATCCCTCGAACCAGAGACAGAATAATCAAATAAAATATGGAAACTACACAAATACCTGAAAATCTTAAAGCACATTTTTTAAGATTGTATCAAATGGCAATATGCGACGAAGATTTTAGTCCGCTGGAACTGAAAATGTTGTACAAATCTGCAGAAGAAAGAGGAATTCCCGCAAAGAATCTAGATGAAATTCTTCTGAATCCCATCAATTCAAAATCTTTGATTCCTGAAAGCATCGAGGAAAAAGTAGAATATCTCTATGATCTTACCGTAATGATCTGGGCAGACGGAATTGTTTCTGAAAATGAATATTCTTCCCTCAAAAAATATGTTGCAATGTTTGGCTTCATAGAAGAAAACGCAAAAGATATTGCAGATTACTTCATAGAAGCAGTAAAGAATGGAAAAACTAAAAGCAATATTCTTAATGACCTAAAAAACTGATAATCATGAGTACAATGACCTCCAACATCAAAAATCTTTTCAGATTAAAGACCGTTCCCATAGAAGAAAACCGTGATACACTTCCTACAACCGAATCTTTAACAATAGAATCTACTGAAGAAAGCAGGAAAAGAACTTATCATGAATCGGGTTACAGAGACGGAACGAGAAACAGCGGAAATCACACCGCGTTGTCTATTTGTCTTGATGCCATTTATTCTAAATTTCAAAATGAAGAAAAGCAGCTCGTAGAAAAACAAAACAAATTAAAAGAACCTTATCTCAACGAGCAGAAAAACAAAGAAACCGAAATTAAAGGTTTGACGGTTTCTTTAGAAAATAAAGAAGACAAACTCAATAATATTGGAGAAGATATAAAAAACGTTCAGGACAAAATTGAAAATCTGAAATTTGAAATTAATGATCTGCCCAGAAATCCAGAAGCTTACAGTGTAAAAGCTACAAAAGGTGCTTCTACAAAATTCTGGATCGGACTGATTCTTCTCCTTCCCATCAGTCTGTACTTATTTACTTTCTATATTTCGACTTCGTTTTCTGCGTTTTTTAAAAGCTTTGATGCCAACGGAAATATTATTCAGAGTGTGCTTGATGCGCAGGCTTTCAATAAAGCATGGGCCGAAGGTCCGCTGGAGGGAGCTTTTGTCACCCTTATTCCGTTTGTATTTTTAGGTTTGGGGTATCTGATTCACATGTTCGGAGAAAATAAAAGCTTTGCCAACTATGCAAAAGTTGCTTTGCTGTTCATTATCACCTTTGTATTTGACGCCATTTTAGCATACGAAATCGAATCTAAATTGTATGAACTCAACAAAACATTCAATACACCGCCTTTTGATCTCTCTGTAGCTTTTACCAAAAATCAGTTCTGGGGCATTATTTTCGCCGGATTTATTGTCTACATTATTTGGGGGTTGGTTTTCGACTTTGTCATGAAAGAGCATAAAGAAAAAGACAAGATAAAACATGAGCAGGCAAGAAGACAGAAAGATATCCTTGTACATCAGGAAAGAATTGTTGATTTTGAAAAACAACGAGATGAGGTGAGAAACAGCATCGGAAGCATTAAAGAACTGATCGCCAAAGCCAAAGGAAGAATAGAAGAACTGCAGAACATCATTGACGGAGTGATTATTCCCACCAAAGATTACAAACTCTATGCTTCAGAATATATGCAGGGCTGGATTACTTATATGAGCGAAAAATTGGCCGTTTCACAAGCCGTAAAACAGGAGATGATAGAGGAATGTAAAAAACAGTATAACTACAATCTCAATAAAGTTGGTGCAAATTCTGACAGTCAAAACTCTGTTTATATGTCTGTTTTATAAAATTTTAATTATGAAAAAAATATTATACCTTATTATAGTTTCTGTATTTTTTATCCAATGCGAAAAAAAGAAAGATCCACCTACAGAAAGTACACGGCCAATAGATAACTCGGCAAAAAACCTGAACATAAGCGTGTTAATCGATCTTTCCGACAGGATAGATCCAGATAAAAATCCTAATCCTACGATGGAATATTTCCAGAGAGATACAGAATATATCAAAGCAATAGAAAAAGGATTTTTGGATCACATTAAAAGCAAAAAAGTAATTCAGCTTAATGATCAGATGCAGGTTTTCTTCAATCCTGAACCTTCGGATCCGAAAATGAATGAGCTTACCAAAGAACTCAAAGTTTCTTTCGATAAAAATACAACCAAAGAAAACATCAGTCTTGTAGAAAATAAATACTCTTCTCTGCCGCTCCAGATTTACGAATCCGCCATAAAAGATAAAAAATATGTCGGTTCAGATATTTGGGAATTCTTCAGGAATAAAGTGAAAGATTACTGCATAAAAGACGACCACAGAAATGTACTTTTTATTTTAACTGACGGATATATTTACCACAAAGATTCTAAATTTTCTGAAGGACAAAAAACATCTTATCTCACACCGGAACTGGTAAAATCTTTAAGATTAAATTCTTCGGATTTCAAAAATAAAATTCAGGAGAAAGGTCTGGGTTTTATACAAGCGAATGATGATCTGGATCATCTCGAAGTTATTGTATTGGGAATAAATGCAGCAAAGGGAAATCCTTTTGAGAGTGATGTCATCAAAGAATACTGGGAAAACTGGTTCAAAGAAATGAAAATCAAAAATTACCAGATAAAATCGGCAGATTTGCCATCCAATTTAGAGCCTATTATTTTAGAAGCAATTTCGGGTAAAAACTAAAAACACTCTTCTATATATTATTCATTCTAAAGGCGAAGTTTTCTTCGTCTTTTTTGTTTTCAGTGATAAATCTATTTATATTCTTTTTCCTATTTTTGTGAAATTCGTTGCATTATGAAAAAAATTGTTCTGATTGAAGATGAAACCAGCGTTGTTTCTTTTATAAAAAAAGGACTTCAGGAAAAAGGGTACGAAATTTCTGTGGCTTTCGACGGTCGTACAGGAGTGAATCTTGTGCAGGAAAACGATTTTGATCTGGTAATTCTGGATATCATGCTCCCTGAAATGAACGGACTGGATGTCTGCAAAGAGATCAGAAAAACCAATCAGCACGTTCCTATTCTTTTTTTAACGGCTTTGGGAAGCTCAGAAAACATTGTGCTGGGACTGGAAAGCGGGGGCGACGATTATCTGGTAAAACCCTTCAAATTTATAGAACTGGTTGCAAGAATCAAATCGTTACTGCGGAGAAGTGTCCCTTTTTCGGCACCCGAAATCGAGGAAGATGAAACGTATAACGAGTATCTTTTTAAGTTCTCGGATCTTACCGTCAATGACTACACGAAAAAAGTAACCAGAGCCGGAGAAGAAATTTCACTCACCACTACAGAATACAAATTGCTCATGTATTTTCTGCGCAATCCCGAAAAAGTAATCTCAAGAGCTGAAATTCTGGATGCCGTTTGGGGAGTAAATTACGATCTGGGAACCAATGTAGTGGATGTCTACGTTAATTATTTAAGAAAAAAAATAGACCATCAAGATGACAAAAAACTCATCCACACGGTAATAGGGATGGGATATGTACTAAAAAAACCATAAAAAATGTTCAATAGAGTAATTACCAATCAAACCAAAACGATGGTGCTTTTAATGGTTGTTTTTATAACGGTCATTTCGCTGTTTGGAGGTCTGGTTTATTTTTCTATTGTCAATTTTTCTCATCAGCGTTTTTATGAACTTTTAAAAATCCGTACCACAACCATTGTTCAGATTGAGAAAAGCAAAGACCATCTTGATCTTCCGGAAAATCGCATTCTCAACAGTCTGAATGATGAAGAACTACCGATGGAACGAGATTATGTCTTTGCAGTTCCTGCAGATTCAGATTTTAAAAATATATCCAGAGAACTCAGTATTCCGGATAGTTTTTTTAAAGATATCATCAGAAAAGGAGAAGCTAATTACAACGACAAAGAATTTTACTACATCGGACAGTCATTTAAGTCCAGAAACAAACAATATATCGCCATCGCCTCTGCCAAAAATCATTACGTGGTTTATTATCTGGGATTCCTGAAGAAAACAATTATTACCTGCATGGTTCTTTCGATTTTCTTTAGTATGATTTTTTCTTTTTATTTGTCTAAAACTTTATTTAAACCTATTCTGAAAATCACCGGAAAAGTAAAGCAGATCAGTTCTGAAAATCTTCACTTAAGACTGGAAGCTCAGCCGGACAACAGAGAGCTGAACGAGCTGGTAGATACCTTTAATACCATGCTGACCAGAATAGAAACTTCATTTGAAACCCAAAATCATCTTATTGGAAACGTCTCTCATGAACTGCGAACGCCGCTTACATCCATCATGGGTGAAGCAGATGTTGCACTTTCTATCAGCAGAACGGCAGAAGAATATAAGGACACTTTAGAAATCATTCTGGATGAAGCCGAAAAGCTCGACAAAAAAATCAAAGCACTTTTAATCATTGCGCAAACCGGTTTTGACGGAAAAATACAGAAAATAGATAAAGTAAGAATTGATCAGCTATTGTGGGATGTGATAGAGACAATCCGGAAAATAGATTCCAGAAACAATATTTATCTAGACATCAGCATGTTGCCGGATAATCCCGGTATGCTGAAAGTCCGCGGAAACGAGCAGCTTCTGCATCTTGCGGTAGCCAATATTGTGAATAACGGCTGCAAATATTCTAATTTTCAACAGGTAAAAGTTTCTCTGGGAGCCACGGATACCGATGTTTATATTATCGTAAAGGACATGGGAATCGGGATTCCGGAGCGGGAGATGGATAAGATCTACGATCCGTTTTTCCGCGCGTCAAACACTCAGAACTACGAAGGATACGGCATAGGACTTCCGCTGGCGAGAAATATTGTGAGAATGCATCATGGTGAGCTTATTGTAAGCTCGCACGAAAATCAGGGAACAACCGTGCAACTTCGTTTTCCAACAATTTACAATACTCAAAAGGAAGAAAAAACATTCTAGCTTTATGATGAGCCGCTTCTTATCAGGAAATTCTAATCTTATTCTAATCTCTTTAATTACATTTTAATTCTATTCCCAACGTCTTCTAATCTTGCAGATATAGTTTTGTATTATCAAAAAAGATAATCTAAATCTACAGGATATGACCAGAACCATTTTAATTGCCACAGACTTTTCTCTAGAATCTTTAAATATATTAAAGAAGGTTTTGAAAGAGAAGAACTCTGCAGAAGACCATACACAATACAATATCCTGCTTGTTTCCGGATATGATATGGGAGATTCTATCAGAGATCTTTTATTCAATACCAAATCAACGGTTTTCGGCAAAATAAGATCAAAGGAATTCTGCGATGCCTACAGCATCATCAAAAACAAATATCCGCATTTAGTAAAAACTATTGTCTGCGATATTTTTACAGGAAGTTTTCAACGAGCATTTACCAATTATGTAAAAGCAAAAAATATTGACGAAGCCTATTATGCCTCTACATTAAAGTATAAAAACACAAATGGAAGATTTGATCTTTCTTCTTACATCCAGAAATCCAAAGACATCAAAGTGAAGGAAATCAAGCTGAGCTCCCAGGAATTCATGCCGGAAAAAGGCAGACTTGCCGAAGTGTTTGTAGAAGTTTAAAGTTAAAATAATAACTTATTAAAATTTAAAAATGTTAAGAAATTATAGCAACAGCAGGACATTGGGAGATAATATAAGATTGGGAACGCTGACGGCCTTCACGGCAGGAACTATAAATATAGCATCTCTTCTTATTTTTCTCTCCTTCACCTCCAATGTAACGGGACACTACGCTGTATTTTCAGCCGAGATCAGTAAAGGAAACTGGTCACAGGTTGCCATTGTTGGTGCATGGATTTTCCTTTTCTTTTTCGGAAGTTTCACGGCAAATTTTTTTGTCATAAATTTCAATAAAAAAAGTAAATATTTTGCCCACGCAATGCCTTTGATTTTAGAGATCTTATGTCTCGTGGGCGTGGGTTTCTACGGACAGTTTTATTACCGCAAAACACTGGAAGAAGCAGAGTTTCTTGTTGCACTGATGCTTTTTGCAACAGGTTTGCAGAATGGTCTGACGGCAAGTATATCCAACTTTTTGGTAAAAACGACCCACCTTACCGGTACAACAACAGATTTAGGCATTCTGATGTCCATGTTTACACACAGAAAATACAGGAAAAATCCCGAACTTATTGCAAGAGCAAAGCTTCTGTCGAGCATTATGTTTTCATATGTTTTGGGAGCGGTCTTTTCGGGATTGGTTTATTATTCATTAGAATTCAGCGTTTTTTATATCATCAGTTTATGTTTATTGGTGGTCATCGGGTATGATTTTTATAAGATTAATATCAGACATTTCAGAACCAATTACCGATATGCGAAAATCTATAACAAGCCCAATTTTATGGCATTGATGTATGACAAAATCCACGGCAGCAGTGAAGTGGTGGTAAAACAGACCAAAAAAGAAAAATCCAAGTTCGTTTTGGAAGAGACCTGAAAAATAATGAGTCCTGTGACAGCACAAATCGTATATACTTAGTTTTGTAGCCTCTGTTTGTTTTTGCAGACAGGGGCTTTTTATTAGATTCATTTATTTTAGTTTTTACCTGAACAATTTTGCCTTTAAAAAAACATTTTAGTCTTTGCTAAGTAGAACGCTTAAAAAATATGTAGTACATGAAAAAATCTTTGCGAACTTCGTGTTAAAATTATTTTTTGTCCTTAAAAGGATAATCAGATTAATTTAATCAGACTTAATTCTTAATTCATCACTTAATTATTTTAATTCTTATTTCCTTTGACTATTTTTGTACGTTCATTCATCTTTTTATGTCAGATATTATTCAGCTTTTACCGGATCATGTAGCCAACCAAATTGCAGCAGGTGAAGTGGTGCAACGTCCCGCTTCTATCGTAAAAGAACTTTTGGAAAATGCCATTGATGCGGGAGCCTCAAAAATAGAACTGATTATAAGAGATGCAGGGAAAAATCTGATCCAGGTAGTAGATGACGGAAAAGGAATGTCTGAAACTGATGCGAGAATGGCTTTCGAAAGACACGCCACTTCAAAAATACGGGCAACAGACGATATTTTCAAAATTGCTACAAAAGGTTTTCGTGGTGAGGCTTTAGCTTCTATTGCCGCAGTTTCTCAGGTAGAACTAAAAACCAGAAAGGCAGATGCGCCCCTCGGAACCAATATTTACATCGAAGGCGGAATTTTTCAGTTTCAGGAGCCGGTACAGACTGCGGAAGGCTCTAATTTTTTGATTAAAAACCTTTTCTATAATGTTCCGGCAAGAAGAAAATTCCTTAAAAACAACAATATAGAATTCCGGCACGTTATTGATGAATTTCAGCGTGTTGCTTTGGCTCATGAGAATATTGAATTTTGTCTGTTTCATGATGACGACTCCGTTTTCCGGCTGAGAAAAGGAACTCAGATGCAGAGAATTGTAGATGTTTTCGGAAGAAAACTGCACCCACAGCTGATTCCCATAAAAGAAGATATTCTATGGTGCAAGCTTCACGGTTTTGTTGCCAAACCGGAAGGAGCCAAGAAAACGCGCGGCGAACAGTTTCTTTTCGTAAACGGAAGATTTTTTAAAAGTCCGTATTTTAATAAAGCCGTGCAGGAAGCGTTCGATGGATTGCTTTTACCTGGTTATATTCCTACCTTTTTCCTGTTTCTTGAATTAGATCCTGAGAAAATAGACGTTAATATTCATCCGCAGAAAACCGAAGTAAAATTTGAAGATGAGCATCTTATTTTTGCTTTAATCCGCTCTACGATAAAAAGATCTTTAGGAATTTACAATATTGCGCCAAGTCTGGATTTTGAGAAAGATCCTCATCTGGACGAGATGATGCAGAAAAGCTTTCCCAGCAAGAGCAACAATACCGGAAATCTGAAAATGCCGGAGATTATTGTAGACCGTGATTACAATCCTTTTTTAGAAGAAAAAGCCGTCACGAAAACCGAAATTCAGAATCTTACGGAAATGTACCATCAGAATATTTCTGCGGAACCTTCCAAAATCAACCTTTTTGAAGATGAGGATTTCGATGAAGATCTGATGAGGCTTCCCAACGGATACTGGCTTTTTAACAAAGGAGACAGAACACTGATGCTGGATTTGGGCAGAATGCATCGTTTACTGGTTTCTGAAAACAATAAAACGGTAAAGAAAGGAAATGCAGGGCATGCCTTATTATTTTCTCTCGAGTATCACATGAATGAGATTGAGAAAAACAAATACAAATCCATCAAAAAATTTCTGCCTGAGCTTGGGTTCGATATGAAAATTGCCCACGAAAATGTACTGAGAATAGATACCGTTCCTGAAGGATTGAAAGAGACGCAGGTCATGAAGTTTCTGGAAAATCTTTTTGATATTCTGGAATACAAAACCGAAGACGAATTCATGCAGTTTTACCACAATCAGTGGGCGAAAATACAGTCGAAATCCAGATTCGATTTTATTTATAAAGCTGATGCCGAACAGGTCATCAAAGACTTTACAGCATTAGGTTTTCCCGAGTTTTTACCCAACGGAAAAAGATGCTTCTACGAAGTTCCTTTTAATGATTTAAAAAATAAATTTTAAAGCCGATGTTTAATAATATACCGCCAATTACAAGAAATTTAATTATCATAAATATTGTTGTTTTTATAGCTTCATTTTTATTGCCACAACTTAATGATACACTTGCTGCTTATTTTCCGCTTTCTCCCAGTTTCAGATCGTGGCAAATTGTAACGCATATGTTTATGCATGGAAATTTTATGCATATTTTATTCAATATGTTCACATTATTTAGCTTCGGACCTATTCTGGAGCAGTCTTTGGGAGATAAGAAATATTTAATTTTGTATTTTCTGAGTGGATTGGGAGCTTTTTTCCTTTATAATTTGTGGAATTTTGTAGAGTATCAGCAAATATACTCACAACTGGAAAGTGTTGGTTTTAATGTATCAGGTTACATTTCTGATCCTGAAAGTTTTATAAATACTCAAGTCTCTACATCCACTAAAGAATTAATAGATGAACTTAATCCTATTATATTTGGAAGGATGGTTGGAGCATCGGGAGCAATATTTGGTGTAATTGCTGCATTCGCAACCTTATACCCGGATGCAAAAATCGGAATTTTGTTTATTCCAATTCCGGTAAAAGTAAAATATGTTCTTCCGATTGTTGTTATCGGATCAATTTATCTCGGCGTTACAGGAAATGGAGGCGGAATCGCTCATTTGGCTCACGTAGGCGGCGCCATTGTAGGATTTATCTTAGCAAAAATCTGGAGAAAACACTTATATCGATTTAATTAAATTACCGTGAAAATTTTCCGTTTAATTGTTTTCATTCTGCATTTGGGCATTCTTGCCTTATTATTTGGCACCTTATTAAATGCCTATGTTCCTCCCAAGATTTTTCCCTGGTTTAATCTGATTTCTTTAGGATTTCCGTTGTTAATAATCGGGTACATTCTGATGACATTTTTCTGGATATTTTCCTGGAAAAAGCGGGCTTTCGTATTCATGTTTCTAGGGTTATTTTTCCTGAATCCGGTAAAAAGATGGATTAATTATTCGACAGAAAAAAAAGAAGCTGCTGATTTAAAAATAATTTCTTTTAATGTAAAAGGCGGGAAATTCGGTACAGAAAATATAGAGAATTTCATCAATCAACAGCATGCAGATATTGTTTTGCTACAGGAAGATTCCGGCTATAAATATCAACTGCATACGCTTAAAAAAAATTATAGCTCCCCTATCGTTTCTACTTATTCCAAATACAAAACTGTAGGTCACAAAGAATTATTTGCAGGAATGTACAACGAGGAATTCAATGCTTATGCTGAATTTTCAGATATTGAAATCAAAGGTAAAATATACCGGGTGATCAATCTGTATCTTCAGCCTTTCAAGTTTGAAAAAAGCATGGTAAAACTTAATGGTGACAGCGAACAGGATGAGCAGAAAGTGAAAGGAATTGTAAAGCGACTGATTCCTACCTTTAAAATGCATCAGGAGCAGGTGGCGATCATCAGAACAAGTATTGATGAATCTCCTTATCCTGTAATTCTGGCAGGAGATTTCAATTCTGTTCCCAATTCTTATGAATACTATCATCTAGGCACAAACTTACATGATGCTTTTCTGGAAGTCGGGAGAGGAAGCGGTACCAGCTTTCACGATTACAAATATCCTCTGAGAATCGATTTCGTATTCACTTCGCCCTCTATACAACCGATCACTTACTATGTTGACCGCTCGGTAAAGCTTTCTGATCATTTTCCGGTAATCTCAACGTTTAGTCTTAGATGACATTTGGATGATTAAAAATCTATCAATTAATAAATCATTACCCTGTTGTAATTGCAGAATTTCTCTTAATTTAGTTCCATGAAACCGCCATGATCTGAAAACGCAAAGACCGGGAAGATGATGCGGTACCATATGAGCTTTAAAAACAATAATATCTACATATGAAAAAAGTACTGGCAGCAGGCTGTATCATTTTCGTTTTTCTGATTGCATGTTCTAAGAATGAACCTGCACATTCAGAGCAAATTCAGACAGCTCAGGCTCATTATGATACAACGGCAATCGATTCTTTTTCGGCAGGCGCAACGTCTGTAGATGTTGTGCGCCAGATAAGAATGTCTTCACAGAAATATCAGGATTCTTTGAAAGAGGCGATACAAACAGAACAGGAAGAAAAACGTATTGAGGCAGAATTAGAAAAAGAAAACAAGAAAAAACAGGAAGAAGAAAAACGGAAACCCAAAGACAACACAGCGGTTTCTCATCCTGAATCACAATAATTAACGTAAATAGTTACACAATGAGAAAACACATATTGGCAGCTTTCGCTGTTTCAGCTTTGGTCGTAAGCTGTACAAAATCTACTTCTAAAACTGAAAGAATAGAAAATCCGGACGGATCTGTTACCATTACAACCAGTACAGAAAGCCAGACAGGTCTTGTAGATACCGCAAGACTTGAAAAAGCAAAATCTGATGTGAAAACGACAGTCAGTAAGACTGGTGAAAAGATCAATCAGGCCGGAGAGAATATTAAAACGGAAGCCAGCAAAGTAGGGAAAGACATTAAATCCGGCGCTCAGGAAGTGGGAAGAGATGTAAAAAATACCGCAGCAACCGGAGCTCAGAAAGTAGAAGATGCTGCAAAAAAACTAAAGGAAGATCTTAAAAGATAAATATATAACAGATATATTGACAAAATTTAATAATATTAATAAAATATTTGTAACTTTAGAATAATCAAATACCAAAAAATATTATGAAAAAATTAGCCGAATTAAAAGGAAAAAAACTTACAAGAGAAACTTTAAAAACAGTAACAGCAGGATATGTTCCTAAAGAGGAAGATGACGGATGTGGCTGGAATATGTGCAGAAACTCATTCGGAAGATGCTCCGTTTTTGCTTGTGAAGGCTCTATTTGATCAAGTTTTAGACAGAAAAAAGAAACCGCAGAATTGAATTCCTGCGGTTTTTTGGTAGTGTCTCATTAACTGTGTAAGTTAAAAAGTTATTCTGGAAAATTTAGAGCCCTCATAGCTCAAAAAATTTTACGGAAATAACTTTTTATTATTTTTAACCTATATAGTTATGATCGACAAAGAAGAATTATTAAACAACAAGGATTTCTACAAATCCTTTAAGAATGGAGAAG
>Ga0308164_10000894_pt1 | contig 39732 bp, 37 predicted proteins | sample PhyTR2_FD_201031 | JGI IMG/M metagenome (GOLD analysis project Ga0308164, IMG submission 201031) | Phyllosphere microbial communities from UC Gill Tract Community Farm, Albany, California, United States - DLSLT.R2 | ecosystem: Host-associated > Plants > Phyllosphere > Unclassified | place: USA...
ATCTGCTTGCCGGCCCAGTTGCCCTGGCGCAGCCACAGGTAGCCGAAGCGCGCCATGTCCCAGCTGTCGATCCACATGCCGCCACCCCAGCGCGTGCCGCCGCTGACCGAGGCCACCTGCTTGCCGTCCAGTTCGACGTAGCTGTTATGGTACGGGACCCATTTCCAGCTCGACGAAGCGCCGATCGGGTCCATGACCTGCTGCTGGAACACGTCCGGTACCGACTGGCCAAACACGCGCAGCAGCGACAGCGCCAGGCGGTTCACGCGCGTGTCGTTGTATTCATAGAAGGTGCCCGGCGTCTTGATGGCGCGCGGCTTCTTTTCGCCTTTGCCGAAGGCGGCCTTGCCGATGAAGTTGCTGTGCTTGCCCCACAACTCGCCGTCCCATTCGGACTCTTGCTGCAGATGCTGCTTCCACGTCACGGCCGCGTTGTGCGGCGTCGCGTAGCCGCCGTCGGCGACACGCTGCGCCACCGGCTCGTCGACCTGCAGGCGCCCTTCCCGCACGGCCACGCCCGCTACCGTGGCCAGCATGCTCTTGGCGACCGAGTAGGTCGGATCGACAAAGCGCGTGTCACCGAACTCGGCCACCACATAGCCCTTGTAGATCACCACGCCATTGGTCGCGGCGCGCTTGGTCGGCATCGAGCCCAGGCGCGTGCCGAAGATGGCTTCCTGGTCGGAGAGGTCGAGCGGCCGCTCGGTCTCGCGCGATTGTGCGAACGCGATGGCGGCAGCGAGCGCCACCGGATCCATGCCCAGCGCGGCCGGGTCCTTGCGGGCCCACTCCCCGGCAGGCGGGAAGTAAGAAGCGCCAACTGCTGAAGCAGGAGCGGCCGAGGCGCCGGAAAACGCCAGACTCAGCGCGGTAACGATGACTACTTTGATGAGGCTGCGGCGCGCGCGATGGGTCATGTCGGGGTATCGGTCCAGGTGGAATATGGCGCCTTGATCAGGCTGGAATTGTAATAACGCTTCTCGCCAGTGACTTCCTGGCCGATCCAGTCGGGCTTGTCGAATACGGCGTCTTCTGACGGCAGCTCGATCTCGGCCACGACCAGGCCCGCGTTCTCGCCCAGGAATTCATCGACTTCCCAAGTAAAACCGGCATGCTCGATGCGGCGCCGGGTCTTTTCGACCAGGGGCCGCTCGCACAGGCGCTCGAGCAGTTCGGCAGCCTCGGCCAGCGGGATCGGATACTCCCATTCGCCGCGCGAGGCGCCTTCGCTCTTGCTCTTGATGGTCAGGACGCCCTGCTCGCCTTCGATACGCACGCGCACCGTGCGCGTCGGATCGGCGCACAGATAGCCCTGGCGCAGCAGCGTGGCCGTGCCCAGCGTGCGCCATCCGTCGCCTGCCAGCAGGAACTTGCGTTCGATCTCGATGCCCATCGCGTCAGCCCAGCGCTTGCAGGATTGGCTGCAGCATGGCAGCGCCCAGGCCCGCGCTGCGCGCGCCGTTCCAGCCGGTATGCGCGTCGGGCAGGTTGGCGTTGTCCTTGAACGGCATTTCCAGCGTCAGGGACAGGCATTTGTAGTGGTGGCCCACATACTTCGACGACAGCGTGAGCAGTTCGTCGTTGTACTTGCTGGCGGCGTAACCGAATTCTTTCTGGAAGTCCGGGCTGCAGGCGATGTAGCGGTCGATGAAGGCGGTTTGCTCCATTGCCCGCTCGGCCGTGAAATCGGCCAGCATTTCGCAGCCGGCCACGAAGTTGTACGGCAGCGCTTCGTCGCCATGGATGTCGAAGAACATGTCGATGCCGACTTCTTCGATCTTCTGCTTCACGCACAGTACCTCGGGGCTACGCTCCAGCGACGGGTTCATCCACTCGCGATTCAGGTTGGCGCCGGCGGCATTCGTGCGCAGGTTGCCGCGCACCGAACCGTCCGGATTCATGTTCGGCACGATGTAGAACACGGCGCGCTGCAGCAGCGTGCGCGCCACCGGGTTGGCGCTGTCGAGCAGCGCATCCATCATGCCTTCGACGAACCACTCGGCCATCGATTCGCCCGGGTGCTGGCGCGCGATGACCCAGATTTTCTTTTCCGCTTGCGGGTTACCGATCACGACCAGATTCATGTCGCGGCCTTCGACCGTGCTGCCAAGGTCGACCACGCGCGCGATCGGGTTCTCGGCCACTTCACCCAGCAGTCGCAGGTGGCGTTCCCAGCTGTATGGCTCGAAGTAGGCGTAGTAGATGCTGTCCGTTTCCGGCGTGTGCTCGATTGTCATCACCTGGCCGTCGAACGTGGTCGGCACGCGGAACCAGTTGTCGAGGTCATAGCTGGCCACCGCCTGGTAATCCTCGAACCCCTTCGGGTACGTGGCCTGGCCGGCATTCAAGAAGCGCATCGTCACCGCCTGGTCGCGGGCGCCCTGCAAGCGAAAATGAAACCACTGGTGGATGTCGGCGTGCGAGTCGGCGCGCAGGTTCAGGTCGATCCGGGACGGATGCTCGGCGTTGACGACATCGATCGATCCGGCGTCGAACATCGTGCTGATCTTGATGGACATGGTGATCCTTTCATGGCCCGCCGTGGAAGGCGGCGCTGGGTGACGGAGCGCCGGGCACCAGCCCGGCAAGACCCCCGGACAGATGGTTGTTTACTGCGCGTCGAGGTCGATCAGGTCCTTCGTGTACATCGCCATGATCTGACGCATCAGCTCGACATTGCCGCGATCGAGCACGACGGTCAGGTCCGGCTTGGTCTCGAGGGCGAAGGTCATGCGGATCATGCCTGGCAGCTCTTTGCAATTGACGTACTGGACGCGCGGTGTGCTCGGGTTTTGCCAGTCGGCCTCACCGATCACCGGGCCGGCCGGCGGCGCCTTGAGTTGCGGATCCTTGTTGACCGGCAGGTGCTTGAGCAGCCAGAACACGACGTTGGCCGGAATGTGGACGGCGACATCGCTCGCACCGATGGTGGAGAACTTGGTCAGCAACAGGTTACCAACCCGGTCGCAGGACATGGACAGGCTCTTGACTTGACGAATGACCGCTGGTTTCACGACGTTGATCCTTGGGGGAAGGTTGAAAAAGGCGCTGCGATTCTACCGCATCCCCCCGGCCTTTTGGGCAGTTTGCGCCACCGGACAGCAAAACGGGGAGCATGAGGCTCCCCGTCGATGACTGCGCCGGCGCGCCGCCGGCAACCCACCGATTATTCCTTGGCGCCGCCGCTGCGGCTGCCGCTCCCGGCGCTCTGACGGTTGCCGGCCCTGGCCGACGCGCGCACCATGTCGCTGGCGCTGGCCGACTGGCGGTTACCGTGGCTCAGGCTGCCTGCGCGGCGGGCTTCTTCGGACGTGAATTCGTGCGCTGTGCCCTTGGCGTGGGCGGCCTTGCCGCCCTGGCTGGCGATTTCGCGCTGGCGTGCCGGATCCATCGATGCGAAACCACGGTTGCGGGTGCCACCGGCGCTCTGACTATTGCCGGCCGCGCCCGATTGCTTGTTGCCTTGATTGCTTGAGGCCATGATGAGGTTGCTCCCATACTTACACGGTTGGAAACCGCCGCGTCCTGCGGCAGGCTGAGGCCTACCGACACCGGAGTGGCGACGACGATGAGCCCAAATCCCATATTAGGCACGCAATCTGACAACCGCTATAGGAGTAGTCCAGATGACTTTGTAGGACAACACGTGAGAATTAGTGCAGTTACGAAATTAAAGTTTCGGTAGTAAATTTATCATTGAGGAGCAGTCCTACACGCACCCCCTACGTCTTCCTATTCTGTGCATGCCCCGATGCGCGCATGATGGACCCATGCGGCAGGCACTGACTTGCCAGTTCACCAATGCACAGGAGACGACCATGGATGCAAACCAACGTAGCGAAGTGAATAACCAGACCAATAACGGCGCCAACGAAAAATGGAATCCGGACGCCAAGGGCAACACGCGCGATGGCGCCACTGAACAACGTGCGCCATCGGGCACCGGCATGGCGCAAACTGACCTGCCGAGCGCATCGCAAGGCCAGCTTGCCAGCACCGGCGCGCAGCAGGGCACGACCGACAGCCACCAGCGCGCGATGGAAGCGCATTCCGGCGAGTGGGGTCAGTTGAACGAACCCGTAGGCAATCGCCAGGGTGAGACGCGCAATACCGATAACCCGAACGCACCGGCGTCTGTCCAGCCAGCACATGCTGGCGGTACCACCATTGGCACGGGCGTGGACACCGGCATCGTCCCGGGCACTGGCACCGAAGATCGTCATGCACGCGGCACCGAAGCCGGCGTGCCCGGTGTGCAGCACGGTGACATCTATGGCAACCGCCAGAGCGTGGACAATGCCAACGGCGAAAACCGCGCCGATACCCAGGACGCCAGCTCGAGCAAGATCCAGGAAAGCACTGACCGCCAAGGCTCGCAAACGGGCGAGACCCGTCGCGAGGTGCCTGCTGATGAGTTCCATCAGTCCAACGATCTGGCCGGCGGCCTGCCGCGCAGCGGTGGCAACAGCGGCCCGCGCACTGAAGGCGAGGGTTACCAGACCGGCGGCAGCATGCACGCTGAACCGAATCCGGTACACGAATCGAACGACGCGGCAGGCGGCTATCCGCGCAGCCCGGGCGGCGCCAACAAGCTTGCTGGCGATCGCAAGATGGATGACGACACGGGCTTTTCACGTCAGTAATCGCTTCAGTAAGCAGACCAGTACTCGCATGAGTGCAGGTCAGTAAAACCCAACGGGGCGCCATCGGTGCCCCGTTTTGCATTGCGCTTGACGCAGCTCCAAGGCGCCCTGCCCCGCTGGAACCGGGCCATTCAAAAGACAGTCGAACCGCTCGCCATCGCCGTCCTTGCGCGGTGGCGCAATCAGCGGAGACCTGCCATGTCAGCGATGCACGACGCTTCCTGCCTGCCGCCGCGCCACTCCTTGGCGCGCGCATGACGCTGCATCCCTTTGACAACGACACGGGCCGCGACCTCGCGCGGTGCCAGTTGGAGATCGGTCCAGCATGCTTTGTCGTGCTCGCCCTCACGCTGGATGCGCGTCGCCTGACACCTTGCGCCGGCATCGACACCGTGATCCTGGGCGTTGCCAGGCTGCGACAGCGGCATGGTGTTAATGCAATGCTGCTCGTCGCTGCGGGCGCTGTGGGCGATGTCGATGCCGCAGCAGATGCCGAACTTGCCCGACTGCGTGAATTGGTGCGCGCACTGGCCATGAAACCGCAGGTGCGCTTTCTGACTGCCGCGCCAATGAACGTCCTGCGCGACTGCCATGCGGCGGCCAATGTGCTGGTCAGCACGCCGTGGCGCGCGGCAGATGGTGGCAGCGCCGGCAGCGCCGGCAGCGCCGGCAGCGCCGTCAGCAACGGGCGCGGCGCGGTATGCAACGGTCTTACCGGCGCCGTCCTCCCGCCACATGACGCTGAAGCGCTGGCGGCATGCCTGGCCCGGCTGCAACGCTCTCCTCGCCTGGCGCTGGTGACGGTTGACGCCGCTTGCGCACACCTTGCCGACCTGCCGGCGCTAGACAAGCCGCCCTTCCAATGACCATCACCGCACCGTGAAAGACGCCCGCATGAAAGCCATCTTCCTCGACAACGACGGCACGCTGGTCGACGACATGCCGTTTGCTGCTGAGCCGCGCCATATCCGGCTGGTCAATGGCGCCGGACCTGCGCTGCGGCTGCTGTCCGGCCTGGACTACCGATTGTTCGTGGTCGCCAACCAGTCCGGCATTGCGCACGGGTGCTTTGGCGAAGACGCGATGACGCCGATGTCCGACCGCTTGCGCGACCTGCTGTTTCGCGAGCAGCTCACGCTCGACGGTTTTTATTATTGCCCGCATCATCCGCTCGGCACCGTCAGCAACTATGCCCATGCCTGCACCTGTCGCAAGCCGTCGCCGGGCATGCTGCTGCGCGCTGCGCACGAGCATGACATCGACCTGCGCGCGTCGTGGATGATCGGCGACATCCTGCACGATGTCGAAGCCGGCAACCGCGCTGGCTGCCGCACGCTGCTGATCGACAACGGCAACGAAACCGAATGGCGCCTGGGTCCGCGCCGGCTGCCCACGCGCATCGCGCCCGACCTGTACCACGCGGCCATGCTGATCGCCGGGCATGGCGACCTGCACTAACGGGCGGGCATGCCGGCGCCAGCGTCCGCGCCCTGGCGCAACTCGCCCCGCGCCTGCAGGATGATGTCGCGCGCCGCATGCAGTCCCAGCAGCGCCATGATCGATGCCACCGCGATGTCGGGCCAGCCGGCCCCGGTGCCGAACACACCAAGGGCTGCGAGCATGACGGCCACGTTGCCGATCATGTCGTTGCGCGTGCACAGCCACACCGAGCGCATGTTCGCGTCGCCGTTGCGGAACGCGTACAGCAACGCCGCCACCGCGCCATTGGCCGCGAACGCCAGCACGCTGACCACGCCCATGGTCTGGGCATGCGGCACCTGTCCACCCGTGCCAAGCCACAATGCCCGGCCCAGCACCAGAAGGCCAAATGCGCCCATCACGAGGCCCTTGGCATAAGCCGCGCGCGAGCGCCACACGACCGCCAGTCCCAGCACGAACAGCGAAACGCCGTAGTTGGCGGCATCGCCCAGAAAGTCGACCGAGTCCGCCAGCAGCGCCACCGAGCCTGCGGCCAGGCTGCTGACGATCTCGACGCCAAACATGATGAAGTTGATGACAAGGGCCGCCCACAGCACCTTGCGATAGCGCCCGTCGGGCGGCGGGGCAGCAGAACTGCACGATCCTGAACAGCATGACGACATACGCACCTCCAAAGACGATGGATGCATTAGAATCCCTGTAGTAACTACAAGGTCAATGTAAACGTCAAGGTGGATGAAGATGCGAATTGGGGAACTGGCGAAGCTGACGGGGTGTCAATCCGAAACGGTGCGGTTCTATGAACTGAAGGGTCTGTTGCCGCCACCGGTGCGTTCGCAGGCGAACTACCGGGTCTACGATGCGAGCCACGCCGAGCGGCTGCATTTCATCCGGCGCTGCCGGGCGTTGGGCATGTCTCTGGCGGAAATCGCCACGCTGCTGGGCTACCAGGATCAGCCAGAGCGCTCATGCAGCGGCGTCAATGCGCTGGTCGACCATCAGCTATCCGAAATCGATCGCCAGATCACCGAGCTGCAGCAGCTGCGCACCGCCCTGTCGACCGTGCGCGCGCGCTGCGACTCGGTGCAGACGGCCGGCCAGTGCGCGATCCTGCGCGAGCTGACGGATCCCGCCTGAGGCTGCCCCGGGGGCCGCCACCGTCCATCTCCACCGTCCATCGTCCATCGTCCATCGTCCATCGTCCATCGTCAATCACATGCGTGGATCCTCGATCACGAGCTGATCGTCCATGCGCACGTGCTCGCCCATCAGCACGCGGTGAATCACGGCGCCATGCACGCCATGCTGCTTGAGAAATTCGACGGCACTGAGGGTGCCCAGGCTGGCCTGGATCTGCATGCCCTGGCGCACGATGTGGGTGGCGTCCGCGTACGGGTTCGACTGCATATACGGCAGGCCCACATAGCGGCGATCGATCTTTGATACTTGCATCTGATTTCTTTCGTTGGGCACCAGCACAAAAAACTCCGTCGACAGCGACGCCGACGGAACAACGCAAAATCCTTCGGGATCACGCGAGAGAGAGACACAGCGCCGATCTTAGCGACCCTGTATTTCAGCTTGATGACATCGCAGCACCGCGCCCGCATGCCGCCGGATGTTGCACATGGCGCACGCCGATGGCTCTACAATTGCCCATCGTTGATTCAACCTGGACAGCAGATGGCAGTATCCGGCGCGGCATCCGGCTTCAATTACGGCTCCGACAAGTCGGGCCTGGTGTGGGGATTCCTGATCGACCCGGGCGCAACCGCCGCGCCTGGCGCCGTGCCTGCAGCCACCCCCATCGGCGCAGCCGACGCCCTGCGCTGGATGGCCGCGCCGCAACCTGGCCAGTTCATTTGGCTGCACTTCAACCTGTCGAACACGGCCAGCGAGCGGTGGCTGCGCCAGCACGCCGGCCTGGCCGACGAGTTCTACGCCACGCTGCACCAGGGCTCGCGCTCGACCCGCATCGAAATCGCCGATAACGCGCTGATCGCCGTCGTCAACGATGTGCTGCACGGCTTTTCGCTCGACAGCGCCGAGATTTCGACCCTGTGGGCCCACGTCACGCCGCATGCCGTCATCAGTGCGCGCCGCAAGCCGCTGGCGTCGATCGAACGTCTGCGCCAGGATGTCTTGCAGGGCGCGCCGCTGCGCTCGTCGAGCGAGCTGCTGGTGCACCTGCTGCGCGACCAGGCCGACGTGCTGGTGAACATCGTGCGCGACGCGGTCGCGCGCGTCGACACCATCGAAGACCGCCTGTTGGCGGGGCGCCTGACGCGCCAGCGCGAAGACCTGGGCGCCTTGCGGCGCGTGCTGGTGCGGCTGCAGCGCCTGCTGGCACCGGAACCGGCCGCGCTGTTTCGCCTGCTGCAGCGCCCGCCGGTCTGGGTCAATGGCGACGACCGCCAGGACCTGCGCCAGGCCACCGAAGAATTCACCGTGGTGCTGAGCGACCTGGCTGCGCTGCAGGAGCGCATCAAGCTGCTGCAGGAAGAAATCGCCGCGCGCGTCAACGAAGACAATGCGCGCAGCCTGTACCTGCTGACGATCGTGACGGTGATGGCGCTGCCGATCAACCTGATCGCGGGCCTGCTCGGCATGAACGTGGGCGGCGTGCCGCTGGCCGAAAACGGCCACGGGTTCTGGATCGTGTGCGGCCTGATCGTGACCTTCACGACGGTCGCGGCCTGGTTGCTGCTGCGCCTGCAACGCCGCGGTTGATTGGGCGCAGTCAACGTTAAATAGAGGGAAGCTCTGAACTGATGAGCAGCCCGGTGGTCGAACTCCTGTCCCCAACGCCAGGAGTCGATCATGAAAGCGCCACGGTTCAAGAACTGGTTCGCCAGCTTGCAGTCGCTGAACAACCCGCAGCGCCGGCAAGTGCTCGATGCCTTGCATCCTGCGGCCGGCCTCGCCCAGGTGGTGGCGCTGATCGCCCAGGCCAGAGCGCCTGGCCGCTGCTGTCCCCGCTGTGGCAACGGGCGCTGCCACCGGCATGGCTTCGCCAACGATCTGCAGCGCTTTCGCTGCTGCGCCTGCGGGCGCACCTTCAACGACCTGAGCGGCACCCCGCTGGCACGGCTCAGGCTCAAGGCCAGGTGGCTCGCGTATTCGCAAGTGCTGCTCGATTCACTGTCCGTGCGCAAGGGCGCAGATCGGGTTGGCGTGCACCGCAATACCGCCTTCCGGTGGCGCCACCGCTTCCTTGATTGGGTCAAGTTCGACCGGCCTACATCCCTGAATGGCATCGTCGAGGCTGACGAGACGTTCCTGCTCGAATCACAAAAAGGGTCGCGCACGCTCGATCGCCCGCCACGCCGGCGCGGCGGGCACGCCACCCAGCGTGGCATTTCAACGCAGCTCGACTGCATCCTGGTGGCGCGCGACCGCAACGGTCGCACGGTCGATGCCGTCACCGGCCGCGGCGCACTGACCGCGGCCCAACTCGAGCGCGATCTGCTCCCCAGGCTCGATCCGCAGGTGCTGCTGGTCAGCGACAGCCATGCCGCGTATCGCGCCTTTGCACGCAAGCACCAGATTGCGCACGAGGCGGTCAACCTGCGCGCCGGGGTCAGGGTCCGGCATTCGGGCAGCCGCGCCATCCACGTACAGAACGTGAATGCCTATCACCAGCGCTTCAAGGACTGGCTATCGGGCTTTCGTGGTGTTGCGTCACGCTATCTGCCCAATTATCTGGGTTGGCGCTGGGCACTGGACGGCGGACGGGTTAGTTCCCCAGAACAATTGCTAAGCATCGCAATCGGCGTCATCAACAGATTACGTTGACTGCGCCATGATTGCCGCGCGCCATTGGTCTTGCGAATGGCGCAGCCAGCCCGTATCTTGTCTGTTCGTACATACCACCATCGAACCCCTTGACTTCACCTTTCAGCTTCCTGGCCGGCGGCGGCGAGATGGGCGCCCTGATGCGCGCCCACGACTGGCAAGCCACTCCGCTGGGGTCGCCTGACACCTGGCCAATGGCGCTCAGGACCATGGTCCGGGTCGTGTTGTCCAGCAATCACCCGATGCTCATCTGGTGGGGCGACGAGCTGATCCAGCTCTACAACGACAGCTACCGCCAGACCCTCGGTCATGAACGCCATCCGTCCGCGCTGGGCCAACCCGGCCGGGTCTGCTGGGCCGAAGCCTGGGACCTGATCGGCCCCGAGATCGAGCACATCATGGCCGGCGGCCCCGGCGCCTGGCACGACGACCGGCTGATCCCCCTCACCCGCCATGGCCGGCGCGAAGACCTCTGGTGGACCTATGGCTGCAGCCCGATCGAGGACGAGGACGGCGTGCGCGGCGTGCTTGTCATCGTCAATGACGTCACGCACAACCATTTGCTGCGCCAGCGCCTCGAGCAAACCCACCACGTGCTGTTCGACACGATGGACGAAGGCTTCGGCATGATCGAGATGATCGACGATGCCAACGGCAAGGCAGTTGATTATCTGTTCGTCGAAGCCAACCCCGCCTTTGCCCGCCACACGGGCGTGGTCGACAGTGTGGGCAAGACGGCGCGCGAGCTGGTACCCGGCATCGAACAGAGCTGGATCGACATCTATGACGACATCGCCCGCAGCGGCGTGGCGCGCCGCTTCGAGCAGGGCTCCGAAGCGATGGGACGCTGGTTCAGCGTCTACGCCAGCCGCATCGCGCACCCGACCCGGCGCCGCGTGGCGCTGCTGTTTACCGACATCAGCAACCAGAAGAACGCCGAGCGCGCCCTGCAGGCGAGCGAAGCGGCCGCGCGCGCCGCCCTCGCCCAGGCCGAGGCCGACCGGCGGCGGCTCGATGCCCTGCTCAGTTCCGCCCCCGTGGGCATCGTCTACGCCGACGCCCAGGGCGCGCTCTCGTCGGCCAACCCGATGATGCACGTGCTGTGGGGCGAGCACCCGATGACCACCAGTCCCGAAGGTTACGGCGACTGGCGCGGCTGGTGGGCCGACGGTTCACAGCGCCACGGCCAGCCGGTCCAGGCCCGCGACTGGTCACTGGTGCGCGCGCTGCGCGGCGAACAGGTCGACGCCGACTTTGTCGAGATCGAACCGTTCGGCCGGCCGCATGAGCGGCACTTCCTGCTCACCCGGGCCGCCCCGATTCGCGACGACGCCGGCAACATCACCGGCGCCGTGGCCGCGTCGATGGACCTGACGGCCCAGGTGCAAGTGCAGCGCGCGCTGCGCGAGAGCGAAAACAAGTTCCGCACGATGACCGAAGCGATGCCGCAGATGGTGTGGTCGGGCCTGCCCGATGGCACCAACGATTACGCGAACCGGCGCTGGTGCGACTTCACGGGGATGTCGAGCCAGGCGCTGGCCGGCAGCGGCTGGACCCGCGCCATTCACCCCGACGACTTGTCGGCGCTGCGGACGCAGTGGATGGCCAGCCTGGCCAGCGGCGCGCTGTTCGAGATCGAGCACCGGCTGCGCCACCACAATGGCGACTACCGCTGGGTGCTCAACCGCGCGTTGCCGGTGCGCGACGAAGCCGGCGCCATCATCCGCTGGATGGGCACGGTCACCGACATGCACGACCACCGGCTGGCCGCCGAAGAGCTCAAGGCCGCCAATGTGCGCAAGGATGAATTCCTGGCGATGCTCGCGCATGAGCTGCGCAATCCGCTGGCCCCGATCAGCACCGCTGCCCAGATGCTCAAGCTCTCAAGCATCGATCCGAAGCGTACGGCGCATGCGGCCGACGTGATCGGCCGCCAGGTGCGGCATATGGTCGAGCTGGTGGACGATCTGCTCGACGTCTCGCGCGTCACGCGCGGCCTGGTCGAACTCGAGCGCCTGCCCGTTGATCTCAAGACCGTCATCCATAGCGCCATCGAGCAGGCGCGCCCGCTCATCGAAAAAAAGGGGCACACGCTCGCCACGCGCCTGGGCGCGGCCAACGTCACCGTCACGGGCGACCGCAAGCGGCTGGTGCAGGTGATGACCAACCTGCTGGGCAACGCGGCCAAGTACACGCCGGATGGTGGCGAGATCACTGTGTTTGCCGAAGCCGACACTGCTGCCGACTGCGTAACCCTGTCGGTCAGGGACAACGGGATTGGCATCGAGGCCAGCCTGCTGCCCGACATCTTCGAGCTGTTCACGCAAGCCCGGCGCACGCCCGACCGGGCGCAGGGCGGGCTGGGCCTGGGACTGGCCCTGGTGCGCAGCATGGTCACGCTGCATGGCGGCAGGGTCGAGGCGCACAGCGACGGCCCCGGCCGCGGCAGCTGCTTTGCCGTCACCCTGCCGCTGGGCCCGGGCGGCGCCGGTCCCGCCGCCGCCACGCACGAAGACAACGCGCTGGCTTCGCACACGGCGCTGCGCATCATGATCGTCGACGACAACCGCGACGCCGCCGAGTCGCTGGGCATGGTGCTCGCCGCCGTGGGCCATGCGGTGCAGGTCGAGGAGTCACCCCATGGCGCCCTGCTGCGGGCCGAATCCGAGGCGTTCGATGTCTGCCTGCTCGATATCGGCCTGCCCGACATGGACGGCTACCAGCTTGCGCGCCGGCTGCGCGCCGCGCCGCGCCTGGCGGGCGCAGTCATGGTGGCGCTCAGCGGCTACGGGCAGCCGCAGGACGTGGCTGCGTCGCAGGCCGCCGGGTTTTCGCGGCACTTGGTCAAGCCGGTCGACATTCCTTATCTGCTGGCGCTGCTCGACACACTGGCGCCGGACCCGGAAGCCATGCCGGCCTGACCACAATCGTACGGCGTGTGTCCGTGCCCCGGCGTAAGATGGCCGGACGTCAAGACACACGCCACTATCGAAGGGACAGCCTCCAGTGAGTTTCGCCACCGACCAGCAAGCCGGGTCCGCCCACCTCTCGGCCAATGCACAGCGGATGCTGGGCTTGCGTGGGGCCGTTTTCGCGACCTGGGAAGCACGCGTGCGCGAACGCGTCGCTCAGGCGCGCAATGTGCAGCACCCGATCCTGATCGATACGCTGCCGTTGTTCTACGAGAACATTGTCCAGAGCATCAGTCCCGACTACCCGCGCACGTCGGCCGTTGACGGCACCACGGTTGCGGCCGAGCATGGCGGCGAGCGCGCCCGCATCACCTCGTACGATCACACTGCGCTGATCGAGGAGTATCAGATCTTCCGCTGGGCCATCTTCGATGTGCTGCACCGCGAACAGGTCGTGCTCGATCACCGCGAAATCCACACGATCCACTCATCGATCGATTCCGGCATCCAGGAAGCCGTCGAAGCGTTCTCGCTGGTGCACAGCGGTTTCCGTGAACGCTTCGCTGCAGCGCTGACGCACGATATGCGCGGCCCGCTGGGCGCCACGGTCACTGCACTCGAACTCATTCTGCGCAGCAATGACCTGGACCAGATCAAGAAGGTGGCCGGCAAGGCGCTGGCGAATACCCGGCGCATGAGCGGCATGGTCGACGAATTGCTCGATACGATGGCGTTTCACAGTGGCGAGAGCATTCCGCTGACCATCACCACCTTTCCGATGGACGAACTCGTGGCCGAGGTGCTGGCCGACGCACGCACCGCGCACGGGTCCCGTTTCGAGCTGCACGCGCATCCTGTCGATGGCTGGTGGGATCGCCAGGTATTCAGGCGGGCGATCGAGAATCTGGTGTCCAACGCCGTGAAATACGGGGCGCCTGCCACGCCGATCAGCGTCAAGGTCGACCAGCTCCACGAACGCCTGCTCGTGTCGGTGCACAACGACGGCCCGCCGATCCCGCCGCACGAGCAGGAATGCATCTTCCAGATGTACCGCCGTGCCGAGCTGGCCCAGCGCGGCGATCCGCAAGGCTGGGGGATCGGCCTGCCCTATGTGCGCGCCGTGGCCGAAAGCCATGGCGGCAGTATCGGCCTCGACAGCAACAGCGACCGCGGGACGACGTTCTTCATCAATATCCCGATTGATGGGCGTCCCCATGCCGGGTCACGTACACTGGTTGCCGGACAGGCGCCGGGAGCGACGACAATCGACTGAATCACTGCCGGACCTGGCCAGCACATCACAACGATCTCCAGGAGAACCCGCATGCCCCATGACATCACGCTGCGCACCCTTTCGCATGCCGACGCCCGCGCCTGTAGCGAGCAACTGGCCGATGTCCTGATCGACTGCGTCGAAGGCGGCGCATCGGTCAGCTTTATGCTGCCGCTGTCGCGCACGACGGCGCTGGACTACTGGCACGACATCGCAGGCGGCGTCGAACGCGGCGAGCGGACGCTGATCGTGGCGCAGGACAGGGCTGGCATTCTCGGTACCGTCCAGCTGATTACCGCCATGCCAGACAACCAGCAACATCGGGCGGATGTGGCCAAGCTGCTGGTGCGGCGCCGGGCACGCGGCGCGGGCATCGGCGGGCGGTTGATGGAGGCAGTCGAGGAAGCCGCGCGTACGCAAGGGCGCAGCGTGCTGGTACTCGAAACCGCTGACAGCACGGCCGAACGCCTGTATGCACGGTCTGGCTGGCAGCGTGTCGGCAGCGTCCCTGACTTCGCCTGTCTGCCCGACGGCCAGCTGTGTGCAACGACCTTCTTCTACAAGCACTGCGCGCCTGCCAGTGCACTTGGCCGCTGATGGGTCGTGCGCCGGTACGATACAATACAAGCAATTAAAACGAATTCAATGAATTCTCATTGAGGTAACGGATAGTGCGGGAGCGGTTCAGGTGGCAACTAAGCAAAGTGCGGTAACGTCCGACGAGGTATGCACCACGCAGGTGGCGGCGCAGATGCTCGGTATCTCGGTGTCGCTGGTGCAGCAGCTGGTGGAAACAGGGGTGCTGGATGCCTGGAAGACTCAGGGCGGGCATCGCCGGATTCCACTCAAGGCCGTACTCGACTACAAGAACAAGTTGGCGGGAAGCATGGGGCGCGAGGCCAGCGGGCGCGCGACCATTCTCGTGATCGAGGATAACGCCATTCAACGCGCCCTGTACCAGCGCCAGTTTGCGGCCTGGGACTTGCCAGCGGACTTCATCTTTTGCGAAAACGGCTATCAGGCGCTCCTGCAGATCGCCCGCCGCCCGCCCGACATCCTGCTGGCCGATATCGTCATGGAGGGCATCGACGGCTTCGAAGTGGTGCGCACCGTCATGACCGACCCGGAACTGGCGGACGTCAGCATTGCCATTCTGTCGGGGCTGCCTGCCGACGAGCTTGCAGCCCGTGGCGGCGTTCCGGCAGGCGTCGTGTTCTTCCCCAAACCGATCAACTATGACGAGCTGCGCGGCTACCTGCGGGCGAGCGTCGCGCAGCGCGCCCGCAAGCCCCCGCCAGCGTAGCGCCTACCTGCCAATCCAATGATCGCCATATTCGTTATTTTAATTTCAAATAAATTAAATTAAAGGATTTAAAGGTTTTGATGTAAACTCGTTGTCTGCCAGGCGAGCTGGCACGAGCGCGTCATCCGCCGTTCCCATGCCGCGCGTTGCCTCCCTCGCAGGGCGCCGATCAATACCGACGGAGGGTGTGGGTGAGCGCGGATACATCGATGAACGACGTGCCATGGTGGCAGCGCCTGCAGCGCCTGGACACACGTACCGTCAGCGCCATGATCTGCGCGGGCCTGGTGCTGCTGCTCACACTCGCGCTGGCCGGTTCAGCCTGGGTGTTGCACTTTCGCGAGATCGACGACTGGGCCAGCGATCTCGACAACCTGACGCTGGCGCTGGCCGAAAGCACGGCGCAATCGATGGCCTCCTCTACCCTGGCGCTCGACAGCATCCTCGCCGCGCTGCCGGCCGACGACGGCGATCCGGCGCTGGGGAGCGAGGCGCTCTATCGCACCATGAGCGACAAGATCAGCGGCCTGCCCCAGGTGGCCGTGGCCAGCGTCATCGGCGCCGACGGCGCGCTGCTCAGTTCCACACGCGCCTGGCCAACGCCGGTCATCAACCTGGCCGAGCGCGATTATTTCGTCTATCACCGCGCGCACCGCGACCCCGCCCCCTACGTCAGCCGTCCGGTACGCAACAAGATCAACGGCGCCTGGACGTTTTACCTGAGCCGCCGCCGCGAAACGCCCGATGGCCGCTTCGCGGGCGTGGCGGTGGTAGGCATCTCGTGCGCCTCGTTCACCGACTTCTTCCGTTCCGTCAGCCCCGGCCAGCAGGCAGCGATCTCACTGTTGTCGAGCGATCAGGTTCTGCTGGCCTCCTGGCCGCAGCGTGACGCCTCCATCGGCCGGGCGCCAGCAACCGCTGCCGCGAATGCCGAGGCGCGCATGGTGGCGCAGCGTCCGGTACGCAATTACCCACTGGTGATCGAGGCATCCGTGCCCGAAGCGTTGTTGACCAGCGACTGGTGGCGCAATCTGCGTCCGCTGGGCGCCATTGCGATGACCGGCATGCTGGGTGTTGCGCTGGCCTTTGGCACGGTGCTGCGCATCGTGCGCCAGCGCGAGCGCGATGCAGTTGAGGCGCTTGCGCTCAAGACCCAGGCCGATGCGGCCAACCAGGCCAAGTCGCGTTTCCTGGCGATGATGAGCCACGAGATCCGCACTCCGATGAACGGCATTGTCGGCATGTCCGAACTGCTGTTCGGCGCCGGGCTGCCGGCGCCGCTCGACACGTATGCACGCACCGTCCACCAGAGCGTGCTCGAACTGCTGCGCACCATCAACGATATTCTCGACTTTTCAAAGGTCGAGTCCGGCAACCTGGAGCTGCTGCCGCAAGCGTTTGATCCGCTGCGCCATGCTGCGCAGCGGGTCGACTCGTACCGCATGAGCGCAGAGCGCAAGCGCCTGGCGATCGTGCTGCGTCCGGGCGTGCTGCCACCGGCCGTCATGGCCGACCCCGACCGCATCGGCCAGGTGCTGGGCAATCTGCTCAGCAACGCGATCAAGTTCACCCCCGCTGGCGGCGGTCCAATCGAACTGACCGTGGTCGCCCGGCGCGATCCCGACACGAGCGGCGGGTGGCTGCTGCTGTATCAGGTGAGCGATCACGGCATCGGCATCGAGCCGGCTGCGCAGGCGCGCCTGTTCCAGCCCTTCAGCCAGGCCGACAATACCATCAGCCGCGTGTATGGCGGGACCGGCCTGGGGCTGGCCATCTGCCGCCGCCTGGCCGACCTGATGGGCGGCAGTATCGACCTGGTCCCGCGCACCGGGCCCGGTGCCTGCTTCCGCCTGGTCGTACCGTGCAGCCTGGCGTCGGCGCCGGCGCCCGACACCGTCAGCGCATCCGGCCTGCGGGCCGCTGTAGGGACGCCGCGCGTGCTCGTCGTCGAGGACACCGAGATCAACCGCGAACTGCTGCGCATCCTGCTTGAAAAACTCGGTTGCCGGGTCGACGAAGCGGTGAATGGCGCGGTCGCGCTGGCAGCGCTGGAAACCAGCGCCTACGACCTGGTGCTGATGGACTGCATGATGCCGGTGCTCGACGGCTACGAAGCCTGCCGCCAGCTGCGCCAGCGCGAGCACGCCACCGGCGCCCCGCGCATGGCCGTCGTGGCACTGACCGCCAGCGCCATCGACGGCGACCGTGAGCGTTGCCTGGCGGCCGGCATGGACGATTACCTGAGCAAGCCGTTCACGGCGGAGCAGCTGGGCGACCTCGTGCGGCGCTGGACGCAGCCGGTGCGCTGACGGGGCGGCCAGGCCCTGCCCGGCCTGCCCGCCTTGTCGACGGCGAGCAGCCCAGCGCTTACAAGGTTGCCGGCACGGACGCCGTCAACAGGCGCACGGCGGCCTCGGCGGCGCGGAAATCGAAGCGCCGCAGCGGGTTCCACACACGGTCGAGTGTCACCGCTGGCAACAGCGGCGCCAGCGCGGCAAGGCATGTTTCGGCCTGTTCCAGCGCCTCGGCGTCAAGCGCTTCGAGCAGACTCGTCAGGTGCGCGTGCAGCACCGCCGGCGACGCTGCCACGGGCGAGGCTGCCGGCGCTGGCGCTGGCGCCGGCCCAAGGTACTGCTCGATCGCGCGCCGCGCCTGCGCCAGCACCTGCGTCAATGGCGCCAGGTCGATCGCGACACCGTCGGCGCCCGGATCGCGCATGGCGGCGTACAGCATCCGCTCGGCCTCATGCGCGGCCACGCGCGTCGCAGGCAGGGCCAGGCTGGCAGCCACGCCGGCCAGTTTGTGGGCCAGTGCGGCCGCTTCGCCCGGCCGGCCGGCAGCCAGGCTGGCGCCGATCAGCGCCGCGCTGTCGCCATGCAATTCGAGGAACTGGGCCAGATACTGGCGGTAGGCCGCGTCGTCCAGCCACAGGGCGAGTCCGGCAGCCACGTCGAGCGCGTCTTCATCGACCTGTGCCGGCGCCGGGCCGGCCAGGGCACCCGCGCCGCCACCCTCGCCGTCGCCGTCGCCGTCGCTGCCGCTGCCGCTGCCGCTGCCGCACAAGCGTGCAATCAGCGCGAGCATCGCTGGCACATCGAATGGCTTGCTCAGCACATGGCACATGCCGGCCTCGAGCGCCGCCTCCTGCTGTTCCTTGAACGCCCCGGCAGTCAGTGCGATGACCGGCAGGCCGTCGAACTGCGGCATGCGGCGCAGCTGCCGGGTCGCCTCGATGCCGTCCATGACCGGCATCTGCACGTCCATCAACACGACGTCGGCCTGCTCAGGATGCGCCAGCAACCAGTCCAGCGCCTGCCGGCCGTCGCCGACGCAGACCGTCTCGGCGCCCTGGTCGCGCAAGATGCGCTGGACCACCTCGCGGTTGATGTCGCTGTCGTCGACAACCAGCACGCAGACGTCGCGCAGAGTCTGGCCCGAGGGCGTGGCAGCCGCGCAGACGGCGGTAGCACTGGCTTCGGTAGACACCTGCAGCGGCAGACTGAAGCTGAACACGCTGCCGCGTCCGGGCGTGCTGTCGACAACCAGCGCGCCGCCCATCAGCGCGACCAGCTGGCGGCAGATGGTCAGCCCCAGGCCAGTGCCGCCGAAGCGGCGCGTGGTGGAACTGTCGGCCTGGGTGAATGGCGAGAAAATCGCCTCCTGGGCGGCCGGATCGATGCCGATGCCGGTGTCATGCACGCTGAACTGGAGCACCAGGGCGTCGCCGTCGCGTCGCAGCAAGGTGCAGTGCAGCGCCACCTGGCCGTTGGGTGTGAACTTGACCGCATTGCCGGTGAGATTGAGCAGCACCTGCTCGAGCCGCAACGCATCTCCGAGCAGGATGCCGGCGCCGGCCGGCGGCGTGTCGACGATCAGTTGCAGGTCCTTGCCGGCAGCGCCGATGCGCATGCTGGTGGCCACCTTTTCCAGCAACTCGCCCAGGCAGAATGGCGCGGTCTCGATGAGCATGTGCCCGGCCTCGATCTTCGACACGTCGAGGATGTCATTGACGATGGCCAGCAGCGACTGGCCGGACACGCGGATATTGCGCACCATGCTGCGGGCGTCGGCGTCGATCGCGCGCTGCTCGAGCAGATAGGCGAAACCCAGCACGGCGTTGAGCGGCGAACGGATCTCGTGGCTCATATTGGCCAGAAACTCGGCCTTGCTGCGGCTGGCCGCCTCGGCCGCATCGCGGGCCAGCAGCATCTCGGCCTCGGCGCTCTTTTGCGCCGAGATATCCTGCGCGAAGACGAGGGTCGCCGGGCCGTCCGCCAGCCGTACCTGCGCGGTGGTCTTGTAGACCGGCACGGAGGAGCCCCATTTGCCCAGGCCGATCGCCTCGAAATGCTGCTCGGCCGGGGTATCGGCCTCGATCAATGCCTCGTGCTGCGCCAGCCCGGCCAGCGACGGCGCAGTGATCATGGCGCGCCAGCGCAGCCCGGTCAGGTCGTCCGTCGCGCCATAGCCATGCAAGGCCCGGTAGCGCGGGTTGGAATAGATGAAGCGCCCGTGCCGCAGGATGGCGACGGCCAGCGGCGCATCCTCGATCAGCGTGCGAAACCGCGCTTCGCTGTCATACACGCCCTGCATGGCGGCACGTGCACGCGCCTGCTCGGCATCCTGGCGTGCCCACTGCGAACGCCTGCGCTGCACCACCGCCAGCGCTCCGCAGGCACCGGTTGCCAGCACGGCGAACAGCACGGCCAGCGTCATCGCCTGGCGCCGCAGCGGTGCGACGACGGCGGTGGCGTCACGGCTCAGGCCAATCACGAGCGGATAGTCCATCGCCAGCGCTGCTGGCGCAATCGTGGCCATGGCCATCACGCGCTCTTCGCCGGTGGTGTAGACCCGGCCTTCGAGTACGCCGGCCACCCGGCCGCTGCTGCGGTGGCGTTGGTAGAACGTACCCGGGCGCGCCAGGTTGGTGCCGTCGATCTTTCCTTTCGGCGGATAGTTCAGCAATTGCCGTCCGCCGCCGTGAACCACCAGTGCCCAGACGTCGGGCGCATACATCGCTGTGCGGAACTGGCCGGTGAAATATTCGGGATCGAGCGTGGCGAGCACCATTCCTGCGAAACGGCCGGCAGCGTCCGGCACCATGCGCGCAACCGTCACCACCTGGTCGCCGCGGATCGAGCGGAACGGCTCGGCCACGTACAGGGTGCGGCTGCTGGGAGCGCGCCGCACTGCAGCCACATAGTCGCGCCGGGAAAAATCGTACCCGTACAAATCGTGTTGGCTGGCAGCGCGCACCCGCCCGTCGCGGTCGAACACCATCATCGTGCGCAGGCCCGGCATCGCGCCGACCAGCGCCGACAGACGACCGGCCAACGCTGCCTCGGCAACGGTGCCATCCGGGGCGCTCAGGTAATCGCGGACTACGCCCTCGAGCGCCACATTGGTGGCCACGAGATCGGTCTGGATATTGCTGGCCAACAGCGTGGTCAGCGAAAGCAACCGGGCCCGCTCGCTGCTCTCGAGGCGCTCCACCTCGGTCAGCTGCAGATAAGCGAGGCTGGCGCCGAGAAATACCAGCGCTGCTGCCAGCATGGCGAACTCGACATATCGACGCCGCATGGTGGTTCCGGTGGGTAGGCGGATCATCTTTCTCATGCTACACCTGACTGGCAAAAGTACAACGACGACGTGCGCGAATTGCAGCAACAACGCCGCTATCCCGATCATCCCTCCATGTTGCATCAAGGAAGCCATCCAGCGACATGCGTCGTGACAAATCACAACACTGCAGTGAAAATAAATCGATTTATTCGTTTTATTTGAGTTATTCGTTTTCCGATGGCATAAAATTGTTGCTGGTATGAATTAAACAGGTGGCGCGCCATGCCCGCCACGCCTTCCAGCAGGAGTCTGTCATGCGCAATAATTTTCCGGTCACCGATGTCGAGATCGAACTGAGCGACACTGAAACGATCGTCTCGACCACGGATTTGCAAGGCAACATCACCTACGCAAACACGTACTTCATCGCCATCAGCGGCTACACCGAAGAGGAGCTGATCGGCGCGCCCCAGAACATCCTGCGCCATCCCGACATGCCGGTCGAGGCATTTGCCGATATGTGGGCCACCATTCGTTCGGGCCGGTCCTGGACGGGCATGGTCAAGAACCGTTGCAAGAACGGCGACGCCTATTGGGTGATGGCCAACGCTACCCCTGTCATGGAAAACGGCAAGGCCGTCGGCTACATGTCAGTGCGCACGAAGCCGACGCGGGCCCAGATCACGGCGGCTGCCGAACTCTATCGCAACCTCAAGGCGGGTACCGCCGGTAATATCCGTCTTCAGCAAGGCATGGTGCGCGCGACCGGACTACGCGGCTGGCTGGCGGCGGCAACCCATATGACGCTGCGCCGCCGCATCGCGCTGAACCTGACGGGCCAGTGCGCGATGCTGCTGCTGCTGATGGGCTTTCACCTGCTCGACGGCGCAGTCCGGTTCCCCCACCTCGAAACCCCGCTCGGCATATTGACCGGGGCCGCTGGCGTGTCGTTGCTCTACTTCTGGTACGCGTTACACACAACCCTGCTGCGGCCGATGGAAGTGGCGCGCCAGGCTTGCCAGACCATGGCGGGCGGCGACCTGAGCGTGAATTTCAGCAGCGACCGGCAAGATGAAATGGGTCAGTTGATGCGGGCCATGCACCAGCTGCGGGTCAACCTGCAATCCATCGTGGGCGACGTGCGCACCAACTTCCAGCAAATCAGCGTGGCGACTGCGGAGATCGCGACCGGCAATATGGATCTGTCGGGACGCACCGAAGCCCAGGCCTCGGCGCTCGAAGAGACCGCGTCGAGCATGGAAGAACTGGCCTCGACCGTCCAGCAGAACAGCGCCAGCGTCGGCCAGGCCAGCACCATGGCCGAGGCCGCCGACGGCACGGCCGTAAGCGGTGGTCTCATCGTCGGCGAAGTCATTGCCACGATGGACGAGATATCGGAGGCGTCGCGCAAGATCGGCGACATCATCGGCATCATCGAAGGCATCGCCTTCCAGACCAATATCCTGGCCCTGAACGCTGCCGTCGAAGCGGCCCGTGCCGGCGAGCAGGGGCGCGGGTTTGCCGTCGTCGCCAGCGAAGTGCGCAATCTGGCCCAGCGCAGCAACACCTCGGCGCAGGAGATCAAGCGACTGATCGCCGCCTCGATCAGCAAGGTCGAGGCCGGCGCCGCCCTCGCCGTACGCGCCGGGGAAACCACCCAGCAGGTGCAGGCGGCCGTGCGCAAAGTCAGCGGTCTGATGAACGAAATCGCCTCCGCCTCGCGCGAACAGGTCGCGGGCATTGGCCAGGTCAACGACGCCGTCACGCAAATGGACGGCGTGACCCAGCAGAACGCCGCCCTGGTAGAGCAATCGGCCGCCGCCGCCGCCGCCCTGCAGGAACAGACGCTCAAGGTGGTGCAGGCGCTGGCCGTGTTCAAGCTGGCCCGTAGTGCAGCGCCAGGGTCCATGCCAGCAACGCCGCCGCGCCGTTCTGCGGGCGTCGCCCGCACCGCCGCGCTGCAGCTGGCCCTGCCATGATCGGGAGTGGTCGGCAAGCCCCGCCGGTCCCGCGTGCCGGTCTGAAGAAAGTCGCCATCAAGCAGTTACGGCCGGGAATGTATGTAGAACAACTATGCTGCTCGTGGATCGACACGCCGTTCTGGCAATCGTCCTTCCTGATCGAATCGGCGGCGCAAGTCGGGCGCATCGCGACCAGTCGCGCCACTGAAGCCTGGATCGATACCGAGCGCGGACTCGATGTCGAACCCGCACCGGAGGCGAGCGCCACGGCGCCGGCCGCACCGGGCGCTGCAGACGCCACGGTGTTTCGCTTCCGCCCTGCCCCACGCGCCACGATGGACGACGAACTCGGCCGCGCCGCCGTGCTGCTCGACCAGTCGAAGCGCGCCCTGTTTGACATGTTCAACGAGGCGCGCATGGGCTGCGCAATCGAGGTGCGCGACGCCATGCCAATGGTCGAATCCATCGCCGCCTCGGTGCTGCGCAACCCTGGCGCACTGATCGGCCTGGCGCGCCTGAAGACCGCCGACAATTACACCTACATGCATTCGGTGGCAGTCTGCGCGCTGATGATCGCGCTCGCGCGCCAGCTGGGCCTCGATGACCATCTCGCGCGCGAACTGGGCCTGGCCGGCCTGTTGCATGATGTCGGCAAGATGGCCGTCCCGGCCGAGGTGCTCAATAAACCGGGCAGCCTGACCGAGGACGAGTTTTGCGTCGTGCGCGGCCATCCGGCCAAGGGCCACGCCATGCTGCTGGCTTCGCCCGGTGTCGGTCCGGTTGCACTGGAAGTGTGCCTGCACCACCACGAGCGCCCGGACGGCCGGGGCTATCCGCATCGGTTGTCGGGTGACGATCTGGGCCTGTATGCGCGCATGGGCGCAGTCTGCGATGTGTACGACGCCATCACGTCGAACCGGCCCTACAAGGCCGGCTGGTGCCCGGCCGATTCGCTGCGGCGCATGGCCGAATGGGCGCGCGCCGGGCAATTCGACGAGGCGGTGTTTGCTGCCTTCGTCAGGTGCCTCGGCATCTATCCCGTGGGTACGCTGGTGCGCCTGCAATCGGGCCGCCTCGGCGTCGTCGCGGAACAACCCTGCGGCAAATCGCTGCTGCTGCCCAAGATCAAGGTGTTCTTCTCGACCCGTGCACGGACTTATATCCGGCCGGAGCTGATCGACCTGGGGGCGCCGGGTGCGCGCGATGCCATTGTCGGATGCGAGAACGCTGCAGATTGGGGCTTGCGAGACATTGACCGGTACTGGCTTGGCGATGGCGTCGCGAAGGTACCGTGAATTGACACAGAGAATACTTGGGGCAATTCGACCGGACTAGCCGACAGTTTGTCAGCGACCGGGCTGCACGCGACGCAGTGCTTTGGCCACGGCGTCAATCGAACCGCGTTCGTTCTTTACTGCAGCGTGGTACAGATGCTCACCTGGGCGCAGAGGTGCCAGCCTTGGCGCATACTCACAATACAATAGATGAGCAGTATTCCAAACAAAAGAATTTCTACGTAAAAAATTAAATTTTCTGCGAGCACTTATAGCGACGGGTGAATTAATCATGGAGATTCATTCAATTAACAATAATTTACCAAATGGAATAAATTATTATTATGCTTGTCGGTAAAATTTACACAACTACCAATTAGATAATGGCTGTATTTACAAGCGGTTGTTAACTAAGGATTTTATTGATGTGGCCCAGTTATTGCTTACTAAAAAAGCTCATCCACCAACTGGGGAAATATAATGAAAAACATGTTTGCTAAACTGTCAGTAGCAGCTGCGTTGGTAACGTGCGGTGCCGCTCAGGCAGCGCCAATCCCATATTCACCTGCAGATACGGAAAACACTCAGCCGTATACATTTGTTGCAACATCCACCGGTATTGTAACGGGCTATTTTGCCGGCTCGACAGCGAATTACACGAATGAAGTGTCCATGCTTGTTAATGGTGTAGCCACCGGCGTTTATGGACTGAATAATCAGACATCGGTATATGGTCAGTCATTCGACTTCGGGCCTGTTGTTCAAGGCGACGTCCTGGTGTTCGTTCTAAAGAATCTCGAACCAGGCAATGTTGGGCCGTGGTATTCCCAAACCAGTCTGAATAGCGACTTGGTCAACCATGTCTATTCGTCTAACTACGCTGGTGATGCAAATATGATTGCCGGGATCTATGTCGCTTTCGAAGATCTGAATAATGGCGGTGACTTTAACTACAATGATGTAAGTTTTGTTTTCGCCAATGTCTCGGAAGTTCCTGAGCCCGCATCCGTCGCCTTGCTGGGGCTCGGTTTACTGGGTCTCGGAATGAACCGTCGCAAGAAACAGCACAGTGCGTAAGTAACGCTTGTTACCTATCGGCTGGCGGCGCTGGCATGATTTATTACTTCAGGCTGCTCATTATCGAGCAGCCTTTTCCGTTTTGGCCAGCCAGAGAAAATCATACTCACACCGGCTCTTCCTGCGCTGGCCGGCTGACAGCGCGCCGGCGGCGACCAGTGCTGTGCAAGGGTATTCGCAAGGGGGAAAGCTTCGGAAACGAAAAAGGCCAACCTCTCGGCTGGCCTGACTCGTTGATTCTATTGGTCGGGGCGAGAGGATTCGAACCTCCGACCCCGTGCACCCCATGCAATTTCCATAGCGTTCCACGAAATTCTACGAAATCCCAAGAGCTAAAATTTACACTTTAAAATTAGGCACTTAAAAACCGGCATAGTCCGAATCGCCCCAAGCTGCACCATACGTGCCAATTCGTCTTAGACGCTCACGCTACTTCTTACGGAAGCCTGGCACGTCCCGCTTCGACTCGGTCCTCAGCGAGATGATGTAGTACAGTCGGAGCTGTACGATGAGAGTCCAGAGCACGCCGTACGCCCAGCCAGGGGCATCCAGGCAATCGAGCAGTAGCCAGTACAAGATGGCGAAACCGATCGGCGAGCGCGTCGGAGGGACAATGACTTGACGACGGTGCTGCGCTTCATGCGTTAACTCGGCAAAAAAAAGCCGCCCGGTGCATGGATGCGAGAGACGGCGAAGTCCAGCAACTGGGGAAGACTAATAGTGGTGGTCGGTCTGATCTACGATGCTCCTCAGCAAGCGATATTTAAATTGAGAAAAACTGGACCTAGGAGCGAGGGAATCACTGCCATTTTTACGCTTGCCTCGTTATGTTGCGCCAGCTAGTCATTTGAAATCCCGTAGACCTTGATCATTTTCTTCGAAAATCTCACCGTCGCGCACTACATCCATATATCTGTCGAGAAAGTTTACATATATGCAACGCTAATAAGCCCACTTTCCATAACCCACTGACTATAAGAGTAATTTTAGGATGGCGCGTAAATTGCTTTTAGCAACACGTTGTATCTTAACCACCCTGAAATGAGACTTATAATGAAAAAAATTCTTGCTCTTGCCGCCGGTGCGCTGATGTCCCTCAACGCGACAGCGGGCTACGTCCAATATGAGCTGAGTGGACTCCCTAATCCTTACTTTCTTAGTAATGCAAGTACGGTTGTCATTCGCGATGAAGACAAATCAGTAGCATATTTTGCTATAGCTACTGATCGCGACTACATTATTCCAATGGATCGCGGTGACGGCTATCACAATAATTGGCTCCTTGAGACCACTACCAGCTTTACTGGCCTTGGGCCAACGAATATGTACATGAGGGACGTCATGCAAGAGGAGTACACCAAGCAGGTATGGCTACTCTTCAGTAAAGGTAGTGCTGCCGGCACATACAATTTCACGATGCGCATTCTCACTAAGCCTGGCCCGCAAGCGCCTTACCCTGAACTGAGCCTGCATGCAGATGTCACTTACTCTGGCACTGCGAAAGAAGTACCGGTTTTCGAATGGATGGCAGAAGCAGACGCAAGGGGCGACTTCGAAATTGCTCGGGACATTCCATACTATGATCCGACACAGGTACCCGAGCCTGGAAGTTTGGCGCTTTTGGCAATCGGCGCGCTCGGTGCTGCTGGAGCAGCTCGCCGCCGCAAAGCTGAGACACCGAAGTAATAGGCAAAAAGCCCCACGTTATCGCTGACTGCGGGGCTTCGATTTCTCCGTCTGGATACGCTGCAGGCTCCCATTAGGGAAGCTCTACACGTCGATTGCTGGAGTGGCCCGTGCGTGGGCCAGGCGGCGAGCCTCAGAACTATCCACTAGGTAGGCCACAAATGCAAAAGGCCCACCGGAATGGCGGGCCTTTTTGCTAGACGAACGCCGGTTGTATTGCTGGCCGGGTACTTGACTGCCTCGGATGACGTTGGCGCCGAAGCGCGCATTACGTGGATCGAGGGATATGTAAAGGCTGCGGTTTACGCCCTGTTCTTTTAAATCACAACCGGAAAAGCGATTTAGTGAGGCAAACTTATGCCCGACTGGACTCGTTCCGGCGCAACTTAGAACAGGAACCTTAATACATCGCAGATGCAAACAGATCTGTTACTTGCGGTCCGCCCTGCAGAAACGCATACACTCGATCCCATTGGATTGGCTGCTGTTTTTCCCAACTCTGATATGCTAACTGATCTAACAGTTCATGGCGCGCTCGCTTGCAAAGCTCTGTCAGTGCCTCAGTCTCAGAGGCAGAATCGATTTGAAGATGAGTCAAAGCCGCGACAACGGTTGTCTTCCCGATAATCACAGCACTTAACCAATCTCCCTTGCCTTCTCGCAGTCTATTCTCGGCGTAGTCAACTGACTCTTAACTGTCAAGAGGTATCCGAAAGCCTCATTGACTTTGTTCAACCGAATGACGAACCCGGGATTCTGTACCCGAGAGTGCAACTCCTCAAGCTTGCCAGCTTCGATCTTTCCTATTACGACATCACGTGCCGCCTTCGCTATTTCGGCCAACTGGTCGGTAAACTGACGCACTACATCGTCGACAGTCCAGGTAGACTGAGCGGCTTCGCGCGGGGCATACTTATCAACCGCTCTGTCAATAACACGATCCGCTACTATTAGCGCTTTATTAAGAAGGAATGAGGATATTGTAGGAAATATCATAGGCTTGTGAGTTGAGTGTACGTGCATCAAGGACCGCTATTGACACGTTGTAAGTAGAAATTAAAAGCTATCTCTCACGCGAAAAACCTTCCCTCCTGGCACTTTTCGTGATTCCGCCACACACGAAGCTCTGCAACGCTGTGGCAATCCTTATCTATGCCATTTTGCGCAGTCTAGCTTGAGCCCTTGCACTATGCGCTTGGTACAGCCCTTGCAGCTCAAATACCATGTCGTTGATTCGCTCAATCTCCAGCACACCACCTTGGATCGGCTCACGGCCAGTGCCGGCGCAGTGGGCGCAGATCCGGCCAGCCACAACCTTCGTCCCGTTGCATGCGGGGCACTCGCCGCCCCGCCAGTGCGCTAGGCTGACGCGCGCGATCTTGGCGTACATGGCATACGCAGCCTTGATGTCCCACTCGGCTTTAATGTTCATCCACTTCCGCTCAAAGCCCTTACGCGCTACTTCGCCAGTCCACACGCGCAGCAACACACCCAAGTCGCGGCGCTGCTCTCGATTGCCTGCGGAGGCACGCCAGCGATGCTGGCTCGCAGCAGCATGGGGCCGAATAACGCACCCGAACCGCCCGACAGATCGGCAAGCGCTGACGCGACCAGCGGCTCAGTCTGATGGTGCTGGTCGTCGTCTTGCAGATTGTAAGTGCTCAGCGCTTGCCGGTTTCGTTCAGCGAACATTTTTTCTCCATAGAATTTTTAGGAGATTACCAGCAGCAAGAACCGGTTAAGTCGTGCCCGAGGTTTTCCAAATAGCAATCTTGTGGTTTTTCGTGCTCATCATCAATAAATTAATTAGCATGAAATTGAATTAAAGCAATAATATCAAATTACTTATCATCTAGGCTAATGACGTTTTATATACCGATATGAAATTTATCGATACTGCAGCCCTCATCCTGACGATCACTTCCAACATCATGTTTCTTAATGGTGCCCATGCCGCGCCGGACCCTGAGATTTGCAAGTTTCGAGGACAAGTGATGGAGGGGGTAGCGCGAGGCAGAGGTGATGGCTTAAGCAAGACGAGGGCAACTGAAATACTTCAAAAACAATTCGAAAAAAAGTCCTCTAGTCTCGCAGAAATGATAGACATCGTCTACGTTGAACTAAAGGACATGTCGCCAAAATAGGTTGCTGCCGCTTTTGAATATGCTTGCCTGCAAGGAATTCATTAATTTCGTAGCCTCGAGGATTACTAAAATTCTTCCACCGCCCAGCCACCACCCTCTTTCTTGGGCTTTGCCCGGACGGCGAAGAAACGTAAAGGATAGAGATCGGCCGCGATTTTGATTTTCGCGCGAGCGCCATTTTGCCGGAATCCATTCACCTCGTGCATCTCTAGTGCGCCGTCCGCCAGCATGACGGCGAAGTCCGGTGTGTAAGAAGTGTTATTAGCCAGCCGGAGCTTGACACCCTCAAACTTGAACCACGCCACCTCGCCAGCATAGCGCCGCGCGTTGAGGGTGGCGGCGTATGCGTCCTCTGTCTTGTTCATCGAGCCGACTTTAAGCCGGCCCAGCGCCTGAAGCGCGCGCTGAGCGGTCACTGGCGCGCCTCGATCGACAATGCCACCGCGCTGGCCAGCTTATGCGACCGGGCGTTGAACCAACGGAGCACCACGTGCGACCGCACCACGCTGATCACCGTGTAGATCATCCCCAAAACAAAGTTGGCGCCGGGCGTGATGTGGAAGCCAAACAGCGGGAAGATAAATATATTGGCCGTGAAGTTGATCCCGAAACCGATCACCACGTTGATGATTGTCGATGAAGGGGCCGAGTCGAGTTCGCGTCATGTCGGCATCCCGGTAAAGTTGATGGTGTAATGAACCGGGTTGCGGTCGACGTATCGGTCGATGATGTCGGCAGCGCCAGCGTTCAAGGCCGGGTAGAACGGCATCGCGCGCGGCGGTCGGTCGTCCGTGAACTTCCCCTGCATCATGGGGTCGCGCAGCACCACTGCTCCGGAAGGTCGAAAGTAGCTCGATAAGGGAGATCGTGAAAAAGAAAAAGGCCAATCCGAAGATTGGCCTAAGTCCTTGATTTTTTGGTCGGGGCGAGAGGATTCGAACCTCCGACCCCGTGCACCCCATGCACGTACGCTACCAGGCTGCGCTACGCCCCGACTAGTCAATAATTATATCAGAGCCACAAAAAAAATCTTGCGCTTTTGCCATACCCATTGCGGCGGTATGGCCCGGCGCTGACTTCCGCTTATTTCCGCTTACTTCCACTCCCCACGCAACGTCATCACCTGCTGCTGCAGATATTCCGGCGTCGCCAGCTCCGGTGCTACTGGCGTGCCCACCGCCAGCGACAGTTGTGAGCGCATGCCGCGTGCGATGCGCCGGCCGAACAGGTTGCCCTGGTCACGTGTAAACCAGCTGCCCCACAGGCCGCGCAGCGCCATCGGGATCACCGGCACCTTGTTGCGCTCGACGATCTTGGTGATACCGCTCCGGAATTCGCTCATCTCGCCCGTCTTGGTCAGGCGCCCTTCCGGGAAGATGCAGACCAGCTCGCCGTCATGCAGTGCGTGGGCGATGTCGACGAAGGCCTTTTCCATCGTCCACGGGTCTTCCTTGGCCGGCGCGATCGGGATCGCATTGACGGCGCGGAAAATCCAGCGCAGGAACGGCGTCTTGAAGATGCGGTGATCCATCACGAAACGGATCGGGCGCGGGCTGGCTGCGTTGATAACGATCGCATCGACGTAGCTCACGTGATTGCAGACCAGCACCGCCGGGCCGTCGGCCGGGATGTGCGAGGTGTCGATCATGCGCACGCGATAGACGGTATGGATCAAAATCCAGGCCAGGAAACGCATCAGGAATTCCGGCACCAGCGAGAAGATATAAATCGCCACCACCACATTGAGCAGCGCCGTGGTCAGGAAGAGTTCCGGAATCGAGAAGCCCTGTCCCAGTAGCAGGATCGCCACGCCGGCCGAGGCCACCATAAAGACCGCGTTGAGGATGTTCATGCCGGCAATCGTGCGCGAGACGTGCTTCTGGTCGCAGCGCGTCTGGATCAGCGCGAACAGCGGCACAATGAAGAGGCCACCGAACACGCCGATCATCACCAGGTCGAACAGGATACGCAAGGCGCCCGGCTGGCCCAGCAGCGCCAGCCAGTCGACAATTGCCGTACCCGCCGTGAAGCCCGAGCTGGCGAAATACAGGTCGATGCCAAACACCGACAAGCCGATCGAGCCGAACGGCACCAGGCCGATCTCGACCTTGTGGCCCGACAGGCGTTCGCACAGCAGCGAGCCGGCGCCGATGCCGAGCGAGAACACGGTCAAGAGCAGCACAAACACGCTGTGGTCACCGCGCAGGTAATCCTTGGAAAACACGGGGAACTGGGCCAGCAGCAGCGCGCCATAGAACCAGAACCACGAGTTACCGAGCATCGACAGAAACACGGTGCGGTTCTTGCGCGAGAACGCCAGATTGCGCCACGATTCGGCAATGATGTTGCGGCTGATGCGCAGCTCTGGCACCGGCGCCGGCGATGGCGGGATGCGCCAGCTGGCCAGCAGGCCCAGCACGGCGAAGAACAGCGTCGCACCGGCCACCAGCATGATGCCGTTCGGCCTGCCAACCAGCACCGCGCCGGCCACTTCGCCCAGCAGGATGCCGACGAACGTTCCCATTTCGACGACGCCATTGCCGCCAACCAGTTCATCGGGCTTCAGGTTTTGTGGCAGGTAGGCGTACTTGACAGGCCCGAACAGCGTCGAGTGCATGCCCATGCCGATCACGGCCGCGATGAGCAGCCACAGATTGTGCGTCATCCAGCCGATACCGGCGACCAGCATGATCGCGATCTCGGCGATCTTGACGATACGCGCGAGTTTGGCCTTGTCGAACTTGTCGGCGAGCTGGCCGGCCGTGGCCGAGAACACCACGTACGGCAGGATGAACAGGCCGGGGATCAGGTTGTTGATGAGCGAGGGGTCGAGCGTGGTCCAGTTCAGCGCGTCGTAGGTCATCACGACCAGGAGTGCCGTCTTGAACAGGTTGTCGTTGAACGCGCCCAGGAACTGGGTCCAGAAAAAGGGGGCGAAACGGCGCTGGGTCAGCAGGGAGAATTGGCTCGGTTGGCGCATGCTGGAGGGCTCGGGTGACTAGGATGCCGTAATGTACAACGGCAAGCACGGCCGAACAAAGCATGTTTCTCATATTCATGCTTGCGTATTCGCATCTGATACTGGAGGTCGTGGCCGGCGATACGAAGCAGCCCTGAAGAATCACGCTGCACTACCCGGCCCGCATGATGCGGGTGACCCTAAGCCAAGCGGCCACCCCATGGTTCTACGCTACTTAGCCCAGCGATTCCAGGCGAATCCGCGTCACCTTGCCAATCACGGCCGGCATTGCCTCGATTCTGGCGATTGCCGCATCGATGCTCTTCTCCTGCGTCTGGTGCGTGAGCATGATGATGTCGATATTGGCCTGGTTGCCCGGCTCTTTCTGCAGCACGGCATCGATCGAGATGTTGCCGTCGGCCAGGATGCGGGTCAGGTCGGCCATCACGCCCAGTTGATCCTGCACGTGCACGCGCAGGTAGTAGCTGGTGGTGATGTCGGCCATCGGCATGATCGTCACGTCGCTCATCTGGTTTGGCTGGAACGCCAGGTGCGGCACGCGGCCGGACGGGTCCACGGTGGCCAGGCGCGTCACATCGACCAGGTCGGCGATCACGGCCGATGCGGTGGGCTCTGCGCCAGCGCCCTTGCCGTAGTACAGCGTGACGCCCAGGGCATCGGCATGCACCAGCACGGCGTTCATCGCGCCCTCGACATTGGCGATCAGGCGCGCGGCCGGGATCAGGGTCGGGTGCACGCGCAGCTCGATGCCTTCGCCGGCGGCAGTCGTGGTGCGGCGGGTGATGCCCAGCAGCTTGATGCGGTAGCCCAATTGTTCGGCGTAGCGGATGTCCACCGCCTGCAACTGGCTGATGCCTTCCACATAGGCCTTGTCGAACTGCACCGGGATGCCGAAGGCAATCGCCGACATGATCGTCAGCTTGTGCGCAGCATCGACGCCTTCGATGTCGAAGGTCGGATCGGCCTCGGCATAGCCCAGCGCCTGCGCCTGGGCCAGCACGGTGGCGAAGTCCAGGCCCTTGTCGCGCATCTCGGACAGGATGAAGTTGGTGGTGCCGTTGATGATGCCGGCCACCGATTCAATGCGGTTGGCAGTCAGGCCTTCGCGCAGCGCCTTGATGATCGGGATGCCGCCGGCCACGGCGGCCTCGAAGGCGACGATCACGCCCTTCTCTTGTGCAGCGGCGAAAATCTCGTTGCCGTGCAGCGCCACCAGCGCCTTGTTGGCGGTGACCACATGCTTGCCGTTGGCAATGGCTTGCAGTACCAGTTCGCGCGACAGCTCGTAGCCGCCGATCAGCTCGACAACGATGTCGATATCGGGATGGTTCACCACGGCGAACGGGTCGCTCACGACCTCGACGCCATCGCCGGTGACCGTGCGTGCGCGCTCGGTATTGCGCGCGGCGACCATCGTCACTTCGATGCCGCGGCCGGCGCGGCGGCGGATGTCTTCCTGGTTGCGCTTGAGTACGTTAAAGGTGCCGGCACCAACGGTGCCGATGCCCAGCAGGCCAACTTGAATCGGTTTCATAAAATCTGTTTCTCGTGAGGTCTGGGCGCGACGCGCTGAATCAGGCGTGGCGCCGTCGGTAACCGTCGAGGAAGCGCGCAATGCGTCCGCAAGCGTCGGTCAGGTCGTCGGAATTAGGCAGGAACACCAGCCGGAAATGGTCCGGGGCGATCCAGTTGAAGCCGGTGCCTTGCACCAGCAGCACTTTTTCCTCGGTCAGCAGTTCGCAAATGAACTGCTGGTCGTCCGTGATCGGGTACATCTTCGGATCGAGGCGCGGGAACATGTAGAGCGCAGCTTTTGGCTTCACGCAGGACACGCCCGGTATATCGGTAAGCAATTTGTAGGCGAGATCGCGCTGCCGGAGAAGACGGCCGCCTGGTCCCACCAGGTCATTGATGCTCTGGTGGCCGCCCAGCGCGGTCTGGATCGCGAACTGGCCCGGCGCGTTGGCACACAGGCGCATCGAGGCCAGCATGTTCAGGCCGTCGATATAGCCCTTGGCATGGCGCTTCTCGCCCGAGACCACCATCCAGCCGGCGCGGTAGCCACACGAGCGGTAGTTCTTCGACAGGCCGTTCAGGGTCACGAACAGCACGTCGTCGGCCAGCGATGCCATCGAGACGTGCTCGGCCATGTCGTACAGCGTCTTGTCGTAGATTTCGTCGGCGTAGATGATCAGCTGGTGCTGGCGCGCCAGTTCGATGATCTCGAGCAGCACTTCGCGCGGATACAACGCGCCGGTGGGATTGTTCGGGTTGATGACGACGATGGCGCGCGTGTTCGGCGTGATCTTGCTGCGCATGTCGGCGATGTCGGGCATCCAGCCGGCGCCTTCGTCGCAGATGTAGTGGCGCGGCGCGCCGCCGGCCAGGCTGACGGCGGCGGTCCACAGCGGATAGTCGGGCGCCGGCACCAGTACCTCGTCGCCATTGTTCAGCAAGCCCTGCATCGACATGACGATGAGTTCGGACGCCCCGTTGCCCAGGTAGATGTCGTCGATCGTCACGCCGGTGATGTTTTTCTCTTGCGTGTAGTGCATGATCGCCTTGCGCGGCGCGAACATGCCTTTGGAGTCCGTATAGCCGGCCGCGCCATGCATATTGCGGATCATGTCGCTGACGATCTCGTCCGGCGCATCGAAGCCGAACACGGCAAGGTTGCCGATATTGAGCTTGATGATCTTCTGGCCGTCTTCTTCCATCTGGCGCGCCTGCTCCAGGGCCGGTCCGCGGATCTCGTAGCAGACGTCGTCGAGCTTGTTCGATTTGGCAATCGGTCGCACAGTATCCCCTGGAAAATCGCCTGCACTGTTGCAGTGCGCAAAAATACCATTCTGCCCAAAGCGCACGGTTTAGGCAACCTTGCCGATCCGGTTACAATGGGCATCCGCACAGTCACCGCTTACCAGCGTCCACTTCGCCTATCGCCATGAAGCTCCATTCCGACAATACCCAGCAATACCAGACCGTCACCGGCGTCGATGCCAGCGGCGTCGAGATCAATGCCCAGCGTTACGACTACAGCCTGACGCTGCTGCCGGAGGTCCCGCCCCGCCCGTGGAACGTCACCGATTTTGACCAGCTCACCGCCGCCCACTTCGATGAACTGGCGCAAGATGCGCCAGACGTCGTCATCCTCGGCACCGGCGCGCGCCAGCGCTTCGTGCACCCGCGCCTGGTCACCAGCCTGTCGAGCCGGCACATCGGCGTGGAAAGCATGGACAACGGCGCCGCCTGCCGCACCTACAACGTGCTGATGGGCGAAGGCCGCAAGGTCACGCTGGCCCTGATCCTCGAACGCACCGCCTGAATCGCTACAACAGCGGTTCAACAGGGCCGCAAACGTTTCAATCCGGGTAAATATTGCGATTCTGCCCACAAGAGTACTAGCGGCGGATAGCACCGACGGATTATCATGGGGTGCCGCTCCCCGCCATGGCGCGCCGGGAGGGTCACCCTGCAGCTGCGCTGCGACCGTCAGGAGAAACCCGTGGCCGAGAGCCAACTTGCAACCTTTGCCCCCTTCACCGCCCCGATGACGGGCGAGAAACCGTTCGAACTGCTCGGCCGTCCCGCCAAGTACACGGTGCTGTACTTTTATCCCAAGGACAATACCCCTGGCTGCACCACCGAGAGCATCGCCTTTCGCGAAGCGTATCCCGAGTTCCAGGCACTGGGCGCCGACATCTACGGCTTGTCCCGCGATTCGCTGCGCTCGCACGAGAACTTCAAATCCAAGCTCGGCCTGCCGTTCGAGCTGATCTCGGACGCCGATGAAGCCGTGTGCACGCAGTTCGACGTCATGAAGATGAAGAACATGTATGGCAAGAAAGTACGGGGGGTCGAGCGCAGTACGTTTGTCATTGACGCTCAAGGCCGATTGGTGAAAGAATGGCGTGGCGTGAAGGTCAGTGACCATGTGACTGAAGTGCTGGAATTTCTGAAGAGCCAGCCCTGACAATGGATGGCTCCAGTTTGTTCAACCTGCTGGATCGCTACCGCCTATTTTGAGTCGACCTGTAATTCAACCTGTCCTGCATCTGCACTATCCCCACCCGGTTGCCCGCCGGGCCGGCGCATTTCCCGGCTCGGCCGTGTTGCAACAGTTCAACCGTAACGCCCCTTTTCCCTGTTTAGTTGCGTCATTTCGTGCGCCAGCGCCATGTGGCCCGCGCGCGCACGGTCTTCCAGACTTTTTTTAGATTGAGAACCTGATGCCACTGCCAAAAATGCCAAATGAACCAGCAACCATGCTGCTGGTCAAAGATTACCCCAAGGCCGAACCCGGTCGTTCGCCGGTGCGTTCGATCTCGGCCAAGCCCGATCCTGAAGTCGATGACCTGATCAGCGGTCAAGCAGTGCCGACGCCGAAGTCGCGCGCACGCCGCAAAGCGCAAGACACCCTCGCCGCGGCGCAAGCACCCGTGCGTGCTGCCCCGGTTGCCGAAGCGAAGCCGCAGGCTGCTCCTGAAGTTGCCTCCAACGCTGCCCCGAAAGCAGCGCCTCAAGCTGCACCTCAGGCACCGAACGTTGCCCCGATCTCGGCCAAGCTGCGCGAGCAGGATGCCGAGCAACTCCATTCCACCAAGCAGAAGCCAGTGGAAGCGCCAGTCAAGTCGTCCACCAGCCGCAAGGCCGACCGTTCGGGCCTGACCAAGGTGTTCGTGCTCGACACCAACGTGCTGATGCATGACCCAAGCTCGCTGTTCCGTTTCGAGGAACACGACGTCTATCTGCCGATGATGACGCTCGAGGAACTCGACAACCACAAGAAGGGCATGTCCGAAGTGGCGCGCAATGCACGCCAGGTGTCGCGCACGCTCGACGCGCTGATCGCCAACGTCGACGACGACGCGATCGAGTCCGGCATTCCGCTGTCCAAGCTGGGCAACAAGGATGCCAAGGGACGCCTCTTGTTCCAGACCCGCCTGACGAGCGCGCCGCTGCCGGAAGGCCTGCCGGAAGGCAAAGCCGACAACCAGATCCTGGGCGTCGTGCGCGCACTCGAGCAGCAGCAAGCGGGCCGCGCGATCGTGCTGGTGTCGAAAGACATCAATATGCGCATCAAGGCGCGCGCCATCGGCTTGCCGGCTGAAGACTACTTCAACGACCACGTGCTGGAAGACAGCGACCTGCTGTACTCGGGCATCGTCCAGCTGCCGGACAATTTCTGGGACACGCACGGCAAGGACGTCGAATCGTGGCAGGAAAACAAGAACGGCAACTCGGCGACCTACTACCGCGTCACCGGTCCGTTGATTCCGACCCTGCTGGCGAACCAGTTCGTCTACATGGAGCCGAAGGATGGCCAGTCGCCGCTGTACGCCCAGGTCAAGCAGATCGACGGCAAAACCGCCGTGCTGCAAACCCTGCGTGACTATAGCCACAACAAGAACAATGTGTGGGGCATCACGGCGCGCAACCGCGAGCAGAACTTCGCACTGAACCTGTTGATGAATCCGGAGTGCGACTTCGTCACGCTGCTGGGCCAGGCCGGTACCGGCAAGACCCTGCTGGCCCTGGCCGCCGGCCTGGCGCAAGTGCTCGAGACCAAGCTCTACAACGAGATCATCGTCACCCGCGTGACGGTGCCGGTCGGTGAAGACATCGGTTTCCTGCCAGGCACCGAGGAAGAAAAAATGTCGCCGTGGATGGGCGCATTCGACGACAACCTCGAAGTGCTGATGAAGTCCGACGGCGATGCCGGTGACTGGGGTCGCGCGGCAACGCAGGACCTGATCCGCTCGCGCATCAAGATCAAGTCGCTCAACTTCATGCGCGGCCGTACGTTCGTCAACAAGTTCCTCATCATCGACGAAGCGCAGAACCTGACGCCCAAGCAGATGAAGACGCTGGTCACGCGCGCCGGTCCTGGCACCAAGATCCTGTGCCTGGGTAATATCGCGCAGATCGACACGCCGTATCTCACCGAAGGCTCGAGCGGCCTGACCTATGTGGTCGACCGCTTCAAGGGCTGGAACCACGGTGGCCATGTCACGCTGGCACGCGGCGAACGCTCGCGCCTGGCCGATCACGCCAGCGACGTGCTGTAACAAGTTTTACCGCCTGCCTCGTGCAGGCGCAGTACCGCAACGCCCGCCCTTACCGGCGGGCGTTTTTTTTGGCGCAGCATTTCTGGGTCACCACGGCTCCAATGATGACAAACCCGCTATGATCGAGGCTGGGTAGAATTGTCCCTAGATCACCTGGCAGGGAATGCATCATGAAATTTCGTTTTTGGGGAGTACGCGGGTCGATCCCGTCTCCGGGGCCACGCACGGCGCGCTATGGCGGTAACACGACCTGCATCGAGGTGCGCACCGATGACGACACGCTGATCGTGCTCGATGGCGGCACCGGCCTGTTCCCGCTGGCCCAGCACCTGCTGGCCCAGCCGCCCGTGCACGCCAATCTCTTCATCACGCACAGTCACTGGGATCACATCCATGGCCTGCCCTTTTTCACGCCGCTGTTCGTCAAGGGCAGCCGCGTGCGCCTGCATGGCGCGCACGATCCGGTCACGGGCCGTGGCATCGAGCACGTGATGGGTGTGCAGCTGCAAAACAGCTATTTCCCGGTCGGCGAAACGGACATGAGCGCCACCATCGAGTACTGCACGCTGACGATCGGTGAACCGATCGCGGTGGGCGATGCGCTGGTGGCGAACGTGGTGACGAACCACCCGGTCACCAACCTCGGCTACCGCATCGACTGCAACGGCAAGTCGGTGTTCTTCACGGGTGACCACGAGCCCTGGTACAACCCGCATGCGGCCGGACACCCGCTATACGAGGTGGCAGAACTGCAGATGCGCGAAGCCGAACGTCGCATGGACGCCGTGATGGCGGGCGTGGACGCGCTGATTGTCGATTGCTCGTACACGCGCGACGAATACCCGTCCAAGCGGGGCTGGGGCCATGGCACCTTTGACGGCGCCATCGCGATGGCACTGCGCGTTGGCGCACGCACGCTGTACTGCACGCACCACGAACCGACCCGCGGCGACGATGAACTCGAGACGGTGTTTGCCGAAGTAATGGCGCGCCATGCCGGCTGCCTGGGCGAGCTGCAGGTGCTGCTGGCCTACGAAGGCCTCGCCGTCGATCTCGGCTAGCCGACGTCACGCCCACGCTCACCTGTCAATTCTGTCAGGATAACGCCCGCGGCTTCCGGCGTAGAATGATGTGCGGCTGTCAATACCGAACAGCCACTCTACCGAGCCTGCCACCATGACCTTTCCGCTGACATCACTCATCACCTCGTGCGCTGCCGCCCTGCTGCTGGCCGCTTGCACCACCCCTGCCCCTGCCAGCCCTGCACCCGACGGCGCAAAGACGGCGAGCGTGCGCGAAGAACGCAGCACCCCGATCGGCACCTACCTGCCACGCAAGAAAGGCCAGACGGCCAACAACGCCGGCACCGTCAGCGAGGTCGAGCGCGAGAACATGAAAAATTCCAGCGTCGGCACGGGCGCGATGACGCAGCACTGACGCGGCACTGAGGCGCGGCACTGCGGCGCGGCACTGCGGCGCGGCATCCACAAACAGAAAACGGCGCCGAGGGCGCCGTTTTCAATGGTGGTCAAGCCACGATTACATGATCTTGGTGCCGATCCACCAGGCCACCGCCGCCATGAAGGCCGACGCCGGAATCGTGAAGATCCACGC
>Ga0308164_10000895_pt1 | contig 39721 bp, 44 predicted proteins | sample PhyTR2_FD_201031 | JGI IMG/M metagenome (GOLD analysis project Ga0308164, IMG submission 201031) | Phyllosphere microbial communities from UC Gill Tract Community Farm, Albany, California, United States - DLSLT.R2 | ecosystem: Host-associated > Plants > Phyllosphere > Unclassified | place: USA...
TCCCATTCGCTACACCAGCCTTGGTTTGGCTGTTTGCGAAGCCATGATGCAGGGCATGCCCATTATCGGATTAGCCACTACTGAAATGTCGGTGACAATAAAAAACGGCTATTCCGGATTTATAAGAACCGATATCGAAATGCTAAAAAAAGACATGGAGTTGCTGCTCGAAGATCAGGCGCTAGCCTTACAAATGGGCAACAATGCACGTAAAACAGCTGAAGAACGCTTTGGTATTGAGCGGTTTACCCGCCAATGGCATCAGCTGTTTGAAGAAGTACGGGCGCAAAAACTTACACCATCAACTAATCACATCTAAAACTATACCTATGACTAACAGAATTGCATTTATCAGTGAACATGCTTCACCACTTGCCCTACTCGGAGGAAAAGACAATGGCGGCCAAAATGTTTATGTAGCCGAAATTGCAAGACAATTGGGAGAACAGGGCTACCAGGTCGACATTTTTACACGTAGGGAAAATATCATTTCAAAAGAGGTAAATACTTTCTGTAAAAACGTGCGTGTGATCTTGGTAGATGCCGGTCCTAAGGAACAAATTGATAAGGAAGATTTGCTTCCCTACATGAGGGATTTCAGGAAGGAAATGGAATATTTTATCAAGCGCAATAAGATTTCTTACCGGCTTATACATGCCAACTTCTGGATGTCTGGCTTGATTGCCATGGAACTGAAAGAACGACTGGATATACCTTTTGTGATTACCTTCCATGCCCTTGGCCACATTAGAAAGATGCACCAAAAAGAAATGGACCGTTTCCCGCCCGAGCGGGTTGATATTGAACGTGCCATTGTTCAACGTGCAGATAAGATAATTGCCGAATGCCCTCAGGATGAAGATGACCTGCGCACGTACTACCGTGCTGACCCTGAAAAGATGGTGATGATTCCCTGCGGTTTCAGTCCGGATGATTTTTACCCTATTGCAAAATCAACAGCAAAAAAGCTTCTCGAAATAGTGGAGGACGAGAAAATAGTACTCCAATTAGGCAGGATGGTGAAACGCAAAGGTATAGACAATGTTATTGAAGCGTTCGCGAAGGTAAAAACTGGTCATAAATTGCGCCTGATTATCGTTGGTGGCGAACAGGGCTCGTCGGGAACTGATCCTGAAACGGAGCGACTTAAGCAGCTTACGAAACAGCATGGCATTGAAGATTCTGTGGAATTTGTCGGTCAGAAAAACCGCGACCTGTTAAGGTATTATTACAGCGCAGCAGACATTTTCATCACAACGCCTTGGTACGAGCCGTTCGGAATCACGCCTATTGAGGCCATGGCTTGTGGCACTCCGGTTATAGGTGCGGCTGTGGGCGGCATTAAATTTACGGTTAAAGATGGGCATACGGGTTACCTCGTTCCACCGAAACAGCCACAGCTGCTGGCAGAGAAAATCGAACATTTATTATCCAACCCGTCTCTGCTAAGTGATATGTCTGCGAACGCAATAAAACATGTTCAGGAGAATTTCACATGGAAAAAAGTGGCAGGACAATTACATCATTGCTATCAAAGTATCCGGGCAAATCAGCAGAAAATGCAACAACAAGAGTTTGAAATGATTCAGCATGCCTTCGAAGAAGGCGCAAGAACTTTCGAACTTACATCGAGATTATTGAGTACAAAAATTGCATTGGCAGGCGAAATGATGAGCAAGGCATTAAAAGCAGGGCACAAAATATTGGTTTGCGGAAACGGCGGCAGTGCTGCCGAAAGCCAACACTTCGTAGCCGAACTGGTGGGGCGTTTCGAGGTTCCGCATCGAAAAGGGCTACCTGCAATTTCGCTCAATGCAGATACAGCCATTATAACGGCCTGGGCAAACGATTTTGGATATGATGATGTTTTTGCAAGACAGGTACAGGCCTATGGAGATCATGGAGATATATTACTTTGCTTAAGCACCAGCGGCAATTCGGATAACATTATCAAAGCCATGCAGATGGCTAAAAAGAAAGGAATGTGCTGCATTAACATGCTGGGTAACGACGGGGGCCGTGCTGCAAGCTACGGGGAAATGAATCTTGTGGTTCCTTCTAGCAGTACTCAACGCATCCAAGAAATGCACCTCCATATGGTGCATCTGCTTTGTACCATTATCGAAAACCGCATGTTTAATGTTGCCTTCACCAACAAAACAGCAGCCAAAGAACAGCTCTTGCCTGCCCTGGCAAAATCTGAAACAATATATAACAGTTATGGCAGCTAAGTACGCAATATTTTTGGATAAAGACGGAACGCTCATTCCCGACATTCCATATAATGCAAATCCCGACTTGATCAGCCTGGAAAAAAATGTTGGCGAAACCCTTGCAAAACTTGCGCCGTACTTTGCACTGATTATAGTTTCCAATCAGAGCGGACTGGCATTTGGTTATTTCGATGAACATGACCTGCACAGGGTGAAAAAACGCATGACAGACCTTTTGAATGGCTATGGGGTTGACTTAAACGATTTCTACTTTTGCCCCCACCACCCCGATGGCAATGTAACGCCTTATGCCAAATTATGCGACTGCAGGAAACCCAATCCGGGATTGATTATCAGGGCTGCCGCCGAACACAATATTTGTTTATCAGGCTCTTGGATGATTGGAGATATTCTTAATGATGTACAGGCAGGTAAGGCTGCAGGTTGCAAGTCGATATTAATTGATAACGGAAATGAAACCGAATGGGATATGGACGGTGAGCCTCAACGTATCCCTGACTTTATCGCTCCTGATTTCGCTGCTGCAGGCAACTATATTTTAGAAAACTTAAAACATGAAAAGCACTTCAAACCCATATCAACAAATTTTAAACAACTTCAAAAATAAGAAAGTACTTGTTATCGGAGATCTAATACTCGATCGCTATCTCCAGGGTAACTGTAGCCGTGTGGCGCCAGAGGCAAGTGTTCCTGTTATTGATCTGAATTCGCAAAGAGACTGTTTGGGAGGTGCCGCAAACGTTGCCGCCAACTTACGGGCTTTAGGCGCTGAAGTAAGCTTATGTTCGGTGATAGGAAGTGATGAACATGGAAATTGCCTGATAAAGATGCTTCGAGATTTGGACATCAACACAGATTTAATATTAAATGAAAGCGAACGAACTACACTTTGTAAAACCAGAGTTAGTTCTTCCACACAGCTGATTGTGCGCTATGATGAGGGGAGCATTCACCCGATTACTACGGCGACGTGTACACAAATGATCGCAGCGATCACAGCAGTTTTTGCTCAGGTAGATGCTATTTTTATTTCAGATTATGAAAAAGGTGTCATTACGGGTGATCTGATTAGTGGATTAGAAAGAATTAACCAGCGCAATAAAAAAGTCTTTGCAGTAGATGCAAGGAATTACACCCTTTATGCCACGCTTGAACCTGAATTAATTAAACCAAATTACCTAGAAGCTTTAACACTATGCCAATCGAAACCGGTTGCTCGTAATCGGTTTGAACAGGTAAATAATTGGGGCGAATGCCTTTACAAGCATAGCAAAGCAAAAAACATCTTGCTCAGTATGGACGAGGACGGTGTGTGCTGCTTCGAAAAAGGGCGTTTCAGCTTTCACCACCTTGTGCAAAAAGTGGCAAACCCGCAGGTAAGCGGTGCCGGTGATACCTTTTTGGCCACTGCCTTGATGGCACTGCTCAGCGGCGGCGATATTTCCTGTTCTACTGCCCTTGCTGCAAGTGCAGCATCGGTCGTTATCAATAAACCTCATACCGCAGTATGTACCTTTAAAGAGCTGGAGGGAAATTTTAGCGAAAGGCCAAAATTATTACTGAATAAAACCAAGATTAAAGCACTTATTGAAAATTATAAAACACAGGGAAAACGAATCGTATTCACTAACGGATGTTTCGACATTTTGCACAGTGGGCATGTAAGCTATCTAAAAGGATCGAAAGCCGAAGGTGATATCCTTATTGTAGGATTGAACAACGACGAAAGTATAAAAAGGTTAAAAGGACTGCAACGGCCGATCAATTCTTTAGATGATCGTATCGAAGTCCTTTCAGAGTTGTCATGCATCGACCATATCATTCCGTTTGGAAAAACCGGTGATGACACCCCTGTTCCGCTCCTCAAACAAATCCGTCCGCATGTATTTGTGAAGGGAGGTGATTACCGCCATAAATTTTTGCCGGAAGAAAAAATGCTCCGTGATATAGGCTGCAAAATAGTTTTTCTGCCAACGGTAGCAAACAGGTCGACTACAGATGTAATTAGCAAAATTAAGCAGAACCTTACCCTCTTTAACACCAACACCTTAAATTAATGGATTGGAAATCTTGCAAGAAAATATTGGTCATACGGCCCGATAATATGGGCGATTTGCTAATGTCGGCTCCTGCGATCAGAGCCTTGAGTGAAAGCTTTAAGTGCGACATCAGTCTGCTTACCTCCACTATGGCATTGGAAGCATCGTCGCTTTTGCCATGGATAAAGGAGGTAATTTGTTATGATTTACCTTGGGTACAAACAGCAAATGGTTTAACTGCCGATGCTTTTGCGGATGTAATTGATGCAATCCGGTCGAGGGCTTTCGATGGTTGTGTCCTGTTCAATGTTTCCAGCCAAAACCCCGCCCCATCAATAATGATAGCTTATATGGCGGGCATTCCATTGCGTGCAGCCTATTGTCGAGAAAACCTTTACGGGCTGCTTACGCATTGGTTGCCAGACCCGGAACCTTATTTTGAAATCCACCACCAGGTAGCCCGAGATTTAAAGCTCTGCACCTTTATTGGAGCCAACACATCCGATCAACGCATCAGAATTGCCATACAAGAAGATGCAGCCGCCTTCAAATTAAAAAAATTCGGATTAAAAAAAGATGGCTTTTTCATCTTTCATATTGGCGTTTCAGAAAAAAAGCGGCAGTTTCCTGAAAAAGAATGGATACAACTGGCAAAACTCGTATCTGCTAAATACGGCCTCCCCATCCTATTAAGCGGCAACAGCAAAGAGCGGACAACGATAGTTCATATTGCTGCACAAATCGGTAGTGCTGCTATACCAGTGGCCGGTTTATTTAATCTGGAAGAACTAACACGTTGCATTGCCAGGGCAAGGGCAATGGTTAGCGTAAACACCGGACCGATGCATCTTTGTGCCGCAGTAGGCACACCTGTACTTGCCTTATATGCAAGAACCAACCCCCAACATATTCCCTGGATGGTTCCATATAGAATTATTGAATTTGATGTTCCCTCATCCTTGCACAGCAGTAACCAGGTTTTACGCTTTCAGGCAGAAAGGGCTTATCCTTCGCCGGTCGCATTTCCGAGCGCCGAAACGATACTTAATCTGTTTGACGATTTGCTCAATGAAACAGCATCTGCTTAACAGCCTGCTGTACCAGGCTATAGTCCGGTGTTTTTGTCCAATCGATGGTTTTATGCCTGTTTGTATCGAGCGGCCCCCATCGCTCTGGTTCTCCATCCATACTTATTACAACACTTTTTACTTTAAGTGCGGCAGCCAGATGTGCTATGCCTGTGCAATTCGCTATCAACCCTTTAGAACGTTTGAGCAAGGCCCCAGCCATCCCAAGATCGGTTTTACCCGCCAAAATTATCGGTTGTTCTTTCATCAATCCGGCCACCTCATACATGATTCCCAACTCTGCAGATGTGCCGGTGAACACCACCCCAAAAGCATGCCTTGCGCAATAATCGGCAATGCGGGCAAAGTCGGCGGGTGGCCACTGGCGCCATGCAGCACTTGAACCACAATGCATGCAGATGTAGTTTTCGCCTAAATTTAATTCATCCAGCCGGTCAAAATCAGCCTGATGTAAGGGGAAGAACATCTCCTTGTGTACCAGTGGTAACCCAAGGTGTTGCATTAAGGCAAGGTGCCGCAAACTTTCATGCCCTGCGTTCGGATAACGCATAAACAGAGGATTAACTGCAAGCTCAGCAGGATCAATAGCGAAACCCGCAACAGGGCTTGAGCCAGCGCACTTTTTAAGCATGGCATTAACAATCGTTCCGTTTCCCTGCATTTGTAAAATGATATCAAATGCCTCAAGGGAAATATCTTTGCAAAACCGGTTAAACTTTACCTCATCGAACGGAATTTCCGGCAATCCAGGATAGCCCGGGAAATCAATAAAACGGTCGAACAGCTTATTGTAACGCTCAATCAAATTCCTCGTGGCAGGTAGCCCGATGAAGACAATTTGTGCAGAAGGATATGCTGTGCGAAGGTTTTGAATTGCTGGCATGGCACACAACAAATCGCCAATCTTTAAAGCCCTGAAAACACCAATTTTTTTTAACTGCAATATAGCCTCCTTCATATTAAAAAAGTAGTTTTCGGTAACGAATCGCACCGCAAAGGCGGTAATAGACAGAGAGAAAGGGAATCATGGCAGAGGTAACCAGCATCTCGACTACGTGTTTGCCCGAACAACTGGTTTTCTGAAGCCTTTTGATCGCAAAATGAATGATTAATAAAAGCATCGCTGAAATAATCCATTTTGAAACTCTTGCGTGACCCGATAAGGCCGCAGCTAAGCCCATTAAACCAAGCAGTACAATGAGATAGTAATTCCAAATCGGGAAGCGCTGTATTTTTTGGCGGTAAAGCCCCGGATATTTTTTATACAGTAACACGTCACAAACACCTTTACATTGTTCTTTTAAGCTTACGCCCCAAGTTGCCTCACGCACAGGGTGAACAACTATTGCCTCCTCATTTCTGAAGATAGGAACATTTGCCATTAACAATTTAAATTCAAGATCAGAATCTTCACGCCAAGCCATTGCAAACCGCTCGTCAAACCCTCCTGTTTTGAACAGTGCAGCCTTGGTGCAGGCACAGTTCGCGGTTATAAACTCTGCCTCAGCAAGCTTTGAAGTGTTCAGTGCAAAGTCGGTTGGGTTTGGATCCAGGGGCACAACAGTTTTTCCACTATAAGCCGCCAATTCATGATTTTGATGGTAATCAAGAAAACTTTTCAGCCAGTCTTTGTGTGGCAGGCAGTCGTCATCGGTAAAAGCGACAAGCTGCGCACCAGCCATAAGCCATCCAAGGTTCCGGGCGGCGGCAGGACCTCTTTTTTCAGTTGTACAACGTAGAATTAGTTGAAAATTATAGTTAGGCTTGAGATTTTCAAGTGATTTTATAATATGCTCATCAGGTCCGTCATTTACCACAATGACTTCAAAATCACTAGCAGGCAAGCTTTGTTTATTCAATTCAGCTAAGCAACTAGTTAAGAGGCTCAACCTGTTGTAGGTTGGAATAACTACTGATATTTTCTTTTGCATCTGTTTTGGTAACTAAGTAAGATCCTATAATAAGTGCATCAAAGGGCGATGTCCAGAAACACTCAATGGCATCTCTTGGCGAACATACAATGGGCTTACCCAATGTATTAAATGAGGTATTAATCAGCACAGGAACGCCTGTAAGATCTTTAAAAGCACGTAGTAACTGATAATATCGCGGGTGTTGCTGTTCATTTATTGTTTGAACTCTGGCCGTTCCGTCTGTATGCCTTACGGCAGGGATTTGATCTTCCTTTTCTTTGAGTACATCGTAAATAAACAACATAAAAGGTGAAAATTCTGCATCCTTAAACCAGAAACGGGCATCCTCTTCCAGCACAACAGGAGCAACCGGGCGGAAATCTTCGCGGTCTTTCACTTCGTTAAGCATCGCTTGCATTCGGGGATCTATCGGAGAAGCCAATATAGACCTGCTGCCCAATGCCCGGGGACCAAATTCCATCCTGCCTTGGTACCAACCGATAATCTTGTTCTCCGCAAGTAAAGCTGCAGTTTCGGTTGCAACATCTTCCATTTTGGTAAAGGGAACTTTCGCCCAGGTTAAAAACCGTTCAATTTCTGTATCGCTATATTCAGGGCCCCAATAAACGTGGTTCAATACAAATTCCCTCCGATCTGTTTTTCTTTCGTTAATATCTACGTACATGGCCGCCCCAAGCGCTGTTCCCGAATCGCCGGCGGCAGGTTGAACCCAAACATTTTCAAACGGCCCCAAATCCCTTATTCTCGCATTTAAGACGCAGTTTAACGCAACACCGCCTGCCATTACCAAATTAGGAACCTTGGTTATCCGGTGAAGATAATTCACAAGTTCCAATACTGTTTCTTCCAAAACCAGCTGTAATGAGCGTGCAAGATCAAAATGGAATGCCGTGAAAGGCTCATCCCTCAACCTCGGGGCACCGAACCGCTCCTTTAAGTTTTCATTGCTTACCGTGTACAAACCATTGCTACCAACTTTGATTATCTCTCTGAAATGATCAGCAAATCGTGGCTGTCCGTAAGAGGCAAGTGCCATTACTTTATACTCATCAGAAGAATGCAAAAAGCCCAAATGTGTCGTCATGCGTTCATAAAGTAAGCCAAGAGAATGTGGTAAGTTCACCTGGTTAATCCTCGTCATCTCTGTTCCCTTGCCGATACCGTAAGTTGTAGATGCTACTTCTCCCCTTCCATCCAAGGTAAGTATTGCCGCCTCATGGTATGGCGAAGGGAAAAATGCGCTTGCTGCGTGTGCGGCATGATGATCTACATAATGCCATTGCCAATCGCTTGTTTTAGAGCCGTAAAATCGTTTTTGAAGGTGGTGCGGGTAGCCATCTACCAACTGATTCGGTGCATGCAAGATCGAAGACAGAAAAAGATTATCCCAAGGGTTATCCTCTGTACCCTGAGACGCATTGCCCGGGTAAAAAGGGATATCACATACCGCTTGGTTTTTCAGATTTGAATCTATAAGTAAACCAGGATCAAATGAGTAGGCAATGTGATCAACATCCCTTAAATGAATACCCGCAACCTTCAAACAATAATCTATTGCGTGGAAAGGTAGTTCATAGGTGTTAAAGGGGATAGGGCGTTTGCCATGTTTAATGTGGGTAAAGCGCTCATCTTCTGCAGCGGCAAGTAATATTCCATCTTTAAAAATACAAGCCGCAGAATCGTGAAAAACTGCATTGATACCGAGTGTAATCATACGATAAATGGTTTAAGTAAAGGAAGTATTCGCTTTTAGTAACCATTTCTATAAAGAAGTGATTTTGTTTTCTCAGAAACAGGTACAATTCACCAAGGCAATGGTAAAAATACGTACCGCAGATGCGTTATTACGTTGATATTATTCATCTTTATAGAAGGTGTTTTGGCTCGGATGGCAGGAATGTATTCACTGTTGGGTACTATGAGTAACGCTATTGAGAAAAGGTGTAATCAAAGCGTTCGTAAACACAACGGCAAACGACACCTTTCAAAGGTTCATGCCCATAGAATGTACTTGATGAAATTACTACAAAAAAAAAGAAAAATTAAAATTGAGCAGCAGTATTTATGAGCGCTCCTTTCGGGTATCTTACGCAATTTCTTGCTTCAACTACCCAAAATCATATATAAATACTTCTTTTTAGCATTTGATAACTTTATTATCTCTGTTATAGCTAAATTTATTTCCGGACGGGAAGACATCGGAGAACTAAGGCAAAGCCAGAAAACCAACAACTTAAAAAGCCCTCATTAGCGGTCTGTTTGTTATTAAAATAATGCTTGACTAAAAGAGGTCTTTAATACCGGACAACGCCATTGCCAAAATAATTTAAATGGAAAATTTTATGCAAAAAATTCTTGTACTTGATGATGATGAGGGCAATGCTGAAGCGATACAAGCGGTATTGGAGACCCAGGATTTTGAGGTTTTAAGCATTATTCATAGTGATGAGCTGGATTATTCAATCAGGAGCTTTAAACCCGACCTGATCGTAATGGATATCCTGTTGGATAAGGGTGACGGAAGATTACTATGTAATGCCATTAAACACGACTGTGAAACCAAAAATATTCCGGTTTTACTTATAACAGCCATGCTCGAATCGCAAGCAGAAAAACTTCCAAGCTTAGCCGATGGAATAATATATAAGCCATTTGATTACACCAGGTTTCACCGTAAAGTTCGTCGCCTTATTGCATGATGATCAGTTAATCAATAGCTATTTAAAGATTGAAAGGCGCAAGCAGGAGTTATACAGCCGGTTTCTCGCTGACAGAATCAATATCTTCATCCTGACCGGTTGGCCTAACAATAAGTCTAAGTGTTGGATCATTGGTTAAAAAACTCCAAAGCCAGTTGAATGCGAGTTTTACTTTATTTCTAAAGCCTGCAATAGGAATAATATGAATGAACAGCCACACCAGCCAAGCGAAAAAGCCTTTGAAAAATCCGTTAGGAAGATCTACAACAGCACGAAACTTAGAGATTATAGCCATTGAACCCTTGTCATTATACTTAAACGCATTCCACATGTTCTCATCAGTTCCATTGTTAAGGTTCTTCCCGAGGTGGTTGCCCTGCTGAATAGCCACCTGAGCAAGTTGGGGATGGCCGTTAGGAAAAGCCGCATCAGTGGTTTGAAAACACTGATCACCTATTGCAAATACATCCTGAAGTCCTGATACCCTATTAAATTCATCAACAAGAATTCTTCTACCTCTGCCCAGAGAAGTTTCGGGAATTCCTTTCACTTTCCTTGCAACAACCCCCGAAGCCCAAATAAGCGTTGATGAAAAAATTTCCGTCCCGTCAGACAGCGATACCTTGTCACCATCATAGTCTTGAACGAGCTTTCCGAGTAAAATCTCGACACCCAGCTTTTTGAGTACAGCAAGTGCCTCTTTCTGGCTTTTAATACTCATTGGCGCCAGAAGGGTTTGCAATCCGTCGATAAGGAAAATTTTTCCCGGCCATACATCCGCTTCAGGGTAATCTTTACTAATAATATTCCTACCCATTTCGGCAAGCATTCCCGCCAGTTCGACACCCGTTGGCCCGCCCCCGGCAATAACAATATTCGAATGTTTGATCCGATCTTCAATGGAGCTTGCACGCACAGATTTTTCAAGCTGCAACAGAACGTGATTTCTCAACTCCAGCGCATCATCGATAGTTTTCATCGGAAGTGCATATTTTTCTACCTGCCTGTTGCCAAAAAAATTCGTTTCCGTTCCCATCGCAAGCACCAAAATATCGTAATCTAAAGTGCCGTTATCGGTATTCAGCTTTTTCGCAATCGGATCGATATCCACTAATTCGCCCATAAAAAATTTGATGTTTCTGCTGTGAAACATCTTCCTAAAAGGATAACTGATGTTTGAGGATTCGATGAACGCCGTACCCACCTGGTATAATAGAGGTGGAAAAAAATGATAGTTATTGCGATCAACAACAATAACCTGATGATCCGCTTTCTTTGATAAGCGTTTCGCGAGATTCAAGCCGGCAAAACCGCCACCTAAAATTACAATTTTTTTCATATTGACTAACACTTAATAAGCACAAATGAAGCGATTCCTTGATTACCCTATGGCAACAGGCAAGATGGGTTCTCCATTCTTTTTTTTTGCCATTTATGCTTTTGGGATAAAGGCTTAAATGCCTCGGATTAATGGATTATGGTCTGTTTCTTCTTCATCATATTTTGGTGCGGATGCCGGGCTTTCTTTGTCTGCCTTCTTACCACTATTGAGACTTCCTTCTCCGGCGATTCCACGATAATCTGTATTTTCGGAAAGCTCCGTTTCTTTAACCAACTTGGTTTGGGGAGTTTTTTCCGATAGGTCATTTTCCATAATAGGTGATAATTAAAATTTGAAGGTAACTACCAGAAAAAACCTTTGCGAAACAAAAAAGGTTTTATAACTTTTTATGTTTTTCTCATAGGACGTCTACACTCGCCCGCAGTCTTGCTAAACCAGGCACTACAACCGTAGGTTTTATAGATTTTCAAAAACCACAGCTTAAAACTTAATGTTATGTATTGAAACTGTAACGAGAAAACATCAATAAAATATGATCAGCGAAACACTTAAACAGGTTGGGAAAATGCTCATAGCTAAAAAGCTTTCTCTGGCTTTTGCCGAAAGCGCAACGGCGGGCCGTTTAACTGCCGATTTTTCATTAATAGATCATGCGGGCGATTTTCTTAAAGGCGGTATAGCTTGTTACGATGCCGGTTTGAAAGAATCGTTATTGAATGTAGACCCTTCCATGATCGAAAAATTCACCCCTGAATCAATGGAGGTAACCAAAGCAATTACCCAAGGACTCAGCGCACTTATTCCCGCAGATATCCACATTGGCATTACAGGCCTTACCTGCCCCGGCGGAAGTGAAACGCCTGAAAAACCTGTGGGTACTATGTTTGTATATGCCATTAACGGTGGAAAACACATTTTTTCTGAAAGAATGAACTTTTATGGCAACCGCAAAGAAATTGTAACGGGTACAATTGAAAGAACTGCAAGGTTGCTGCAAAACTATCTCATCAACGCATAAATCAAAAGAAATGACCAATAACAAAAGGTTGCCTAAAAAAACCTGGCTTTATAGAAATGGGCTGTCCGTATTTTTCATCACCATCTTCATTATTACACTTGCCGCACAGGCCTTTACCGGCTGGAAGGAGCACAATAATGAGTTAACCGATGAAGGCGGCAAAGCCATTTCGCTCGGCACTTACCTCAGCAGCGGACATTTTATTTCGGCAACATTCGAAAATTTCGAAAGTGAGTTTTTGCAGATGGCTTTGTATGTAGCACTTACGATTTCACTGCGGCAGATTGGCTCGGCAGAATCAAAAAAATTAGATCAACCCGAAGAGGTAGATCGTGAACCAAAGGCTTGTCCCAGTGCGCCGTGGGCCGTAAAAAAAGGTGGTTGGATACTGAAAGTATATTCGCACTCGCTCTCAATCGTATTCGGTTTGCTTTTTTTGATTAGCTGGGGAATGCACTTTTATGGCAGCTGGCAGGATAATAACATTACACTAAAGCTTAAGGGAAAACCGCTAACCGGCATGATCGAATACCTCGGCGAACCAAATTTCTGGTTCGAAACCTTCCAGAATTGGCAAAGCGAATTTCTGTCGGTTGCTTCTATTGTAATCCTCACGATATTCCTCAGACAAAAAGGATCTCCTGAATCTAAACCGGTAGATGCGCCGAATCTTGAAACGGGAAAATAACCCAAACCGGGAATAGGCAAAAATTAAACGATTCGATTATTATTCTCCGGAATTCAAAACTAAAAAACTTCAAACCAAACGTTTGCATTCACAGTTCTATTATTACCTGAGCAAATTACAAGGGGCGAACGAAACTTTTACAACGATGATGTGATAACTAAAGTTATCCATACTTAAAAACTAAAAGTCTATGAAAAATAACGAACAAAACAGACGGGATGGTAGCAACATCAGCATTTGGCAATCAAACGAAAAAATCAATAATCGCCAAAAGGAAAACGGCTCAGTTGTTTACGATGTAGTAATTATCGGTGGAGGTATCACCGGGCTGACGACAGCTTACAACTTGCAGCGCCTGAAAAAAAAATGTCTCGTTGTAGAGGCGCACAATTTAGGCTTTGGCACCACAGGAGGAACGAGCGCCCACCTGAATACGTTTTTTGATGCCACCTATCCCGAAATTGACAGCGATTTTGGAAAGGAAGCTTCTAAGCTGCTCGCGGATGCAGGCAAAAGAATGATCTCCTCAATCAAAAATAATATCGACGAACTTAATATTAATGCCGACTTTGAGTACAGGGATGGATACCTCTTTTCCCAAAATGATAAGGAAACAAAGCAACTCCGTCAAATCTTCAATTCTTCACAAGCAGCGGGAGTAACGGTACAGGAATCTGATAAAAACGGTGTTCCAATTGAATTTCAATATTCGATTAAGTTTAGCGAGCAAGCACAGTTTCATCCCTTACAATACCTTCACGGGCTGGCAAAAGGATTTCAGCAGCTTGGCGGAGAAATATGGGAGGGGGTTCAGATTACAGAAACAACATTTAAAGAAGGCGTCCATACCGCAGTTTTTCCCGAAGGAGAAGTTAAGGCAAAAAACCTGGTTTGGGCAACCCATATTCCGCCCGGCATCAATATTCTTTCGCTCCGCAACGCACCATACCGCAGCTACGTAATTGCCGCACAATTGAGCAACGGAGCTTATCCTGAATGCCTTTCGTATGACATGCAGGAGCCTTACCATTATTTCAGGAGCCATGTGGTAGATGGAAATCAATATTTAATTATCGGCGGTGCAGACCATAAGACCGGCCATGAGGATCCAGAACAAGCTTTCGCCGATCTCGAAAAATATGCCCGTGAACATTTTGAAATATCCGATATAAGTTTCCGTTGGTCATCACAATATTATGTTCCTGTTGACGGACTTCCTTACATTGGACTTATGCCCGGCGGAGATGAAGGAACATACCTTGCTACAGGATTTAATGGCAATGGTATGATTTTCGGAAGCCTTTCAGGCGAGATTATTACCGATTTGATTACAGGCAAAGAAAATGAGTTAGCAAAACTTCTTTCGCCATCAAGGCTGAAACCTGTTTCCGGATTTAGTGAATTTGTTAAAGAAAACGCCGATGTTGCCTATCATTTTGTAGCCGACCGTTTTGGTAACCAAATCTTAGATTCCTTGAACAGCCTGGCAAAAGGCGAAGGGAAGATTGCATCATTTGATGGCGAAAAAGTAGCAATTTACAAGAACGAAGATGGAAAAGTTACCGCACTTGATCCGGTGTGTACCCATGCGGGATGTATAGTGAGCTGGAATGCAAGCGAAAAAAGCTGGGACTGTCCTTGCCATGGAGGAAGATTTGATGTTGACGGCTGTGTGCTGACCGGCCCGCCGCGAGATTCATTAAAAAAGGTTGAGGTTTCCGGGAGCAAAATCATTGATAACGCGGGGTAAACTTAAGTCGGTTGCTATGGTGAAGCTAGTAAAAACAGATTAGGAGTATCTTTTAGTTTGGATTGTGATGCACATGGAAAAATTATGACAGAATAATATTAACGGCAGCTGATTTAAAGGAATTCGAATCGGGGTAGAATTGTCATCCTCGATTTGATTCCCTCAAAAACATGATTTTATTTGTTGGTAATTTTCACCAATATTTACATCGGTTTATTCGGTATAGAACGTTTTTATTTTTCTCGTAATGCATGTCCATCAGACTAACCAAAATTATCTAAAACCTATAATCTAAAAGAGAGCCCGACAAAATAACTCTTCATCGCATCATGCTGAAGACCATAATTAACGCCCCCGTCGATAAGAAAATCGTTAGATAACTCATATTGCAATGCAGCATTTAGAAAGTTTTTTAAGTGAGCATCTTTAAATTCGTACGTGTAATAAGTTTCAACAATGCCATCAAGCTTTGTGGTGAGCGGGTGTGATACAGTCAGCGTTTGCAAGATTCGGTTATGGTGGGCAGATCCCTCCTGATTTTGCAATCGGTCTGCTTCAATTTGAAAACCCAACTTCCATTCATTTCCAAACTCAATGCTCATTGGTATGAGTATGCCGCCTTCGTATTGGCTTTCCTGATCTGCACGGGAAGTTGGAAACTTTAAGTATGGAAGCAATGCGATGGCAAATTTGCCGTGATCATTGCCCGAAAGATTTTGCTTTAGCCGCAAGGTAACATCGCCAAATCCACTGCTTCGGTTAGCGCTCCCATCTGAACTATAATCTTTCTCAACTACATAACTTTCGAAACTAATCTGAATGGCTGTCGAATTTGTAAGTCCAAGCTTCACATTGGCCTGGTTAAAAAGATACTCGTCGCTCCTACCCTCAACACCGTTCTCACGTTGGAAGCGTGCAAGATCAGTTTCGAATTGAAAATGTCCTGCATCAACAGTTTTCGGGCTTTCGGTTACATCCGGACGGTCGGTTTCCATTTCCCGTAAACTATCACGTGGAACCGGGCGGAATAAGTGGTAGGCGGTTTTTTGTTGACCGAAAACGTTAACACTAAAACTGCTTAACAGAGCGAGAACTAAGAGACTATTTTTCATTTTGAAATTTACGTATCAACACGATTTGAGTAAAAAAGTTTAATTCTTTACTGATTAATGCAAATTTTTGAATTTTAAGCTGATTTGCACCACTTCCGCTTTTTCAAAGGCTGATCTAAAAGCTTCATCATTAGCAAAAATTAGCTTATTGAGGGATCTGCACTCATAATCGACGTCAAATTCGTCGATTTCAAAGGGCCATGGAGAAATTACCAGGCTATCGTTTTGCATAAAAAGTTCGTATGTTTTACCCGAAGGTCCACGACCAATCTCCACCCTTCGGCCCTCGGGCGGAACAATTTCCTGACAAATAATTAAAGACAATGCATCACAGAATTCAAGTAATTCATAAGCCCGGGCTACTTCTGCTTTGTTAACATGAGCGGATTTAAGCCAGGCCTTCTCTTTTTTCTGTAGAGATGAAAGAAAATTTTTAGCCTTAGGCTCATCGCCATGCGTAAATGCAATGTGCCTGGAAACCAATAAGGCGATGAAACTCCCCTTCATCTCTGCCCGGTTAATGAGTAGATGGGAAAGATGTTCATCGAATTTGTTCATCTTAAAATCTATCGGGCCACCGTTCGGATTTACCAGCGGACCAGTCTCTAACTCATTAAATACGTCGTCATGTTCTGCGGTTGCAACCAAGGTATCCACCCATCGCATCGGCCGATCAGCGGTTTTCCACCTGGCGCATATTTGTGCTGACAAGAGCCCATGAGAACGCTGCGCAATTATTTGCCAGCCCTTTTCTTTATAATTTAAAATCATAGAATGTTATGCCTCCGGAAATGTGCCTCGTAAAGGAAGCCATTGATTTTGAGAGCCTTGATCGGAAAAAGTATTATTTTGTTTTTGGAGGAAGAGTGATATTTAATCGCCAGTTAGCAATTTAGCGTGTAAAAAAAACACCACACTGATTTTAATGTGGTGTTTTTTTGAATCGATTTTACGCTGCAGCGCCTGTGTTTGCTTCGGTTAAGGCAATTTCAGTTAACAGGCTGTCAGTATCCTTTTCTTCTGCAAGTGTGGCAGCAAGTAGCTCTTCGGCTTCCGAATGCTCCATCAGCTTTGCGAAGGTTACCAATGTACCATAACTGGCAATTTCATAATGCTCCACTTTTTGCGCCGCTGTAATTAACGCAGCATCCAAAACCTGTGGCTCATCACTAAAGCTTTCGATGATCTCATCGGCTTCTTCAAGAAGACCTTCCATTGCCTTACACTTCTTAGCACGCGGATTAATTCCCAATGAATTGAAAACCTCTTTTAGGCGGTCAATCTGCCCTTCGGTTTGAGCGTAATGGGTTTGAAAAGCTTCCTTTAGTTTGTCGCTTCCGGCAGCCTCTGAAAGTTTTTTGAGGCCTTTAAGCAACTGCTTTTCCGCTCCAAGTATGTCCTTTAATTCGTCTACGAATAATTCATGCAGATGCGCATTAGGCATCTGTACATCATTTTTTTTATTTGCCATGTTTTTATAGTTTAATGTTCCTAATAAGAACATTGCCCGGCAAAAAAAGGTTTAAAAAATTTGAAGAATATCAAGCTTGCTTGCAGCAACTGGCTATCGCTTTACAAACAGTAAAATTTTTTCGGGAACATCAATGGGCACGCTTTCGGGCTGATGTATATTCAACAAATTGTCGAAGTGGTCGTTATTACAACTTATTGGCTACTTCGTAAAAAGACTTTAAAAAGTCGAGCGCAACATTACCTTCCTGAGCATTTTCTTTTAAAAGAAAGCTATTCTCAAGAGGAAAAAAACCGGATAATTGCTGGTATTCTTCAGCGTTTACAGCCTTGAAGCCCATCGTCCAATCTGGAAAACTACGGTTCATTTGAAAAGACTCCCTTAAAATAAGAATCCCTTGATGCCTTTCGTCTTTCTTTATTTTTTCGAAGACGTTTTTCACATTCAGTTCACTACCTTCAAGCACTTGCATAAAACGGCCTTCATAATCTGCAAAATACCGACCTTCCATATATAATAGCATCCCCGTAATGCCATCTGCCAAATTGTTTATTCTGGATTTATTTAATAACCCGGTAAGATCATCCGCCTCCATTAAGGTACGGGCTTTGCTGAAATAGATTAAATAGAATAACAAGGCCAATAAATTAAGTAAAAAAAGTTCCTCAAAATTAAGAATTTATTTTCATCAGGCCGTTGGAAAAACTTACGGACGATAATTCAAGACCCGACAGCATACCAACTTAGATTTTGCAATTTAACATTTACATATTTTAAAAAACCGAATTCTCAGTGCACATGTTTTATAAAAGAACAAAAGTATGATTGACTTGACGATAGACATAAGAGATATAATTGCCATGTTGGTTTCGGTAATTTGTGGTGGGATTATAGGGTTCGAGAGAGAATACAGAAACAAATCTGCAGGATTCCGGACGATTATATTGATTAGCCTCGGCTCTACAATTTTCACGATTGTATCATGGCATGGCAGTGGAACCGACGATCGTATTTCTGCAAATATTATTACAGGTATTGGTTTTATCGGTGCAGGTGTAATTTTTAAAGATCGTATCTCGGTAAGAGGCCTTACTACAGCTGCTGTAATCTGGACATCGGCCGCAATCGGCATGACTGCCGGAGTTGGCTACCACGCCCTCGCATTTGTGCTAACCATTAGTACACTGCTCGTTTTGGTTATGGTAAGTTATGTCGAAAAAATAATATCAGACTTCCAAAAAGAAAGAATGGTAACGATCACTTTCGCTAACAATTCGTTTACCAACGTACTGCTGCTCGAAAAACGGTTAGGCGGTACCGGAGCTCATATTGAACGTATGGAAGTTTCAAAAGAGGAGGGTCGAATAAATGTAGTGTACCTCATTAGGGGTAGAAAGGCTGCGGTAAATGAAATTAATATGCTATTGGCGGTGGCGGAGGAGGTTGCTAGCTTCTCTTAAACACGAGCCTTCCTCTAGAAATTGCGCTATCGAAAATAGAATTATGCTCGTTTTTTCCGGTGGCACGGGCGTTTTTTAAGTGATGAAGTATTTATAAAGGTGAAGTACGTTTCGAGATGGTTATAAATACGCTTTATAGCATTATCGAAAACCCGGCGCCTTGTAAAAAGGTTTTCTCAAGAGAAGAATGTTGTAAAGCAGATCAGCCCTGAATGGTGAAATTTTTGCCGCAATCGCGATTTAACACGTAAAGTAAACCATGGTTGAGTCTGTTAAGAACAAAATAAAACAGCCGTAAAGCATGAAAAAAATTTCTCGAAAAACACATGGAATAATTGATTATCTCTGGGCTATAGTTGCAATTTCAGTCCCCTTTATCTTTGGTTTCATCTCCGTTATCACGGCTGCAATTTGTTTTTTTATCGCAGGTTTGAGTGTCATTTTCCAATCTCTATTTACGAACTATGAGCTGGGGATATGGAAAAGATTGCCAATGGCATTTCATCTCGATATGGATATGGTTTTAGGATTAACCCTCGCCATTTCGCCGTGGCTTTTCGGCTTTTATCAGCAAGTTTTTTGGCCACACGTAGTTATGGGTACTTTTTCTATTGTGGCCGGATTAGTAACAAATAGAAACTCGCTGATTAAATAGTTGATTTCAAAAAGGGGATTGATCTTCAACAGAATTTACCATTTCCTTTTTTGCATTGAATGAAAATTAGTTTTGTTATACATTGATATGAAACCTATCTCCATCTGGGCGGCAAATGCCCAATCAGAACTTGGAAGGCTAAAGCCTGTTTCTGGAATTTCCAAATCGCTTCAACTCGATGCTTATCTCTCAAGTGACACACTCTGGATAGTGAAAGAATGGGCTGACGGAAGCCGCATTGCTTTTCGCACGGCATTTTCTCCATCCGGAAAATTAGAAATCAAAAAGATCCACCATGAAGAAGAGGAAACAACGGTGAGCCTTGCCTGCTCAACAATAGTTTTCCAGGTAACCATTCAGCACGGAGCAGGGAATGATTATTTTCGATATACAGTTATGGCAACGCCTAAAACGCCATTGCTTATTCCTTATTGGCCAAGAGACATCATTTGTTTCGATAATAAAGGCAAGATTAAGCAACAGGGTAAAATTCATACTGGGCAACGGGGAACCCGCTCCGGAATTCTCTTTTTTAATGATGGTGATTCCGGCTCCGTATTTTATTTTCAAAACCTTACAGCCCTTAACGATTATTGCCAAACTGCACAATGCAGTGCTGGCGAGGTGGTCGGCGGTGAATGGCCTGAAATCGGCTTCTGTTTGCCACCAACTAAGGAACCCTTAAAAAAAGGCATCAGCTATTGCTTTAGTGATGGTTTTGTGAGCCTATCCGATCAGTTGCCGTCTGCTCCCGGAGAAATTGCCCGCTTATATATGGATCAATTAGCAGCCACTTATCTTAAAATTCCACGCCCGGAGCGTTTTTACCATGACTGGCTCGACACCGTGGAAAAAGGTCTTGAGGATTTGACTTACCATAAAGGTTGCTGGACTTTCGCCGGAGGGCATAGCTACCTAAACGCTTACGTAGCAGATTATAAAACGCCGCCCGAAGTTATGGTTCAGCTTGCGGTATTGCTTCCCATGCTTGATTACCTGGACTGGAAAGGAGAATCCAGTCATCAACTGGTAACAGAACTCAGGGCGGGGCTCGCCGCATTTTACCAAAAAGATATGGGAACAATTGTTCGATGGCTCCCGTCGGCAGAAAAAAATCTGGACCATTCCGAAGAGCAGAAAAAACCACGGGTTATGGACGCCTGGTACCTGCACCATCCGCTGATGAACCTCGCCCGTCTAAGCACACGCGGCGATAAAGGTGCAAAAGAAATTTTGTTTAATTCCATTGATTATGCGATGAAGGTGGCCCATAAATTTAATTATCGGTGGCCGGTGTTTTATCAAATGGATACCCTCGATATTATAAAAGCAGAAATCGCTGAAGGCGAAGGAGGGGAAAAAGATGTGCCGGGTACTTATGCAGACCTGATGCTGAGAATGTGGAAGATAACCGGAGAAAAAAAGTATTTTGAAGAAGCCAAAAAAGCAGCAACCAGATTAAAAGGACTGAGCTTTGAACTTTTTTATCAAGCAAACAATACTGCATTTTCTGCAGGAGCCATGCTGCGCTTATATAAGGAAACTAAAGATGAAACATTTCTAGAGCTGAGTTATGTTTGTTTGGCAGCCCTTTTCGACAATGTACAGCTTTGGGAGTGTGATTATGGAAATGCAAAAGATTTTCCAACATTTTTTGGAGTCTTTCCGTTGAGAGATGCTCCTTACACCGCAGCCTACGAAGAGCAAGAGGTATATTCTGCCCTTCATGATTACCTGTCAGAAGCAGAAGGCATTGAAATCCTTCCTTCTGTACGGTTGTTGATTGCCGAATTCATCAGGCACATGGTTGGCCGTGTCGCTCATTACTATCCGCCCATGTTGAAAAAAGAGGCGATGAACGAAAAAAGCAAGACAGGTGAAATTGATCGCAAGTTGTGGATTGCACTGGAAGATTTGCACGACGGCTGGGAGCAGTCGGGAGAAGTGGGGCAGGAAGTTTATGGGGCAGGAATTGCGTTCGGTGTAATTCCCAATCAGTATTTTAAAGTTAAAAATGAGTCGTTTATCATTTTTTGCGATTATCCGATATTCAATTTCCGATGCCGGGCAAATGCTGTCTCCTTAACTACCGGTGGAGACGATCGGCTAAGCTGCAGGTTGATTATTTTGCTCCAAGGCGGAGAAAAGCCCAAAAATTTAGAAGTAAGATCTGCCCCGAATAAAGAAAAGTACCAACCTGTAAAAAGTAATCCTGATTTTTTGGAGTATAACATTGCAGGGAATCAAAAAGTAAGCATTAGCTGGTAGGCATAAAAAAATTGCAGCACCCTGAAAATAAATCAAAGCGTGCTGCAAATTAACCTCATGATGAAATCATCGCATCATTACACTTTAAGCGCAACAAATACCGCTCCCGTTTCCTTTTTATTCTGAGCGGTTTCAAAGGCTTCGTTAATCTGATCCAAGGAAAAAGAATGTGTAATCATTTTTTTAGCATTGATTTTGCCTTTTGCCAACAGATCCAGGCAGATCGCCATTTCAGGGTAAATGCCCCAAAAGCCATAACTTGCACTAGGAATAATTGTAATTCCTGATTTTTGCAACTGCTGCCAATCCATTTCTATACCGGTGTTGCCAGATTCGAACCCGCCCACGATCACGACCTTGCCTCCTATTCGGGTAAAGGAAACAGCCTGAGGAAATGTACTACCCATTGAAGGCCCTCCGGCGCATTCGAACGTTATATCTGCGCCCCTCCCCTTGGTAAAAGTTTTCAATCGCTCAAGCCCGTTTTCAGTTTCGGTATTTACCACTTCATCGGCGCCAAGATCCATGGCAAGCTGCAGTGCACTGGGAACAATATCAAAGAGAATTACATCTGCGCCCGATGCTTTTGCAAGCTGCAGTTGTGCCAGTCCTATCGGCCCGCCACCTATTACCGCCACTTTATCGTTAAGATGCAATCCGCTTAACTGTTGTGCGTGCAAACTAACAGCGAAGGTATCAAGAAGCGTTGCCTCTTCATCGCTCACATGATCGGGGAGAATGTGAAACTTTGTTGCCGGACCAATAAGGTATTCTGCAAAGGCTCTGGATATGGTTTCCATCCTAACCTTATATAAGTTTGGACACAGGTTATATTGTTGAATGCGACACCAATCGCAGTCGCCATCTCCTAAAAGGGTTTCAACTACTACCCGATCACCGGGTTTAACATTTTTTACCCCTTGCCCTACCTCCACTACTTCAGCGGCAAGTTCATGCCCCATAATTCTGCATTCAAGGTCGGGTTCATGTTTTTTCCAATGCCTGAGATCAGTTCCGCATATACCGGATACTCTAATTTTGGCCAGCACCCAGTCTGCCGCAGGTATTTCTACCCGATCTATTTCCTGAACCTGAAAGGTTCCATCCGGCTTTTTTAAAGCCGCTTTCATCTTATTACTCATCCTGTCAAATTATAATTCAATAATTATCAGCTTATTGTATCTTGCTTAAATACTAAATAATCTGCAGGCTCGGGCGGATTTTCAAATTAACCACATCACATGCAGGTGGCTGTGCGATACAGAAAGCCACCGCCCAAGCGATATCTGCTGCACGAAGCATTTCATGCTTTTTTATTCGTTCCTCTTTTTCCTCAGCGCTGCCCTCCTGCATATCGGTATCAACTGCACCGGGTTCAATAAGGGAAATTTTGATGCCCATGGGATTGACTTCCTTACGCAACGACTCCGAAAATCCTTGAATTGCGGCTTTCGTTGCAACATAGACAGCGCTGCTTTCTTCCCTTACATCAGCACTCATTGAACCGATATTTACAATCTGGCCGAAACCTTGTTCTTTAAACCTTACAATTGCCTCCTTGCTACAGGCCATATACCCTAATAAATTGGTATTCAAAATATACTGCCAATCTTTGTAGCTTCCTTCGAGGACACTTCCATATCCAAGGGCCGCATTGTTAATTAATATATCCAACCCGCCGGGCTGCTCATCGGCAGCTTCAAAAAGCCGCTTAATTCCCTCTTCGGTAGAAAGATCAACAGCTATACCAAAACTGTTTAATCTGTTACTTGCCGTAATCGCCTGTAGCGTTTCGTCTATCTGCTCCTGATGACGACCACAAATTATACAGCTGGCGCCCAAGGAGCCAAGTAAGATTGCTGTTGCCCTCCCGATGCCGGTGCTACCACCGGTAATCATGATTTTTTTCCCTAAAAAGGCGCTGCTGAAATGCGAATTAAAATCTTCCATAGCTTTTATTTAAATGTGTAACATGTATTTTATCAGAGATTGCCTAAGGAAGTTACCGAGGTATTTATTCGGGTGATGCCGATGTTCCAACCCTTTTTATCTGATGTCATCAGCCTCTGTTAATTTTATCCTTTCATCTCTTTAAATTATTAACCTGCCTAACGATCGGTTTGTTGGAACAGAAAATACCTGTTTTGTGGGTGGTTAAATACCGTAAGTTCTGTAACCGCCCTAACGCATTAATCCAATAGACCATCAGTTTTTACAAAAAATAAACTTCAGCACGTTGAAATACGGGGGCTTTTATGTTGCGAATACGCATTTTCTACTTCCACAAAACCTAAATTCCTGAACCCATGTTGAACACTTTGATCGGCTTTGCGAAGGTTGCCACGTGTTCCTATTTGCATGATAACATTAAGTAAGGGAAAGAGACCTCAGCGGTTAGCCATTAAATAAAAAGCAAAAAACAGGAAAGTCAGATCGGTAAGCTCAGGGAAAACACCTATTTATTGAGCCGATTTTGAACATTTAAAATGTATGGGGTGATGTAAAATTTATTGTTATCCCTCTGGGCCGTCAAATTCGGGAACGTTAACAAATCCTGATTAGCGATTTTCAGGCTTTGATCAATTATGGAAATATGAAAAAAGAAGAAATACATTGGGGCGACTGGCACCGCATACTTATCGGCAATGCACCGACAGAATTTTTAGCGGAAGTTCTGATCCGGACAATTATCATTTATTTGGTTCTTTTGGTAACGCTGAGGCTGATGGGCAAACGAATGGGCGGACAGCTGACCATTTCAGAATTGGCGGTGATGCTTACGCTGGGTGCAATTGTATCTGTAGCCATGCAGATACCTGAAAAAGGGTTGTTGCAGGGAATTCTGGTGCTTTTTTGTGCTTTTGCCTTTCAACGTGGCCTCACCTATCTATCCGCCAAAAACCATAAAATAGAGCTTTTAACCGAGGGCAGTGAATCGTTATTGGTGAAAGACGGAGTGATGCGCTCTACCCAACTCACTAGCATGAAAATCTCTCGCGAGCAGCTGCTTGCTGTGCTGAGAAACATGAATATATACAATTTGGGAGAGGTAGAAAGGGTTTATTTGGAAGCATGTGGCATTTTCTCGGTTTTTAAATTCGACCGGCCGAAACCCGGATTAAGCCTCATTCCCCCTACTGATGACGATGCGGGAAAGGAATTTGACAAAGTTGCGGAATCTATAATCTGCCTTGAGTGCGGAAATCCTGCCCCTCAAGGAACCCGTAACGAAAAATATTGTAAAAACTGCCATTCAGAAAAATGGGGGCCTGCCGTTATAGCAAAATAGTTATGAAAGAGTACGAAATTAAACTTACTGACATTCAGCGCATTCTTCAAGGTGAAGTTCCGTTTCATTTTTTTATTGAGGTTATCCTCCGTACTGTAGTAATCTACCTGATTCTAATGATTTCGATGAGGATGATGGGCAAACGGATGTCTTCTCAACTTAGCCGAAACGAAATGGCGGCTGTCGCATCGCTCGCCGCGGCCATAGGCGTGCCGCTGATGAACCCCGACAGGGGACTGCTTCCTGCAGTTGTGATCGCAATTGTGATTATCAGTTTCCAGATTTTGATTGCCAAAATCGCTACCAAGAGCAAAAAGTTCGAATCATTAACGCAGGATAAATACAACATTTTAGTTAAGGATGGCGTGCTAAACCATAAAGCTATGTTACTAACTCGTATTACCAGAGACAGGGTACTTTCACAGCTAAGATCGCAGGGAATTAGTCACCTCGGGATGGTTAAGCGCCTATATTTTGAGGCAGGAGGAGCCTTTAGCTTACTTCAGAGAACGGAGCCGGTTCCGGGGCTATCTTCAATTCCTGAGTGGGACAAAGAAATGTCGGATAAGATCCATCAACAAAGTACACAGAAGGTTTGTAAATTCTGTGGCAACCACCGCAATGGGGCAAAGAATAATGAATGCGAAAACTGCGGAAAAGATAGTTGGGTATACGCGGTCACCAACCTCAACAATCAGCAAAAATAATCCGCCATGCGGATAAATACGGATTCGAATTCAGGAATTTATCGACCCAATTCGGGTATTTAATCGCTAAACCGGGGCTATAAAAAAAGAGTTATCTAAAGAACTAAAAGGAAAAATTATGAAAACACTAAGAACATTGATGATGGTGGCCTTTACCATTTTAAGCTTACAGGCTTGCAAAAAGGACAATGATGACAATTACGCAATGGACAACCAGTCTTTTGTAACCCAAGCCTCGAGCAGTAACAATTTCGAGGTTCTGGCTGGCGCAATAGCACTACAAAAAGCGCAAAATGCTTCGGTAAAACACTATGGTGAACACATGGTAACAGATCATACCGCGGTAGGAAACGAAATGAAATCCCTTGCGGCGGCAAAAGGCTGGACGGTACCAACTGCATTACAACCCAAGGAGCAGGCAAACCTAGATAGGCTGAATAGCATGGATGCATCAGTTTTTGACACAGAGTTTATGAAGATAATGGTTGCTTCCCATCAGGATGCGATTGCCCTGTTTTCTAACGCAACAGGCGATATGGGTGTTTACGATGCAGACCTAAGATCATTTGCAGGCGCAAAGCTGCCTTCACTCAAAACCCATCTTCAAGAAGCGGTAAACTTACAGGCCCAGGTAAAATAAACTTTCCGGCCAGCCACTCTTAAGCGACAGACGTGTATTATTCAAAATTTTAAGATGAAAGAAGACAAAAAAAAGAATCACGGATTGGAAGATGAGCCCCTTGGCAATGAAGATCAGCGAGCCGAAGACAAGCCTAAATCGTTTGAAGACAAGCGACCTGCCGATCTCGAAATCCCGAAAGGCGATCATCCGAATACAGATACCAGCCGAAATCCATCTGATTGGGAAAAAGAAGCTGGTAAATAATAAACAACTCGGGCTGCGACCAAATCACAAGGTTAAACGCAGATCCGAAAGTATAAACAACTAATAGAATCAAATCTATGTTCCATCATTCAAAAGACCTACAATTTAATGCAAGGGTATCCAAACCGGATCCTGCATTTGCAAATATCCTACTGGAACAGTTCGGTGGTGAAAATGGAGAACTCGCCGCTGCTATGCAGTATTTTACACAGGCATTTAGTGCTAAACAGCCATATCCGGATAAATACGATATGCTAATGGACATCGCAACAGAAGAGTTTTCTCACCTTGAAATAGTGGGCGCAACCATTCAGATGCTGCTTAAAGGCGTTAACGGAGAACTAAAAAGAGCTGCAGACGCTTCTGAAATTATGCAGGTGCTGGAAGGTAAAGCTGCTCAGGAGAATCTTATCCATAACGCACTGACAGCAAATCCGCAGTTTCCGATAATAACGGGAGGCGGACCAACACTTCGCAACAGCCAGGGTATTCCTTGGTGTGCGTCCTATATTCATTCTAATGGCGATTTAACCGTGGACTTAAGGAGTAACCTAGCATCAGAATCGAGAGCCAAACTGGTATACGAACACCTTATGAAGTTTACAACCGATCCCTATGTGAAAGATACGCTGTCATTTTTAATGACGAGGGAAATTGCGCATTACAAAATGTTTGAGGCAGCGCTGGAAACAATACAGCCCAACTTCCCGCCGGGCGTTTTACAATCAGATCCGAGGTTTACCCAACAATACTTTAACCTATCTAATCCCGGCAGTTCAAGAGGGCCTTGGAATGAAGGAAATATGCCGAAGATGGACAAGGAATGGGAATACATAGCCGATCCCGCAGCCTATGTTAAAACAACAGCGGGGCTTAGTGCTGAAGAAGTGAACCTTAATACAGAAATTGAGGAGGCAAATGCATTGAGTATTCAACTTGGTGAAATCAGAAGCCTGGAAATTAACGCTTCAGAACCCGAAGGAACGGCAACATGGAGCGATTATAATCGTGGATTAACATCGGTTTAACATGGCAAATACCTTACGGGTGCTTAGACGGTGTGATGCGCCGGGTTCGTATCCGTAAGGTATTAAATAAAGAACTGTACCATGGAAAATAACAGCAAAAATAAAGACGACAAAAAGCACAGAGCAGAAAATAGTGCGCCGTCCCTTGTGGAAGAGATTATTAAAGCACTCGATCAAAAAAATGAGCAAATTAAGCGTGGCGAGCAACAAAACCGCAGCGATAAAAAAGATAACAAATCAAGCTCGTTTGATGAATGGTCGGTTTCCTGGCCATAATATAATTGGTACAAGTAAAGCAGCCCGATCTCGGGTACCTGTGCGCCCTCACAAGAGCAATAGTTAAAAAACGTAGCATAGCTACTTGCAGGCAAAATAAAGGCAAAAGGATTTAAAGACGTAAATCATGAAAAAACAAAAATGTCCTCTTCCTAATGGTAAACTCATGCTCGTTGGCGGTGCTGAAAATAAATCGCCAACCGAATTGACCAACAAATCTGTTCTGTCAGCTTTTATAGAATTGTGCGGCAAATCGCCTGTTATCGAAGTTATTACCACCGCAGGTTCAGAAGAAGTAGATGATACGTATAACACTTACGCAACTTGTTTCAATGAACTCGGAGCAAGCGCAACCGGCCATATCCATCACGATAGTCGTCCGTTGGATGCCGATCTGGTTGCACGCATTGAACAGGCAAACGGTATTTTCTTTACCGGCGGCGACCAGCTCAAACTCACTGCGATTTACGGAGGAACTGAACTTATGGCTGCGATAAAAGACAGGTATATACATCAAGGACTAACTATTGGAGGAACAAGTGCAGGTGCAATGGCAATGTCGACACCGATGATTTTTGATGGCACAGGCAACAATGAAATGGTAGCAGCGGGGGTAAAAGTTACCACCGGCTTCGAGTTTTTAAGAGATGTTTGTGTAGATACACATTTTGTTCACCGCGGGCGTTTTGTACGGATGGCTCAAGTGATTGCTACAAACCCGGCGTCGATAGGCATAGGTATTGAAGAGAACACGGCGATTATAGTTACCGAAGCTTTCAACTGCGAGGTGGTAGGCAATGGAGTGGTGATATTGTTGGATGGTAAAGAAAGCAACGGCTCTAACATCACTTCGTTCGACGACGATCGAAAAATTACCGTTCGTGATCTGAAAGTATCAATTTTGTCGATGGGTGAGAAATTCGTTATTCCTTGTAGAAATACGCCTCACCTTTGAGCCGCCTTTGCCATTCGGAGCATGTCCTTAGCGAAACGCCAACACAGCACTCAATGAAAATAATCTAAACCTGTTATCAAAAATCAGTGTTTTAAATATACAGAACATCTTTGCTGAAACGCTCCTCAAAACAAGAAATACGTAAACAACAGAAATTGTCTTTTACCTACTAAACTTTGAAATTATGTTAGCAATGAACTATCGCGGACCATATAGGGTGCGTACAGTTAATCGGCCAATGCCTGAAATCCTACATCCCGAAGATGCCATTGTAAGGGTTACGAGAACTTGCATCTGCGGCTCAGATCTTCATCTCTATCATGGAATGGTTCCTGATACACGCATAGGGTCTACATTCGGACACGAATTTACGGGAATTATAGAAGAGGTTGGTCCCTTAGTAACCAATGTGAAAGTTGGAGACCAGGTCCTGGTTCCTTTTAATATTGCTTGCGGAAGATGTAATTTCTGCAAACAGGGACTCTACGGCAACTGCCATGAATCAAATACGATGGCTACGGCAGTAGGCGGCATTTTCGGCTATTCTCATACCGCCGGTGGCTTTGATGGCGGACAGGCAGAATATGTTAGGGTGCCTTATGCAAACGTTGGTCCAACAGTTATCCCTGCAGATATGGATCCCGATGACGCGGTGCTTTTAACGGATGTGGTACCAACAGGCTATCAGGCTGCCGAAATGGGTGGCATAAAAGAGGGCGATACTGTAGTTGTTTTTGGCGCAGGCCCGATAGGAATAATGGCTGCAAGGTGTGCCTGGTTTTTTGGTCCTTCCAGAGTGATCATCATCGATCATGTGGACTACCGCCTCGAGTTCGCAAAAAATTATGCAAAGTGCGAGGCTTACAATTTTAAGTCTATGGACGATCCTGTGGTTTTCCTTAAAAAAATTACCGATTGGTATGGTGCAGATGTTTGTATCGACTGTGTAGGTTGTGAAGCCGAAGGAAATGCGCTGCAAACCTTTACCGGTAAAGTAACCCTCATGCAGGCAGGAGCAGCTACGGCACTTCAGTGGGCAATAAACTCAGTTAAAAAAGGTGGAATAGTTTCGGTTGTCGGCGTTTATGGCCCACCATTTAATTACGTTCCAATTGGTAATGTCCTAAACAAAGGTATAACATTACGGGCAAACCAGGCATCAGTTAAGAGGCTCCTGCCACGCTTAATCGATCATGTTCAGTCGGGAAGGCTTAATCCTAAAGGTTTGATCACTCATAGGGTTCCGCTCGAAGAGGTTTCTGAAGCATACCGAATCTTTTCATCCAAGCTGGATGAATGTATTAAAACAGTTCTTATCCCATCAACTAAATCTTAATGTTATGAACAACCAAAATCAAGACTTTAAAAATATTCCGGGTTGGGGTATGGATATTGATCCGGACAATGAACCCACCTATCCCATTAAAAACTACACGGGAGACGATCACAACCGGAGCAATTACGAAAAGGCTGAACAGCAGCCTGTAAATATTGAGCTTCTTAAATCTAATGAGCGGCCATACCCCAGTGCGGTTTTCGGAGCGACAGTTCCACCTTCCGGACTCAGCGGTGCAATCCGCAGATATGCTTTTAAGCATAGCGAGGACAGATATCGCCACTGGATACCGCTGATTCTTGCAGATCGTATAAATGTTTGGGAAGGGATTATTGAAGACTTTAAGAATGGTACCTTTCCGGATATTGTTAAAGAAAGGGGCTGGAAATCAGAATTTAAGCATAACCCCATCAATATGATAGGCAAAACAGTAATTACAATTGCAGTAAGTGCGCTGGTAATAAAACATTTTTGCAAAAGAAAATAACGGAGAAAGAACCTGCCTTGGTGCTAATGGCATCCCAGGCAGGTCCGGTTTCTTAGAATTTAAAGTCCATTTCCCTGTATTTGAGTTGTTGCGGTCGAATCATTCGACATACTACTGCCCGTCACGCGGACCCGGGTAGGCGCCAGGATCAGTACCGCTCTGTTCGCGAGTGTTATCTTTGTCCGAACGATTTTTCTTTAATTCGGTGACGGCCTCATCCTCTCCTGCCCCTTTGATGATATCTTCTGCGGGCGGCCGCACAGGTGTAAGTGATCCGTTTTCGGATACTTGTTTTAAATGATCATCCTTACTCTTTTTCATAAATTTCATTTATTGTTCACAGGCGCTGCAGGCTTAAATGTACCGGCTTGCAACCAAAATAATTTTTTAATCGGGCGGTGTGCCCATAACCGTACTATCATTGGTTGTTCCCTTACGGCTTTTTGCAGTACCGTCCCCTCCGAAAGAATCGAGCCGGCTGCTATCCTGAAGAGTAGAATCAGCACCTGCAGATTTATTGTTCTTTTCTGATTGATCGGACTGGCAACCTGAACCCGCAACTGTTTGCGCTATAACTATCACAAATGCAAAAAAATATTTTCTCATAATTTTAATTAAGACAAAAACGACCCTTTCTATAATTGAGGATTCATTTTGATGGTGGTACTTAACAACATAATGTCAACAAGGTTTAACGAACTTGCTGACATTATTTTCTCCACTGAGATCAGTTGATTTTGGTTTTCATTTTTACGATTAGCCGAGCCCAGGATTTCCTGTGCTTTCATCAATGTCCATCTGGCTGGGATCCGATTGGTCATCTTCCGATGATCCGCCCGTTTGTGATGGTTCATCAGAATCTTCTGCATTTTCCCCGTCAGCTGACCGACCGGGTACCTGCTCATTATCTGAATCACTTTCAGTAATACCGTTTTCCAAGGCCTCTTCATTGCCAATGTCCTGTCCGGAATTCTGTTGCGAAGCTTGATCATTTCCAATTTCCTGCTCTTCAGGTGTTGGTTGAGTTTCCTGTACCATTTTTCCCATAGATTAAGTGTAAAATTAAACCGATTATAATAAGATTCCACAAGCCTTATGCACAGCAATTCAATCGGCAAGCATATGCTGTTATTGCCCCTGTGGATTGCCGGCAGTTCCGTTTTGAGTTGTAGTATCAGTGCTTGTGGTATCACGGCTGGTACTATCCTGCATCGGGTTTGTAGCACCCATCGAGCTCATTGAAGTATCACTGGAAGTTGAGTCGCTATTTGATGAGCGATTTTCTGAATTGCAGGCGGTTAACACTGAAATCAACAGGCCTGCGGCTAATAATATTTGCTTTTTCATATCTGATAAATTGTTATACTAAAAATCCTCCTGATCATCCAAAAGTTTTATAGTCTGGCGCAAATTCATTAAAACGGGGGTTAAACGCATGCTCAAAAGCGTATTTATCCTGTCAATTCAGGTAAAAACTTCGAATCATTCTATCAAATTTCCTTTTAGAACTCCCTAAGCTCCTTTAGTAATCGGCGGGAATAAAATCCGTAGGAGGCTCAAATGAGTTGAATGTATTGCCTCGACGGTTCAGTTGATACGACAACGCCTTAAAAAATTCTTGGTTTATGCTGATACAGCGACTGAAAAAATTTCAGCACGAAAGCTGAAAAAAATTCAGAAAAAAGGAAAATTTTGCAGAAAAATATAATTGGCAAACAGGCTTAACAGGCTGGCACAGCACTTGATATATTGAAGGCGGGATAGGTAAGTAAAAATCCCCGCGAAAAATTAATTGATTTATAGTCCATTTATTATTAAACCATTAAAAGGAGAACACGCTATGACATTGGTTAAATTCAATCCGGAAAAGAAGAACAGTGCATTATTGCCAGGCTTTAATGACATTTTCGAATCTGTATTAGGTGATACGTTTTTCTCAGATCGCCGCCCCATGAACGTTCCTGCGGTAAACATTTCAGAATCTGCAGAAGAATATCAAATTGAACTCGCAGCACCGGGCCTCAAAAAAGAAGACTTTAGGGTATCTGTAGAAAGAGATATGCTGAGTATTTCTTCACAAGTATCTCAAGAGAAGAGCAATCAAAGTAAAATCTACAACAGGCGGGAATACAGCTATGCAGCCTTCACGAGATCATTTACCTTGCCTGAAAGCGCAGATGCAGACAAGATCCAAGCCACCTATCTAGATGGGGTACTTAAACTTAGCCTGCCAAAAAAAGAAGAAGCAAAAGCAGTATCCAGACAGATTGAAATCAGCTAATTGCCTGAAAGCCAAAAATGCCGCCTTGAGCGGCATTTTATATTTTTTGTTAATTTAACATTCGCTTTCAAAACTCCAAGATCGAGACTATGGATAATGCATTTATAATTACGATTGCGCTCAATTTGAAGAAAAAAAAGCTTCCATACGGGAAGTTTTGCCTTGGCAGGGATAAAGCATCGTCGATGGAAATATTTTCGATGCTGAAAGGCAAAATCGATGCCGAAAACACCCATACAATTCAAATGGAACTATGCCAGGAGATCGCTGGTTTGTATGTTACAATAGGAAAACTTTTTTGCAGCCTGGAAGAGCTGAAGGAAAATACATCAGCGATTTCCAAAGAAATTTTTCGAATAGCACAGCTAGAGGAAGGCGACATTATCCCGCTTGAGTGAGAATAAAATATTTGGTAACCTCGCTAAACAATGCATCATACATTCGAAAAAAGAACTAAAAGGTGCTATCCCCGCCTCCGAATACTGCGTACTATCCAGCTATTGTCTAATGATTACGAGCCGGAATGTGTTTTACCTTTTATTAAGTGCTGCTTTTGTTTATGGCATCAGCGATCTGATTACGAATGCTTTTCCCTCCTATTTGGATAAACCGGATGATACCTTTGGGATCAATAACCATTGAAGTTGGGTAAGAACTTACCTGATAGAGCGCACCGGCTGAATCAGCATTTTCAAGCAAGGTATATCGGAAGGGGTGAGTTTTTAAAAAGCTCTTTATTGTCGCTGCATCATCACGGCCGAGTCCAAGAAACACTACACCACCACCTTTGTAAGTTTCTGTTAATTTATTCAGTTCGGGCATTTCCTGAATACAAGGCGGGCAGGTGGTGAACCAAAAATTAAGGACCACAGTTTTGCCTTTCAACGACGAAAGTCGCCATTTTTTACCTTTCAAATCGCTCAAAATAAAATCAGGGGCTGCTTTGTTCAACATGGTATTTAGTTTCGACTGGTTACCTGCCTGTTGCCTCAAAAATTCGTCTGTTACAGGAGAAACGTTTATTACACCGGCGGTTGTTTTATCGTGCTTCAACAAATAACCATGACCACCCCATGCCTTGTTTACGCTATCGAGCTGCTCGGGGCGAACCACGTTGCCATTTGGCAATCTATATTCAGACTGGCCTCCTTGCTGAGCAAATGCAGAAAGAGAGACGATCAGTAGCAATAGGCCACTTAAATACTTTTTCATAACTTTTTTTTTAATTAAAACTACTGGTTGCTGGCGGCTGTAATGTTAACGACACAGCGCTTAGTGTTAACGAGTGTTAGCTGTTTGGATGATCCCTGAGATAGTTTGGGTGACACCGCAATTGGCATAGAAAGAATGGTAGACAGCCTTTCATCTTTTTTTAAGTATAATCCTGCGTGGTAAGCCGGACCTTTGTAAAAAGTGTAGTTTTTCTGTCCGTTCCGGTCGATGGCAACACGCTCTATTGTCGTTATCTGATCAGGAATACGGGCACCAAACCACTCCGTATCTGCTTTCTCTTTCCAGGTTACCAAGTAAAGAACCGAACCGGGACCATAACTTGTGCTTCCTGTTAAACGTTTTGCTGCAATGCCGTTGCCGTAAAGCGTAGACATTGTCTTTTGTTCCGGGCGCAAACTAACAGCCATCGGCTTCATTTCCAGAGGATTATCACGGAGATTCGCAATCTTGGTCATTGAAGCCCTTTTATTAATCCTATCAGCTGTATTTGGCTTACAACCCAACATCAACAATATACTAAAGGAAAATATTCCTACTATAATCTTTGAGTTCATCTTATTGTTTATTAAAGCTTTTAATATCAAGCGGTGTGGTAAATACATAATCATTATTACGCTCAGGTCTGTGGCAGCTTATGCATTCCGAATCAAACTTCACTGTTTTACCATAAGGCAACAAATTATCACCTTTCCAGCGTGCCCAGCCCCAACCTTTCGTGTTGGCATAACGTTTGGCGTCTTTAATCATAAACTCAACCTGAACAAACTCACCCGCGTAAACGCTCCCGTCTTTAGCTTTTTGCTGTTTCCACGCTGTTTTAGCAAAGATGGTTCCATCTGGCCAAGGGTTTGTTTTTCCGTCATGTATAGCTTTAACCGCAATCGGATTACCAAAAATAATCCGGACGGTACCGTTATCGAAACGCTCAGTGGTGCTAATCGCTTTCCAGTTACGGTAATCGTTCGGATAAACTATCCCATTCGGCGAATTTTTTACTTCCTTAACAAAAGCCTTCTCGGCTTTATTCTCTACATCTGCAGGTTTACTTACCGCATTATTAAGAAGGTAATTTCTCAACAGGCCGATGTCTTCAGGGTTCAACTTGGCTGCAGGATGAAGTGCCGTATAACTGGCCAAAGGCATCTCTTTCGAAAGAATGCCGTTTAAGGCGAAATACAACATAGCATTACGTTGCGGAGTTGCAAGGGAATCCCATTGCGAAAAATCGAGTGCTTTTCTACCTTCACGAATGTGCGAAGCCACCAAAAAGTTGGCAGGAGTAAGATTATCGAACCACCGTAAGTTGGTTTGTGACGAGTGACAATCAAAACATGAGGCTTCCAACACCTTTGCCACGTTTTCTGGTACCCCCGTAAGCGTTTTAACTGGCTTTCCTTTAATCGAACGCAGTTCGTCCGGTCTGATTAGTTGCGCCAGCACCACCAAACTTAGGATACAGAGCATGATTTTGAATTTGAGTTTCATGGATCTTTTTTTTATACCCAAAACTAGCTTAAAAGTAACTCATACGTTGTGATAATCTTGTGAAAGGGAAAAATTTAGCCTTGAAGACGAATAAATTGCTTTGAATAATCCGATCTTTTTAAGACCTTGACCGTTAGAATCCAATTAAATCTGCTTGAAGATTTTTAACCACCTCACATGTTGAAAGGGCGATTACATATCCTACTTTTTGTTACCGTAAGTGTTACGGTAATGCTGATCAGTTACATCTCTTTCCGGTATCTTTACCTTGGCGCAGCCGAAAAATTATGGGCAAGCTAAATGGAATCCGGTGCAAGGGAAAGCAGGGAGATTGGCCGCTTGCTTGAACAACAACTGCAAAGCGGACTTACGCAGGGAAAAGTAATTCATAATTTACAAGAAAGCATAGAAAATACCGATACACAGAGTGAATTTATCTGCATGTATGATAAAAACGGCGTAGAACTCTGCCACCCAAATCCTGCATTGATCGGGCAAAAAATAGTAGTTGGCAACTCCTTGTTGCGATCAGCAAATGGCACAATACCTTTTAACGAAGCCATAGCACAACAGAAAAGTTTAGGAGGCATACGGAGTTTCGGAAAAGCAAAAAACCGAAGTTCAGAAATCGTAAACATATACCCCGTTAAGGGGAGCGATTGGATTGTGGCAGCACATACCAATATAGAAGTACTACAAGCAGAACTATCAAGTCTTTACAACCAGTTTTTAGTTTGCTTTTTAACTTCGGCACTCATCATTATTGGCAGCTGCTTGTTCCTGATCAGACAGATTTACGGACGATACGAGAAAGAAGTGTCTTTGGAGATTAACCAGTTAAATGAAAAGGTAAATACCCTGGCCGGTTTAAATGACCAGTTAGCAAAATTGCAGCATGAAATTAATGCTGTACCACAAAGTACAGACAGGGAAGTAACGAGAAAACGGATAATTACCTATTTGAAGGATGAACTGATCCATCTCGACGTTAATGAAATAGCTTTCTTCTTTTTAGATGGTGCCGGCGTGAGGATTGTAACACATAATGATAAAAAGTATACGACAACTTTAAGTTTGGATGAACTTATGAAACAGCTTGATGACGAACAATTTTACCGTGCCAACAGGCAGTTCATTATAAGCCTTCAATGCATTAAAACCATTTATCTCTATGGTAAAAACCAATTAAAGATCGTCATCAAGCCTGAGCCGGATGAAGCGATATTAATCAGTAAGAACAAAGTATCCGAATTTAAAAAATGGCTCGACCGATAGCTTCAACCGTTTAGTCACCATTTCCCGTTATCACCGGTAAATTTTCTTTTCCCAAAAGGCAGCGTATTCCATTAGTCAGCTGGCCGATCAAAAGCATTTTAAATATTCCGTTTTCGATCCCCAAAAAATGCCAGAAAGCACTTTTTTCCAATTTGGATAAAATACAGATCTTAATTTAGAATAAATATAATTAGTATGTTACAGAACTAATTAGTGGTTTATTTGTACATTATTGTATTACATTTGGTTATATTAAAAATCCAATTAAGTTAATGATAGATAACAACAGTTTAGAAGACGTAAGATCTTTGGAAGACCACAAATTAACTGAACCGGGTTCTTTTGAATCAGGATTTAATGGCAAGCTAAAAACGGATTTATTTTCAATGGATGATGACTCGAAAATTGAACTTATAGCAAAGCATTTCTCGGGAATTATGGAAATATTAGGCCTCGATTTACAGGATGACAGTTTGAAAGACACACCAAAACGTGTAGCCAAAATGTACGTGAAGGAAATATTTAGTGGCCTTAACCCGACAAATATGCCCGAACCTACGCTGTTTAACAATCCATATAAATATAATCAGATGTTGGTTGAGCGCAATATTGCCGTTTTCAGCAATTGTGAACATCATTTTGTGCCGATAGTTGGCAAGGCGCATGTTGCTTATGTAAGCAGCGGACAGGTGATTGGCTTATCCAAATTGAACAGAATTGTGCAATATTGTTCGCAAAGACCGCAGGTTCAGGAAAGGCTGACTATACAGATTTCTACGATGCTTAAAGAAGTTTTAAAAACAGATGATGTAGCGGTTATTGTTGATGCGCATCATCATTGCGTATCAAGCAGAGGCATAAGGGATACGGGAAGTTCGACGATTACTGCAGAATACAGCGGCAAATTCTTATCTCCCGAAACAAAAAATGAATTCTTAAAATATATAGGATAATGAAAGCTGAAGGAAAAAATATACTTGTAGTTGGCGGAAGTTCCGGGATAGGGTTATCACTGATTAAATTGCTGGAGGAAGAAGGCTCAAACATATATGCCATTTCCAGATCGCCGGCAGATGACTGGCCGGCAGGTGTGAGATATCTAAAAGGCGATGTAACGGAAATTATTGAAGGTGTTGAAACCTTTTTGCCTGAAAAACTGCACGGCCTTGTATATGCTGTTGGCAGCATAACTTTAAAGCCGTTCGGTAGGCTTAACGACGCCGATTTTATTTCAGATTTCAATCTGAATGTTCTTGGATCAGCCCGGATAATTAAGCAAGCAATGCGATCTTTGAAAAACGCCAGCGGATCGTCGATCGTTTTGATCAGTTCGGTAGCGGCAAAAACAGGCATGCCTTACCACGCCAGTATAGCGGCAGCGAAAGGTGCAGTAGAAGGAATGGCCGTTACATTGGCCGCCGAACTTGCATTTCAAAATATAAGAGTGAATGTAGTGGCACCATCTTTAACGGATACACCCTTAGCGGCAAATCTTTTAAGCACAGCCGAAAAACGTGAAGCATCTGCCAAACGACATCCACTTGGCAAAATAGGTGAGCCTGAAGATATCAGTAAATTGATTTCTTTTCTCCTATCAGATAACAGCAAATGGATTACGGGACAAATTATCGGAATTGACGGTGGCTTAGGTGCATTGAAAACGGGCTAATTAATATCGGTTAATTGTACTAAATCTACAGTTTTAGGCAACAATTGTATTTAAAGATAAACTTTACAGCGACAAGAATGAAAAAGGATGCAGATGTGATTATTGTTGGCGCCGGATTGGCCGGGTTAACTGCTGCCAAAGTGTTGAAAAACGCCGGAAAATCAGTTTTGCTGATCGAAGCTTCAGATGGTATTGGCGGAAGAGTGAGAACTGATGAAGTTGACGGCTATCTTTTAGACAGGGGTTTCCAGGTCTTGTTAACGGCTTACCCCGAAACGAAGAATTTATTGGATTATAATGCCCTCGAGCTGAAAACATTCGATCCGGGCGCTTTTATATTGGATAAGAAAACTGTGAGCAAAATCGGCGATCCGTTAAGGCAGCCCACTGCGCTTATAAGTACCCTTTTATCACCTGCGGGAACATTTACAGATAAACTGAAAATGTTAAAGCTGAAACTAAGCCTTAAACGCAAATCTATAGCAAACATCTTTGCGGAGCAAGAAATTACAACATTGGCTTACCTTAAGCAAGTAGGCTTCAGTAACTTAATTATCAATAAATTTTTTCTTCCCTTTTTTACAGGTATTTTTCTGGAAGACAAATTGACTACCTCAAGCCGTATGTTCGAATTTGTGTTCAAAATGTTTAGCGAAGGTTCTGCAGCAGTGCCTTCAAAAGGAATGGGCATGATACCGAAACAATTGGCAGATTGCCTTTCGGCGAATGAATTGCGATTAAATACCTCGGTCTCGAACGTTGCGGCAGGGACTGTAACGACAACGACAGGTTCTGTTTTTAATGCTGATTTTGTGATCATCGCCACAGATGAGTTAAATAGCCCTTTAAAACAAACAAAGACCACAAACAGATTTCATTCGGTAACCAATGTCTACTTCACCGCCGAACAGAAACCTTTTAATGAATCGTTGATTGCTCTGAATACCCTACCCGGAAAACTGGTTAACAATATCGCCATCATGAATACAATCTCAAAAGATTATTCGAAGAACGGAAAGACCTTAATATCGCTGTCGCTTATCGGCGACTATTCAC
>Ga0308164_10000896_pt1 | contig 39615 bp, 35 predicted proteins | sample PhyTR2_FD_201031 | JGI IMG/M metagenome (GOLD analysis project Ga0308164, IMG submission 201031) | Phyllosphere microbial communities from UC Gill Tract Community Farm, Albany, California, United States - DLSLT.R2 | ecosystem: Host-associated > Plants > Phyllosphere > Unclassified | place: USA...
CGGAGTGCAGGATCGAGGTGGCATCCGCCAGGCTTTCGGAGATCAGGATGCTGATGGAGCGCTCTTCTACATCCGTGATCAGCTGGTTCAGCGCGCGGCCGAACACGGTGCGTTTGTCGGGGGCACTGCTGACCAGCAGCGCCAGCATGCCGAGCAATTGCCTATGTTCCGTCATGGTCTTGCCTCCTGGGCGACGTACAAGTTGTTGACCGGTATGGGCGCGCCGCTGATGTGCTGGGCGCTGACCGTCTGGGTGGGGGCACTGTTGTTGAGGGCTTCGAGGCGGATCAGCCGGTTATTGACGAAGCCGAACAGGGTGTAGCCAAAAATCGTCGCGACCCCGCCCAGCATCAAAGCCTGTTCTCCCGAGCTGTACAGCGCCAGGTAGCTGTAGGCAGCCGCTATCCAGGCCACGATATTGCTGATCAGCGCCTGGCGCGGCGGTACGTTGGAAACCATCTGCAGGGTCATCAGCGCGGCCATGGAGAGGATGTAGGGCACCAGATTGGTGACCACCGCCAGGTTGACGAGAATATCGAATTGCTTGCTCAGGTCCGGGCTGATGGTCAGAAACCCCAGGGCCGTCTGCCCCGCCAGCAGGATCAGCATGCCGACGATGGGCGTGCCGGCGCGGTTGGCCTTGGCGAAGATCGGCAGAAAATAACCCGTGTCGGCCGAGCTCTTGAACACCTGGGCGATGGTGAACTGCCAGCCCAGCAGCGAACCGATGCAGGCCAGGACCATCAGGCCCATGACCACGCTGCCCACCAGGGGGTTGAACATTTTCGCGAAAACCAGCCCGAAAGGCGCCGTGGAGCTGGCCAGTTCCGGGTTGTCGACGATACCGGCGATGACGTTGGTGGAGACGATGTAGATAATCGCCGCCCCCAGGGTGCCACCCAGCACGGCAATCGGGACGTTGCGTTCCGGGTTCTCTACTGCATCGGTGTTGGCACAGGCCGACTCCAGCCCCAGGAAGGCCCAGAGTGTGATGGACACCGACGCCCCGGCGGCCTCGAACCAGCCTTTGCCGTGGGGGTTCCAGCCGGCGGCGTAGATGCTGCTGTCGAACCAGAACCAGCCGACCGTGGAGACCAACAGTACCGGGGCGATGACCCCCCAAACCGTGATCGCGCCGATTTTACCGGTAATCCGCGCGCCGCCGAAATTGGCGAAGGTGGTGATCCAAAGCAACGCAATCGTCGTAAGCCCGACTTGCGGGGAGCTGAGTTGTAAATTGAAAAGGACCTGAATATAACCGACAGCGGTAATGCTGATCGCCACATTCGCGATAAGCAGGGAAACGCCATAGGTATAGTTGGTTATATAGTTGCCGCCTTTACCGAACGCATATTCCGCGTAGCCGCCCATGCCGCCGGTCTTGCGGCTGAGCATGCCGCAGCGGGCAAAGGCGTAGGCCAGGGCAAGGGAACCGGTTGCCGTGACAATCCAGGACAAGATCGAGATCGCGCCCACTTCAGCAAGTTTGGAGGGTAATAGCACTATCCCGGAGCCCAGCATATTGACTGCCGTCAACATGGTGAGCTGGCTCACGCTCATTTTCTTCGCGGCTGACATTCCCTTGCCTCTGAGACGATATGGATTAGTAGTAATAGCGCAGCAGCGGGGTTAGGCAAGTGGATTAGAGTAATTAATTTAATCGCTTAAATGTTTTTCCTGTAGTTGGTGAGCTTCCTATCTTTCTCGTCAGGTAGTGGCTGTGTGATATCAGTGCTCTAAAATCGGATGATGGCTAATTAGTATTGCTGCAAAGATAAATTATGTAGCCCGTTCGTTATTGCTAGCCCACTTACCCGTCGATTTTTCCGCCTTCATTACCCCTGACTCGACGTTCATGCCTTAACCCATGCGCGTGGCGATGGGTAACCAGTTGACCTTCACTTGCCCCCTCGATCCATGGTGCAAACTTTGCGCAGTCTCGGTCGCTACCGGCGGCTTGACAAGTGGAAGACACGCCCCTATAAAGAACATGTTCATAAATGATCAATAACAATAAAGGGTGTGATCATATGCGCCGTATCGACCTGCACTGCTACCCCAACACACAACGCTGGATCGATTGCCAAGGTCCCTACGTCGAGGCGTTGGCCAAATATTGGCATCGGGATTGGAAAGCCAAGTCGGAAGAAGAGGTGGTGCGCGAGTTCCAGAGCGCTGGGATAGAAGCGGTGCTGGTGGCCTTGGATCTGCGGGCCACGATCAACACCGTGCCGTGCGACAACGATTACGTGGCCGGCATGCGCGACCGGCACGCCTGTATCATCCAGGCATGGGGCGCCGTGGAGCCGGCAATGGGGCAGGTGGCGATCGATGAGGCCAAGCACGCCATCCGCGACCTGGACATGCTGGGCTTTCACTTTCACCCGATCATGCAGCACTTCAGCGTCGACGATCAGCGCTATTACCCCTTGTGGGAAGAGATCAACGCGCTCAAGGTGCCGGTGATGATCGATGTGGGCATGACCGGCATGGGCGCAGGCATGCCCGGTGGTATGGGCGCCAAGACCCGGCACGCGCATCCGTCTTCCATCGATACCCTGGCAGCCGACTTTCCCGACCTGACCATCGTCATGGCGCACCCGGGCTATCCGTGGATCGACGAGACCACCGTGTGCGCGTTACACAAGGGCAATGTGTTCTGGGAAATGTCGGGTTGGGCGCCCAAGTATCTGCCCGAGGCCCTCAAGCGTGACATGCGCGGGCGGCTCAAGGACAAGGTGATGTTCGGCAGCGATTACCCCAGCATTCCTCACGAGCGACTGTTCAAGGAGTGGGGTGAGCTGGGTTACAGCGATGAGATGCTGGAGGCGTTCTTCCACAAGAACGCCGAACGCGTGCTGGGGCTCTGACGTGAGCGCCCAGCAGTGTGTACTGACCGAACGGCGCGGGCATGTGCTGTATATCCGCATCAACCGCCCCCACGTGCGCAACGCCCTGGACCCGCTGACGTATCACCAGCTGAGCTTGGCTTGCGACGAACTGGAAGAAGACTCCGAATTGTGGCTGGGGGTACTGACCGGTGAGGGCGACCAGGCATTCAGCGCCGGGCGCGACCTCAAGCAACTGGCGCAGATGGCCGAGGCCGATGACGCCCTGCGTCAGGCCGAAGCGCAACTTTGGCAACGCACCCGCCGCCTGACAGACCGCTTCGACTTCGCCAAGCCGATGATCGCCAGGCTCAACGGTTCGGCCCACGGCGGCGGGCTGGAACTGGCCTTGGCCTGCGACATCATCGTCGCGGCCGAGCATGCTCAGCTCAGCCTGCCCGAACCCCGTCGCGGGTTGATCGCCACGGCGGGCGGGGTGCATCGGCTCCCCCGCCAGATCGGGCTCAAGGCGGCCATGGGGTACCTGCTGACCGGCCGTGCAATGACCGTGCAACGCGGCTATGAGCTCGGGCTGGTCAACGAAGTGGTGCCTGCGCCCTTGCTCGATGAGACGGTAGAGCAATGGGTGGCAGATATTCTCGCCTGCGCGCCCTTGGCCGTGCGCGCCACAAAGGCCTGCGCCATGCAGGGCCTGAACTTGCCGCTGGCCGATGCCGTCGCCCAGCGCTACGCTGCCGAACAGTGCCGCCAGGCCAGCGCTGACAGCCTTGAAGGGCCGCGAGCCTTCGCTGAAAAACGCAAGCCGCACTGGCGAGGTTGCTGAGCCCTGCAAGCCCAAGTACACCCGATGCGGTACTGCCGCGGTACCGCTACCTGAATAACAATAATCACAGGTAAACAGGCAATGAAGACGTCGCGCATGTTCTATGGCTGGTGGGTAGTGATGGCCTCGGTGGTCGGCATGATCGTCAGCCAGGGGCCGGTACTGGTGTTCACCTTCGGTATTTTCATGAAACCCCTTGGCGCTGAATTTGGCTGGAGCCGTTCCCAGGTGTCGCTGGGGCTGACCATCGCCATCCTCACGGCGGCGCTGTGCACGCCTTGGGTAGGGCGCTTGATTGATCGCAGGGGCGCGCGCCAAGTGGCGGTGCCTGCGCTGCTGCTGTTTGGCGGCGCCATCATGGCGCTGGGGCTGTTGCCGGCCAATCTGGTGGTGTTTTACCTGGCCTTCTGCGTCGTTGGCTTGCTGTCCACCGGCGGCACGCCTACCGCCTATGCCATGGCGGTCAGTTGCTGGTTTGTGCGCCGTCGTGGCCTGGCCCTGGGTCTGAGCATGGCTGGCATCGGCCTGGGCGCGGCGTTGTTGCCCATGCTGGCGCAGCATGCGGTGGCCGCGCTCGGCTGGCGCCTGGCGTATGGGGTGATGGGCCTGGTGATCGTACTCGGGGCGCTGGGCGTGCGCTGGAAGCTGCAGAACCGCCCGGCGGACCTGGGCTTGTACCCCGACAACCTGCCGCCCACCCAGGGCGTGCAAGGGGCTCCCGACAAGTATGGACTGAGCGTGGGGCAGGCGCTGCGCAGCCGTTCGTTCTGGCTGATTGGCGCGGCGTTTTTCCTCGCCGCGCTGGCCATCAACGGCTGTTCGGTGCACTTCGTACCGCTGCTCACCGACCGCGGCGTACCGCCCGCAGAGGCAGCACGGGTGGCTTCGATCATCGGCATCGCACTGATTGTCGGGCGAGTGGGGGCTGGCTACCTGCTGGACTACCTGTTCGCACCCTGGGTCACGGTGTTCTTTTTCATGGGGCCGGTGATCGGCATCCTGTTGCTGTACAGCGGTGCCAGTGGTGCTGGCGCCATGCTGTGCGCCGCACTGATCGGCCTGGGCGTGGGTGCGGAAGTGGACCTGATCGCCTACCTCATCGCCCGCTACTTCGGACTGCGCGCCTTTGGGGAGATCTACGGCTACCTGTTCGGGCTGTTCTGCCTGGGCACCGCCTTCGGCCCCTTGTTGATGGGCATCGGCCAGGCGGTGCTGGGTAGCTACGACCCGGTGTTGCTGCTGTTTGCCGGGTGCATGCTGCTGGCCTGCGTACTGATGCTCTGCGTGGGCCGCTACCCGGACCTGGCTCAGGCGCCACAGCCCGGCAGCGTCACGCCACCTGCAGCCCGTGCATTATCAGGGCCAGGCGCTTCATCAGCTCATTGAGGCCGTCTTCGGGCGTCTGGGATTCGCTGGCCAACCACATGCGAATCTCCGCCGCCAGAAGGTAGAACATGGTGGTGGCGATCAGCGTGTCGTCCTCCGCGCAACGCACTTCCCCGGCAGCCCGCGCCTGGCCCACCAGCGTGGAAATCGAGCCAATGGTGCGCGCCCGGGTGGCCTGGAAACGTTCGCTTTGCATGCCGGTGGTATAGAAGGTGATCTCGCGGGTCAGGTCCCGGGAAATGACCTTGTCGCGCCCGTAAAACACGAAAAAATGCCGTAGCGCCGTGCGCAGGTTATCCAGCAACGGGGCTTGCCCCTGACTGTCGGCGAAGGCACGGGTGGTCAGCTCGTCAAGGTCGTCGTTGAACACCAGAAACAGCAGGTCGCGCTTATCGGTGGCGTACAGAAACAGGGTGGACAGGCCAACATCGGCCTCTTGGGCGATCTGCCGCGTAGTGGTGGGTTCGAAGCCGTTTTCGGTGAACAGTTTTTTCGACGCGGCGCGGATGCGCAAGAATTTATCGAGCTTGTTGCGTTCGCGCAAACCCAGCGGCGCATTCGATTTCGCGTTCATATCAGACCTTTGATTTCTTTGGTTTTGTCGGTTTCGCACGCTTCATCTTAAGGGAACGTCGTACCCTTGACAAACAATATGATCACGTCTAAAAATGAACATGTTCAATTAAAAACAATAAAGAGGTTTCCCATGTCTACATCCTCGAAAGTCGCGCTGGTCACCGGTTCCGCGTCGGGTATCGGCGCCACCGTCGCCATCGCCCTGGCCACCGCCGGCTACGACGTCATTGTCAACTACAGCCGCAGCGAGGCGTCGGCACAGGCCACTGTCCAAGCTTGCGAGGCGGCCGGGGCACGCACCATGCTGCTGCAATGCGACGTGTCCGACGAGACCAGCGTGAAAGCTATGGTAGCCGCTATCAGTGAGCGCTATGGCCATCTGGACGTGGTGTGCAGCAATGCCGGCGTGTCGATCGATACCCCGCCCAAGAAATTCGACGAAATCGACGTAGAAGCCTGGGACCGAGTGTTCGCCGTGAACGTGCGCGGCCTGTTTTTAATCGCCAAGCACACCAAAGCGCTGCTGTTCGAAGCGCCGCGCCCGTGCATGGTCAACACCGCGTCCATCGTTGGCATGCGCCCCGGCGCGCAGCCGCTGCCGTACTCGGCCTCCAAGGCGGCAGTCATCAGCATGACGCAGACGCTGGCCAACGCTCTGGGCCCCAAAGTGCGAGTCAACGCCATCGCGCCGGGCTGGATGGAAGGGGAGTGGATGGAGTGGATGCTGGGCGACAACTACGAAAAATTGATGACCCGTCGCGCCCGCGCCACGCCCCTGCAGCGCTGCGTGACCATGCCAGACGTCGCTGAAGTGGTGCTGACACTCATCGAGCACATGCACTTCGTGACCGGCGAAACCATTGTCATCGACGGCGGCTTCGCCAAGACCACCTAAGCCGTCCGCCGGGGCCCGCGCAGCGCCGTGGCCCCAAGCACCCCGTCCCGACAACAAGACCAACATCGAGGATTTTTCCATGATGGGATTCGTGCCGTTTCCAGAAAAGTTTGCTGCCCATTACCGGGCCAAGGGCTATTGGCAGGACCAGACCTTGGCCGATACTTTCCAGGCCGTGTGCCAGCGCTTTGCGCCGCGCATCGCGGTGTGCGATGCCCACCGTGAAGTGAGCTACGCCGAGCTCGACCGGATCGCTACCCGCCTGGGCCTCAACCTGCTGGACGAAGGCCTGGCGCCCGGCGATATCGTGGTGCTCCAACTGGGCAACGTGCTCGAGTTCGTGTTCGTGCACCTGGCCCTGCAGAAGATCGGCGTGCGGCCAATCCTGGCGCTGCACACTCATCGCTACCGCGAGCTGCGCCAGTTCGTCGAGCTGTCTGGCGCCAGTGCCACCTTCACGGCCGACCGCTCCAAGGACTGTGATTTCATTGACATCGTCAATCGCGTCCAGGCCGACACCGGCAGCATTCGCCGCAAGTTCGTGCTTGGCGCAGCGCCCACAGGCTTCGTCTCCCTCGGTGAACTGCTGACACGTGAGCCGCAACGGGACGCCGCGCAGATCGCGGCCATCCAGGCGGCCATCGACCCGTGCAGCCCGGCGCTGTTCCTGTTGTCGGGAGGCACCACCGGCATTCCCAAGATGATCCCGCGCTCGCACAACGACTACGCATGCAATTCGCGCCTGGCCTCGCGCTACACCGCTATCGACGAGCACTCGGTGTTGCTGGACGTATTGCCCATTGCCCATAACCTGCCGTTGGCCTGCCCCGGCCTGCAGGGGTTCATGCTGTGCGGTGCCAAGGTGGTGCTGCATGCCAGTACCCGCGCCGAAGAGGTCTTTGCGCTGATCCAACGCTTCAAGGTCACCCACATTCACGTGGTGCCGGCGCTGCTGATCATGTGGATGAACGATGCACAGGTGCACGCCTACAACCTGGACAGCGTGCGCGTGGTCCAGTCCGGCGGCCAGCGCCTGCAACCCGAGACCCGCGCCTTGACCGAACAGGTGCTGCGCAACTGCACCGTGCAGGAGAACTTCGGCATGGCCGAGGGTTTGCTGATGTTCGTGCGCCTGGACGACCCTCTGGACGTGCGCCGCGAATCGGTAGGCCGGCCGGTGTGCGAGGACGACGAGGTGCTGCTGCTGGACGAGGATGACCGCCCGGTACCGGTGGGCACACCGGGCGAGCTGTGCTGCCGTGGGCCCTATACCTTGCGCGGCTACTTCAATGCGCCGGAGCACAACGCCCGTGCTTTTACCCCTGAGGGCTTCTATCGCTCCGGCGACATGATGCGCCAGTTGCCGTCGGGCAACTACGTGGTGGAGGGGCGCAAGAAAGACTTGATCAACCGCGGTGGCGAGAAGATCAGCGCCGAGGAAATCGAGAACCTGGTATTGGCCCACCCGGCGGTCACCAACGTCGCCTGTGTGGCGATGCCCGACCCGGTGCTGGGCGAGAAAATGTGCGCCTTCGTCATCCTTAAACCTGGGGCGCAACTTAGCCTGGAAGCGTTGGTGGCCTACCTGCAGGCCGAGGAAATCGCCCGCTTCAAGTTGCCCGAGCGGTTGGAGCTGGTGGACAGTTTTCCACTGTCGACCTTTGGCAAGGTGTCCAAGAAAGACCTGGTGGAACAGGTGAGCGCCAAACTCAAGAACGAGGCCGCCTGACATGAGCGACTTCATCGAATACCAGTTCGACGACGGCGTCGTCACCCTGACCCTATGCGCGCCCGAGCAGCACAATGCCTTGAGTCATCGCGCACAATTCGACGCATTTACCCAAGTGTGCGCGCGCATCAACCGCGACCCGCAGGTCAAGGTGGTGGTGCTGACCGGTGCCGGCAAGTCGTTCTGTGCCGGCGGCAACGTCAAGGACATGAAGGCGCGTACGGGGCTGTTCGCCGGCGACCCCTATCAGCTGCGTGATGGCTACCGCCATGGCATCCAGCAGATCCCGCTGGCGGTTTATCACCTGGAGGTGCCCACCATCGCCGCGGTGAATGGCGCGGCCATCGGTGCCGGGTGCGACCTGGCGCTGATGTGCGACATCCGCATTGCCTCGCAGCAGGCGCGCTTTGCCGAAAGCTTCGTGCGCTTGGGCATTGTTCCCGGCGACGGTGGCGCATGGTTGCTGCCGCGGGCGCTGAACAACCTGTCGCGGGCCTATGAGCTGTCGTTTACCGGGGAAACCGTGTCGGCTGAACAGGCCCTGGAGTACGGACTGGTGTCGCGGGTGGTCGCGCCTGAAGCCTTGCTGGCGACGGCTCTGGGCCTGGCTCGGCGTATCGCCGCCAATCCCGGGCCGGCGTTGCGCCTGACCAAGAAACTGCTGCGCGAAGGCCAGCATACCCGGCTCGAGCCGTTGCTGGAGCTGTCTGCGGCTTACCAGGCGTTGGCCCATCATACCGACGCCCACCTCGCCATCGTACAGGCGCTTTGAACGCTGCCGGGCGCCGCGCGAGGCGTTCGGCTGGAGGTCATCATGCAAGACGCAGTCATTGTCGCCTACGCGCGCTCCGCCATCGGCAAGGCGTACCGGGGCGCCTTCAATCACACGCCCATGCCCAGCCTGGCTGCACCCATTATCCAGACCGTGCTGGACCGGGCGCAGGTCGATGGCGCCGAGGTCGAAGAACTGGTCATGGGTTGCGGGCGCCCCGAAGGCACCCAGGGCAAGAACGTCGCCCGGCTCAGCGCGCTGCGTGCCGGGCTGCCAGACAGCGTGGCGGCGCAGACCGTCAGCCGTCATTGCGCTTCGGGTTTGCAAGCCATTGCCAGTGCGGCCCAACGCATTCAAGTGGATGGCTGCCAGGTGATGCTGGCGGTGGGCGGCGAGTCCATCAGCCTGGTCCAGAACGCCCACACCAATGAGCACTATGGGCAGGACCCGTGGCTGCTGGAACAGCGTCCGGATGCCTACATCAGCATGCTGGAAACCGCCGAGCGGGTGGCCCAGCGCTATGGCGTGTCGCGCAGTGACCAGGACGCTTATGCCTTGCTCAGCCAGCAGCGCACGGCCCACGCCCAGCGCGATGGCCTGTTCACCGGGGAGATCGTGCCCTTGCAGGTGGTGACCAAGGCCCTGGACCGGGCCTCCTACGAATACTACGACCAGCCCCTGCGTATCGACCGCGACGAGTGCAACCGCCCGGGCACCCAGGCCGCGCAACTGGCCGACCTTGCGCCGGTGCTGGGCGGCGAGCAGCGCACGGTCACGGCAGGCAATGCTTCGCAGCTGAGCGATGGCGTGGCGGCCTGTGTGTTGATGAGTGCAGCCCATGCCAAGGCCCGTGGCCTGCAGCCATTGGGCCGCTTCATGGGTTTCGCCAGCGCCGGGTGTGCGCCGGACGAGATGGGCATCGGGCCGGTGCTGGCGGTACCGCGATTGCTGTCGCGCCACGGTTTGAGCGTAAGCGACATCGATCTGTGGGAGCTCAACGAAGCCTTCGCCGCCCAGGTGCTGTATTGCCAGCGAGCCCTGGGTATCCCCCTTGAACGCTTGAACGTCAACGGCGGGGCCATCGCCCTGGGGCATCCGTATGGCATGTCCGGCGCGCGCATGGTGGGCCACGCCTTGCTGGAAGGGCGCCGCCGCGGTCTGCGGTATGTGCTGGTGACCATGTGCGTGGGGGGCGGGCAGGGCGCCGCTGGCCTGTTCGAGGTGTGCCATGCCTGACACCTGAGCCCTTCTTACCCTGTCGGCACCGCGTCTCTACAACAACAAGAAATGAGGGACTTTCAATGAAGCCAGTTCATCGTTACGCCGTACCCTGCGCCAGCCTGCTGCTGTGTTTCAGTTGCGCCACCCACGCCACCGAGGGCAATGGCAACTCCTACCCGTTGGGGGTGGAAACCAACATGTCGGGGCTGATGCTGCCCGAAGGCCTGACGTCGCTGCTGTACTACAACCACTACGAAGCCACCCACGTCAAAGGCAACGATGGCCACGACAACGCTAACATCGCCCGCTACCGCGTCAAGTCCGACACGGTGTCATTGCGCTTGAGCTATGTGTGGCCAGGGGTGAAATGGTTGGGCGCCAACGTCGAGACTCGCGCCGCCTTGGCCGTGCCTACCCTGGATGTCACCCTGGACGTGGCCCGGCCTGCCCCTCTGGCGCCCCTGGACAAGGGCGGCACCGATACTGGCCTGGCGGACCTGAGCTTCGCCCCGGTACTGTTAGGCTGGCACGGCAAGGCCCTGCACCAGACGGCTGGCGTGGAGACCTTCCTCCCTACCGGCACCTATGACAAGAACCAGCCTGTCAACACCGGGCGCAACTACTACCAGGTGGCGCCGTTCTACGCCGTTACCTGGCTGCCAGGCGAGCACTGGGAAGCCAGCGCCAAGCTGCGCTACGGCATCAATTCGAAAAACGACGCCACCGATTACCGCTCCGGCGACGAGCTTACGCTGGAGTTCAGTGGCGGTTATCGGTTCAGCCAGGCACTCAGTTTTGGCATCAACGGTTACCTCTACCGCCAAACCACCGACGATCGCTTACAGGGTGAGGCGGTGAATGGCAATGGCAACCGTGGTTCGGTCAATGCCTTGGGGCCTTATATGATGTATCGGTTCACCAAAGATTTTGCGCTGGTGGCCAAAGTGCAAGATGAGTTCGATGCCCGCAACAAGGCGCAGGGAACACGGTTCTGGCTGCAGGCCCGGCTGCCGTTCTAGCGGGCTTCAGGCCGCTTGGCGCGCGGCCCCTCCTCTTGTCGAATGGCTTACCGCGCGAGTACATCTTCCCTGTCAGGGTAGCCGAGCTACACGGTGGAGGAAGGAAGCTTCGATGATCTCAGCAACGCCCCCATAACTCGGGGGCGCTACCGTCGAGAGGCCTACTGACCAGCATCACCACCGTGTGCCTTGGCCAATGCCTTGGCTTGTGCGAGGTGTGCTTTAAGTTTCGGCAGCGTCTCGGTTGCGAATGCCTTCAGCTGATCGTCATCGCCATTCTTTATTTCGTCCTCGAAGATCTCGATGGTCGCTTCGTGTGCTTTTACCTGATTGTTGGCGTAGGCCTGGTCGAAGGATTTGGCGGATCGCAGGTCGAGAATCATCGCTTTGGCCTTGTCCATCAGCTCGGCGTCCGTGGACACCTCTATTTTCTTCGCGTCTGCTATGGCCTTGAGTTTGTCGTTCGCGGCGGTGTGGTCTTTGACCATCATCGCACCGAAAGCTTTAACATCTGCGGCGGTACCTTTCTCCTCGGCAAGTTTACCGGCCTCGACCTCGGCGACACCTTTTGCGGATGCATCTTCAACGAAGTCATCCGCGTCGGTAGCGGCGAACGCACCATGGGATGCGAAGGCCACGGAAAGAGCCAGGGCAGCTGCATAGAATTTGCTATTCATGATTCGGTCCTTGTGGTTATCGGCGGAAGTCTGAGCTTCCAGACTCTCTATATCCGACCGGGTTTTTGGTCATGCGGTTTCATCGGATTCGCGCACGGCTTCGCGACCGGTCTTTGCGCAATACCGCTGCTGCAAAACCGCCTATGAGCGCGGCGGCTGCAAGCGTGAAGACGATCCGATGGGTAGGCGTAGCCATACGCCATCCCCCCTCTATGCTGCGTACGAATTCCGTCGGTGCGAATAAGTTGCCGGCCGATTTCGCGGCTGCTGCGCTGCGCTTTATTGCACGACGTGTTACCCATCCCGCCAGGTAGCTGAAGCCAGGCACTACAAAGTGGGCGAATCGAGCCAAGCTCGCCGCTGCGCCTACAGTAGTGCTTACTCGAGGCCTGATAGCGCAGGCGACCATTGCCTTCGCCACTAAATGTGGATCGTAGACGGGCGGTGGCGGCTTGAGCGCATGGCCGGTGTAATTACCACCGTCGCGAAAGCCGGGCGTATCCATAACGGCCGGGTAGATATCGCAGATATGGATGTCGGGAAACTCAGTCAGCTCGCCCCGCAGCGCCTCGGTCAGCCCGCGCAAACCAAATTTACTAGCCGAGTAAGCGGCGGCATATGGCTGTGGCACCCAGCTACCTACAGACAGGGTATTTATCAACGTTCCGCTTTCTTGCGCTTTGAAGAATGGCCACGCAACGTAGGCGCCGCGCAGGTAGCCGATCAGGTCGGTCTGGATGACCTGTTCGTGGGCATCGAGGGGTGTCTGCTCAAAGCTGCCGACCGCACCTACGCCTGCATTGTTGATCCAGATATCGATCCGTCCGTTGCCAAACTCTGCTGCGCTATCGGCCAGGGCTTGCATCTGCTCACTGCTGGTTACATCCGTGACTACGGCGACTGCATCTGTTCCACATTCAGTGCATTCGTCGAGCACTTCGAATAACGCTTCTTCGTCACGTGCGGCCAGTACGAGGCGCGCACCTTCACAGCCAAAGGCGTTTGCCGCCGCCCGCCCGATCCCGCTGGAGGCGCCGGTGATTACAACGACCTTGCCGCGTAGAGGCTTATCGTCTCGCTCGCCGCAATATTCGTTGGACTCTTCTGAATCTGCGGTTAGAGCCTCCTCCCATAGATCAGTATCTTCTAGTCTTTGCAGTTTAAAGGAAGCGCCGTCCGCCATCGTCAACGTGAGATCTTCGATGGTGCCTGCCACACTGTCGGGAAATACCGGATTGCCCGAAGGATCGAGGTCGTCGTAGACGAAGTTTTGCCCGTCGAGCCAGCCGACAGCGGTCAGCAGGTCGGGGCCAAGATAGTATTTGCCATCGAGAAAAAAACCCGAGAAATGGTGCATACGCTCCAGGCTTTCGACGCAATAGCGCTCGCCTGGTTTCATGCCGGTTGCTGAATCGATCATGGTAGGGGCCTCCTGTCGCAGTTATAGCGGTAGAGGAGAACGCTTCGATGTCCGTTCCATCGGAGTGGTCGAGCGGCACGCAGGACAACGAGGACGGCTACGTCCAGGTCAGCCGGCAGCGCCGAACGAGGCGCGCCGGTGTCTCTCAAGCCTGCTGCGCCCCGATCTATGCTGAATTCGTTGCTTTGAGAGGGGAATCGCTCCCTATTGCTACAGCCCGAGCTCTCTGAGTGCCAGATACTAACGCGCGTGACATAGTCTGGCCGGGAAGGTTGTCGTATATCTCCTCTGTTATTATCCACCCTTCCTGCTGATAGACACCTATGAACATTTGCGTGCCGCCGGTACGGGACGTTCGCACCTGGACGTCTATCATCGTTCCATCATCGAGTTCTTCCTCGTGAGTTCTGGTCTGAAGCTGGGCGTCAATCCAGTTCCAATATGCCGGCCCGCGATTACGCATGGGCATTCTCCTTCGATTTAGTTTACTGTTTGCGATTTTATCACTTCATATTTTTAGACAGCGTTTATACGCTGCTATCCCAAAATTATATTTTGTACTGCTCGATAAGATAGCAAGCTATGTAACTGCGACCGAGTGGGCATAGTCGACGAATAAGCGGAGTGAATCGGGGCTGACGGTTGATTTGTCAGAATTCCTTGTTTTGGATTGAACGGCAGGTACGGGCCAGTTTCCAACTCTGCAGGTTGATCTAAAAGCGGAGATAATTTTTATGAGCGAGCATGATCCAAAAACTGCGCCCGATGGTGTGCGCCCAGCTGATGCCAGCCATGAATTGCCCGAGGATGCTGTCGGGGAGGCGTTAACCGATGATGATCGTGTCAGCAGGGAGAAGCAGACCCAGGAAAAAGGTTCGCGTGTGCAACCGGGGCCTGCGGACGAAGCGAGGCTGTCCAAGACCTGATCTTCTGGATTTCGTGGCAAATCAACACGCCGAGAACGTGCAGTCGCCTCACAGGCCGAATGGAAAGGGTCCCCTCTTCATGGCATGATTTTGCTTCAACGGCCAATCGGCGGCGGCGACCTTCGCATAGGCCGTGCGGCACAAGCTGGGGTTCATATCGCTGACCGAAAACCTCGTCATGGTCGGCATGGAGCTGTGGATGTTGTTCCAGGCGTGAGCGCGCAACTACTCGGGCGAGGCAGTGTTCGCTTCACTCAGTAACTGGATAAGTGAATGCGCGCGCGTTCTTGCCTCCTCCGCACTCATTTCGTATTCCTGAGCCTGCTCCGTGCGCCCGGAAGACGTGGCGACGTCGCGTTGGCGCTGCATCAACTGTTCCTTTTCATGGAAGGCCCTTACCGCCGCCCATAGCAGTTCTTCGATCGCTGTGTCTTGGGAAACCCGCATGCTCATGGGGCCGTAGGTGTGCCCCGTATGACAGCGATATCGCAGGGGGAAGCTGTCCATTTCCCATAATGCGCCTTGGCATTCCGGGCAGGTCAGGGCCGAGCGGGTGGCAACCTGGTCCAGTGCCTCGATCGGAGCCAGGCCCGATTCGAGGCTTATAGTGTTCTCCAACACCAGCGTGGGTGGAAAAGTAGTGTTAGCCGGTGGACGCCTTTGCGCTACGAGCTCCATCAGCCGACTGGCGATCTGCCCACGTGGCAGGCATCCGTCCACGTCTACATAGCGCAGCGCGCTCGAGGGCATGCCGGTGGCCGTGGCGTCAGCGGGCTGCTGAACCAGCGCGATGCCCCCGCAGGTTTTGATCGCTTGCAGGCCCACCGTCCCGTCGTCGAGATCGCCTGTAAGCACTACGCCGATCACTTTTTCTCGATAGGCAATAGCGGCAGATCTGAACAGCGGGTCGATGGCGGGCCGCGAATAATTTTCCTTGGCGCCGCGAAGCAGGCGGATGCGCGACCCTTCCACCAGCATGTGGCGGTCGGGCGGTGCTATCAATACCGTCCCCGGTTCCAGTGGGTCGCCCTCCACTGCATGGCGAATCTGCAGCGCCGCCGTAGTGGCCAGCAGGTACGGCAACTGGCTGTTCAGCGCGCCTACATGCATGGCAATGAGCACCGGCGCGGGGAAATCCGCGGGTAATGTATCCAGAATCGTCTTGAGGACTTCGAGCCCACCGGTCGAGGCGCCAATCACCACGAGGTTGTCATGCTTGATCATAGGGACACCTATCTTTCTTTTATGAAGCGCTTTCACTAGTGCCGCGCTACATGCGCTGCATTTGATCGAAAAACACCACCAGCGTGCCGCCGACCATCAGCGTGATTATCAAGGCCGTGATGGTGAGCAGTATGGTCTGGTCGCGGCTCTTGCGGCCCAGATTCAAGAAGCAGTACAGATGCACGGCGACCTGCAGCAGCGCCAACAGCAGCACCGATGCCAGCAACGCTCGCGGTGCGAGTCCTGCCCAGAGCACCAACGCGGCAGGCACGGCGGTCAGCGCCGCAGCGAGCAGCAGCCCTAGGCGATTGCGCCGCAAGGCTTTTCGATAGCCGTTTTCATCGTTCATCCGCTCAATCCCTGCAAGTACACCACCGCGTAGATAGCCACCCAGATCACATCGAGAAAGTGCCAGAACAGGGCCAGGCACTGGAGCCTGCGCTTGACCACCGGGCCCAGGCCGAAGACCTTGACCTGTATCAACAGCAGCACCAGCCACGCGCAACCGGCGGCGACGTGCAGGCCGTGGGTCGAGACCAGCGCATAGAAGGCCGACAGGAACCCGCTGCGCTGGGCCGTTGCGCCTTGGGCCATCAGGGTGTGGAAGTCATTGAGTTCCAGCGCTATGAACGCGAGGCCCAGGGCCAGGCTTGCTGCCAGCCAGGCGACCAGATAACGAAGGCGCTGCGGCCGATATTCAAGGTTGAGCGAGACCATGGCGAAGGTGAAGCTGCTGAGCAACAGCACCGCTGTTTGCAACAGCGTCGACTTGATATCGAACAGGTCCTTGCCAGCCGGACCGCCATCGGTGGCGTGAAGCATGGTGGCGTAGATGGCGAACAGCAGCGCGAAGATCAGCGCATCGCTCATCAGGAATATCCAGAAGCCGAACAGCCGCGTTTGGGTTTCGCGATCAGCCATCGCAGCGCTGCTCATGGTTGCACCTGGGCGAGCCCGTGGTTGAGCGGGCTGTGTTCCTGGTCACGGCTGACGGCGACAGTCTGCTGCGCTTGCTGAAGGTGGCGAGCATGGGCCTGACGAAGCGCCTCAGCGCTGATGACATGATGGGTGTCACGCACGAAGGAGCGGGCGATCACCGCCACCCAGGCCGCCAACATTCCTCCGGCGGCGGCCCAGCCGATATGCCAGACCAGGCCGAAGGCGCAGACGAACGCCGCGGCGCCGAGGATGATCGGCATAGCGCTGTTGTTGGGCAGCTGGATCGCCGCGAAATCGGTCGGTGAAATTCGCTGATGTTCCTTCAGCCAAGTGCACGGGTCACGGTCATGAATCGGCGGCAGCACCGCGAAGTTGTAGGGCGGTGGCGGCGCGGGCGTCGACCACTCCAGCGTCCGCCCATCCCAGGGGTCACCCAAGGGAACCGCGGTGCGCCGGCGTTGGCGAATGCTCACGTACAGCTGTGCATACAGGCATGTCAGCCCCAGGCTCAGCAACGCCGCGCCGGCGCCCGCCACCCACAGCAGGGGGGCAAACTCCGGATTGACGATTGCCTGGGTGCGGCGCGCCATACCGCTGACCCCAAGCACGTAAAGCGGCATGAACGCCAACAAGAATCCGACCCCGAAACAGAGCGCGGCGAACCGCCCCCAGCGTTCGTTCAGCCGAAAGCCGAAGGCCTTGGGAAACCAGTAGGTGTACCCCGCCAGCAGGCCGAACAGGGTGCCGGGAATCAGCATGTTGTGAAAGTGCGCCACCAGGTAAACGGTGTTGTGCACCTGATAGTCCACCGGCGGCGCCGAGAGGGTGATACCGGTCAGGCCGCCGATCACGAACAGCATCAGGAACATCGCCGCGTACAGCATCGGTACCGAAAAGCGCACGCGACCGCGGTACAGAGTCAGCATCCAGTCATAGATCTTCACCCCGGTGGGGATACCGATCAGCATGGTTGCGATACCGAACGCCGCATTGACCCCCGCGCTCTGGCCCATGGTGAAAAAGTGATGCAGCCACACCGTGAACGACAGTCCGGTAATCGCCACCGAAGCCCACACCAGCGACTTGTAGCCGTAAAGGCGCTTGCCGCTGAAGGTCGCGAACACTTCCGAGAAGACTCCGAATGCCGGCAGGATCAGGATGTACACCTCCGGATGGCCGAATAGCCAGAACAGGTTGACGAAGTTCATCACGTTGCCGCCATGCCCGGCGGTAAAGAAGTGAAAATCCAGGTAGCGGTCCAAGGCTAGCAGCAAGGTGGCGACCGTCAGTGGCGGCATGGCGAAGATCATCAGGATGCTGGTGCACAGCGCCGTCCAGCTGAACAGCGGCATCCGCATGAGGATCATGCCGGGGCAGCGATCCTTGTAGATCGTCACGGCGAAATTCAGTCCGGTGAGGGTGCTGGCGATGGAGCTGAGGGTCAGCGCCCAGATCCAGTAATCGGGGCCGACGCCGGGTTGATAGTCGACTTCGGTAAACGGCGGATAACCGCTCCAGCCACCCGTGGAGAATCTGCCGAGCATCAACGACGCCATGACCAGCATCGCGCCAGCCACCGTCAACCAGAGGGTGATCGCGTTGAGCAAGGGGAAACGCACGTCACGCGCGCCGATCTGCAACGGCACGACGAAATTGATCAGGCCGGTGAGAAAGGGCATGGCCATGAAAAAAATCATGATGGTGCCATGGGTGCTGAACATCTGGCTGAAGTGCTCCGGCGGCAGATAACCGGGCGAGTTGATCGCTACGGCCTGCTGGGCACGCATCATGACCGCCTCGATGACCCCGCGCATCAGCATGATCAGCGCCAGCACGACATACATGATGCCGATGCGTTTGTGGTCGAGGCTGGTGAGCCACTCCCGCCACAGATAGCCCCACCAGCCCTTGACGCTGATGAGGACGACCACGCTCAGCGCAACCAGCAGCACCAGCGCAGCGGCTGCGGCGGCGACGCCGCTGTAGAGGGGCAGGGCGGTGTAGTCAAGGCGCCCTAGCCAGGAGAGCCAGACAGTAGCGCTGTCATTCATGGGCGCGCTCCTGGCTGAATGCATGACAGCCGCGATGCCCCGGCTGACTGAACGATTGCATGACCTGCTCGAACAGACCTCTTTCAACCCAACCATAGTGCTGCACATTTGGCTGCACGCCACCTTGACTCAATGGGCGGCAATCAAGGCGCTTTGGTGAGCGCCGCACTTCATTCAGCCAGTCGTCGAACCCTTGGGGCGTCATGGCGAGGGCGGTGAACACCTGCGTCTGAAAGCCGTTGCCATTGAACTGGGTATTGCGCCCTGAAAAGTGCCCTGCGGCATCCGCTTGCAGATATTGCTGGGTCCGCATGCCGGCCATGGCATAGATCTGCCCCGCCAGACGCGGGATCAGCAAGGCCTGCATCACGGTGGCACTGGTCAGGCTCAGATGCACAGGCGTGCCTTGCGCAATCACCAGTTCGTTGAGACTGGCGACGCCCTGCTGCGGATAGATGAACAACCAGTTCCAGTCCAGCGCGATGACCTGAATTTCCAGCGTGGCGGCTGGCCCCGGTAGCGGTCGATAAGGATCGAGTTGCTGGCTGCGCTGCCAGGTCAGTACCGCCAGCACCGCGACCACTGCCACGGGCACGCCCCAGGTGAGGATTTCCAGCGGCAGCGAAAAGTCCCAACGCGGCCGGTAGGGCGCGTGTTGTTGCCCGTAGCGGTAGCGCCACAGCAGCCATGGCGTTAGCACGATGACCGGCAGCACCACCACCAACGCCAGGCCGACGACCCACAGAAACAGCTCCCGTTGCGCCGCCGCAATCACCCCCCCCGGCGCCAGGAAGCCCAGGTTTACCGGCGAGCAACCCGCTGTGGCGCACGCGACCAATGCCAGCGCCGGGCGTGCGAAATAGCGCTGCAAGGTCTGACCAGGCGGTGGCCTACACATCAGGCTGAATGACTTCGCGGGCATCGGATTCTTCATCAGGCGGGTAGGGGATTACCATGCGGCACCTTCTAACTGGCTCTAGAACGTGCCCTTACGCTAGACGACGGCTGCTGAAGTGAGTTCCATTGGATGTGTGGGGCGCGTCGCGTGCTACGTGTTGCGGGTTGACACTGGCCTGGGACGTCCTCATTTCATCACGTCGCTACGGCGCATCACTGCAGAAAGAGCGAACCGGCTGGCGTTCGTTGAAGTCCACTAAAGACCTTTGCCAGCGTCCATGGCAATGCCGCTCATGATGGAATTGAAGATCAGAAATAGCCGCGGCTGGTGCAGCACCGGAGTGCCTCAAGGTACGTGGCAGGGCGAACGATCATGGCCTGCCACTAGGGTGCGGGCCACTATCCCCTGAGCGTAGTCGGTTGCATAATCCATGGATGTGACTTTCGCGCTGATAATTTCAATGCAACTCACCTTCACATCGTGCCACACGTCCCTCTTTACCAGCATTCCACTGTTATCCTTGGCAGACAACGGTCCGTCAATCTGCAGCAAGTAATCGGCGGTCGTCCTCGTGCCTTCTGCGTCATATCCAGCGATGGTCAGGGTCGCGGATCGAAGTGTATAACCATCGATGTTGCGCACGGAGGCTGAAACGTCAACACTCCTGGTGGCAGGATCAGTCGAGGGAATCAGGCTCAAGACGTGTAGCGGAAATACCTTCGCAGCGATGCCGGAGTCTGTGCCAGCGCACGCCGTGAGATATAGCATCGAGGCGACTATGATAGGTATTTTCATTTTTTTGTTCTCCTGAAACGCTATGTCACCGACGCTTGGCAGGGCGAAGGTTTTTGCATCGGCACCCTCTGGCTGTGCCCAACTCATGATGGTTTGGAGGGAGCGCTGACAGGATGGTTTAAATGCCACGACGCTCGCCTGACCAGCGGTCTGCCCAGCCTCGGGGGGAGGCAAATATTAGGGCAGTGTTAATGGCCACGTTCAATAAATATAGTCCAGTTTTATCGCGCGTTAAATATTCTGCCGTTCCGGCACAAGTGAAAATATTCCTGAATTTTTTCTCAACGCCTTCGAACCTTTTGCCGGGTGCGCTCCCAAAATATAAGTGAAGCGTTTTTTTCTTATGCGAGGAGGTAGGTGCCATGGCCCGCGGAAGTAAAGACAAATACACCGAGGAACAGAAACATAAAGCCCTGCGTATTGAAGAGTCTTATGAGCAAAAAGGCGTGCCCAAAGCGCAAGCCGAGGGACGTGCCTGGGCCACGGTGAACAAACAGTCAGGCGGCGGAGAAAAATCCGGAGGATCTGGGCAAAAGACATCGAAGTCCAGAAAAGACGAAGCAGCATCCGATACCGCTAAACGCGCAGCGCAGAGCCGCCAGGGGCATTCGCGGGACTCTTCGGTCTCGCTTGAAACTCAAACCAAAGCCAGTCTATTGACCGAGGCCCGCAGCCGTAAGATTCCGGGGCGATCAACCATGACAAAGGCCGAACTGGTGAGCGCATTGAGGAAGTAGGTAGGGCCTGGCCCAGCCGATAGAAAAACATATCTTGGATATCAGGCCTATCGTTTGTGCCCTGCACTCTATTATCCTTGCTATCTCCTTTGGATGTGTTCGCTCGCTATAGCCACCATGATTCGCCATGGCCGACTGTAGATGACAGGCTAGCTCAGGAGGTGACCTTCAAGAAAGTGCAACCACGATAGGACTTGAATGATGACCACATCAACGGACGCCGGGTCAGATCGCCCTCAGCGGCAGGGTATCGAGCCCAGTCATCTCGACTTTCCGGTAGTCGGCATTGGCGCATCAGCTGGCGGGCTTCAAGCCGTGCAACAGTTCTTCGAGCACATGCCCGCTGACAACGGAATGGCGTTCGTCGTGGTGCTCCACATCTCGCCGAATCATGAAAGCAATGCTGGCAAAATGATAGCCGCTCGTACCAAAATGCCAGTGACGCAATTGGTTTCGGCCGCGCCGATCCACCGCAATCATGTCTACGTGATTCCTCCCGCGCAACGCCTGTCGATGAACGACGGCTACTTGCGCTGCCTCCCGCCTGGGCCAAGAAGTGGCGGCCATGTGACCATCGACTTGTTCTTTCGGGATCTCGCAGATGCGCACAAGGAACACGCATTTTGCGTTGTTTTGTCGGGTACCGGCTCTGATGGTGCCGTAGGCTTGTCCCGTATCAAGGAGCAGGGCGGTGTGACACTGGCGCAGCACCCTGAAGACGCCGAATACGAAGGCATGCCGCAGGCGGCGATCGACACCCAAAAGGTCGATTTCATGCTGCCCGTTGCCGATATGCCGCAAAAAATCCTGGACCTGTGGCGCAACGCGCAACGCATCCAGTTGCCCAATGCCGCAGACATCCAGCCTGGCCCCGAACCCACGGTCGTCGATGTACGTGCGGTCGAGCAGGCCGAACAAGCGCTGCTCGATATCCTCGCCAAGCTGCGAGCGGGGACGGGCCATGACTTCAAGCACTACAAGCGCGCCACCGTGCTGCGCCGTATCGAACGGCGCATGCAGGTCACCACACAGCCCGATCTACCTGCCTATTACCGCTATCTTTGCGAGCACGCTGACGAAACCCGGGCGTTGCTCGATGACATGCTGATTGGCGTGACCAATTTCTTCCGTGATCGGGAATGCTTCGAGTCGCTGGAGCGCGAGGTGGTACCGGAGCTTTTTGCGCAAAAGTCCAGCGCAGGCGAGGAGCTGCGCGTGTGGTCGGCGGGTACGTCCACAGGTGAAGAGGCGTACTCGCTCGCCATTCTGCTAAACGATTACAAAACCGAGACATCGTCTGAGCTCAACATCCAGATCTTCGCCAGCGATATCGATGAACGCGCCATCGGCATCGGAAGAGCGGGGCTTTATCCCGAAGCCATAGTGACCGACGTCTCGCCCGTACGGCTGCGGCAATATTTCCTCAAGGAGGATGCCCGCTATCGTGTGCGCAAGGACATCCGTGAACGTGTACTTTTCGCCAAACACAGCCTGCTGGCCGATCCACCGTTTTCACAGATCGACCTCATTGTTTGCCGCAACTTGCTCATTTATCTGGATCGCGACATCCAGCGCGAAATCTTGCAGATGTTCCATTTCGCGTTGCGCGCGGGGGGCTATCTCTTCCTCGGTTCTTCGGAATCGGCCGATGCTTGCCCAGATCTGTTCAGTACGGTCGACAAGAAAAACCGTATCTTTCGAGCCCGCAGCGGGCCTAATACGCATCGCCTGCCCACCATGCCCCGCGGCGGTTATGTGCGAACGACTTCGACCTCGCTGCCCGTCGATACGGGAGCGATCAAGAAGCCTTCCGCGGTCGAGCTTTATCAACGTGCGGCAGAGCGCTTTTCACCGCCCAGCATCGTCGTCAATAGCGAAGCCGATATCCTCTATATCAGCCAAGGCGCCGGCCGCTACCTGCAGCACATGGCCGGTGAGGTCAGCAATAATCTGCTATCGCTGGTGAGCGGTGATCTGCGCCTGGAGTTGCGCACCACTCTTTTTCAGGCGCAACAGTCTGGGCAGTCCGCTCGGGCGCGTCCGCTCAACCATCAGCGCGGCGAGCACCACTATCAGGTCCAGATTGAAGTACATCCGTTCACGGATGCCGAAACAGAGTTGAACTGCCTGTACATCGTCTTCACGGAACAACCCATAGACGCGCAGAACGTCAGTGCCAATGTTGCCGTGCAGTCGGAAAACCAGATGCTCTCCAACCTCGATCGTGAATTGCAGCGCACCAAGCTGCAGTTGCAGGACGTGATCGAACAGGCGGAGGTATCGGGAGAGGAGTTGAAAGCGTCGAACGAGGAAATGCAGGCGATCAACGAGGAGCTGCGCTCAGCCTCCGAAGAGCTTGAAACCAGCAAGGAAGAACTGCAGTCCATCAATGAAGAACTGCTCACGGTCAATCACGAGCTGAAGATCAAGGTGGAGGAAACCGACCAGGTTAACGACTACCTGAACAATTTGATCGGCTCCACCGACATTGCCACGGTTTTCGTCGATCGAGACCTGCGGATTAAATGGTTCACGCCGCGAGCCAGCGATATTTTCAACATATTGGCAGTCGACGCCGGCCGACCCTTGATGGATATCACCCACCGTATGCGGTACGACGAGATGGTCGATGACGCAATGAAGGTGTTTGATTCGCTCAAGGGTATCGAACGGGAGATTGCCGGCTCCAATGGGCGTTGGTATATCGCGCGCGTGTTGCCGTACCGTTCCAATATCGATCAGATTGGCGGCATCGTGCTCACGTTTATCGATATCACCTCGCGCCGGGAGGCCGAGGAAGACTTGCGCTTGAGTGAGGAGCGCATGCGACTGGTCACGGAAAGCACCCATGACTACGCCATCGTGGTGCTTGATGACGAGGGCGTCATCACCGACTGGAACCAGGGCGCGCGGCATACCTTCGGTTATAGCCGGGAAGAGGCAGAAGGCCGGCATTTTCGCTTCATCTTTTCTCCCGAGGATCAACGCGGCGGCGTGCCGGAGGATGAATTGGGTACCGCCCGCGCCGCGGGGCGTAGCGATGATGAACGGTGGCATGTGCGCAAGGATGGCAGCCGCTTCTATTGCAGCGGCGAGGTCACCGCTTTGGCCAGCAAGGGCTTTCGCGGCTTCGTCAAGATTGCACGTGATTTGACCGAGCATATCAAGCTGCACGAAGAGCAACAGCAGAGCCTGGCTGCTTCATTGAACGCCATTCAGCAGAAGGACCAATTCTTTGCTGTGATGTCGCACGAGCTCAAACACCCGCTTAACCTGATTCAACTCAACGCCCAGGTGGCCCGTCGCCTGCCGGTGGGAAGGAACGACCCCACCCTGCAAAAAGCAATGAGCACCATCACCGACGCCGTTGCCAGCCAAGCGCGCATTATCGATGACCTGATGGACGTGGCCCGTGTGCGCAACGGCAAGCTGCAACTGCAATGCAAGACGCTGGATCTGGTAGCGGTGCTGAACGAGATCCAGCAGGTCGTGAGCAAAGCCGAGCCGAGCTGCAAGATCCAGTTCAAGACGCCCGCGCAAAGCCTGTTCATCCATGCCGATCCGACCAGAGTCGAGCAGATCATTTGGAATCTGCTCAGCAATGCAATCAAGTTCACCCCCGCTGAAGGGACTGTGGAAGTGGTGACGACGAAGCATGAGCAGTCAGTTCGAATCGACGTGATCGACACAGGGCCGGGCATCGAAAAAGACCAGCTCGAGCGCATCTTCGAGATGTTTGGCCAAGCCGATCACAGGCCTGCGGGTCAGCACCGAGGTGGGCTAGGCATCGGCCTGGCGCTGGTCGAACAACTGGTCGAGAGTCACCATGGCCACATCCAGGCCTTTTCCGAAGGCGCCGGCAAGGGTGCGCGCTTCACCGTGGAACTGCCGCTGGCGGACGCGCCGGAGCAGCCAGCCCTCGACGAGCTGGACGCGGGGCAAGGACAACTGGCGGGTATCAGCATTCTGCTCGTCGATGATTCGCCCGAAGTGTTGGAGGCCCTGCAATTGTTGCTGATGCTGGAAGACGCCCAGGTGCTTGCAGTGGACCATCCCTCGAAAGCCCTGGAAGTCGCGCAATCCCAATGCTTTGACATCATCATTTCCGACATCGGACTGCCTGGCATGGATGGGCATGAGTTACTGGTAGCGCTACGCAAGCTGCCGGCTTACGGCACGTTGCCGGCGATCGCGCTGACAGGCTATGGCGCGCAGGAGGGAGCGCACTATCAAGGCGAAGGACGTTTTGATGAGTCCATCGGCAAACCGGTCGCTCTGGAGGATTTGATCGAGTTGATTCGCCGCCTCGTAGTAGAGCCAGAAGGGAAGTAATCCGGGGTTGGGCTGGGCCTTGATGCGCTTCAGTCCAACACCGGCGTCAGCAACGCCTGCGCTTCGTACAGCGCCGTCAAATACCGCTCCCGCAACCCCGCGGCAGCCAGCCGCGACGTGTGCGTAGTGATGGTCAACGTCGCGCGCAACTGGCCGCCGCGGTTCAGCAGCGGCACACCTAGCACCAGCATGCCCGCTTCGTACTCCTGGTCGACGCAGCAATAGCCCTGCCTGGCCACTTGAACAAGCTCGGCACGCAGGGCCTCCACATCGGTGCAGGTGTAGGGCGTCAAGCCGTGCAGGGTGACCCGCGATAAGTACTCATCCAGCTCCGCAGCGCTGAGCGCCGCGAGCCACAGCCGCCCACTGGCGGTGCAATACATGGGCACACGCGAACCGGGGCGGATCGACAGCGACGCGATGTGGCTGTAACGGCTGCGCACGATGTGGACGATTTCATCGCCGTCGCGGGTACCCACCGACACATGCTCCTGGGTGGTACGCGCCACCTGCTCGACGATGGGCCGCAGCATGCGCGGCATTTGCGCCGAGTCCACGTAGGCCTGGCCGATACGCAGGGCCTTGGCCGTGAGCCAGTAATGGCGCCCATCGGTCTCGGCGAAGCGCTCATGCACCAGGGTCAGCAGGAAGCGCCGCGCGGCGCTGCTGGTCATGCCCGAGAGGCGCGCCGCCTGGGGCACGGTGAGGCGCGGCAGGTCGGTACTGAACAGCTGCATCAGGGCCAGGCCCTTCTGCAGCCCGGCAATCAGGTCTCGAGGGTGAATCGGGGGGGTGTTCATCGCGTGTCCTGGGGCTGGCCGAGTGCCGCGATTATCGCAGCACTGCGCCGCCGATCAACCCACACTGCCAACGCCTGCCGCGTGTGCCTGGTGTGGCACCGCCTGGGGCGCTGCCAAGGCAAGCCCTGCCAGGTAACCGAAGGTCATGCCGGGCCCCAGGGTGATACCGCCGCTGGGATAGTGGCCGCGCATCACACTGTTCATGTCGTTGCCTACCGCGAACAAGCCTTCGATCACGCGGCCATTGCGGTCGATTACGCGGGCGTCGCAATCGGTGGGCAGGCCGGCGAAGGTGCCCAGGCTGCCGGGCAGCAGCTTGACAGCATAGAACGGCCCTTCAAGCAGCGGCCGAAGGGAGGGGTTGGGCGTATTGGCGATATCGCCTTGCGCGTGGTTGTAGGCCGATTCGCCGCGCTTGAACAGCGGGTCCAGGCCTTGGGCGGCCGGGCCGTTGAACTGCGCCACGGTCGCTTGCAGCGCGGTGGCATCCAGGCCGCACTGCTCGGCGAGTGCGGCCAGCGTCGCGCCTTGCTTGAGGTAGCCGGAACGGCGGTAGGGGGCCAATGGGAACGGAAATGGCTTGGCCCAGCCGATGCCAAAGCGCCGTTGCGCCGGGTGATCGCAGATCAGCCAGGCGCAGGGGGCCGAATCCGCTGTGGTGCTGGCGAAGAGGTCCGTCATGAAGTCGTGGTAGCAGTTGGCTTCATTAGTGAAACGCTGCCCCGCCAGGTTGACTGCGATAAAGCCCGGTTTGGCGCGGTCCAGCAGATGCGGGAAGTGGCCGTAATGGCCATCGCCGTGGGGCACCAGCGACACCGGCGCCCAAGCGGCGGCCTGGGGCAGGTCGCGGGCGACCTGGGCGCCAGCCTGTTCACCCAGGCGCAGGCCGTCGCCGCTGTTGTGGCGCGGCGCGGCACTGTAATGGGGGCCCTGCTTGAGTTGCTCGGTGGTGCGCTGGCTGTCGTGGGGGAAACCGCCACACGCCAGCACCACGCCACGGCTGGCCAGGATGCGCTGGCGCTGGCCGGCGATTTCGACCACGGCCCCGGTGACCCGTGCGCCGTCCATGATCAGCGTCTGTGCCGGGCAATCGCTGACGAACTCGACCTGGCGATCCAGTGCGCTGCGCAGCAGCCGTGCGACCAGCGCATTGCCATTGACCAACTGCCGGCCGCGGCCATGGCGCAACAGGTCCCAGGCGTGGCGGCTCAAGCGTTTGTACACGTGCCAGGCCGAACGTGGCGCGCGGCTGGCATTGAAAAAGTGGGCCATGTCGGCGCCGCCGGCGATGCCGAGGCCGAACAGGCTGACAATACTCAGCGGCGCACGCATGCGCGCCAGCCACGGGCCCAGTTGCCCGCCATCGTAGGGCAGGGCACACAGCGAGCGCCCGCCGGGGGCTGCGCCGGGGCCGTCGTGCATGTCCGGCATGCGCGTGCCGGAGTAGAAGTGCACGGCGGTACGGCTTTCAAAGAAGCGGACCATCTGCGGCCCATGTTGCAAATAAGCGTGTTGCAGGGCGTCAAGCGGCGCGCCGCCGGTCTGTTCCTGCAGGTAGCGCTCTGGTTCGCCTTCGGCCTCGGTGCGCCCTTCGGCGATGGCCAGTGGATTGCGCGGTATCCACAGCCAGCCACCCGACCAGGCGCTGCTGCCACCCAGGTGGCGGGCCTTTTCCACAACCAGAACCTTGAGGCCCTGCTCGGCAGCGGTCACGGCGGCGGCGAGCCCCGCCGCGCCCGAACCGATTACCAGCACCTCACACTCACGGGTGGCAGATAGCTTCATGATCTACTTCAGGGGCGAAAAAGCGGTGGGGCGCAGGATGCGCGATTCCAGGGTGACGACCGCACCCAGCTCCTTGTTCTTGCGCCCGAACTCGGCCCAACGTGGGTCGGCGGCCATCTTCGCGCGGCGCGCGGTGCGGTCATCCAGCGACTCGTAGGCCCAGATATGCACGACCTGGTTGGCTTCGCCGAATTCGGTGGTGAAAAAGCCGATCAATTGCCCCAGGCATTCGGTCTGCACTTCCAGGGCGTGGCTCTGGTACAGGGCCAGCCAGTCGGCCAGTTTGGTCGGGACGAGGGTGTAGGTGCGTTGTTCGTAGTACATGGTTTAAAGCTCCACGGTGGTAGAAAGGTTGGCCGGGCGGGTCAAGCGCGCGGCGATGGCGGTGGCGGCCAGGTAGCCGAACACCATGCCCGGCCCGAGGGTAATACCGGGGCCGGGATAGGTGCCGTCCATGATCGAGTTCATGTCATTGCCAGCCGCATACAGCCCGCGAATCGGCGTGCCTTGGCGGTCGAGTACGTTGGCTTGGGCATTGGTGACGAGGCCGCGGGCCGAACCCAGGTCGCCGGTGTGCAGGCGAATCGCGTAGAAGGGCGCCTTGGCCAGCGGCGCCAGGCAGGGATTGGGGCTGTGCAGCGGGTCGCCCATGTAACGGTTGTAGCTGTTGCCGCCCTTGCCGAACTCGCTGTCGCGGCCTTGGCTGGCGTCGGCGTTGTAGCGGCTCAGGGTGCCCTCTAGGGCCTGCGGTGCGATGTCGATGGCCTGGGCCAGCGCCGCGATGCTGTCGGCCTTGTACAGATAGCCCGCGTTCACCAGCGCCGAATTGTCCACCGGGCTGGGCCGTGCCAGGCCCATGCCGTAGCGGTTCATGGCGACGCTGTCGCAGATCAGCCAGCACGGCGTGCTGCCGGTAGCGAACATGGCGCTGACGAAGGCGTGGTACGAGTTGGATTCGTTGACGAAGCGCCGTCCCTGGTCATTCACCGCGATCACGCCGGGTTTGGCGCGATCGGTGACCAGGTGCGGGAAGCGCTCCCACTCGCCGTTGGCATGGCGCAACTGCGAGACCGGAGCCCAGAAGAAGTTGGCCGCCAGGTTGTCGCCGACCGCGGCGTTGGCCTGTTCTCCCAGGCGCATTGCGTCGCCGGTGTTCGTGTCGGGGGACATGGTCAGGTGCTCGCCGTTGCCACTGGGCCGCAGCCCCGCGGCCAGCGTGCCGGCCGCAAAGCCGCCCATGGCACAGATCACGCCGCCCTCGGCGGGTACGTTCAGCACCTTGCCTTCGCGTTGCACTCGCACGCCGACCACAGCTGCGTTTTCGATGATCAACGCTTCGGCCTGGCTGTTCAGCCACAGCTCGACCCCTTGGGCGAAGGCGCTGGTGGCCAACCGCGCAATCAGCGCGTTGCCTACGGTCAAACGGGTACCGCGGTGGTAGCGGGTGCGGTCCACGGCATAGCGCGCCAGCAATTTCACGCAGTGCCACAGCGAGCCCGCCGAGCGCTTGATGCTCAGGAAGTGCTGGATGTCGACACGGTTGACCATCATGCCGCCGAACAGCAGCATGCCGGGCGGCGGCATTTTCAGGTCCTTGAAGCGCTCGCCCAGGCGCCGGCCATCGTATTCGGCGATCTCCAGCGCGCGGCCCTTGTCGGTACCGCCGGGCTCGTCAGGGTAGTAGTCCGGGGACAAGGGGCGCAGCGCGTAGTTAAGCTCTGTATGTTGCTCCAGCCAGCGGAGCGCCTCATGGCCCTTGTCGATATAGGCATCCACCAGCGCGGCGTTGTAGCCGCTGCCGATGGTGTGCTTCAGGTAGCTGCGCATGGCCTCGGGCGTGTCCTGTACCCCGGCACGGCGCGCCTGGTCAGTGCCGTAGACCCACACCGCACCGCCGGAAATCGCCGAAGTGCCGCCGAAGGCCGCGGCCTTTTCGACCACCAGCACTCGCAGCCCGCGCCCCGCGGCAGCGTTGGCAGCGGCCAGCCCTGCCGCGCCACTGCCGAGCACGATCACGTCGTAAGCTGCGCCGTTGGGCGGCCGCTGAGTATTGAAAGTATTCATCGCTTTGCTCCCGGTCCGCGCGCGGCGGCTCAGATGCCGAGGGGCGTGACGCCCATGAAGTGGCCAAGGTTGCCCATTTGCGCGCGGGCCATCTGCGGCCCGGTCTGGATCAGCGCGCCGAGGGTTTTGGCCCGCTGCAGAAACGCAGTGATCGCCGGCGAGGTGACCACATCGGCGACCAGCGTGCCGGCCGTCAAGGTTTCGAGCATCGCGGCTGGCAATGGCAGTTCACCGTTGTCGCCCATGCCCACCGGCGACGCATTGGCGACCAGGGCGAAGTCAGCCAGCGACGGGTACTCATGGCCGATGTGGGTGTTCGGGAAGGCGCCGTGCAGCGCCGCGGCCAGGGCTTGTACGCGCTGGCTGTCGAGGTCGGTGATGACCAGCTCGGCGACACCGGCTTCGCACAGCGCGCAGGCGATCGCACTGCCGACGCCACCGGCCCCCAGCACCAGGGCTTTTTTGCCCTTGGGCTCGAAGCCCTGTTGCCGGGCGGCGCCGACGAAGCCCTCGCCGTCGACGTTATCGCCAAGCAAGGTGCCATCCGCTTCACGGCGGATGACGTTGACCGCGCCCAGCAGCGCGGCGCGTTGGCTGAGACGATCCAGGTGCGGGGCGATGACTTGCTTGTACGGCACGGTGATCACGCAGCCGTGCAGGTTCTGCCAGCCGCGCAGGGTGTCGACGAAGGCGGCGACGCTGTCGGCACGCACGTCGATGGGAATCATCGCCAGGTCGAGGTTGTTCTCCTGAAACCAGATGTTGAAGTTAGCGGGGGATTTGACTTGAGCGATCGGCGAACCGACGATCGCCACCAGCTTCGTTGCGCCACCAATCATGGGGGAACTCCATTCTTGTTGATTTTGTTGTTGGAACAAGAATGCGCGGTGTCGGCGGGTAATTCAAAGCGATAAAAGCGCTATTAGTGCGATATTCGCATTAGTAATACGATATTCGCACTATTTGATGTTATCCGGATCGGATCAGGAAGGTCGTCCGGCAGGCATGTCGCAGGCCTAGGTCCGCACCGCTGAATACAGCGCCCTGATCAAGTCCGACTGCGTGACGATCCCCACCAGCTGCCGTCGCTCATCGATGATGGGCACATGCCTACGGCCATGCTCCGAGAACACCGGTATCAGTTCAATCAGCAGCCGATCGGCGCTCGCGACTCGAACCGTCCGAGTCATGATCTGCCCGACAATTGTGTTCGCCTGCTTGCCTCGAGATTCACGCAGCAGGGCCCGCAAGTGCCAGCCAACGCCCTCGTGTACTTCCAGATCCACCTGCTTCATGAAGTCGGCGACCGTGACTATTCCCAGGAGATGCTGCTGGCGGTCGACCACCGGCAGCGCCTTGATCTTGTGCCGGCGCATCAGTGCCCAGGCCTCACGCAGAGGCATCTCCTGGCGGGCCACAATCGGGGCTTTGCTCATGATCGCGGAGCAGCGAATTTCCCCCATGTTGCGCTGGTAGGCGGAAGCTTCAGCGCGCTCCAAAAGCGCCTGCAGGTCCTCCCGGCTGACGTCCAGCACCTGGTTATAATGGGACAACGCGGCATCCAGGTCGGCGGCTGAAAACCGACCGCTTGGGGGCGTAGCACTGGCTTGCTGCACATGGGGCCACGGCCGACGCGTCAGGTTGTTATAGGCCAGGCCGGCCAATACCAGAACGGCGGAGTCGAGCATCACCGGGCTCAGCGCATAGCCGAATTGCTCACACCCCGCGAGCACCATCAGCAACGCCGCCGCACCACCTGGGGGGTGCAGGCAGCGGGTCGCCAGCATCGCGGCGATGGACAGGCTGACGGCGACGGCTGCGGCGATGCTTGCGTCCGGAATCCATTTCGCGCAAGCGATGCCCACCAACGCGGAAAGGGTGTTCCCGCCAATCACCGACCACGGCTGGGCAAGCGGGCTGGAGGGCAATGCGAACACCAGTACGGCGCTCGCGCCCACCGGCGCGACGATGGCCAGCGCCAGCAGGCCATGTTGCAAGGCGAACGTGCCATTGAGCGAAAGGGACGCCAAGCCGGCCACCAGCAAGATGCCCAGACCGGCCCCGCAACAGGCACGCCATTTTTCGCGCGGGCCGATGGTCAGGGGGGCGGGCCATAGGGCGCGGATGCGCTTGGCCAGGTTGCTTTGAGCGAACATCGACTACTCCGGCTCGAAAGGAATACGAGCGCTATTCCCATGAAAGGGAATGCCCGACGGCGCGGGAAGCGGATAGAGTGGTGCGGTGGGACCTTGGCCTGGCAGCCAGGCTTGCGACGTGGAGTAGCCGCCAAGCCTGAAGATTGGCTTGGGCTGGGTGATGCTAAAAGAGTTCATGGTGGGCATTGAGGCCTGTTTCAAACGGCCAGGCCAGCCTATCAAATTGTAATTCGCAGGTCGATCAGCGCAAACCGGACAGGGCTACAGAACGGTCTTCCCAATGGAAGCCTGTGCATGGCTCTCGCGTCGAGTCGGCTGTTAGCGTTGATCCAGCCGATAACGACGCGATGGGCGCTGGCATGTTCCTAATAGCCCGGTCTCTGCCCGCTTAAGCGGCTGTCACCAGAACCTGTGGGCGCGATCTCATTGAGTAGCGGGCCGTGGCAAAGCTGATGGCAGCGCCCAGCAACAGCATGAAGAACGTGCTCCAGGCGGCCTTCGACACTTGCTTGGCCGCTACGTTGGCGGCTTCGCGGGCCTGCTGTTCAGCCTGTGCTTTCAACTGGCTGACCTTGGCCGCGGCCTCTTGATAGGCACGGGCGTAGTTGTCGACGATCTGCTGCGCCTCATCTTTGGACTTGCCTGTGCGGGCCGCAACGATGTTGACCAGGGCCTCTTTGTCGGCCGCGTTGAGGGCTGGCTCTCCGGCTTGCTGAACGCGATTGAACCACTGCTTGAGTTGGTCACCGGCTTGGCTGGGATCCGTCGACGCCTGGGTCGCGGCCTGTTTGGCATCTGCACCGGCGGCATCGCTCTGCTGATCCAGTTTCGAAGGGTCGAGTTCCGCTTTGCCGGACTGCTTGAGGGTGGTGTCCAGCTGTGATTTCAAGCTGTCCCAATCCAGGCTGATACCGTTTTTGTCCAGCTGTTGCTTGATCGTCTGCCCCACGCCTGGCGCCGCCGCGGCTACGCCATCGGCGGCCAGTGAAAGGCTCTTGCCGGCAATGTTGCCCGCGGTGCCCACCAGCGAACCTGCCAGCGACGCCAGCAGCCAGGTGGTCAGCAGCGTGCTCACTGTCCAGCTCAACAGGCCGTGCAGGCCGCCACGGTCTGGTGCGGTACGGCCAGATACCCATGCGCCCACGGCAAGGGCGAGCAACGTACTGACGAACAACCAGACGCCAGCCCCCGTGCCGAATCCTTGCAGGGGATTACCCTGCGCCAGTGGATCGAGTGCCCCAGCGCCAATTGCCGTGCCTAGCACGCTCAGTACCAGGTACGTGACCAGGGTAATGGCGGCGCCGGCGAACACAGCGCTCCACGAGACTCTGAAGGGGGACGGGGGATTCACGGCAGTGGCGGTTACGTATGTCGAAGTCATGGGGTGGTTCCTCTAGTGCAACGGGCAGTGCACTGCCTGCATTGGTTGGTATGAGCCACCGCTGCGGGCGACTCATCACGCCTTTTGCGGCGTGGTACCAGTGTGGTCAGGCGCACCCTGCAAGTAATGGCGCATTTGCACCCCTCGCACTGGTGCATTCGCACCGACCGGTACGGGTGCCGGCTGCACTAAGCTTCGTTGGGAGAGTCGGATGTTCTGCCGGGCCCGAATCATCGAGGTTCAGTATTCGATTCCAGCCAGGAGATGACATGACAGACGCCGTGCTTGCTCGTGAAACCAATCGCCGCCAGTTGCAGCACATCATCTCTGGCCTATCGGATGGCGTGATCCTGGTCGAAGTCGACCAGACCATCATCTGGGCCAACGAAGCCGCTTTGCTGATGCACGGCGTCGACGAGGTCAGCGAGCTGGGTGCGAATGGCGACGAGTATCGCGAACGGTTTTCCCTGCGTTATCGCAATAATCATCCCTTGGAAGCTGAACAGTACCCGATCAGCCGAGTGGCGGCGGGCGACGTATTCAGCGACGTGTTGATCGAAGTCAGCCGGGCTGGGGAAGAAGAGGATCGCAGCCGGGTTCATCGCGTGCGCAGCATGGTGTTGCAAGACAGCAGTGGTGAGGCGGAATCGCTGGTGTTGATCATGGCTGACGCCACGCAATGGGCGAGCGCCGAGCAACGGTTCGAGAAGACGTTCAACGCCAATCCGGCGCCCGCCGTGATCTGCCGCCTGAGCGACCTGCGTTTCATCAAGGTCAATCAAGGCTTTCTGGAAATGACCGGGCACTCGCGCGATAACGTGATCGGGCGCTCGGTGTACGAAGTCGACGTGCTCGAGAATGCCGAACGCAAGGACCTTGCCATTGAACGGCTGAACGAGGGGGCCACCATTCCGCAAATGCAGGCCGAGCTGAAAATGCCGGAAGGTGGCACCAAATTGGTCATCGTGGCGGGCCAGCCATTGGACATGAACGAAGAGGACTGCATGTTGTTCTCCTTCATTGATCTCGAAACCCGGCGCAAGGCCGAGACCGCGCTGCGCCAGAGCGAAGAGCGCTTCGCCAAGACGTTCAAGCTGACACCTGTGCCGATCATGGTGTGCACGGCGGATCGGCAGCAGATAGTCGACGCCAATGAGGCGCTCTTCGCCACCGTCGGTTTCACCACGATGGAGCTGATTGGTAAAACGGTCTCGGAGGTCGACTTTCTTGAGCAGGGCAAGGCCGTGAGTCAATTGTTCGATGTGCTCGAAAAAAGCGGGCGTATCGAGGGTATGGATCTCAAGGTGCGCAAGAAAAGCGGCGAGGTCATCGATTGCGTTCTAGCCGCCGACACCGTGACGATTCAGGACGCGGCGTGCTACCTCTTCGTGTTCATGGACATCACCGAGCGCAAGCGCTCGGAGCTGGAACTGGTCGATGCCATCGAGACCGTGATGAAAGACGCTTCCTGGTTCAGCCAGACGCTGATCGAAAAACTGGCCAACGCGAAACGGCTGAACACCCAGAACCTGCCGAGTGCATCGTTCACTGACCTCACGGCCCGGGAGCGTGACGTCTTGGGGTTGATCTGCGAAGGCCTGGCGGACAAGGAAATCGCTTCACGTTTGAACCTGGCGCTCAACACCATTCGTAACCACGTGGCCACGGTGTATTCCAAGCTCGACGTGCACAGCCGGGCGGAAGCCATCGTTTGGGCCCGCGAACGTCATCTGTTTGCGAGCCACGGGTTGCGTAAGCACTAGGCCGAGAGTTCCTTGCGCACAATGTCTGCGCCTGCACTCAAGGCATTCAGCTTGCCCCTTGCGACGCGCCGCGATAAGGGTGCCATGCCACAGTTGGTGCAAGGATAGAGCTTGTCGGCATCGACGAACTGCAACGCCTTGCGCAGGGTATTGGCGACTTCCTCCGGTGTTTCAATGGTATGGGTCGCCACGTCGATGGCCCCTACCATGACTTTTTTGCCGCGAATCAATTCGAGCAAATCCATGGGAACGTGAGAGTTGTGGCATTCCAGCGAGATGATATCGATGCTGGACTTCTGCAGCTTGGGGAACGCTTCTTCGTATTGCCGCCACTCTGACCCCAAGGTCTTCTTCCAATCAGTATTGGCCTTGATGCCATAGCCATAGCAGATGTGCACGGCGGTTTCGCATTTCAGGCCCTCGATGGCCCTTTCCAGGGTGGCCACGCCCCAGTCATTCACCTCGTCGAAGAACACATTGAACGCAGGCTCATCGAATTGGATGATATCGACACCGGCAGCTTCCAATTCCCTGGCCTCTTGATTGAGGATCTTGGCGAATTCCCAGGCCAGCTTTTCCCGGTTTTTATAGTGGCTGTCATACAGCGTGTCGATCATGGTCATTGGACCCGGCAGCGCCCATTTTATGGGTTGCCGAGTTTGCTGGCGCAGAAACTTGGCGTCTTCAACAAACACCGGCTTTTGCCGAGTCACGGCGCCTACGACAGTGGGTACGCTCGCATCATAGCGGTCACGAATCCTGACGGTTTGACGTTGCTCGAAATCAACGCCGCTGAGGTGTTCGATAAAGGTCGTGACGAAGTGCTGGCGAGTCTGTTCACCATCACTGACGATATCAATGCCGGCTTGTTGCTGTTCTTGCAAGGCCAGGCGCAAAGCGTCTTGCTTGCCTTCGATCAATGTTTCATCTTGCAGTTTCCAAGGCGACCAAAGCGTCTCGGGTTCGGCAAGCCAAGCGGGTTTTGGCAAGCTGCCGGCCGTCGAGGTGGGCAGGAGTTTGTTCATAGCGAGTGGCCTTTTTGTTTTTCAAAGAGTGCAGTTGGCGGACCACTGCTCGAGAATGCCCTGATAGGGTTTGATGAAGTGCTGCTCGACAAACCTTCCCTGTTCGATAGCCAGCTGGCTGCGCTCTTCTCGATCGTAAACGATGCGAGTCAGCGAATAATCCTGATGCTGCAGGCTGGGCTGGTAGGTTTTTCCGGCTGCCGAATTCGCGTTATAGATCTCAGGCCGGTAAATCTTCTGGAAGGTATCCATCGTGCTGATGGTGCTGATCAATTCAAGGTCAGTGTAATCGCCAAGCAGATCGCCGGAAAAATAGAAGGCCAAGGGCGCGGCGCTATTGTGCGGCATGAAATAGCGAACCTTCAGGCCCATCTTGTTGAAGTAATCATCCGTCAGGGAGGGTTCATCTTGCTGGTATTCAATGCCCAGCACAGGGTGCTGGTTTTCAGTTTGCCGGTACACCTTGCTGCTCGAAACGCTCAGGCAGATCACCGGTGGTTTGCTGAAGTTGGCTTTGTACGTGCTTGAGTTGACGAAGCGCTTGAACAGGTTGCCATGCAACTCGCCAAAATGCTCTGGGGTGCTGAACACTGGCTGATGCTGGTTGTGCGCAGGCAAGAGCACGCTGAAGTCATAATCGCGCAGGTAAGAAGAGAAATTATTGCCAACAATGCCCTCGGTGCGTTCGTTGGTTTCTCGATCGACAATGATCGTTTTCAATATCTCGATCAGGGGCAGGGCGGTGCCACTGCTTTGGGCATCAATGCCCATTTCGACCGAGATGATTTCAAGTTCGACGCTGTAACGATCGCCATTGGGGTTGTCCCAATGTGCCAAGGCATTGAAGCGGTTGTCGATCATCCGCAAAGTATTGCGCAAGTTCTCCTGGCGGCTCGCGCCCCTGGCCAGATTGGCGAAATTGGTGGTAGCGCGGGTATTGTCTGATGGCTGATAGTCTTCATCAAAACTGATGCGCTTTATCGTGAAGTTGAAATCATCGTTCATTTTGATTTGGCATCCTGACGGTCTGGAAGGAAGCCTGAAATCATTTCTTACGTTTTTCAGTGCTTGCCAATGTGTTTGACTGGGCAGTAGTCATATCTATTGGCAGGCATTTTAGGTCGGGGCATTCAATGGGCGGAACTGAATTGATTTCACCAAACCTTTAGGCCTGTTCATGATGAGCTGTGCGGTGAGTTGGCCTGAGCAGCGCCCGTTGCTTACATGTTTGGCGACGTACCTACCCCGGCCAATGGCCTTCCCCCAGTCGCGCATAAACGCTCGCCACCCATTCAGCAAACACCCGCACCTTGGTGCTCAGCTGGCGGCTGGGCGCATAGCAGAAGTAGACGTCCAGCGGTGCCGGCCGCCAAGCTTGTAGAATCGGCATCAGCTCGCCTGTGTTGATGGCAGGGCGAACCATGAAGTCCAGCGTCTGGATCAAGCCGATCCCGGCCAGCGCGGTAGCCAAATGGGCGTTACTTTCATTGACCATCACTTTGCAGGGCGGCGTGATCGCCAGTGGCTGCCCTTGATGGCTGAAATGCAGCGGCGCCAGCACCCCGTTGTGGGCGGAGAAGTAGCCGGCGACCGGGAAGTGCTGGTCGATTATCTGTTGCGGATGGGTGGGTGCACCATGGCGTTCCAGGTAAGCAACGCTGGCGCAGGTCGTCCATGGCAGGGTGCCGATCTTGCGTGAAATCAGCGCACCGTCGTTGGCGGTACTGCGAATGGCGCAGTCGATGTTTTCGCCGATCACATCCACCGTGCGATCAGTCACGCCGACCTGCAGTTCAATGTCCGGGTAGCGCGCACAGAACTCCGGCAGCGCAGGAATCAGCAAACCACTGGCGGTGGAGCCGCCAGTGTCGATGCGCAAGCGCCCGCTGGGGCTGGCTTGCGCGCGGCCTAGGGTGGCGTCGATTTCTTCCAGTTCGCTGAGCAGCGGCTGCGTGCGCTCGTAGTAGGCCACGCCATCGCGCGTCACGCTGACGCGCCGCGTGCTGCGCTCAAGCAGCTTCACCCCGAGGTGCTTCTCCAGTGCCTGGATGGCCTTGCTCAAGGTTGCATTGGGCATTTGCAATGATTGTGCGGCACGTGCAAAGCCACCCGTTTCTACGACTCGCGCAAATGCTCGCATTGCTTGCAGCTGGTCCATGGCAAGGTCCTGTTTCGATTGTTTCTAAAACGGAATAAAGAATCCAAATTTACCCGGTTTATTCCCATTTTTGCCAGGCCTATAGTCAGCTCCACACTGACTACCCAGCCATTGCCAGGAGAAACACCGTGAATATTTCCGACCTCACCAACATTCACACCAGCAAACACAAGGGCAAGATTGCCTTGGTCACCGGGGGCAGCTCGGGTATTGGCCTGGCCACCGCCACGCGCCTTGCACGAGAAGGCGCCGCCGTGATCATCACCGGTCGGCGCCAGGCAGAACTGGACAATGCCGTCGCGCAGATTGGCGCCGATGCCACGGCTGTCCGCGGCGATATTTCTTCCGCCGCCGACCTTGATCGTATCGTTCAGAGCATTCGGCAAACCCACGGCCGCCTGGACCTGCTGTTCGCCAACGCCGGCGGCGGGGAGTTCTCCGCCCTGGAGTCGATCACTGAGGCGCAGTTCGACAAATACTTCGACATCAACGTAAAGGGCACTCTGCTCACCGTACAGAAAGCCCTGCCGCTCATGGGCGCGGGCAGCGCCATCGTCGTCACCGGCTCCATCGCCGCCAGCCAGGGCACGCCGGCCTTCGGCGTGTACGCCGCGACCAAGGCATCGCTGCGCTCGTTCGTGCGCACCTGGGCGTCCGATCTCAAGGGCCGCGATATCCGCGTCAACATCATAGCGCCCGGCGTGGTGGTCACCCCGGCGTACAAATCCGAACTGGGCATGAGTGATGAAATGATCGAGCAATACCTGATACAGGTAGCTGAGAAAACCCCGCTCGGTCGCGCGGCGAGCGCGGACGAGATGGCCAAGGCGATGTCGTTCCTGGCATCGGACGATGCCAGTTACATCACGGGTATCGAATTGGTGGTGGACGGGGGGATGACGCAGGTCTGAACAGCCTGCGCTTCCAGATTGGCCCGCGAAACGCAAGCGCTGGCCTGGCTACTACTCGTTTGAAAGCGAAGCTGCGGCCTCAGCAATCGTCGACGACAACTGCTCATCCATCAGCGTGAGATAGCTGGCTAACAGCGAGCACTGCAACGTGGCGTCATCTGCGGCTTCCTGGGTTTAATGCTTCAGCAGGCGGATCGTATCGCGTGCTTGGTACAGCCGGTGGAATGCGCTTTCAGACAGGTGATAACTCACGTGGACGCTCCTTGATTTGAGGAACTGCCACGGTTCGCCGCTAAACGAATA
>Ga0308164_10000897_pt1 | contig 39564 bp, 50 predicted proteins | sample PhyTR2_FD_201031 | JGI IMG/M metagenome (GOLD analysis project Ga0308164, IMG submission 201031) | Phyllosphere microbial communities from UC Gill Tract Community Farm, Albany, California, United States - DLSLT.R2 | ecosystem: Host-associated > Plants > Phyllosphere > Unclassified | place: USA...
CCTGAGTTCTACAAAAAGCACGGTTGGGAAGAATTTGGACGTATAGACTGCAAACCCGAAGGAACAAGCCGTATTTTTATGAAAAAGGCTTTATAAAAGGTCTGCTTTTCGCTCATAGCGGACATTGGTCTGCACATCTGAGCATTGCCTCCTGTAGCGTCTTATACTCATATCAGGAGTTATATAACGCTGTTCAGAATGGAGCATTGCAATGGCCTTTCAGAGCCCCGCCCAGAATTATACTGAAACGCGCCTGAACCTGGGCGATTTGGTATATCTTTCCCCCTACTCAACCTATCTGATGCGCAGCGAGTCCGACTGCCCTGGCACCGGGATCGTCAAAGGGTCCGTGCTGGCCATCGATCGCGCCCTGACGCCGGCACACGGCCAGCTTATCGTGGCGGAGTTTGACGGCGAGCTGACGCTAAGGCGGTTACTGCTCAATCCGGTTCCCGCTCTACAAGCGCTGGATGCGGACGAGACTGTAACGCTGCTCGATGTGAGCCAGGCGCTTCCTGTGTGGGGTGTAGTGGCTTATGCCTTAACGGATGTGGCCGGGATCGGCTTTAACGGACCCGCTGGAGAGTAAGCATGTTCGCGCTGGCCGATGCCAATAACTTTTATGCCTCCTGTGAAACCGTGTTCAGGCCCGATCTGCGCGGTAAGCCCATTGTCGTCGTTTCGAACAATGACGGCTGTGTGATCGCACGTTCGGCGGAGGCAAAGCGCCTGGGGATCAAGATGGCGGCGCCGCTGTTTCTGAATGAGCGTTTTTTCAGACAGAATGGCGTGCATGTGTTCAGTTCCAATTACGAGCTGTACGGCGATCTATCTGCACGCATGATGGCCATCCTGGGAGAGATGGCGGCTGGACAGGAGGTTTACTCCATAGATGAGTCATTTCTGGACGTCACCGGCATTAGCAATGTGATCCCCCTTGAGACGTTCGGACAGCAGATGCGTGAGCGCGTCCGGCGTGAAACCGGGCTGATTATCGGCGTAGGATTTGGCCCAACGAAGACGCTGGCCAAATTAGCCAACAATGCTGCGAAGAAATGGACGCAAACAAAAGGCGTGGTTGATCTGTCGAGCCGAATCCGGCAGCGAAAACTACTGCACCTGACCGACGTCAGCGATATATGGGGTATCGGCCCGCGCATTACCAAGCGCATGTATCAGCTGGGTATCAATACGGCTTTACAGCTTGCTGACAGCAACATCAGCATGATCCGGAAAAACTTTGACGTCATCGTTGAGCGCACTACCCGCGAGCTCAATGGTGAATCCTGCATTGCACTGGAAGACGCCCCGCCGCCAAAGCAGAACATTTTAAACTCTAGGTCATTTGGCGAGAGGATCACAGAGCTGGAAGACATGAAGCAAGCTGTCACACTGTATGCCACCCGTGCGGCAGAAAAGCTGAGAGAGCAAAACTCACGTTGCCGTCATATTGGCGTATCAATTTCTACTGCAAGGCACGCGGATGATCCGCAGTATTCGAATACGGCATCATGTGTCTGCGACTATCCCACCAGCGATACGCGGGACATTATTGAATCTGCCTTACGCGGGCTGAGCACCATCTGGCGCGACGGCTACCGGTATGCAAAAGCAGGCGTCATGCTGGGGGATTTTTACCAGTCAGGTGTGGCGCAGTTTGACATGTTCAGTGAGCAGCAGCCGCGTGCAAATGCTGACGCATTAATGGCAGCGCTGGACGGCATCAATCGATCCGGTAGAGGAAAGGTGTTTTTTGCGGGACAGGGAGAACGCGATAGTGCGTGGCAGATGAAAAGGGAAATGCTATCGCCCCGCTACACCACGCGCCTGAAAGATATTCCAAGAATAAAATAACTTTGAAGGACACAAATTCCACACTTCGCCCCTTGTTTACCATTAGCATGATATAACTTAGGCGCGGTTAATAAATGATCTATAACCTTACTGAAAGGGATATAAAATGACACTACCTGTCTTTAGAGATGACCTGCAAGTTAAAGCTAATTACTCCATTAACCAAGCTAAAGAAATGGTTGGCAAGACAGTAAAATCTGTCGAAATTGGTTTTCAAAAAACAGGTGCCAAAGTCCATCAGACTGAAATGTTAATAATTACGTTTACGGATGATACTCAACTCGCAATATCAACAGGTTCTAATGCTGTAAACGTTACGTCTAACGGCGGCAACAAGCTCAATCCTTCTGATTTTCATGTAGATCTGGATTTAACTTGGGAAAGATAACAGTCTGTCGTGAGGATTAAGGCCACCTGAGTGGCCTTTGCCATGCTAATACAGCCGCCTGTGTTTTCAATATCAATGCAGAGTGGCAACCATCGACTTTGTACTTGCAGCCAGTATCATTCTCATGATCATTAGTAAGAGTAAGATTGATTAAAAAAGTGAGTCTGCTAACTATAGTGAACGCTAGAATCAACTCTGCAGCTGAATAATTTCTTCTCGCAGTGCGTCGCATTCCTTCTCAGCGTCCACCAGCCGCTGTGACAGCATCATTAGGCCGTTATGGTGTGAGTATGCCGCCAGCTGGGCTTCTGCTTTCTCAAGCTGCGCCTGCTGCGCGCCCCACTGCTGCGCATGCTTCCGTGTCACCGCCTCGATAAACATTTCCGCTGCAGCGTTCGGATCACCCTCAAACGTCACCCTTCCCTTATTCACTGTAAGCTGCGCCCGCGTCCCGTCCGAGTCGTAGAACGAGACAACCAACGGCGCCGGGATAATCGGCAGGGAAAACCTCGCGCCGGCGAAAGCGATCAATTCGCCGGCGTTTGCTGTTTCTGACGATGCGCCCGCATTTACGGTAAAAGATTTTGAGTCGGTTTGGGTAGTCATGCTGGTGGCCTCTTAGTCATTTTGACGGCCAGGATAAGCGGTTTGTGATTTAGAACGAGAGCGCATTACTCAGACGCAAACTCGACTGTTAATGTCCCACAATCCAGCATGCCAAACTGCTTCTTATCAGGAATTTTTTCGTCATAAAACGGGATCAGCCAGATCTTGTCCGGGCCTTTGATTTCGTTATCAATGAACCTTATGCCATTTTGATTGGCGACCTTAGAAGCATCCCCCCAGCTTTTCCAGCCATTAGGCTGTTTGAGACGTGCGCTTAGTACTGCTTCTTTTGCTTGGTCATTAGTGTAGTTTTTACACTCTTCCAGATTGGAAACGCTGTAGTACTGATCGCCAGTTTTGAGATAAACCAGCGTACCGACTCCACCCAGTGCCAACAAAACGCCACCAGCCACCGCTAAAGCGATTCCTTTAACTGCTCTTCCTGCCATAGCGCCCTCGCTTACGGGTATTCATTAGTCTATGTTACCTAAAAATAGCAATCATTATCAATTGCAGGCAATAACACCAATATAACTAACTGTATTTGTTTGTTATTTTATTTTTAGACTTATCAAACCCTACCGCTTCGTTTTTAAAGCAGTTAGATATACTAAATTATACTGTATAAATAACCATGTGTTTCTGGCCCGTGCTAAGTCCTAATTGTTATCCTCTTTATCGCGTTAACAACATGATAAACATAAGGAGATACATATGAGCGAAGGTACTTTGGTTGTAAGCGCACCGGCAGTAAGTGCTGGTGGTCCTCCTGCCGGATTTGGTAGCTATAGCCCAGGCGGCTCTACCTCTGTTCCGCCAGGTCAGGCACAAGCAATGATGTATCAACAGGTGCTTAATGGCAGCTACTTCAACAGCCAGTCCGGCCTGGATTGCGTTAATAAGAATGATCTCACGTCCCTGCTGCAGTGGGTTAAAAACAATTGTTATCTGAACGACTGTGTTGTGGGTCCGGCCATGGGAACTACTGGCATTTCTGCTATGGCAGGCAATGGTGCTCAGTGGCGTGACTGGCAGATAAACAATATGAGCGACCAGTTAAGTGGTGGTCCTTATAGCGTGGTTTCAGCACTGGCTAATTTCTTTTGGGGTAATGGCCGACCAATGAATGTTGATATCAACAATATTGGTTTACAGCTCGCACCACAGAAGATTGCTGGCTTTAATGATCAGTTAATGGCTATGAGCGCACCAGGCAGCTACAACTTCAGCCTTAAGTTCGCCTATGATACAGGCGTGGACAGCCTGGTTTCTAACTATTATCTCGGTAATATCACGCTTCAGATGGAAGGCACTCTAAATCGTGATGCGTCTGGTCAATGGACGTTCAACGGTGTTGTTCGTGGTTATCAGGATAACTATGACTTCAATGCATCCACTCACCGCACTAAGACTAATGAAGACATGACGACGATCGGTAACTTCCTCGGTCAACACTTCCAAGGTGTTAATTACCCAATCAATATCAATGGCGACCTAACTAGTTCTTTCTCTGGCCAATAAATTCGGAATTAGTTGATGTTAAGCCTGTCAGGTACTGCGTAGCTGGCAGGCTTAATCCGTTAACAATCCACCAGCCGGATAGCTGGTGGTCAGTCGGAAGAAGGAGAAGGCGTCTACGCGATGTTCTTAATTCGTCAGGTTGCAGGGCTTTTAATCTCTTTCTACGAGCTCTACAGTTTTGCGGGTGTAGACAGTGGAGTTATCAGGAATGTCTTTATTGATAAAGCTCATTGCACCGACGGTAACGTTATTCCCGATCACCAGATTATCAGCTATTACACAGCTATTTGATCCCAGGAAAAAGTTATCGCCAATTAGAATTGAACCGTCTTTTCCCTTCCCACTGTTTCCTATTACGGAGTTTTGCGTCAGCCGCATATTGCGCCCTGCCACAACCCGCTTGGTGACTACGACGCCAACATGATGTGCGATACTCAAGCCCTCGCCTATCTTTGCGCCCAACATAATATCGCAAGCAAAGCGGCCTTTAATGCGTGAGTGAATACGGTACGCGATGCGGCGGTATCCATTTTCATAAAGGAAACTTGCTAAGCGCCACCAAAAAATGAACTTCAGCCCCGGCTTATTGCGGAGTCTTGTTGCAAGCCGAACCCAGGAAAACTTTTTCTCAATACCAATAACTTCCACATGCCAGAAGCGCTTCAGCTGCGCGTATTTCATCCCTATTCCTACCTGATTGATTCTACTTTATACATCTGCGCCTTCACGTCAAAACGTAGAGCCGCGTTTACTGTAACTCATAACCGGCCACCAGCCGGATAGCTGGTGGACAGCGGAAATCAGGATGAAACGCCAGCTCGCTTTTCTTCATCCGTCAGATAACGCACCTTGCGGGTGTAATCCTGACCTCGAAACAGCAGCGGCTGATCGGGGTTATCCAGATACTTCTGCCATTCGCTTAACGGGAAGCCACCATGAGCGCCAATCACTTCTTTTGGAATAACAGACGGCGTGCCACCAATCTTTTTGGATACCGGCCAGTTAGTCCAGTCACCCAGGTTCACCGTCTGATAGTCCAGGGTGTCCAGTGCGGCTGACAGCGGCGGCTGATCCGTTGGTGGTTGATCATCCGGGAGCGTTTCCCATGTGTCATTAAACAGGTTTACCCACAACGGGCAGAGCCTCTGCCATGTGAAGTAGGTAGCCGCCAGGAACGCGCTGTTAACATGCTGTTCCAGACCAGGCCGCACACTGTTAGCGTAATAGGCTGGCACGTTCTGATAACCACGCTTTTCAAACTTCGCGCCCATACGTCCGTTACGGAAGCATGAGTAGAGGCTGAATTTCTCCAGTTGGTAGCTCGGCATTTTCAGAAGATTTAAATCTGAGTCGATCATCAGTACGCCGGTCGAGTCCGGGCTGGCTGATAACGGAGCCTGCATTTTCAAGAGACGGCTTTTGTATATCTGCGCATAGCGGTGTGAAGGATTTGGGATCTGAATATCCAGTGTCACAACCCGCGCCTTTTCCGGCAGATTAGTAAATGCGGAAGCAGGCTGATCGGTCACGATAACTATTTCGCGCAGCTCTGGCGCATAGCGTGCTGCGAACGTGGCGCTAAGAATGGCCTCTTCAATAAAGTCAGCGCCTACAGTTGGGATAACAACGCTGGATATATCATTACGGCTATTACTTCCAGCAACCTGCGCGTAAGGGATGTTGTGGCGAGAGGTAATGCGCCGATAGTCCTTTGAGAACCGTTTTAGAAAATTCATTACTATTCCATTTTGAAAGCAATAAGCAGGTATTGAGGCCATTAAACTTAATGGCTCATAAAGTAACAAGTTTAGTTAATCTGTTTGTTTATTGTTTAACCGTTCTATGCGTCAGCTGGTGATTAACGCCACTTCGGCAAACCCAGTTGATCAAACTCAACGTAAAGCGGAGTGCCGGTCGTGTGCCGGTGGCCCACCAGCGACTCCCGGCGCTCCGGTATCTCGTCAACTTCAACGGCGTTTTTATACAGATACACCGCCTCATTCGGATCCTCAAAGCACCAGCGATACTGATACACGTCCGTTGGCGTTATCCCCATGCAGACGCTGAGCGTGTACAGGAGACGCAGAAGGCCAGTCCAGCTACCATCTGGCAACTTGCGGGCGTGGATGATGCCGCATTTCGTCGTGAGATAGTCGTGAACTTCACTGTCCGGCCAGCCCTCAAAAGAGAGCCAGCCGTACTGACTTAGCCGGTCGTCCATCAGCGCCCGGATACCGGATTTTTGCTGGTGGCCAGCGCGGAGGTTTTCGACGGCTTGCGCATGATATAGGTCGGAAACTCAATGCTTGCCGCCTTATCGTGAAACAGCGCCACCGTGCGCCCCTCTGCGCCACCACCAGCGGCGATCTCAACAATCCCTGCCGGTTGCCCGTAAATATCACTGAATCGCTCTGCAAGCGCCTGAGCGACGCTGTAGCAAGCGGGATCTAAATCTGTACTTCCATCAGGCTGCTGCTGCATTTTGAAGCCGTGCGCCAGAAACAGCGCCCTGATTTCATGTTTAATCACTGGTGTTCTTATCCTGTTGCTGACACACGGGCTAACTATTCCACTCGTTACGAAAGCGTATCTCTTCCCTGGTAGGTGTATAGGGAATAGCTTCCTCATAAATCTGGATAGCCATCTGCGCACCAAGTTTCTCTAAGTGCTTAATTTCATCAGCCCAAAAAAAACCGGCTTGAGACTCTTCGGTTGTATAGAGCGGATCCATAATGCCGAACCTTCCCGTGCTACGTTCTTGCGTCCGCCACGTCTTATCCCGATGGTTGTATACCCGGAAAAATGTATTCTTCACCGCTATATTTTCAGACAGCTGCGCGTGTTCATCTGCCGACTGGCAAACATCATTTAGATGATGCTGAATCCATTCTGACAGTTTCATCCCTTCCCGCTGCGCCTGCGCGACGTACCGGTTCTTAACTTCGGGAATGACGCGCATCTGAATCTGAGCCGTCGCAGGGGCGGCTCCTTTAACTGAATTTAAAGCCCGTGGGTCGCGTGCTTTATCGGTCATAATTAGCCTCGGTTAACTGCCCCTTCTGCCGGGGCATATTTGTCGTAAACATCGGTGAAATACTCATTACAGAATCCCAGCGCGCAATCCATTTCCTGTAACGCCGTCAGCGCATCAAGCGGGCTGCCGTCATATTCAAACAGTGAGAACTCATACGGCAGGTCAAACCGCGCTGCTGTGATGTACACCATAAACGGCAGGTTATATTCCTCGGCCTTTTCACCCATGATCATGGTCCACTCAAACGCGAACTGATATTCGCCTTCCGTGTCTATCATGGTGGCCGTACCGGTGACGGTATCCGCAGTGTGTGAAGTCACTACGATCTGCTGAGGGTCCCACCAGTCCAGCTCAAACATATTGCTGAGCGTCATTCTGTGCGCCGGTGCAGTACCCGGAAGCCAGCCTGATTTGAGGATGAAGTCGATGTGATCGCGGTAGCCCAGGTTGATCTCTTCAAAAGTGTGCTCATCGCCACTGTAGCCAAAGCAGAGGTGATTACGCAGCCAGACAACGGTCGCCAGGTCTGTGCAGTTGGTAGCCACCAGCTCGTAATTAGTTTTGATATCCGCGTAGGCTTCTGCCGCGATAAAGCCAGGCTGCTGGCTCTGCTTGATTGCGCCGGTCAGGGTGTAAGACATGTGCTGGAGCGCAGCGGTGGCAGTCATTGGAGAGATATTCATAACAGTCTTCCTTAGTGCCTGGATCCGCCAGGGCGGTGGAGCTAAAGCAGCGCCATGACGTGCAATTTATAGAGCTCACATTTGATTGTCAATACAAACAAAACCATTTAATCTCTTTTAATAAAACACTATTAATAGCTTGCTATTATACCCCGCAGGCTATAACCTACACATAGCTCGCAGGTTATACATGGAGATCGCTTAATGGCATGGGAAGTCATCACAAGAAAGCTGTTTGATGTTTGGTACGAAGGGCAGACTGAAGAGGTTCAGGAAGAAATTGCAGCATACTTCCTGATACTTGAAGAGATCGGCCCTCAATTAGGGCGTCCGCAGGTAGATCAGATTAAAGCGTCTAAGTACAAAAACATGAAAGAGTTGCGTGTACAGATAGGCGGGCACCCATTTCGCGCCTTCTTTGCCTTTGACCCGGAACGTAAAGCGATTGTTCTGTGTGCCGGAGACAAAAAGGGTGAAGACGAAAAATTGTTCTACAAACGTATGATTAAAATTGCAGATACCGAGTTCACTTCGCATCTGGAATCACCGGAGACTAAAGACGATGGCAACGCTTAAAGAAATGATGGCTAAACGCTCCCCGGAAAGCCGTGCGCGCATCGAGGCGCGTGCTGCTGAAATCCGTCAGGAAATTACACTTGCCAAGCTGCGTGAAGAATTATCTGTTTCGCAGACTCATTTAGCTGAAGTGTTAGGCGTAAAGCAGCCTTCTGTGGCGAAAATGGAGAAGGTTGATAACGATCCTAAGCTGTCTACGTTAAGACGCTACATCGCTGCTCTGGGCGGAGAGCTGGCGCTCGACGTGACGCTACCTGATGGCAAGCGCATTGCACTGAGCCTGTAACACGCTCTAATCTTAATATTTAAAACCCGCTTCGGCGGGTTTTTTATTATTGCCTTCATTAATTTACACGTTTAGAGTCTTTAGCCAGCATAATCTGCACTATAGATTAATATAGTCATCATCTATATGAATTATTTATTAAGAAAGGAAATCTAATGAGCGCAAATATAATAAATAAAATCCTTAATCACAAGGCAAAAAGATTCAAGAGTATCTTTTCAGATGACTCAGTAGACCTGTATTTTAACAGCGAAAGAAAAACGTTTCATGCAGCTGAATTTGGAAGATATAGAGAAAATCTGACTGCTGATTTTCTGAAAGCATTCATTCCGGGTTATACGGCTGTTTCAACAGGTTTTATCGTATCTCAAAAAAATAGCGTAAGTACGCAATGTGATATCATACTTTATGATAAAGAGCTTACCCCCTTAATTCAGGATGATAACCTTAACCAGTTCTTTCCAGCTGATTGCATCAAAGGCATAGGAGAGGTTAAATCTAACTTGAAGCAGTCGCAGTTGAAAGAGGCTTTAGTAAAACTAGCAAAAGTCAAAATGGTTAGTTTTGAAGTTAGTCTACGCTCTGCTGGTCACAATGGCGACATATATGACAGGGAGCAAAACTGGAACCACGCTTATACTTTCTTGATTTGCAATAAAATTGAGGGCGATACATCAGACCTCGCCAAAGATATCGATGATTATTATAACCAAAATTCTATACCCCATAAGTTTAGACATAACTTTGTATTATCTTTAGACGGCAATGCACTTTTTTATAGAGATAGCGAAGATTATTCTGTCGCCTCTCCTGTAGTTCGTTCAAATGGAGCTGACGTTATTTGCACTCCAGTAAATATCGATAGAGATTTTGATCGCGCAATTAAACACTTTGCTCAGCTGACATATACAAATCTTTCTCTCCAAAAACGTGTAATAATGAATATTATGGAATATTTAAGTTAATTATTAGCTGACATTAATACCTAAACCAGTAGCACGCTTTGCGCATAGCGTGCTACTGCTAAAAAATTATAGCTGTTCCCGCTTTTTACCAATCAGCACCTGCTGTTTCACCTCACTTATGGTTTCTTCGGCCCAGTCACGGTCAAAACCCGGCATAGTGTCAAATGCGTCAGCGATATCAGCCGGGATCGCGTCGATATACTCCAGCCCTGCCTTTGCCACTTCCACCAGCTCCGAACCGGTACGGCGCAGCGCCAACAGCTCTCTGGCCATCATCTGCGTCAGCGCGTGATTTGGCGCAAATGCCAGGTTGTTCTGCGGTTCAGCGGCGAACATTTCCAGCTCTTTATCAGTCAGACGATCGTTGATCATGGCGGCTTCCTCAGTTCTCTGTGGCGATCAGTTTTATTGCTGGCTCAAAGTCAGCAGGCGTTGTATGACCCTCAATGAACGCCAGGCGCATAGCTATGTTATGACGGCCGCGGGATAGCAAAAATGCCACGGCGCCGGCGCAATGCGCTTCTTTCCCGGATGGGCTATAAATCTCGCCGTCTTCACCCTCTTCCTCGCCAGATCTATGCGTGGTTTTATGGCAATAGAACGATGAGTAGTCGTCTCGCAAAAGGTGCGCTTTGATGCCCTCAAGGCGTCCGGGATTCAGCTCGATGCCACCAGCTTTCAGAAACGGGCAGTTCGCGCAGGGCGCTTTGAGTCGGAAGAACTTGCGCAGGTTCATTGCTGCTCTCCGTCTTTGATGAAGGTAAACCAGTGCGTTAAACCACGCTTCCCGCTGATGTGGCCAAACAGGGGTTTCTGATCAGTCAGTGCCGAATGTCCCGCGCCCGGATCTGCGTTTCATTCCATTTAAAAATCAGCAGGCCGTTCGGACGCAGCACGCGGAAGGCCTCAGCAAATCCGGCGCGCAGATCGTTGCGCCAGGTTCCGCGATTGAGCACTCCATATTTAAGGCGTTGCCAGCCCTTTTCACCTGCCCGCTCCAGGTGCGGCGGGTCGAAGGCAATCACATAAAATGAGTTATCCGGGAACGGTAAAGATCGGAAGTCGGCAATCACGTCCGGGCTGATAACCAGCTCCCGGTCGGGTAGCTGGTGGGTCTCTTCCCGGATATCAGAATACAGCACGCGGGGATCGGCTTTATCGAACCACATCATGCGCGGGCCACAGCACATGTCTAATACGGCCTTATCCATGCGTACGCGCTCCCGCACACTGCCAGTCAGCGCAGCCTTCAAAGACATACGGATTGAGTTGCCAGTGAATGCGCCCACAGTCCGGGCAGTTGAGGCGCGTCTTTCCAGTGCCTGGCTTGCGGCGGCGGGCGCGGCTAATATGCGTCGGTACTCGCAGGCCAGCACCCTGCACCATGCGGCGATGATCCAGCATGGCAATCGGGAACGTGCAGCGCTTTACTGCGTCAGCCGTGGCGAACGGTAGCCAAACCAGCTCGGCCGTATCGCCCGGTCTATCGAAAATGGTCGCTTGCGTGAAGTCGGTCGTCGGCAGGCCGCCGTTTCGGAGCCAGTACAGATCATTGCCATCCCAGCGCCCTTTCTGAAAAGCAATGTATCTACTGCAATCAGGAGTAATAACTGACTCACCGGGTACGTGCTGGTGGTCAACGTGAACGACGGCCAGCGCATCCACGCTGTCAGCGCAAACGGGTTGATCGATAATCCGGCCTGTATTCCAGCAGCTCTGTGCTTCTGCCAGGGTATAGACGTGTGCTTTTGCGATATTGGTGTTGTAGCCGTGACCATTCTGGCACCAGAAAGAGGCATTACTGCCTACCGTATCCCTGGTGCAGATCATGTAAAAACGTTCAGTCATCAGGCATCACCGCTATCACGATTGAAGGCAATAACTACACGGTTAGCCGCATCCACAATGGCAGCGAACTGTACGTTATTCACTTTGGCATGAGGTGATTGTCTTGCGATTTCAGCGATTAAAGCGCTGATAAGAAACGGCTGGCTCAAATTGAGGGATTTAGTAGTGCCGGTCATGTGTAATATTCCAATGGTTAATTCCACGCTGGAGTTTATTACATTCTAAAATTTATTTAAATTTAATCTTATGCTCACTTTGAGCGGTGGCAAATGAAGCCTGCTGGCTCAGAGAGCAGCCAGCAGGTCATCAGGCAGGTAGAAACTTAAAGCGAATGCAGGTTAATTGAGTGAGTCTGATTTAGTTATGCAGGCATCAAATGCGCGCAACATCGCAGGCAATCTGTACAATGTAGTGACAGTTACCAGCGCCAGTACTGCAAAGAAAAGTGTCATTAAAACAAAAGCGAAGTTTGCTGTGTCAGTCATATCCGTACAACTCCAAGCCAGAAAAATATTAACGCATTTCATGAATTTATGCGTTTTCGGTTTTTTCTGATTGTATGCACACTCTAAGAGTCGATCAAGAAGTGATCAGCGCCACTACTAAAAGTAGTGGTACTAATCCTGCTTAAATCACACTTAAGCTAAATTACTGATATTTTTTAACTTATCGCAAGTTATTTCATCTTTACGACGGGTAGCTCTTCCCAGCGCGTCAGATAGCGCGGAGAGAGCATTTCCCGCTTCATCTGGTAGGCCGGATTAACGCCCTGACCGGCAATAAACAGCGTGCCGCGCTGATAGCTGTTCAGCTTGTCCATCACGGCCATCAGTTTATCGCTGCCGGGTCGCGGCGGAGCCTCGTCAAACAGGTTCAGCTGCTGCTCTGAACCGCAGAACTCCCCCAGCATCACTCCGGCCTTCGCATACTCATAGCCGTCGCGCCAGATAGCTCTGAGGCCGCGCACGGCGGCATCAATCAGATCGCGGGTATCCTGTGTGGCCGTCGTAAATGAATGGCTGGCACCGCGTGAGTAATACGGGCGGCGCGGGTCGTGTTTGCTGGTCTGAATGAATACGGTGATATTCCGGCAGTACTGCTTTTCACGCCGCAGCTTTTCACCGGCGCTGGTGGCAAAGAAGCAAACCGCGTTACTCACTTCATCCAGGCTGGTGAGGCGCTTGCCGAACGAACGGCTCACCACCAGCTGCTGCTTAGTCGGCGGGTTCTCTTCGAGCTCGAAACAGCGTTCGCCGCGCAGCTCCCGCACGGTGCGCTCCAGCATCACGTTGAAGTTTTTGCGGATCATGGTTGTGTCAGCACGGGCAAGGTCGAGCATCGTTTTGATGTTCATCAGCTGCAGCCTGGCCCCTATCTTTCTGCCGACGCCCCACGTTTCGGAGACGTCGAGCAACGATAGCAGCTTGTCGCGCCGTTTCGGGTCGGTCAGCACCACCACGCCGCCTGTTTTAGGCCAGGTCTTTGCTGCGTGCGTGGCTACCTTACAGAGCGTCTTTGTCTCTGCTATCCCTATGCCGCATTTCATCGTGGTGTGCTGGATTACGGTGCGCCTGATCTCTTCCCCGAAGGTCTGGAAGTCCACCAGCTTTTCCATGCCGTCCAGAGAGCCGAAAACCTCGTCAATCGAGTACGCTTCCAGGTTCGGAACGTATTCACCCACTATCGTATGGAAACGCTTGCTGAATGCGTCATACAGCGTGTAGTTGCTGCTGAACACCACCACGCCGTAGCGCCGAATGGTATCGCGGATTTTAAACAGCGGATCGCCCCGCTTAAGGCCCACATTCTTTGCTTCGCGGTTCAGCGCCGCGATACAGCCGTCGTTGTTCGTCGCCACCACGACAGGACGCCCGTGCAGGTCCGGCCTGAATGCCAGCTCCGCCGACACGTAGAATGCGTTAACGTCACTGTGCAGGAACATTGTCAGTACGGTGGATGACGTATGTCACCACCCCCCATATTTCCAGACTATCAGGCTCGACAGGGATCGGCTTATAGCGCGGATTCATGGCCAGCAGCATCGGCACTGGCCTCAGCTGCAGCTTTTTTACCGTAAACTCCCCGTCCACAGAGGCAATTACGATCTGCCCGTCTGCTGCCGCCTTCGATTTATCCACCACCAGCAGATCGCCGTCAAAAATACCGGCCCCGATCATAGACTCACCCTCACAGCGGACGAAGTAGGTCGCTGTTTTTGCCCTCACGCAATACTCGTTCAGGTCCAGTGGTGTGTCTTCATATCCAATGGCCGGAGACGGAAAGCCCGCCGCCACTGTTTCAAGAAACTGCCTGAAAGCCTGACGCGGCGCGGCTTCGTCTGGTATTGCTATTATTGTTAAGCGCATAATGACCCCTCCTTTTTACTGTATAAAAATACAGTATAAGATTAGGAGTATGGAATTGACCAGTGGGTGATTTCATATGAGAATAGGTCCACTCTAAAGTTTTTAAGAATTTCCTCATTATGAATTTAGGTTTGAAGCAGATCGAATTAGACAAAATGCGCGGTTATTGGAAGGCAAAAGGTTTTGTAGAAGCAGGCAGGACCGAGCCGCTGCGTATCAACCGCACCGACTGCTACATAACGTTTCAGCGTAAAAACTGGGTTTGTATAGACCTGAAGGGTAATACCATTAATAGCAGGCCAATGCTCTTTGCGCTTCTGAAACACACACTCTAAATTTCCACACAATTCTACGTTTATCTCTGCCTGCGCGGCCAAAGTCTTTTCGCTCTCTTTATCTGCCTGCGCAGGCCATGCCTTCTCGCTCTATACCTCTGCCTGCACGGGCCGTTTCCCTTATTTGCTTACTCACTCCCTGTCTTCCCATTACTGATACTTTGTTGGTCAGCTACATTTACAAAACATTTTTTTGGCCTGCGAGGCCCTACGCCGCTGGATTTGTTGCTGTTGAGCAAATACAAATGATGAAAACCTAACCAGGGGGTGCTTGTTAAGCAGAAATAATTACCTCTATGATTCTGGCTTGTTACAGAAGAAGTGGCCTGGACGGTGTGCGAAATTTTTAATTGCATAGAGTTGCTACCTGTAAAAAATCACAGGTAATATAAGGAAATTGCCAATTAATCCTTGCTGTAAGCGTGCATTCGAAAATTGTGAGTCATGCAAGACAGCGTGATAGAATGCGTCAGAATGTTGGCTTGCTTTATGTATTAACACTCACAATAGAAGCAATAGTGTTTGATGCAAGTGAGTTGCCGGGACTACGATATGTGTCAGGACGCGAAAACACACATTAGCGGGGTTTTGAGTAGCAGCTTACAAAGTAAAAACCGTCTGCCTTTAAGGCAATGAAACAACTCCGATGTTGAGTTAAGATGGTTTGAGATACAAAAAAACCGCCCGAAGACGGCTTTATTGAATCCAAAAAAGTGTTCTCAGGCACTTCTTCAGAAAGGCAAAAATCGTTCTCAGGCGATTTTCACCACTGCAGATTTACTTGAATCAGCAAACACAAGCAGAAGTTCTCAACGCCAGTATACGTCGCGTGACCACCTTTGCAACTTGTGAGGGATGAAAAATTTTCGCGCACTTTTGCGAAAAAGTGAGTTTCAGCAAAACGTGTTTTTAGGAAAGTCAGATTTTTCAAAACTTTCTCAGCGCGTAAATGAGTAAAATCCAGATTTAGAAAACGTTGCAAAGAATTTTTTCCAACGTTTGAAAAATGCAGCAAGGTGGTTTCTCAGCCAATCGGAACCTTGCCTGCCCCATTAACAATAAAGACCGAGCACAAGCAGAAGTTCTCATTCTCTTGCGCGGCGCCCCGAACGCCACAGGTCAAACCGTAAGGTTCCCAGCATGAGATACGACGCTATCGTTGTGTCGCTGCTGCTGGCATTACTGAACACCTACAGCGGCGGTGAGGGTATGAATTTTAATGCCATCATCAACGCTCCGGTGACAGTAATCCACAGTAAGTGACTATAGGCCGCCTTTTGGCGGCCTTTTTTATTTGCGAAATGCTAGGAAAGGGTCTGGCGCTTTGTGTGCTTTCAGAGCTTCTTCTACATCATCAAAGTAGCTTTTTAGTATACGGGTTATTGCCTGTAGAGAGCCCTCTTTGAAGTTAATCTCTTTTCCATCGCGCACTAAGACTTTAGCGTGCGTATGCATGAGTTCTTCCAGTTCGCGAATTGGCACACCATCACTTCCGATAAAACGAGCATCATTGTGCGCGCAGGCATTACGCAGCTTTGTTACTTTCTTCACCATTGCAAAGTGAGAAGAGGTAGGCATTTTAATGTACTTCTTAGCGTATTTATGGCAACGCTCGAAGCCACTCCCCTTGAGGTCTGCCAGCTTAGCTGGAGCGTCATGCACCCTCGCGAATCCATTACACAACTTTTCAAAATCGTGCTCAAGCATGCCGTAAAGCGTTAGAAAAACAGAGCGACGCATGAGACTGGGATAATAAGATGTGAACATATTATTTAGATCAACAGAGCTGTCGTCCAGCCCCATATAGTACCCAACGCTATGGAAGAGATTGTCTTCAGCCGAAATTTCATAATGTTCAATTTCTGGCCCTACTAAAATGTACTTACCTACGTTTGCTCTAATGGACTCATCAGTTTGTGCATTTAGTGAAGCAATAATTTGAAAGGTCAGACCTATGTCATGTAGTGGAAACTGCATTGGTAGAGGCGGCAGTTTGAACATTCATATTCCCTATGTGTGTTGTTCGATTCATGGTGTTCGGAAGACTTGCCCCATCAACGTTGTTGTATTCATGGTAAACCGCTCATCTTAGTGCAAATCATAACCAATTTTGACTTCTGCTGGTGGACTTACCATGAATCCAGCAATGTCGCCATGGAACCAGCAACTCCCACCATCCAGCATGGCCTAAATTTTTCCACTGCTTATATCGTGGTCATAGCCTCGTATTGCTTCTGCAAGCAAGTTGTTGCTGGTTTCATGGTGAGAGTGTGTAGACGCATGCCGGACATTGCTGGTTTCATGGCAAATCGTTGGCTAAATCACAGTAAATGTTGTTGGTTTCATGGTAGTGAAGTGCTTTCGAGCAAAAAACACTCTGTATCTAACGGCCACCAGCATTAATCGCCGGTATTCCAGCAATGCTTCCATGAAACCAACAACGCCAGCCATGAAACCAGCAATTATTATTCTTTGTTTGGCAGGAGGTCAGGCTTACGCGAGTGTATCTGGAAGTAGACCGCGCCATTCTTCTTAACTTCTGTAAACGACAGGTATCCAATGTCAGCCAGCTCTTTCATGGCTTTACGGACAACGTTGTTCTGAGTACTGATAGTGGAGTTCAGGTTGAGGCGATCACGAAGACGCTCTAACGATACCTGCAGGAAGCCAGTAGGCAGACTCTCAATATACACGTAAAGCGCCTGCGCCGACTCTTTACGCGGTAGTGCCTGGATTGCCTTTAGCTGAAGTAACACCTTGTGATCAAAGGCGTAAAGCTCCCATAGCCGAGAATCCCCTTCCAGAGTGATGATGTCTTTCTCAGTATCAAAATGGGCGCTATTAAGCAGGTGCGTTATCGTCGCTTTGCTACCATCTTTATTTTTGAATGAGACAACAAGCGAGGCCAGTCTTAGAAATGAGTTGAAGAAGCGATCACGTGAACGCTGGTTGATATCATCGACAGCAATCCCACAGAGCTTTGCAAATTCGGTAAACGGTAGCTTAATGCGATTGCTATCAGCGCCATACTTGCTGAATGCCCGGATAGCACCAATCCACGTTTTGAAATCAGTGCTCATATCAAGCCTGCTGCCCTTGATCATGATATTGGTGTAGCCCTCAGCTTTCGCTATCTCCAGCTGACCAAAGTCTTCAGAGGCATCAATGACAGCATTACCGCGCTGGGGTTTATTACGGACAGCAGGCACAAAGACCCCCAAACGCATCAGCGCAATTGGCTGAACTGTGCGATTAGCTGTAGGTGTCAGTGTATAACTTTTCGCTTCATGCTCAGCGCTGTACACCAGAGCATCACCTATCGTCTTGATTTCTTCGTCATTTTCCATTGAAAGAACCTTTTATCGGTCAATGTGGGTAATTTGCCGTCCTACCATGAAACCAGCAACACCCTACCATGAAACCAACAACATTCACCATGAAACCAGCAATGTTTACCATGAAACCAACAACAGTTACCATGAAACCAGCAACGCAAAGCATGATATTTGTATTTAAAATCATTAGATTACAGCAACTGTGATCTTCTTTGATCTAAATAGGATCTATATAGGATCGATTTATATGATCTATTCAGTGGATAAGTGGATAACTTGGCACAGTGAATAACCTGTCTCTATTACCAGTGGACAATTTCATATTGCTTTACAGATCTCATAAGGTGATCAACAATCTAAAAATTAATTTAGACTTGGTTAAAGCATGAAAAACGCAGATTTTCAGGCCGCACGGGATAAGCAGGCCAGAGCACAGCAGCGTCAACGCGATAAAAAAGCAGCAAAACTGGCAGACCCGGAGTTTCGCCAGCAGCAGTATGCAAAGCAGAAAGCTACCAGCAGCAGGATGATTGCCAAGCAGATTGAAAAGCGTAATTACCCGGAGTGGATCGCAGAGCAAAAAGCTAAAGCAGTAAAACGCGCTGTAAACGCCTCTGAGCGCCTGAGAGAGAAAAAGCCACTACCAGTTGCAGCGAAGCGGCAAACACGCGCCAGCGCATCAGGCAGAGGCCTTAAAGGGCGTACTCCGACCGCAGCCGAGCGCGTCGTTATGGATGCGTTGGGGAAACTACCCTGCATTGCCTGCCTGCAGCACGGGAAAGAATCGCTACTAATTAGCCTGCATCACATTGACGGGCGCACAAAACCCGGCGCACATCTGCTGCAGCTACCCCTTTGCATTTACCATCACCAGCATGCCGCACCCGATAACGTTCGCGCACAGTATCCATGGCTGGTGCCGGTACACGCAGACGGCATAACAGGTGGTAAGTCAGAGTTCAGTAGGCACAATGGCACGGAAAGAGAGTTATTAAAAAAAGCCTATACACTGGCTGGAATCACAAAATTACTTGAAGCGAATGATGATGTGGTCTGTTCTATGGTATGAAGTATAACTGCTCAAAATTTTCAATTTTTGTGTGAATTTCTTCAGTAATCAGCTTCTAAATGAAATCAATTTCCATAAGACAAGGATAATAAGATGGGCGCAACTAAGGATCGGGTTATGGACTATTATGCTGACCAACATAAAAATAGTTGGATGACTCAGCATATTCCGCCTGGAGCGGTTGAAGGCGATGCTATATGGCAAAAATATTCAGAAAAGTATGACTTCAAAATGGAATGCGGCGATTTTGACAACGAAGACCATTTTTACGGTCCAGAGCCAGATTATGATGATGATATAAACTGGTCAAAAGTTAGTGACTTTCATCAATACTATACTGACTTCAAGAACCAGCTGGCTAATTTGAGTAACATTCCTGCACCAGCTGACGGGATCTTACTTGATGTAGCTTTAAAAATGCGCTTTTCGTATGCAGTAACGCTTATGGAAGCCTGTTTAGGTGACATGTTAAAAAATGTCACGCTCTCAGATGATTTTTTTAAACGTAAAGCTCTTGCTGGAATAAAACCACTAAAGACTACTAAGGTTAATTTAGAAAGCCTTTTAGGTAGAGACGCTTCTGAACTTGTAGATAAAGAAATTTATTCTGAATTAACAGATCTTCTTTACCACAATATAGAAAAAGTGAATATCTACTATTCAGTTATTCTGGGCTTTGGAGATCCTCATAATCTCGACTTATCGGAAGGTCTGACCGAAAAAGTTTGTCAAGCTGTGAGCTTGAGGCATGACGTAGTACATCGTAATGGTCGTGACAAAGAGGGTAATACGTCTCTGATTTCCCAAGCGATAGTTGATGATTACATTGAGGCTATACAGCAGTATGTTAGGGAGCTTTACGATTTGCTGGATAAGGTCAGTTATCAAGTTGATCTTGATAATGCTCAGAGAATCCAACAAGAACAGATTTAATGGCTTAAAAATACCAAAAATTATTTATTGACACTAACTTCGCAAAGTACAAACCGCTTACAGTCACCCCAAGCTGTTAGCGGTTCCCTGATGGAATTTTTGACAACTTACCTAATCTGCAACGCGCGGTTGGGAACGTTAAAAGCCAGAGAGGCCGCTATATGCGGCCTTTCGCCTTTTCAGGGGTACAGACATGAAACAGAAAATCGCAGTAATCAGCCTTTCAACCAGTCAGCCAATGGCGATCACCGCCATTTACGAAGATCACACACTCGTTATGTCAAAGCCGCAGACGTTGCCAAAGGGCATGCGAAAGCAGCTGGCCAAACTTGCTCCCTTCGTTGAGGCACTGCGTCAGCAGGGCTTTAAAGTGCTGGTGGATGAAGCCACAGGCAAAGTGGCCAACGAAGTAGGCGGCAACCATATCTCACTCAAAACGCGGGGAAGCGACGGGCGCGCAGCGGTGCTAATTGGCATCGAGCGTTACAACGAGCTCCTGCTACAGGACAACATTGCGCTGCCAGCAGAGAACAAGGGCGCATTTGAGATTCCTGACTCCATCGTTGAGGTGGAATACAACGCCAGCGGTGAAGAAGTCTACCGAATCAACTGGCGCGAGATTCGCCCGGAACAGGTGCTGACCATCCTGTGCTGCTTCGCCGTGGGCTACAACAACGTGGCGTCGGCGGATTATATCAACGCCATGACCGCCGCAACCGCAGAGCCAGAGCCGTCTCTAATGGACTCGTTTAAACGCATCATCGGCTATGAAAAAATCAAAGCCGTTGAAGCCGTGCCAAAGTCGCTGACCGGCAAGCGAATCAGTGACGAGGAACGTATCCTGTGAGTTATAACCGCCTCGACGATCGCTCGATCAGTGACGTGGTGCTACGCAGCCTCTTCCATCAGGAAGTGATCAAGCGATCCGCCTCATTCCACGAAGACAACCGAGACTACACCATCCGTCTCGACGAGATATTCCGCGCTGACTTGGCGGCATACCGCGCCTATGAAGGTAATGACGATTTGCGCTGGGTGTTCCGCCTGTTATGCGGGATAGAGTCAGAAATGGAGCCGCTGCCAGCAGGCCAGACGCTTTCTCTGCCGGATATGGCGTGGCTGCGCGGACGCATACGCGACTTTGCTGGTGGCAAGCCGGAGTTAATCAGTGGCTGATACTCCGCTTGCCCGCACACGGTCCGGGCGCTATGACACGGCAGGGCTTTCATCCAAAGAGTTCTCCCGCGTCTTTGACCAGATTGATAAAGACCGCCGTAAATCCCGGCGCATAGCGCGGCGCACACTCAACCCGCTGACCCTGAAGAACAAGGCGCTGGACGACATTATCGCCCTGGGCAAAAAGAAGTCCGGCACGTTCTTCACGAAAGAGGATCTGAAAGGGTTCGAAGCAAATCGCGCCGGCGCCCGCCAGCAGTTCAATTCTTCACAGGCCGGTATCACGTATGCGCAGCTGGTGGCCGGTAGTCAGCAGATCGACATTAAGCGCGCCAACAACCGGGTAGACGACGGATCCGGCATTAAGCGCGCCACGCCCACGACGCTTAAACATAACGTCCTGACTGTCAGCGTGGAGGCGTCCGCCGCCTCGCTCGATAAGCATCACCGCGTGAAATTCCGCTTTGAAGAGTGGGATCAGCTGATAGAGGAAATCACCGATGCCAAAGACAGCGCAGCCAAAATTGCCAAGCGACTCTGCGCTGGCCGCGTCTCTTTTGATTGCGATTGTGGCCGTCACCAGTACTGGTATCGCTACATCGCCACGGCGGGCAATTTCGCCCTTGCCCCGCCAAAAGAGTACGCCTACCCCAAAGAGAAAAACCCGAATCTGAAAGGCGTCGCCTGTAAGCACGTCATTCATGCCTTCACCCGTCTGCAATCCGCCTCATGGCAGGTGCGCATCGGCCAGGCATTGCATAAAAGCGCCAGTAACAACGCCTATGGAGATGACCCGCGCAAAACCACTGAGCACTTCACTGACGCCGACAAAGCGAAGTTCAACCGCAACCGTAGTTCGCAGACGAACGTCGCCGCTGTTAAGCGTGAGCATGAGAAGTATCAGAAGCGCATGGGCGCGCTGGCGAAGCGCCTGGACAACGACGACGGGCGGATCGACAAACTGCGCGGCCAGCTGACCCGTGCCAAGAAGCTGACCGCAGCGCAGCGCACCCGCGCCGCGAAGAAGCAGGCGGAGCTGGCGGACGAAAAGGCCAAAAACGCCCTTCTGCGTCAGCAGCTGGCAGACCAGGCGAAGATCCAGCGCCAGACGTTCATTGACGCCCTGGTGCTGAGCGGCACGCCCCGCGCCCAGGCCGAGAAGATGTTTATTGAATACGCAAAAAACCAAACAAAAGCAGGTAATCAGTAATGGGACGGTACGACGAATTTCTGGCCGACAATCCACCGACGATCAATGAGGCCACCAGCAGTGAAACAGAGCAACCCTCTTCCGCCGTCGATACGTCGGATAGCAGCAGCGCTGTTATCGATCTGGACGCCGCCGCGCCGACCGCCGCCACGTCACCCGATGGCGATACCGCTGGCGGTCCTGATGACGCTAACAGCAATAGCAGTGAGGATCATGACCCGTTGAGCGCCCCGCTCCCGGACACCCTCGCGGCACGCGAACAGAGCACCGCGCTAAAGCCGCGCTACAAGGGCCATGCCTCGTTTAACAACATGGTCCGCCGCGACTGGATTAAAGCGATTGAGAGCGATTACAGCGCTTTTCAGGCGCTGCTATACCTGCCGGACATGCGCGACGTTGGCGAGGTGGACGATGAAACGGGCTTTGAACAGCCGTCGTTTACCGAGCTCAACAACAACCAGCGTCACCTGAGCTATGAAGATGCTGATCCGGTCATTGTCACGGTGCTGGATTGTCCGGACGAGCGCGAAAGTTTCCAGGTGCTCGATGCCGATGGCGAACAGGACGGATTGACTGACGACGTGCTGATCCTGCGCATTGCCGCTGAAGGTGTGCCGGTTGGCTCAATTCTTGAGTGGAATGAAGAGATGGCCAGCGGCAACCTGGCGCGCCGCTGGTGGTACGTTCACCGCATTTACGGCTTCGGTACGCAGAATGTCGGATCGCTTTACTACTGCATTCCTGCCCGCAATTTTGACACCACCAGCAACGGACGGATCGAATGAATCAGCTGCTTTCCCGCACCCGTGAATGGGTGACTACACGCACTGGAAAAGTGGAGAGTACCGGTTTTACTGCCGCCGACGCCGCCGTAGCGAAGGCGCTGAATGACGTATTCAGCAGCGCCGTCATAACCAAGCCGCGGGAGCATGAGCAGCGCTATAGCTCATTTCTGGCGCGAAAGCCGGAAGATCGTGTATTCGTCGGCAAGTTTGATGACGTCATGGATTTTCTGCGCGCCGTGCGCCAGGCGGGCGCCGGACGCCGCAGCGTGAAGGCGTCGGACATGCCAGACCTGAACCGTGAAGCCCTGCCGCTGATCAACCTGTCTCGCGGGTTTGATATCACCTATGACAACAACGACCAGGAGATAGACCGCAACCTGGGCCAGTTTACCGACCCGTCACAAGGCGATATGCCGCTGGCCCAGATTGAGGCTACACAGGCCTCGCTCAATTACTCCATCACGCTGATTGCCAGTGACAAAGATACGCTGTCACTGATGTGCAACACGCTGGCCGCTAACTTCCGCTCCCGGCTCACCACTAACTTCACGGCGCAGGAAAAGCTGGTCCACTGGCCCGTTGAGATCAACTGCAGCATTCAGGACGCCAAAACCATCATGTTCAGCGATATGTCGCCGCCGTTCACCCAGGATCGGATTTACGCCTGCCAGGCGTCGCTGATTGTCATGGTGGATGTGCTGACCGCGCATGAAGTAGATGCCCGGAGCGTCCGCTATGACACCCAGCTGGCACCGGGAGGCAACTGATGGCTGATCAGCAAAACAAGCCTATGCAGTACTTCCTGCAGTCGGTCCTGCTTAATGGCGCGGAAATGCCGCGCAGCTGGATAACGTCCGTGATTTACATCGAGAAAACGTCGCTGACTGCGCCGCTGCTGGTACTGGAGACGCACGATCCAGCCGGAAAGCTGGTGGACGAAATGGGCGCACGGTATGGCGCTGAGCTGGTGGCAGAGCTGGGCGACCCGACCGGGCAACGTGGCGCGTACACAGAGACGTTTTTCGTAACGTCCGCGCCCGCCAGCGGTGACGTGGTGCGGATTATCGCCGTGTCAGCGGATCTGAAGCGTCTCAAAACCCCGTCTGCTCGCGTGCGGCTGTATGCCGACCGCCAGCCGGGTGACGTCATGGCAGAGTTCGCGGGCAAAATGACGATTGTGGCTGATGCCTTCCGCAAAGCGATGACCTATCACCTGAATATGGGCGAGAAACCGTCCAGCGTGCTACGCCAGATAGCTGACGATCATGGCGCGCTGGTGTGGTGCGCCCGCGGTAAGTTCTGCATGAAGGACATGGCAAAGCTAATCGGCACAAAGGCAGCATTTGTCTATGAGGCCAATAACCCCCAGGCGGCTTACACGATCAGCAAGCTGAGCAACATCAACCAGGATGCCGCCGCCACCAGCAGCCGGAACTATCAGTATGTCGGCTATTCCATGACAGAGGGCTACGTAGCCGTGGGCGATAAGACGAAGCCGGTCAAATACATTTCTGACGCCGACGTGGCAACGCTGACAAACATGGCGCGGGTGATCGTTCCCAAACTGGATATTGAGGTCAGCGGCAACGCGGACGTCACCGCAGGCATGGTTATTGGCGTGCAGATCCACCGCTATGACGCGGAAAACCAAGTAGACGAAACGTTACCCAAAAACTTTATCGCCATTGCGGTCATTCACCATGAGGATCGGATTGGCTACACCACGCGCATGATTTTAGGAGTACCCAATCAGTGAGTAAGCAGCGTGCCATTATCACGGCGACTAAAGACCCGTTGGGCCATATGCGGGCGCAGATCCGCCTTACTCCGCAGTGGGCTGATGTGGACGCGGATACCCTGCCCTGGGCTGAATATCAGCTTCCGATCGGCAACACGTTTGTACCCTGTATCGTTGGCGATCAGGTATGGGTGGAGTTCCCTTACAAAGACGGCCGCGGGAAGCCGGATACGCGGCGCCCGCTGATCACCGGCGCGGCGCAGTCGGCACCGGGCGGCGTCCCAAGCGTCGCGCCAGAAGCCTCCGGACAGAGTGGCGGATATGAGCCACCAGCCGTTGACGGTGCGCCTGCGCGCCCTTCCCTGAGTCCAACCACGGATTTTGTGTCGCACCGCAATAACCTGCTGGAGATCCGGTCTGCTGGTGGCGGGTATGAGATAGCCAACACGGCCAGCGGTTCGCGTGTCGGTATGAACGAAAGCGGGGATATTTACCTGCTGGGGCCGGGGAATCTGGTGATCGACGTTGGCGGCAACCTGACTATTAAAGTTGGCGGAAAAATTGTGTTCCAGTCTGCCGGACCATTCAGCGCAACCGCGCCACAATTCGCGTTCAGTCAGTAAAGGTTATCTTAAATCTAAAATATTATTTAGAATGTATTAACTCTTTTAGTTGAGACATTCCTGAATGAAATCACCCTTCTTTAAAAACGTCATGGTCTACAGCCTGAACCGGGATCTTCCGCTCGATGCAGAGGAACTGGAGCAGCAGCTGCAGACTATGGCGTTTTCTCCCTGTGCTGCACAGGACATGGCTAAATCAGGCTGGATCAACGTAACGTCAGACGGCCTGCTACTGGCTGAGAAAGGTCAGTACCTGCTGTGCTGTCAGACCGAAAGCAAAATCATGCCCGTTTCCACGCTCAACGATTATGTTGCCGAGAAAGTGGAGAAAATGGAGCGCGAACAGGCGCGCAAGGTGCGCCGTAACGAAAGGGTAAGCCTGAGAGATGAGGCGCTGTGTGTGCTTCTGCCGCGTGCTTTCTCGCGCCGTTCCCAGTCTTATATCTGGATCGACAGCGTTAACAGCCGTATCTATGTTGACGCGGCCAGCGCGAAAGCCGCTGAAGACATGCTGGCTCTGCTGCGCAAAACAATCGGCTCCCTGCCGGTTATTCCAATGATGACCGCTGATCCCATTGAACTGACGCTGACTGAATGGCTGCGCGCCGCAGAACTGCCTGCCGGTTTTGCGCTGGGCGATGAGGCCGAGCTGGCGGCAATACTGGAAGATGGCGGCAAAATCCGCTGCAAAAAACAGGATTTGCTGAGCGACGAAGTGCGTACACACATTGAGGCCGGAAAGCTGGTCACGCAGCTTAGCCTGGACTGGCAGGAGCGCATTTTCTGCCGCGTATCCGATGACCTGAGCATTAAGGGCATTAAGTACGCTGACATGCTCACCCAGCAGAATGATGATATCGACCGCGAGGATCAGCGCGCACGCATGCTGGCTGATTTTCTGCTCTTTACGTCTGAGTTTTCCAGCTTCTTCTCCGGGCTGGTGGAAGCGCTGGGCGGCGAGGCGAAGCGATGATCACCTATGGTTCCGTTTGCTCCGGCATTGAAGCGGCCAGCGTGGCGTGGGACGGGCTGGGATGGAAAGCGGCATGGTTCGCGGAGATTGAAAAGTTTCCCACGGCCGTGCTGGCACATCACTATCCCGACGTCCCTAACCTGGGCGACATGACCAAAATTGCCGCTGGCGTTCGCGCTGGCTCTATCCTTGCCCCCGCTGTGATGGTTGGCGGCACCCCGTGCCAGGCGTTCTCTATCGCCGGACTCCGTAAAAGCCTTGACGACCCTCGCGGTCAACTCACCCTTGCCTATGTAGATTTAGCGAATGCCATTGATGAAAAACGAGTCTCAAACGGCGAACCACCAGCCGTCCACCTGTGGGAAAACGTGCCGGGAAGCCTCAGCACCGACGACAACGCCTTTGGATACTTCCTTGCCGGAATGGCTGGAGAAGATGAAGCGTTTGAACCAGGCCCACGACCTGAGCAAGGGAAAAACGGCCCTGGCTGGCGATGGAAAAAAAGCGACGGCAAGCATGTGGCGAAGTGGCCAAAGTCTGGTTGTGTTATTGGACGACAGCGCAAACTCGCCTGGCGACTGCTCGATGCCCAATACTTCGGAGTGGCCCAACGCCGCCGCCGTGTGTTCGTTGTCTCAAGTGCTCGAAACGACGTTGATCCCGCAGAAGTACTTCTTGAGTTCGACGGCGTGCGCCGGGATTCTCCGCCGCGCAGAGAAACGGGGCAGGCAGTTGCCCCCCTTACTGCTAACGGCTCTGGAGTCGGTGGCCCTGACTTCTCCCACGCCGCAGCCGGTCACTTAATTTCAGCATTTGGCGGCGGTAACTGCTCAGGTGCGCTTAACGTAGCCGCGTGCCTGACCGCAAAAGGCCAGCGCAATGATTTTGACGTAGAGACGTTTGCAGTGCAGAGCGCTACTGGCGAGGTAAGCCACACCCTTACAGCAGAAGGTCATGATGCGTCAGAAGATGGTACTGGGCGTGGTACGCCTGTCGTGGCTTTCTCTTCTAATGGACATGGCTCATTTGCTGAAGGGATTTCAGCATTAAGGGCTAAATCTGGCGCTGACCATGAAAGTATTGCAGTGCGCGTTATTCACGGCACACAGGATCCAAACCTACTAAATAACTTGGCTCATACCATCGGATGCAATCAAGGGCAGGAGAATGTCATATTGGCGTTCTCTTCCAAAGACTACGGGCAGGATGCGGTAGAGGGCATATCTCCAACTTTACGGGCAGGCGGGCATGCTGAAAGCCATGCTAATGCTGGCGCGCCACCAGCAGTGGCTTACGGCTTCCAGACTCGCATAGCGCGTAATGGCCGCGGCAACATGGCTGATGTTTGCCATACGCTTAGCGCTGAATCCGGGGAAACGGGCAAAGGCGATGCAGCGCCCTGTGTGGCCCGCTGCGTAGAGCATGCTGCGTTTGCTGAAAACACCCGTGGCGAGCTCCGGTTGTTCAATGGTGATGGCCAAATCACCGGCGCACTGTCAGCTGGTGGAGGTAAACCCGGACAGGGCTTCCCGTCTGTAGTCAGTCACTGCGAAGTTCGCCGTCTTACTCCAAAGGAGTGTGAGCGTCTGCAGGGCTTCCCGGATGGCTGGACCCTGATCCCGGAAAAGAAGCGCAATATACTTGCCGCTGATGAACTGGCATACCTACGCCTGATGCACCCTGATATGCCGGAAGAAGAGGCGCACCGGCTGGCGGCTGATGGTCCGCGCTATAAAGCGATCGGTAACTCTATGCCCGTGCCGGTCATGCGCTGGATTGGCAATCGCATTGCTAATCAAATCATGTTGGTGACTGGCGAAATTGAGACTCAGCCAGCGGCCCTCCCCGCTCCGCCTGCCGCAATGAAAAAGCGTGCGCCGGCGCGCAAGATTGCGGACGACAAATATCCCCGTTCATTCCTGAAATGGGCGGGCGGTAAATACTCTGTACTGGATGAAGTGCTGGCAATGCTTCCTGCTGGCGACCGTCTCATTGAGCCCTTCGTCGGCAGTGGTACGGTCTTTATCAACGCAGGATTTAAGCGCAACCTGTTGGGTGATGTTAACCCGGACCTGATTAACCTGTTCAATCAGTTGCAGGGCAATCCTGATGCCGTAATTAAGACGGCCTACCAGCTGGAGCGAGGCTGCATATCCGGTAAGGCACATGATGCAATCCGGACCGAGTTTAACGGGCGCGAGGCACACGCTGTACGCCACGCAGCGCTTTTCCTCGCGCTAATGCGCACCAGCTACAACGGTTTGTGCCGGTACAATCAAAAAGGCCTGTTTAACGTGGGCTGGAATAAAAAGGGTGAAGCGAACTACTTCCCGATGGATGAACTGGCGCACTTCACCGGCATGCAGAAAGAAATGACGTTCATGTGTGCCGGATTTGAGGATGTGATCGCGCAGGCGGGTGAAGGTGATGTAGTGTTTTGTGATCCACCTTATGAGCCTCTGCCGGACGAGGCCGGGTTTACGGCCTATAGTGGCACCTCATTCACGTTTGCGGATCAGGTGCGGCTGGTGGAGTCCCTGGTTGCAGCGCGGGACCGTGGGGCTAAAGTGGTTATCACAAACAGCAGCGCACCTGCCATTCTGCATCTATACATTAGCAACGGCTTCAGAATCGCCCCGTTGGCCACACGCCGATCTGTGTCCTGCAAAAGTGAGACGCGCAAAACGGTCAACGACATAATTGCCGCTCTCTGAAACGAACGAAACCCGCTTTATGCGGGTTTTTGTCTTTGTTTGATTATCAGCAGAGCACGTATTTTTGATGCCAGTTATTATTGGATTATCATTGATGGCCAATGGAACGGTCTGCCACTGTTTACAGCCAGTAATCAGCGAGTATTATTGATGATGTAATGTACAGGGAGATAAAAATGGACGCAGCCTTGCTTGAAATGATGCGCTCAGGTGGAAGGAATAAAGCCTGGGCTGAAACAATGGTCAACCTTGAAGCCAGAAAGCTGATTAATACAGCTAACAGGCTGTCAGCCTTACATCTTAACGATGGGCTTACCCGGATGCAGTTTGTCCAGGAAATAAAATCGGTTGTTGATAAGCAGTTTGCCGCCGCCCGACAAGCAAAATCTGATGAAGAATGTCTGGAGTGCGTTAAACAGCTTAGATCTGAAACAGAAAACCTTGAAGAGCAAGGAAGATTACTGCTCACAAAGGCAGCACAACTCTATGCCAAAGTGGAGTTTGTTCGCGAAAACAACAAAATTGTGGGTTACATGATTTCCGCTGTTCATGTCGCGCTTTCAAGTTTTTCTGTTGTCGGCGGTGCTTTGATGATCGCGACAATGACACCTGTTGGCATACTGGCTGGTGCCGTTCTCGTTGTTGACGGGGCTAATGGCGTGACCAAAGAATTTATTACCAACCTGTCTGACGTACAAACAGAAGGAATTATTGCCGATGGTGCAATGCAGGCTGCAAAATTCATGGGATTTAAACCAGAGTCAGGACTGGCTTTCTACAATACGCTAACACTCTCAGCCAGTGTTTACAGCGTTTGGGGGCTAGCGAGAAAGCCTGCCGCATGGCGGCTTTTCAAATGGATGCCCCGCGATTACTTCCGTAAGATTGACACCATGAGCCGTCCAAAGCTGACCATGAAAATAATCGGATGGGGTGTAACGGCTAAGGTGACATTCGATTTACTCAGCGTAAGTGATCAATCACGCTAAGCCTTTTTTCGACCGCCAGTAGCGCCATGATTTCCAGGCCAGAACTGGCGGTTGAATAAACGTCACAATGACTGCACAGAACAGCAGAGATAAGCCTCCCCCTAAAATGTATGGTTTAGTCGAGAAACAAAGAAGAAATACAAATACTAGCGTGAAGGCTGAAACGATCCATAACAGGACTCTAAATCTGTTGCTTAACTCCACTACTGCTTCGTGCAGCGTTCCACCATAGCTTTCAATATTATTTTTGATTATTTTCAAATCAGCATCAGTAAAACCGGACTTCAATAACTCTGATTCATTAACTGTCATGGTGCTTTACCTTTCATCCTTAAAACGTTAAGTCATTCTAACGCAATTATATACGTGCATGACTCTCATACATCAACTTCCTTTGGCACTATAAAGGACTTCCGGACCATGTAAATGTGTTAAGAAACCGCCAAATCTTAGGTTAGCTTCATCCCGGTATCCCAGAAGGCTGGTAGTGATTCTGCCGGAATGCCTCGCGGTGTTTTTAGCAACTGCAGCGCCTGATCCATCGTGATGTGCTCACAGGCATACTCACGGAAAAGATAGCCAATAAGCCCTGCCGCCTTTGCTTCTCTGGCTCTTACGTTGTAAGCAGCCTGACATTCAGCACTCACACGGCTGGTTTCTTTGAAATAGTAGTCTCTCGCTCTCGCGTAATCATCTGTGCAGGCCACCAGCACATTTCCTGCGATCACTTCATAGCGCCCCTGGCAGTCTTCTCCGCAGTCCAGTAGCTGCACGCCCGTTCTTTCAGAAGATGCCAGTACGGTTTTCTGAATAGGCAAATTAGCATCGGTGATCATTCGTCCGTAAACATCATTCATTTCGCATTCCTTTTCTTCAGTAAGTGATGGCGCAACCTGCCGCGAAGCCAGACTATACGGGAAAAGTGGCGAAAACTTAAAGTTATTTTTATGAAAATTTTATACTTTAAAATCTAATGCAAATACTGCAGCTCACCCTTCTAAATTACAAACCCTCTATTCTCCTCGCTCGTTTAACCAGATCGGATGGATTATGAGCAACCGTAAGCCCACGCATTTTGAACTATTCCACAACCTGAACATGGCGTTGCGCGAAGATCCGCAGTTTCAGTATGAGTACAACTACTCGCGTGAAACGCGGACGCTGATTGAAACGCCATACTGGCGTCTCACCCCCTCACAGCGCACCACTCGTAACACAATGATTGAGCAGACGATGGCGAACGCCACAGCGGAGGATACCCGCGTGCGCATGATGGCCATGCGTCCGGAACATCGCTATATGTTGATCCCTGCCTACATCTGCCAGGCTGCGACAGAGTTCTATATGGACATGAAAGATTCACTGTCCGACGAGCCAGAAACCATCGAGCTTATGCCGGTAATGTGGTCTGCGATCTACGCGCTTAATTTGGGACGCGATATGTCTACTGACGCCTGGAGCGAAATGTCTCCGGCAGATCAACAGACGCAGGCCAAGTGGGTTGAAAAGGTACTGAGTACCGTCAAGCTGTCGCGTTATATCACTGATGCAAGCCGCGCCGTCTGGCTGGCCTTGTTCGTGACATTCAGTGATATCCCTGATGACTTCTATGAACTGATGGAGTCGTGATGACCAGTAAGGCGCGCTCCGGCGCCGGGGTGGGCTGATGCCTGCTGCCGGTACGCTGGATTCCGTTTGCTCCGGACACGGTGCCTTCCCTCCGCGACAGACTGCAGAGGCTGACGCGGGGCTGACAATCAACGGTAAGGCCGTGCTGGTGGACGGTAAGCTGTTTAAGGACCACACAGACGGTAAAAGCACCCATAACGGCAAGGCGGTCTCTGGCCGTCCGTGGTTCACCATCAATGGCAAAGGCATTGTGTGCGTTGACGATCAGGTTTCATGCGGATCGACAGTCGCAACAGGCGATGCCGGATTCCAGGTGAACTGATTGCCCTCTCTCATGCACGCAGCCGTCATGGCTGCGCTTACACAGGAATAACCATGTTCAGTGAAATCACCCTCACCGGCTGGCTTAAACGTGCTGTCGCCGTGGCGTTCTGCGCGGCACTGTTGCTGCTGGGCCATAAGGGCTACGTGACCGCTACGGACCACTTTGCACACGTTGCAGAGCTGGAATCAGCTAACACCACGCTAACCACCAACAACAAAACGCTCATTGGCAATAACAGCAAGCTGAAAACTGCGCTTTCCGATCAGGAAGTGCAGCTGGCCATGCTGCAGCAGACCCTGGCTGATCGGGAAAAAGACCGGCAGGAATACGCGCAGAAACAGGCGGAGCTGGAGCAGGAATTAGAGAAACTTAAAGAGGATAGTCAGAATGAAATTGATGAAATCAACCGTGCGATACTGCTTGCTGGTGTTAATCATACTGCTTTGCCTGCCAGCGTTATTCGCATGCTCCGGGACAAAGCCCGAGCCATTAACACCCGAAGTCGTGACGGTCACAAAGCTGGTGGAACTGCCGCCGCAGAAAGCACAGGTTTACCAGCCGTGCCAGGTGGATGAAAACATACCCGGATTCACTGACCAGTTACCCGCTTATGTGGCGCGGATACTGACATTAGTCGATGAATGCAACCGGCGAAATGGCCTGATTTCAGATCATAATCAGAAGCTATAAAAACACCGCCCATGGGGGCGGTTTTTTGTTTAATGAGGGATAGTGTTTGAAATTGCATTTTGTAATTTAGCAATCTTTGCATACTCTTCCGCTGGATTAGTATAAACCGTTAACATTCTCCAATACCTGCCGTTCACGTTAGTTATCATCATCGAATATTGATAAGCTAACTGATTGCGTAAAGTCCCCTGCCCTACCCACAATGGATAACCTGATTGGGTTTTATCATAAATACCCGCATCATCATTTATGAGCTTGCTCTTTTTTCCTGTTAAAAAAGAAACATAGCTTTTAATACCGATATTAATATCTTCATGGTCGATAACTATAGCAGTGTCGCTTGTTTGGCTGGAGAAGGTAAATGATGTTATCCCTGATACTGTCTGCTCTGAAATGTTCCAACCTTCATCAACCGTAGCGCTCTTTCCAGTTGCCTTATTCAGCCATGTAAAACCGGGGTTAAGTGCAGGCTGATGCTGGGCGTTGCTGATAGTTTGTCGCTGGAGTTCATTGGAACCATAGAGTTGCTTTTGCTGACTCATTTTATTTAAAACCATCATGCCAAAAAGTAAACCTATGAAAAGCAATGCAAAGACAATAGTTTTAACAATGCCACTGTTGCGTCTGACAACAGTGAAACCCAGCTTTTTATCGTAAGTGCTTTTTCCTGAGCTACTAAGGCTTCTGTACTGAGAATACATGGTAAAGAGGTTTATAAGCGGCAGCCCCAGTGCCAAGGCACTTGTATATAATGCAGCATTACGGCTGAAGTAATCGGCACCATTAATTTTTTTATCATTATAGTTCAGTACGTTTAATCCTAAAAGAAATTTCCCAGGCGTGCTCTTAAAAATGCTGTATATTAAAGACTCCATCGCAAGTGAAAGCGGAATACAAGAAATAGAGAACAACATATCCTTACTGCCATTACTAATCCATTCTGCGAATCCTCTGAAGTTATAAGACAGGGTAAAGCTTAAAATTGATACAATGATGATATTGAGAAGGTAGACATCAAATATTCTTGCAAAGAAACGCCTCCATGCTCCTGCATTAGGGTAGTTCTTGCTTATTTTTTCAGTAACATCATTCTCAATCTGCTCTTCTAAGGTTTTTTTAGGCAGTTGAGTTGGTTGAGGTGCTATGTCATTTGGTAATGGTGGTGGCAGTTCTTCTTCCATGAAATATTCATTAAACTCTGAAATACTACTCAGCTTTACCCAGTCCTCGTATCCGGCAGTCCATACCAAAGTATCACCGCTTAAATGCTTTGATTGAATAATATTGATAAAGGAGTCCTTTTCACAAGGACCGATTTTTTTGTCGTATTCTATGTACCACCAGTTTGCCATTTTTTGCACTCTTCCTTGTTTTTAGCCTACATAATGCATAAAAGCCGCTTAAAAGCGGCTCAAGAATAAATCTGTTTATAAATCCATGTTACCGGATATTTTAAGATGACATAACTACTAAATTTCGGACTGCATTATCACTTCTACCATGTATCCCGCCGCCACTTCTGGCCCGCCAATCTCCAGCATAATTTTACGCATGCCAGCCGCCAAGGAGCCGTCACCCTGATTAACCAGAAATTCACGCGCCGCAAGTGGCATGTAAATGGACGCTGTTACCGGGTTGTGCATCTGCTGTGTATTCCCTGCCCTGCGCCAGCGCGCCATACCACGGATAGCATCGTCCTCTAACGTCGGGCATGCCTCCATGATGATTTCAACGCCGTACATGATGACGATCTGCTTAGCCAGCGAACGTGGCTCTTTTTCGCTGAGCAGATAGTCCAGATGGTGACGGGCGTCGCGCTGGCTTCCGGTTGCTAATGTGTGGGATTTGGTGCCGTTGGCGTACTGAAAATAGAGCTTATAAGACATGAGGATTACCAGTGGTCAATTACATGCCGGAAAGGTACATCAAAAAATAAAATATATCCTTAGATTTTAAAATCTTTTCTTGCCTATCTCACACCACAAAGTACAAACCGCATAAATTTGCCTCGTCAAAAATTCCCTCGCAGCCGCGCCCTGAAAAAAGGGCTGAATTGTGAGCAAAGATATTACCCCTGCACGTATGCGTGAGCAGGACATCATGACCCGCGCCTCGCGTGTCATGGCTTTTACCGTTGATGCACAGCGCAATGCTTCTGGTGCGATGATCTCTGATCGCATCGAAATGTCTCAGAACATTGGCAATGCTGCAGGCCAGGACCCGATGTTTGAAGGCGCTAACCCGGAGTTCTGCCGTATTGTCGGCACCGCCTGGGCGTCGAGCATGATCGAGTACAAAGAGCGTCACGGTCACTATCCACCAGCTGACCAGCTGGCGAACGCCAGCCGTGCGCTGGAAAACCTGATGTTCGAATCAGCAGCTGAGAAGCACGAAGGCAACGGCAAAGCGATGTTTGAATCTGTCGCAGCTGACATGCGTACCTCTGATGGCGTAATGCGCCAGGCGCAGTTTGCCGCGCTGATCCTGCCAGCGGTGCTGGGCGCGGCCACCAGCGACGCGTGTACCTTTGTTCCGTGTGAGCGCGATGAAGCGAAGATTTACGAGCTCCTGAACGTCGCCGGTACTAAGTTCGGCTCTTTTGAGCAGGGCGACGAAATGCACATGCAGTCTGCAGCTGTGTACTCACAGATGAAGCGCCTGTATCCGTTCCCTGCCGCAATGCAGCCGGATGGCACCAAGAAAACCTTCACTTTCTCAATTAAAGCGGTTGAAGGCGCTGATATGCCGATCCGTGCTGGCCGCGCCAAACTGCTGATCAACCGTCGTCCGGGCAAAGTTGATGACGGCGACGGCAACCTGTATTTCTCCGATAAAGACGTTAAAGGCAACTCGTTTGCGGCTACCTGTAAGGTCGATTACGAGAAAGGCACCATCGCTGTCACCTTCACAGATGCACCGGCTAAAGGTACTGAGCTGGCGGCACAGGTTGAGATCAACGTTGAGAAATCACCAAGCCTGATCCCGGTTATTAACCAGTCCATGCGTGAGTTCACTGTTAAGCCGTCACAGTTCGTGATCGCATCTGAGCACACTGTTATGGCCGCGTCCGATCTGAGCCGTGAGTTTGGTATCAACCTGTCCTCAACCCAGTTCACTGCAATGCGTAACTGGCTGAGTCATGAGCAGGACATGATGCGTCTGCGCACGATGGCATTCCATGCTGTCTATGGCCGTGAGTTCGACGTGGCATTGCCGGAAGGCCAGACCTACGAATCGTGGGTAGGCCTGATGAAACATGCTGTCACCCAGCTGAGCACCGACATGGTGAACCGTACCCGTAAAGCCGGTATCCGTGGCGGTTTTGCTGGTGGTGAGGCGGCAAACTTCCTGAAGAGCCTGCCTGCTAACGTATTCCAGGCTGACCCTAACTTTGTGCAGTCACCGTACATCCAGCGTATCGGTACCCTGTTCGGTATCTACCAGATCTTCGAAGTCCCTACTGCTATCTGCGATCAGTTCGTGTTAGACGGCGTGGCGCTGGGTAAAGAAGACATTCTTTTCTACGGCCGCGGTGATTCCATCGGTGACGCAGGTCTGATCGCTGGTGACGCTGTTCCAGCCATTCCGTATGTCCACGAAACCAACCCGTCGCTGGTCAACCGCACCACGCTTTGGGGTTCTTCTCTGAACGAGCTGCACCCGCGCAATGGTGAAAACTACTTCGCCAAGCTGACCCTGACCAATACCAAAGTCGGCGCTTACAGCATGCTGACTGGTAAGAAGATCGAAGGCGAAACCGCACCTGAAGCAGCGGCAACCGGCACCGGTACCGGCAGCTAATCCCCCTTAACGCCCCCGTTAAGGGGGCATTTCATGGACATTTCACATGAATAAGATTCGTTTTTCTGTGGGCCAGGCGTCCGGCATTGCGGTGCAGGAAGTCAACGCTGATGCGACGACTTCCGTTGCATCTGGCGGCGCGTCCGTCTTTGCCGGTCTGGTCATTGCCCGCCGCGGCAAAATCGGCGCTGTCCTGCGCGTAACCGCTGATAACTATGAGTCAGTGCTGGGTGCAGCAATTCATCCGCGCAGCGGCGCTGCATTTGAACCACTGCGCCATGTAGCGACTGCCGTTAACGGCGGTGATGGCTATCTTGTTCGCGTGGCTGCACCGGGTATGAAGATCCCTGCCCTGTCTCTGATGGCTGACAAAACCATGCAGCAGCTGAGCGTTGTGGCCAGCAACTTTGCTCCGTCAGCCGATCCGGCTCTGGCGGCAGGCGCTGCGGCGATGATTTACATCGAGGATGGCGACGCTTCAGCTAATCGCACCCTGAGCATGGAAGCAGACACAACGGCACCGGGCTTCTACATCCTGACGCTGAAAGAAATTGACGCAACTGGTGGTGAGTCAGTGCTGGAATCTCACCAGATTTCATTCAATACCAACGCCACCAGCGACATGGGATCGCCTGCCTTCCTGCCAACCGCACTGGAAAATGGCTCGACTCGCCTGCGCGCTCTTGTAGCGGATGACGTTGAAACCCAGATGCAGCAGATCACCGAAGGCTTCGAAGATATGCAGTTTAGCGGCGGCACTGATGGCGACCTGTCAGCTATTGCCACGGCGGACTACACCAAAGCCCTGACTGTCCTGCGTAAATCCATGTTCACCTGGACGGCGGTGCTGTCGCTGGGCTGCTATGACCCGACCGTGATCGCGGCGCTGGTCAAGCTGGCTGAAGACACCCGTACCGACATGTTTTATGACGTGCATGGCGCGCAGTTGTCGGCAGCAGCAATGGCCGAAGCGCTGAGCCACGGTCTCGGCGGTTCCCACCAGCCAGCACGCTACTACTGGCCGTATACCGCCCGCGACGCATTCACCGGCACCAACGTTAACTGGGGTATCTCCTGTGATGCGTTTGTGGCGAAAGCTAAAGGTGTGGCGTTGGTCTCCGACGTCGGCGGCTGGCATTACTCACCGGCTGGCGTGTCACGCGCAATCATCTACCGTCAGAACATCAAGCCTATCCCGAACCTGGATGAGATCGACCGCGAAGCATTTGTCACTGCGCGCATCAACCCGGTCAGCCTCGACAAAGCCGGGAACATGTATATCGACGACTCCCTGACCACGTTCGCCAAAAACAACTACCTGCGCCTGCAGCACATCAGTTCGCTGATGAACGCGATCGCACGCGGTTTTTATGACGTGGCAGAAGCGCTGAAGCATGAACCGGACGGTATTACCTTCAAAGGCCTGACTGACGGCTTAACCGACCTGCTGGAGCGCTTTGTTGCCGCTGAAGCACTGGTTAAGCCGCGTGACGTCACGCAAGGCACCCAGCCATTCGTTGTCTCCGTCGTGCAGAAAGATATCGATCTGTGGGAAGCATCCTGGTCTGTCTGCCCTACCGGCTCTTCACGCCGCATCGTCGGCAAGCCAACGCTGTTCCGTTAATAGAGGAAATTATGAACAACATTTTTAATCACAACGCGCATGGTCTGCTGGGTGCGGCATTCGAAGCACCAGCTCCGGCTGGAGAGCCAGCCGTAAAAGATTCCATGCTGGAAAGTGCGGGCTTAGGCAACGCTGCATCGGCGCGCATTGTGGCGATGTTTGAGGCTGTAGAACGTCGCGCTGGCGAAGATACCCGCTCTGTAGCCGCTTCCCTGCTTGCGGGCTGGGTGGCCGATGGCGAAGCCGATTCTGACAGCTTTGAAGCGCTGGCACTGGTGCTGGCCGGTCTGGATTCACTGTCTGACGACGACGATCTGGATGATGAGCAGGTAGACGCATTCAACGACGCGCTGGGCCAGCTGGCGAACGCCGCCGTTGCCCTGGGTGCAGATCAAGATGACGTCACCAGCATGATCGACGACGACGACGACAGCGCCGCTGAGAGCGTTTTCGAGGCGCTTTCCGGCTTGGCAGACGATGACGAAGCGATCGCAGATTACACCGTGGCTGGCGGTGAAGGCGGCGAAGCCATGCTGGAATCAGCGACCTTCAAAGCCGTGCGCGACGGCGTAGTTACGCTGATCCGCAAGCGTCCGAAGAAGCGCCGCATGACGTCGCTCCAGAAACAGGCGCTGAAAAAGGCCCGCACGAAGGCGCACAGCTCAATGGCAAATGCGCACCGTAAAAAGTCGATGAAACTGCGTAAGAAGCGCGGCCTGTAAGGGATAGCAGCCGGGTATTCCCGGCTGCAATGAGGATAGCGCGATGATCTGCGGTGCAATCATGCCGGATGGAGTCAGCCCCTTCCTGAAAGTCTATATCACGTCAGAAACGTCGATGGTTGTGGGCTACATCGGGGAAGGCTCTACAGCCAGCATTGAATCCATGTGGGAATCCCCGTTTGCCAACGACTCACTGGGCGGCGTCGCCGGTGCAGTGAGTGCTGCTGGCGGCAAGCTGGCGGGCGGCGTACAGGCGGTGAGCGGCAGTACATCAAAGTCGGACTTCAACTCCCTGCTTATCTGGGAAGGCCAGCAGCCGCCTGAGTTCAGCATCGTTGTAGACCTGATGGCCACGATGAACGCAAAGGTGGAAGTGATGGACGCGATCATGACCCTGCAGCAGATGGCCTCACCTGAACTGAACGCCGCGCTGCCGGGTGGCCGCCGTCCTCTCCCCGTGATTATGGACGTTGGCCGTCGCCTGAAGCTGATGGACGTGGTGATCCGAAGCGTCGGCTACCAGCTGGACGCGCCACGCACTGCGGACGGGCATTACACACACAACACCGTCACGCTTCAGTGCTCCGGCCTGAGCGTCCAGAACCAGTCTGATATTCCATATATGTTTATCTGAGGAACAAATAATGTCCGGATTTTCCAACACGAAAGCCGACACGGCTTTTCTGAAAAAGCGCTTTAACCAGAACCTTGCCGCGGGTGAAAAACTTATCGGCTCTGAGTACTGGATGACCGTTAAAGGCTACCC